>ERZ795030.5337-NODE-5337-length-11916-cov-4.612174_pt1 | contig 11916 bp, 11 predicted proteins | sample MGYA00375122_ERZ795030 | MGnify/ENA primary metagenome ERZ795030 (study PRJEB30165, sample SAMN05720146) | activated sludge metagenome | isolation source: anaerobic digester from wastewater treatment plant | place: Japan | collected 2015-04-20 ...
GAGTCGCGCCCTCGCGACGAAGGCTCATCGATTCCGGCTCGTCCGGCTTAGGATGATGTTGAACGGGTTTGCAAGCCCGGAATACATCCGAAGTACATGAACCGACCTGAAACCTGATGCCAGGGGGGTTTGTTGTTGCACCCGGTTTTACGACTGCGACAAGAACCGCTCCATCAGATCCGCCAGCAGTTCGGGCTGGTCATGATGCAGCATGTGACTGCAGTCAGGCAGGGTGACACGCACAAGCCGGGGCACCGCCTTGAGTCGTTCGTGGTGCTGCGCCAGGGTGAACTTGCCCTTCCACCAGACCGCCATGCTGTCGTCAGAGGCTTCGACCATCAGCACCGGCGCGGCGATACAGGCAAAGATGACCAGCGTTTCGTCTTCACGGTAAAGCTGCGCCGACACCACCCGGTGCGCCACCTCTCCCAAAATCGACCAGCGCCCGGGCGACAGCTCGGCCGACCAGTGGCCCGCCAGCCAATCGGCCTTGTCGGGGCTCAGGCGCTTGTTGGTTTTCATCAGCCGCGCGGCGACGGCTTTGAGCGAGGCATAGGTTTTGACATGCAGATGGCCAGTGTGCAGTTGCCTGAGCTGGTCCATCCACTGCCCATAATGGGCCGTGGCCTGCACCGCCTGGGTGGCGGGCAGGCCAAAACCTTCAAGATTGATCAGGCGGCGCACCCGCTTCGGGCGCACGCCGGCATACAGCATTGCCACATTGGCACCCATGCTGTGGCCGACCAGGTTGACCGGCATGTCGCTGGCGTAGTGGTCCAGCAATGCGTCCAGATCGGCCAGGTAATCCTGGTACCAGAAGCAGTCAACACCGCCAGAGTCGGTCAGGCCAAAACCACGCCAGTCCGGGGCGATGATGAAATGCTCGGCCGCCAGCGCATCGACCACAAACTGAAAGCTCGCTGCCACGTCCATCCAGCCGTGCAACAGCACCAAAGGTGCTGCGCCGGGCACTGGCTTGCCCCAGATTCTGACGTGGTAATTGAGTGTGCGAACCGGGACAAATTCGCTACGGGACAGGCGTTGGGCTTGGTACATGTGCCACATGTTACGAAAGACCCACCAGGCCTGTCAGTCAAACCAGCGACACCGCCCGGACATCTGCAGGCTGCTTGTCAACGCCTGCAGGTTTGCAGGCATCCCAGCGCAAATTCAACGGTCGTTCTTGGAGAACCGCTTTTGCGCGTCACGCGGTACAAACACCTTGCCGCCACCGGCTGGTTTGGAAAATGCTGGCTTGCCAAAGGCCGGCTTGCGTGGCGCGAAATCACCGCGCGGTGCGGCACCTGCACTGCGGTCACCGGCGAAGCGGTCGTTAAAGCCACCCTTGCGCTCGTAGCTGAAACCCTCGCGCGCTGGTACTGCGGGGCGTTCGTCGCGTTGCGCAAATCCACCACCGTTATTATTTTGATAGCTGTCAGCGCCCATGACACGGGGGCCAGCGGCATTTCTGTCACCAAAACCACCACGGTTATCAGAAAAACCGCCACGGTTGCCGCCAAAGCCACCAGCCCCGGACGGACGGCCACCGCCGCCAAATTTGCGGTCACGCGACTGGAAGTCTGATCCACCCCGGCTGTCACGTCCACCAAAGCCGCTGTTCGGGCGCGATTCAGGCATGCGTTGCTGCGGCTCCAGGCCTGGCACCACTTCGGCCTTGATTGGCTGGCGGGTGAAGGCTTCAATGTCAAAAATCTTGCGCCGGTCGCGGAACTCGGCAAAAGTCACGGCCAGGCCATCACGCCCGGCGCGGCCAGTGCGGCCGATGCGGTGGGTGTAGTCCTCGGCCTTCATCGGCAGGCCAAAGTTGAACACATGGGTGACAGTGGGCACGTCGAGGCCACGCGCGGCCACATCGGTGGCCACCAAAATCTGCACCTGACCCTGGCGCAGCGCCATCAAACGGCGGTTGCGCAGGCCCTGGCTTAGCGCGCCATGCAAGGCGACCGCATCAAAACCATCTTGCTGCAGGTCATTGGCCAGGCCGTCGCACTCGATCTGGGTGCTGGCAAACACAATCGCCTGGTTGATGCCGGTGTCGCGCAGCCAGTGGTCAAGCAGCTTGCGTTTGTGCTGGGCGTTGTCGGCCCAGAACAGCACCTGCTTGATGTTGGCGTGCTTTTCCTGCGGGTTGTCGATGGTGATGCGTTGGGGTTCGCGCATGACCCGGGCCGCCAACTGCTGAATGCGCGGTGCGAAGGTGGCACTGAACATCATGGTCTGCTTGCGGGTGATGGTGAGCTGGTTGATTTCGGCCAGATCGTCCGAAAAACCCAGGTCGAGCATGCGGTCGGCCTCATCGACCACCAGAAACTGCACTTGGTCAAGCTTGATCTGCATCGAACGCTGCAAGTCCAGCAAGCGGCCCGGCGTGGCCACCACCAGATTGGCGTTCTGCAACTTGGCAATCTGCAACTGGTAAGGCATGCCGCCGACGATGTTGGCTATGCGCAGACCCCGGCAATGTTGCACCAGGTCAATCGCATCATGCGCCACCTGCTGGGCCAGTTCACGCGTCGGGCAAACCACCAGCGCACCGGGGGTTGGCGCGGTGAAGTGGCGCGGGTTGGTCGGGTCTTTGCGCTTGGCGCGCTTCGGGGGGGCTTCGCCTTTGGCGGCGGCATCGGCTACGGCACGCTGGTAGTCCTCGCGCTCTTTGGTTTCGGCATCGGCTTGCTGAGTAAGCAGGGTGTGCAGCACCGGCAGCAAAAATGCCGCAGTCTTGCCGCTGCCGGTCTGGCTTGACACCATCAGGTCAATAAAGCGCGCATCCTTGACCCCGCCGCTGTGACCCTGCATTGCCAGCGGAATGGTCTTTTGCTGCACGATGGTAGGTTGGACAAAGCCCAGGTCTTTCACGGCGCGGATCAGTTCGGGGGCCAGGCCCAGGGCGATGAAACCGTTGGGAACTTCCGGTTCAGGCGCGGCAGCTTCAGCCAGCGCCGGTGTGTCGATGCTGTCGTTTGGCAGCACATTGATGTCATTGGAAATGATTTCGACAGACAAAAAGTCGTCTGTCGCTAAAGTAGCGTCAGTCATGGATTTCTTTCAGCGCGAAGCCCCGCAGGTCGTGCGATGGCCCCGTTGATGGTTAAAAAACATCAACCATCAAACGAAACCGGCTCTGACTCACCGAGGGTGGGTTAAAACAGCGCTGGGGGTTCTTTTTTTGTCAGTCCTGCAGCAGGATGACCTGAACCCGGTGAATGTTGGGAGATGTACAAATTGCGCTGCGGCCCTGCAGTGCAGCCTGCGATTATGGCACGGATTCGGGTTTCTACCTAAGCGGTTTCAAGTACGCCACCGATGGCAGGTATTTTCGATGCCGCTACTGAGCGCCACATTGCGGATGGCTTGGTTGTTTCGTGTGGTGTCAATCACTGTTCCTTCGGTCAACGCTGTTGCATCCAATCCCCATCCCAATGCAAGAGCAGACGCAACCACAAGGCATGCCGACAGCCTCGGGTCCTTGGGTCCTTGGGTTGCAGCCCTGCAGTGAATCTGATCAGACAGTCTGAGGTCATGAAGCCCAACTTTGACGTAACCGGCGCTATGCACCTTGTAGCGCGGCATCCGTGCTGACTCCCGGGTTGGGCATCACCTTGCTAGCCCGGAATCTCGGGTTCGACAAGTGTTGCAAGTTGCGCCAGGGACTCCTGCCACCCGAGGTAGCACATCTCGACGGGAATCATGGCGGGTATTCCTTCTTGCACGATGCTGATCTCAGTTCCACAGGACACCTTCGCTAATGCCACCGTCACCTGCATTTCTCCGGGCAAGTTCGGATCGTCGAATTTGTCTGTGTAGCGAATGGTCTGGTGGGGGACGAGTTCGAGGTACTCGCCGCCAAACGAGAGCCTGTTGCCGCTGGTGAAATTCGTGAACGACATTCGAAATGTGCCGCCAACCCTTGCATCCATCTGATGAACCTTGCATGTGAACCCGTATGGCGGTATCCATTTCGCCATCGCGTCGGCATCCAGGAACGCCCGATAAACGCGCTCAGGAGGTGTGCGGAGCACACGGTGCAGTTGTACAGTACCTGTTGTCATAGACAAATTTCCTTTCTTTCATCAATCGCTCAGTGGCTGACTGGCCTGTCAAGCATCGAATGAGCACTGTCTGACTGTGACAGCCATCTTATGCGCTCAGCCGCAAATGAAGTCCACAGGCCGTCGCCAAATCGGCTGGAGCGAGGGGGTGAGCTTCGATTGGGTCGGCTCGGCTACTCGAACCCTACACGCTTCAAGAACGACTCGACCACCGGAGCCCACAAGTCCCGACCAACAAAGATGAGATTGTGACCATCCGAGTTCGGAACAGGTGGCATCGCAACGAATTCGGCGATCCCTGCGCTTGCGACATAAGCAGCATGCCACTGTCCGGGTGTGTCGGGACCCCAATATTTGTCGTTTTGGGCGTAAAGCCACAAGCTCGGTACGCGCGCGGTTTTTCCATACAGGACAAAAGCCTCACGCACTTTCTCAGGGGCGCAGCTCTTGCCTGGCGATTGATCCGGGTTGCCTGCGATACCGCCCGCGAAGTTGATGTAGGCCACCACACCAGGCGGATTCGCTGAAGCCAAGGCGGCACTCGTCAAGCCTCCGACGGAGTTGCCTGCCACGAGGATCCTCGAACTGATTGCCCACGGCTGCTCCCGCACCCAATCGACTGCCGCCATGATCGCAGCAGACGCAGTCGCGGCAACTCGCTCAGCGTTGGGGACACCGGAGCAGTTTCCCCTACCATCCCAGCTATGTCCTGGAACTTCGCGATCATTGCCACCGGTCTTCCCGTACCCGGGCCGCGCGGGCGCCACCACTGCGAAACCTCTTGCGAGCCAAAAGCTCAAGAACTGGCGTGGAATTACCTCGGCAAGTGCACTTCGCTCCTGCTGTGTGCCCGACCTGCCGTGGGCATACACCAAGACCGGAAATGGCCCTGGACCAGCGGGCTTGAACAATTCAGTGGACAGATCAATCGTTGAACCAAAGATGCCGCCTCCCTTCATGGGTACTTTCACGAGCTGAATTGGCGGTGCGGCGGGAGCCAAGGTTTGCGCACTACAGATCGGCATTGCCGATCCGATTAGGATCACCGCACATGCGACTGCTGTGCTGAACGGGTGATTGGCAAGCTTACGGGGAAGTTGCATTGGTGCCTCCTGATGAAACCTGAAGCAATGGAGTCCGGAAAACCTGTGGCTTTATCTGGACATTGCGCATAAATCATGACACGAAATTCTCCCGAAAGTGGCTTGCAACCTAGCCAATACACCGAAACACCAAGAAAAATCTCGCCATGAATCTTCTATGAAGCCCGGCGCACGACCAAGGCAATCAACCCGCCTGCTGGACCAGTTGCGCTAGCGCAGTCGCTACCTGCACCAGAGCCTGAGCACTCAAAAAGTTGACCCAAACCGGGTGCGGCCTTTCATCAGGTGCCACGGTTGCACCCGAGATCGAGGCGTTCCTGACTATGCTGGGCGACCGACCACAGGGTACGCGAGCACATCCGGGACATGCACGATAGATTGAGCGCCGATAAAGTTTATCCATACCGGGTACGGTTTTTCATCCGGTGCCATGGGTGCGCCGGCGATTGACGCGTTCGTGACCATGCCGGGCAACATCCACAAGAGACCGCCACTGTGCAAGCTGGTGGCTGCAGCAGCAGCAGCGCAAGCGTCTGCCAGGTTGCCAGCGGCACGGACTCAAACGCCCGCAATTGCGAGGTATCGCGCATCGGGTTGACGCAAGCGATCAATTGGTTTGGTGGATCAGTTTGAATCCGCCGGTCAGCAAACAAATGTGCGCCAATCGTCCGTACAAAATGCCGCTCACAACTCAAGCCTTGAGCAGCGCATCAATGCCCGACAAACCAGCCAGCGCGCCGCAGGCCAGCCCGACATCCTGGCTGCCGGGCACCTCGGGCTCGCGCGGGTTGATGCGGATGATGCGGGCACCGTATCGTCGGCTAACCTGTTGACTGAAGTGCCGGACCGAGGGAATGGCCGTGCCGGCACCCAATTCAACGATAACCGGTGTGGCCGCATGCTGGCTGAGCGAATCCAGCCACTGGTCCATCCGCCGGTGTTGCGCCTGGCCGCGCCGGTGCTGATAAAGCCAGTCGCCAAACATCAAGATATTGGGCCGTGCCAGGCCACCGCAATGCGGGCAGACGGGCGGGTCATTGAGCAGGCGGCAGGTGTCGTTGTCAACCACCGGGGTGAACCCGGCTGCGCTCCACACGTCTGACTGGCAATCTTGCAGGCATTGCAGGTGGTGGATCGAGCCATGGCATTCATGAATCAGTTCCTCGGCAAACCCGGCCTTCTGAAACTGCCCATCGACATTGCTGGTGAATACCCAGGAGCCCAGCCGCATGCGCTGGCCCCATTGGCGCAGCATGTCAAAGCCGGCATGGGGAACGGTTTGCCGGTACAGCCCGAGCCGATGGCCATAAAAGCCCCAGGCCAGACCGGCATCGCTGGCAAACATGTCTGGATTTGCGACTTCGGTGAAATCAAGCTGCGCACGCGCCAGTGCCGGGTAGGCCTGCCAGAAACCTTCGCTGCCGCGAAAGTCCGGCAGGCCGGAATCCACGCCGATACCGGCCCCGGCACCGATCACCAGCGCATCGGCACCGGCTATCAGTTCTGCGGCGCGTTGCAGGCTGGCGGCATGACGATCAGTGGGCAGCACGGACATCGTTCTGATTCCTTTCACTGTGCGAAACATTCGCCTGGCACAAAGCCCGGCCCTCAATTCAACCCGGCGATACGCTATGGCAGCGACATCATTTCACGGTCACGACACCGGCAATTTCAGCAGGTGTTCCCGGTAGTGCTCCAGTTCGTCAATCGACTCATACACATCGGCCAGCGCGGTATGGCGCTGCTTCTTTTTGAAACCCTTGTAAACATCGGGTGCCCAGCGCTTGGCCAATTCCTTGAGCGTGCTGACATCAAGGTTGCGGTAATGAAAGAAGGCTTCCAGCCGGGGCATGTACTTGGCCAGAAAGCGCCGGTCCTGCCCGATGGTGTTGCCACACATGGGCGAGCCGCTTTTGGGCACATAGTGCTTCAAAAAGGCCAGAATCTGCTCCTGCGCCTGCTCTTCGGTCAGGGTTGAGGCCCGCACCCGATCAATCAGGCCGCTTTTGCTGTGGGTGCTTTGGTTCCACTTGTCCATGGCGGCCAGCAGCTCATCACTTTGGTGTACCACCAGCACCGGGCCTTCAATGCGTGGCTCCAGTTTCGGGCCGGTGACGATGACGGCGATTTCAAGGATGCGCTCGGTCTCGGGCTCCAGGCCGGTCATTTCGCAGTCGAGCCAGACCAGATTCTGGTCGGATTTCGCCAGGCTGGCAGTATTGGTGGGGGTGTTCGGTGTGCTCATGGCGGCAAATTGTCGCTGATCGCCTAAACTTCGCCGCCATGATCGAAACCAAGCTGTCTTCTGACCCCTCTGCTTTGCTGTCAATGACGTTTGCCGTGGCCCTTGCCGTCAGCGTGCTGCTCAAACTCTGGCTGGCATCGCGCCAGGTTCGCCATGTCGCCCTGCATCGCGACCAGGTGCCTGCCGCGTTCGCACAAACCATTTCCCTGGCGGCTCACCAAAAGGCCGCTGACTACACGCTGGCCAAGGCCCGGCTGGGCTTTCTGGAGCTGCCGCTTAACCTCATTGTTTTGCTGGGTTTCACGCTGCTGGGCGGTTTATCGGCGCTCAATGACCTGTTGGTGCAGTGGCTGGGCACGGGTTTGCTGCAGCAATTGGTGCTGCTGGTCAGCTTTTCCCTGATCACCGGGCTGATCGATTTGCCGCTGTCGCTGTACCAGACTTTTGTGCTGGAACAACGCTTTGGCTTCAACAAGATGACCTTGGGGCTCTGGCTGGCCGACTTGCTCAAGTCCAGCCTGATGGGTGCCCTGATTGGCTTGCCGATTGCCGCGCTGATTCTGTGGCTGATGGCAGCCAGCGGTGGCTTGTGGTGGCTGTGGGCCTGGTGCGTCTGGATGGGCTTTAATCTGCTGCTGCTGGTGATCTACCCGACCTTGATCGCGCCGATTTTCAACAAATTCACAGCGCTGGAAGATGCCACCCTGAAGGCCAGGGTCACGGCCCTGATGCAACGCTGCGGTTTCTCGGCCAAAGGCCTGTTTGTCATGGATGGCAGCAAGCGCAGCGCCCACGCCAACGCCTATTTCACCGGCTTTGGCGCGGCCAAGCGGGTGGTGTTTTATGACACCTTGCTGTCGAAATTGAGCCCCGCTGAAGTGGATGCGGTGCTGGCGCACGAGTTGGGCCATTTCAAGCACCGGCACATCATCAAGCGCATCGTGTCGATGTTTGCCATCAGTCTGGCTGGCTTTGCACTGCTGGGCTGGCTGGCGCAACAAGCCTGGTTCTACACCGGCCTGGGGGTGATGCCCAACCTGACCGGCCCCAATGACGCGCTGGCGCTGCTGCTGTTCATGCTGGCGATGCCGGTGTTTGGCTTCTTCGTTGCCCCGGTGATGGCGCACTTTTCACGCAAACACGAGTTTGAAGCCGATGCCTATGCCATGGCCCAGACCAGCGGCCCGGACCTGGCCAGCGCGCTGCTCAAGCTCTACGAAGACAATGCCGCAACGCTGACACCTGATCCGCTCTATGTGGCGGTTTATTACTCGCACCCCGGCGCATCGGAGCGGCTGGCGAGAATGCACCCGATTGAGTCGGCCCTGGCCTAGCGCTGCTTCGTGCAGGCATCTTGCCAGGCCTGAAGCCATCCCACACATTTACACAAAATATGCCTCAAGCCCTTACCAGACGTGCGCTGACAGCTACTGAAGTTATAACAAGCCTGGCCAAGTTGGAAGGCTGGCGACTGTCAGGCGACGGGGCTGCTGTGGCGATTGAAAAGTCTTTTGCCTTCGCCGACTTTTACCAGACCATGGCGTTTGTCAACGCCCTCGCCTTCATCGCCCATGGGCAAGACCATCACCCCGAGCTGATCGTGCAATTCCGCGAATGCCTGGTGCGCTGGCGTACCCACGACCTCGGTGGCCTGAGCAAGTCAGACTTTGACTGTGCCGCACGGGTTGAAGCGCTGCTGGCAAATGCGCGTGGCTGAACCATCGGTATCGCAACGCCAGCGCATGCACCGCCGGGCCGGGCAGCGCCGATGAAAATCAATGCCAGGGCAACCATTGCGGCCAACACCCGCCATCAGTCCGGCCTGATCGTGGCCAACTTTGGCCGACATTTTCTGGTGGAAAACGCCGCCGGTGAGCGCCTGATCTGCCATTCACGCGGCAAAAAAAGCCAGGGTGTGGTGGGTGACAAGGTGCTGTGGCAGGCCTCCGAGGACGAGGGCACGATCGAGAAGATAGAAGCCCGGCGCAACCTGTTTTACCGCCAGGATGAGGTCCGCACCAAGTCCTTTGCCGCCAACCTGGATCAGGTGCTGATCCTGATCGCAGCCGAGCCCGAGTTCTCCAGCAGCCAACTGTCGCGCGCCTTGATTGCCGCCGAAGAACAGCACATCACCCCGATCATTGCGCTCAACAAGAGCGACTTGACCGAGCCGTTTTCCCGCGCCTGGCACTGGTTGGAACCCTACCGCCAGATGGGCTATGACGTGCTGGCGCTGTCGCTGGCGGCTGGCAGCCAGGCCGATCGTGATGCCTTGACACAGCGGCTGCGTGGCAAAACCACACTGGTGCTTGGGCCCTCCGGGGCTGGCAAGAGCACGCTGATCAACTGCCTGATTCCCGGCGCGCTGGTGCAAACTGGCGAGCTGTCGCAGGCGCTCAGTTCTGGCAAACACACCACCACCAGCACCACCTGGTACTGGGTCGATGCCGCCAAAACGACAGCGTTGCTGGATTCGCCCGGGTTCCAGGAGTTCGGCCTGAACCATATCGACCCGGCACAACTGGCGGCCTACATGCCCGATCTGAAACCCCATGTGGCGCAGTGCAAGTTCTATAACTGCAGCCACCTGCATGAGCCGGGCTGCGGCGTCATTTCAATGGTCAAATCAGGCGCTAGCGCAGACGGCATAAGCGCTAACCGCTACAAAATTTACAGTGACTTGTATGCCGAGCTGAAACAGACCCGGCGCTATTGATGGTCGGCGCAGTGACATGGCGCGGTGCAAGTTCTTTAACAGCAGCCACCTGCATGAGCCCGGCTGCGGTGTAGTTTCAATGGTCAAATCAGGCGCTAGCCATGATGGCATAAGCGCTAACTGCTGCAACTTTTGTAGTGACTTGGATGCTGAGCTGAAACAGACCCGGCGCTATTGATGGTCGGCGCAATGACATCGCGCAGGGTAAGTTTGATAACTGCAGCCACCTGCATGAACCTGGCCGCAGTGTCACTTCAATGGTCAAATCAGGCGCTAGCCCGCATGGAATAAGCGCCAATCGCTACAAAATTGACAGTAATTTGGATACTGAGTTGAAACAGACCCGGCGCTATCGATGGTTGGCACAACGGCCAGCCGCAGCAGACCGGCAGACGACGCTGGCCTGCTACGGCAGGTGCTGGCCGGGGCCGACGGCAGGTCTGGTTCCATTCCCGAATACCCGTGCCTCAGCACCCGGTCGCATTCATTGCAAACGCCAGGCATGGCGAGATAACAGCCCAGATGGTTCAGAAGCTTGATGAGATCGCCTGAATCAGCAGATCGCACTGTTGCGGCGTGCCAACGCTGATGCGCAGATATTGGTCGATGCGTGGCAAGCTGAAATGCCGCACCAGCACGCCACGCGCGCGCAAATCTGCCGCCAGCGCAGCCGCATCACGCGACCGGTGGCGCGCAAAAACAAAGTTTGCCTGTGATGGCAGCACCACAAAACCCAGGTCTTCCAGCGCCAGCACCAGGCCCTCGCGGCTGCTCATCACGGCCTGGCGGGTCTGCTCAAAATACCCCTGGTCTTCAAATGCAGCCACGGCACCGGCAATCGCCAGCCGATCCAGCGGGTAAGAGTTGAAACTGTTTTTGACCCGCTGCAGCGCCTCGATCAGGTGTGGCTGGGCACAGGCATAGCCAATACGCAATCCGGCCAGCGAGCGCGACTTCGACAGGGTGTGAACCACCAGCAGGTTGGGGTAACGGCCAATCAGTTCGAGCGCGCTTTGGCCGCCAAAATCGACATAGGCTTCATCGACCAGCACCACCCGCTTTGGGTGCATCTGCAGCAGTGTTTCGATGTCTGCCAGCGGCAAGCCGACACCGGTGGGCGCATTCGGGTTGGCAAGCACCACGCCAGCGACCTTCAACCCATCCGCACAGGCATAGTCAGCCACATTCAGGCGCAGGTCTTCGGTCAAGGGCACGACTTGTGCTGCAATGCTGTAAAGCCTGCAATAAACTTGGTAAAAGCTGTAGCTGATGTCAGGCATCAGCAGTGGCAAGCCTTGCTGGAAGAAGGCAAAAAAAGCATGGGCCAGCACCTCGTCCGAGCCATTGCCCAAAAACACATGTTTTTCTGCAATGCCGTGGTGCGCCGCTATGGCCTGGCGCAGCGCACTGGCATCCGGGTCGGGGTAGAGCTGCAAACCCTGTTGTGCGGCACGGGTGATGGCCAACACCACCCTGGGCGAAGGCGGGTACGGGTTTTCGTTGGTGTTGAGCTTGACCAGCTTGTCGATTTTGGGTTGTTCACCCGGAACATAGGGCACCAGGCGTGCAAGAACCGGGCTGAAGAAACTCAGGGACATCACAGATTCACTCTAAATTCAATAGCTGCCTACGCATATGCAGCAAGGGCTGGAGCACAAATTCGCTTGAAAACTAACCAAGCAGCCGGGCCAGCGTCAAGAGGGCCAGCAGGACGATCCACATCACCACCGTGCGCCATACCAAACCCACCACAACCGCCAGGTGCTGCAGTTCCGGCAACAG
>ERZ795030.5339-NODE-5339-length-11915-cov-8.753794_pt1 | contig 11915 bp, 10 predicted proteins | sample MGYA00375122_ERZ795030 | MGnify/ENA primary metagenome ERZ795030 (study PRJEB30165, sample SAMN05720146) | activated sludge metagenome | isolation source: anaerobic digester from wastewater treatment plant | place: Japan | collected 2015-04-20 ...
GCCGCGCCCTGGCCGGCCAGAAAGCCTGGCTGACCGGGCTGCGCCGCGAGCAGTCGGGCGCGCGCGCCGAGGTGCCGCTGATCGACACCACCGAGCAGACGACCAAGGGACTGCTCAAATTCAACCCGCTGGCCAACTGGACCTGGGGCGACGTCTGGCACTACATCGCGCTGAACCAGGTCGCCTACAACCCGCTGCACGACCAGTTTTTCCCCAGCATCGGCTGCGCGCCCTGCACCCGCGCCATCAGCCTGGGTGAGGATTTCCGCGCCGGGCGCTGGTGGTGGGAAGACGAAGCCGCCAAGGAATGCGGACTGCACGTGAAAACCAAAGAGGGAGCCCCCGCATGAACGCCCGTACCGAAACCGAACTGCTCGAAGCGGCCGCGGCCCTCGCGGCCCAACCGACGCACACCCACCACCTGAGCAACGCCCACCTGGACGCCCTGGAAGAGGAGACCATCTTCATCCTGCGCGAGGTGGCCGCGAGCTTCGAGCGCCCGGCGCTGCTGTTCTCCGGCGGCAAGGACTCGCTGGTGATGCTCAAGTGCGCCGAGAAGGCCTTTGGCGTGGGGCGCCTGCCCTACCCGCTGCTGATGATCGACACCGGTCACAACTTCGTGGAAGTCACCGATTTCCGCGACTCGCGCGCCCAGGAACTGCAGGCCGAGCTGATCGTGCGCAGCGTGGAGGACTCCATGGCGCGCGGCACCGTACGCCTGTCGCACCCGGGCGAAAGCCGCAACGTGCACCAGTCGGTGACGCTGCTCGAAGCGATCGAGGAGTTCCGCTTCGACGCGCTGATCGGCGGCGCCCGCCGCGACGAGGAAAAGGCCCGCGCCAAGGAGCGCATCTTCAGCCACCGCGACAGCTTCGGCCAGTGGCAGCCCAAGGCCCAGCGCCCCGAGCTCTGGACCCTGTTCAACACCCGCCTGGCGCCCGGCGAGCACTTCCGCGTGTTCCCGATCAGCAACTGGACCGAGCTGGACGTCTGGCAGTACATCGAGCGCGAGCAGATCGGCCTGCCGTCGATCTACTACACCCACCGGCGCGAGGTGGTGGACCGCCGCGGCCTGCTGGTGCCAGTGACCGACCTCACCCCGCCGAAGGACGGCGAAACCGTGCAGATCCGCGATGTGCGTTTTCGCACCGTGGGCGACATCACCTGCACCTGCCCGGTGGAGAGCCTGGCAGCCACCGCAGGCGACATCGTGATCGAGACGCTCGCCGCCGACGTCAGCGAGCGCGGCGCCACGCGCATGGACGACAAGACTTCCGACGCCTCCATGGAGAAACGCAAGAAAGACGGGTACTTCTGAGCCGCTGCCCTAGCCCTTCCCGCCCACGCACCGAAACACATCTCGCCATGAGCACTACTACCTTGATAGCAACCAATGACCATTCCACGCTGGGAAGTGGTCAAAAAGATACCAAGACCGCCCTCAAGTTCATCACCTGCGGCTCGGTGGACGATGGCAAGAGCACGCTGATCGGTCGCCTGCTCGTGGACAGCAAGGCCGTGCTGCAGGACCACCTCGCCGGTGTGCAGCGCCAGGGCGAGACCGACCTGGCCCTGCTGACCGACGGCCTGAGCGCCGAGCGCGAGCAGGGCATCACCATCGACGTGGCCTACCGCTACTTCAACACCGAAGACCGCAAATTCATCATCGGCGACGCGCCCGGCCACGAGCAGTACACCCGCAACATGGTGACCGCCGCGTCGAGCGCCGACGCTGCCGTGGTGCTGGTCGACGCCACCAAGCTCGACTGGTCCAACCCCGCGCTGGAGCTGCTGGTGCAGACCCGCCGCCATTCGCTGCTGTGCAAGCTGCTGCGCGTGCCCTCGATCGTCTTTGCGGTGAACAAGCTCGATGCCGTGGCCGACGCGGCCCTGGCCTTTTCCCACATCAGCCGCGCGCTGGAAACCTTTGCCACCGCGGCGGACATTGCGGTGACGGCCATCGTGCCCGTCTCCGCGCTCAAGGGCTGGAACGTGGTGGACGCCGCTGTGCAGCCCGGCTGGTGCGGCTACACCGGCCCGACCCTGCTGGCCCTGCTGGAAACCCTGCCGGCCACGCCGGCCGAATCCGACCTGCCGCTCGCCTTTCCGGTGCAATGGGTGGAGAAGTTCTCGTCCTCCGCGGACACGTCCATGGGCCGGCGCGTGTTCTGGGGCCGCGTGGCCACTGGCACGGTGGAACCGGGCACGCCGGTGCAGGTGTTCCCGAGCGGACAGACCGCAACGGTGGCCCAGGTGCTGGACCACGCGCGCCGCCCCAGAGACATCGCGGCCGGCCACAGCGCCGGCATCGTGTTGGACCGCGAGGTGGACGTCTCGCGCGGCGACTGGTTGCTGGCCGGGCCTGCGGCGCCCGCCGCCACGGCCGATGACGATTTCGACACCCCCGCACCCACCACTTTCTGGCCCGCGAGCCGCGAGCTCAGCGCCACCATCGCCTGGATGGACGACGAGCCCTTGATCGCCGGGCGCGTGTACTGGGCGCTGCAAGGGCACCGCTGGGTGAAGGCCAAGGTCCGGCGCATCGTGCACCGCCTGGACGTCAACACGCTTCAGGAGCATGACGCCACGCAGCTGGAGCCCAACGCGATCGGCCACGTCGAACTGCTGCTGCAGGAGCCGCTGCCGGTCGCGCCGTTTGCCCGCTCCCGCGTGCTGGGATCGCTGATCCTGGTGGACACGGCCACGCACAAGACCTCGGGCGCCGCGCTTCTGAATTGACGAAAATCAAGCAACCCTTCGGCGGACACGGCTACGCTGCGGGGCCTGCTCGGCAATTGCCAATAAAATCAAGGGTTTTCACGGAAATTCGGCGCGGCCGGCTCCGTGGCTCCCCCATCCACCTGCACCCAACATGACCCATACCGTCACCGAAGCCTGCATCAAGTGCAAATACACCGACTGCGTCGACGTCTGCCCCGTGGACTGCTTCCGCGAAGGCCCCAACTTCCTGACCATCGACCCCGATGAATGCATCGACTGCGCGGTGTGCATCCCCGAGTGCCCGGTCAACGCCATCTACGCGGAAGAAGATGTGCCCAAGGACCAGCAGCACATGACCGCGCTGAACGCCGAGCTGGCCAAGCTGCCGACCTGGAAGAGCATCACCAAGCGCAAGGCGCCGCTGCCCGACGCGGACGAATGGAAAGACAAGACCGGCAAGCTGCCCCTGCTGGTTCGCTGAAGCGGCATGGAACCCGCCCTGCAGCAGGCCGCCGCCCACATCGCCAAACCCCACGACCCACCGATTGAGGCGGATGCCGTCATCATCGGCGCGGGGCCGGTCGGCCTGTTCCAGGTGTTCGAGCTTGGCCTGCTCGAAATCAAGGCCCATGTGATCGATGCGCTCGCCTATCCGGGCGGCCAGCCGGTCGAGCTGTATCCCGACAAACCGATCTACGACATTCCGGCCATCCCGGTGTGCACCGGTCAGGAGCTGACTGACGCCCTGCTCAAGCAGATTGAGCCGTTCGGCGCGACCTTCCATCTGGGGCAGGAAGTCACGGTGGTGAAGAAACAGGCCGACGGCCGCTTCTTCGTGGCCACCTCCAAAGGAACGAGCTTTTTCACGAAGACGATTTTCATCGCAGCCGGCGTGGGGGCGTTCCAGCCGCGCACGCTCAAGGTGGAAGGTCTGGAGCGGTTCGAGGGTTCGCAGCTGTTTTACCGCGTCAAGCAACCGGCCGATTTCGCCGGCAAGAACCTTGTGATCGTCGGCGGCGGTGATTCCGCGATCGACTGGGCGCTGGACTTCGCTGCCGAGGGACCGCACAAGGCCGAGAGCGTAATCCTCATTCATCGCCGCGACGGATTCAAGGCGGCGCCGGCGAACGTGGCCCGTATGAGGGCGATGTGCGACGCCTACGAGATGCAGTTCATCATCGGACAGGTCACCGGCTACGAAGAGAAGGACGGGCGACTCACCGGCGTCAAGGTCACTGGCGCCGACGCGGTGACCCGCGTGGTGCCGCTGGACGTGCTGCTGGTCTTCTTCGGACTGAGCCCCAAGCTCGGGCCGATCGCCCAATGGAGCCTGGAGATCGAGCGCAAGCAGCTCGTGGTGGACACCGAGAAGTTCTCCACCAGCATCCCCGGCATCTTTGCGGTGGGCGACATCAACACCTATCCCGGCAAGAAGAAGCTGATCCTGTGCGGCTTTCATGAGTGCGCGCTGGCTGCGTTCGGTGCCGTGCCCTTCATCTTTCCCGACAAGAAGGTGTTCCTCCAGTACACCACCACCAGCCCGAAACTGCACAAGGTTTTGGGGGTGGAATCCCCCGTCTTCGACGACTAGAGCGGCGTGGCGAGGCGCCGGGTGGCGTCGTTGCGCCACCTTGCCTTGTCTGCAGCACGGTCGCGGTGACGCGCCTGGCCAGCAACCTCCTCGGTACGCCGAGCATCCGCGAACCACAAGCCCGCCGCACGGCGGGCTTTTTCGTAGGCTTTACAATTCCGCTCGCACCCGCAAGGTGCATCCGCTAGGGGTGTTGTTGCCGCAAGGCAGCGACTGAGAAAGTCCCTTTGAACCTGATTGAGGTAATCCTCGCGCAGGGAAGCCCGCTCTCGGACAGCACCGGTTCCACTCCCGGTGCGCCACGTTCCAGGCCAGCCGACCTGCCATAACGTTGAAGGTAACGTCATGGCACATTTGAAGCCACATTTCAAGAAAAAACCGACCATTCCCAGCGTGGAATGGTCACTTCCTGCCCTCTTTTTTGTAGCGCTTCAGGCGTCTGCGCAAACGGCGGAAACCGCGCGCCCTGATGCCAGCCTGGCACCGGTCACCATCAGCGAGCGTGCCAGCGCGGTCGTGGCGGACGTGGGTGGCTTCCCCGATATCCCGCTGGCGCGCAGCCCCTTCGCGGCCACGGTCGTCGACTCCAAGACCATCGACGAAATCGGAGCCGTTCGACTGTCGGACCTGTTCCGGCTCGACTCGTCACTGTCCGACGCCTACAACGCCGTCGGCTACTGGGATTTCGTGACCATCCGCGGCTTCGTCGTCGACCAGACCTACAACTATCGGCGCGACGGACTGCCCGTCAGCGGCGAGACGACCGTTGCGCTGGAAAACAAGGAGCGTGTGGAATTCCTCAAGGGCACCAGCGGCATCCTGGCCGGCACCAGTGCGCCTGGGGGCCTGGTGAACTACGTGGTGAAGCGTCCGACGGAAACCACCTTGCGCAGCCTGCGGCTGGAAACGACCAGCGATGGCGGTCTGCTGGGTCATCTGGACATGGGCGGGCGATTTGGCGAAGAGCGCCGTTTCGGCTACCGCCTGAACGCCGTGGCGGCCGACCTGCAAAGCTATGTGCCCGACGCCAATGGCAAACGCGGGTTGTTTGCGCTGGCGATGGACTGGCGCGCCACCCGCGACACCCTGATCGAGGGCGAGTTCGAGTACTCCCGGCTGCGCCAGCCCAGCGTGCCGGGCCTCAGCCTGCTCGGCAACGCCCTGCCGCCCGCCGACCCCTTTATCAACATCAACAGCCAACCCTGGTCGCAGGCCAACCAGCTGGACAACTTCACCGGCAGCATCGGCATCCAGCAGGCCATCAACAGCCAGTGGCGCTGGCAGGGGCAACTCGGCACCCAGCGCCTGACGAGCAACGACCGCCTTGCATACCCCTTCGGCTGCTACGACAACAACTCGGGCGTCTATTACGCCGACCGCTTCTGCCCCAACGGCGACTTCGACCTGTACGACTACCGCAGCAACAACGAACGGCGCCAGACGCAATCCGCGTTGCTGAAAGTCATCGGCGACGTCAACACGGGTTCGGTTCGCCATAACGTCAGCTTTGGCGTGCAAGGCACCCGCTACCGCGAAACCGGCGAACCCCAGGCCGACAACAATGCGGCTGTGGGCACCGGCAACATTTTCACGCTGCCCGCGCTGCCCGAGGCGCCGATCTACCAGGATCCCTACATCACGCGCAAGGAACGCGGGGTGGAGTTCTTCGCCTTTGATGCGATCCAGTGGACGCAAGCCTTCCAGACCTGGCTGGGCGTGCGGTATTCACGTCTGCACCGCGAAAGCGCGGCCACCGACGGGAGCCAGAGCACGGCCTATGACCGCTCCATCACCACCCCCTGGGTGGCGGCCACGTGGCAACTTGACCCGCAGACGATGGCCTACGCCAGCTACGGCGAAGGTGTCGAATCGGTCGTGGCGCCGGGACGCAGCCGCTACAGCAATGCCGGCCAACCCCTGCCCGCCCTCAAGAGCCGCCAGACCGAAGTGGGGGTGAAAAGCACCAGCGGCACCTTGCGCTGGAACGCCACCTGGTTCAACGTCGTGCGACCCCTGTGGGGCGACGCCGGCGCCTGCGACCAGCCCGGCACCTGCATCCGGCAGGAAGACGGCTCCGTGCGCAACCAGGGCATTGAACTTGGCGCAGGCTACAGCGCCGGCCCCTGGCGCCTGGGCGCCAGCGCCACCTGGCTGCAGGCACAGCGGCAGGACGGCGTGATCAACCCGAGCCTGAATGGCATGCGCCCCACCAACGTGCCCGACCTGATCGTGCGCGTCAACGGCGTCTACCGCATCGCCGGCGTGCCCGGTCTGAGCCTGCTGGGCACCGTCTCTTACGAAGGCAGCCGCAGCGTGTTGCCGGACGAGTCGATCACCCTGCCCGCCTGGACCCGCGTGGACCTCGGCCTGACCTACGAAACCCGCTTGATGGGACAGCCCAACACCTGGAGCCTGACGGTGGACAACGTGGCCAACCGCCGCTACTTCAAGGAATCACCCTACCAGTATGGCCACGTCTACCTCTTTCCTGGCGCCCCCCGCACGGTCAAACTGGCCGTTCAGACCTCGTTCTGAGGAACTTTGAAAAAAATCTGTGCGAGACGAGGCCGCCCTTTGAAAACTCAAAAAAATGACGCTATAATTTGAGGCTTGTTCCTCGATAGCTCAGTCGGTAGAGCGCCGGACTGTTAATCCGTAGGTCCCTGGTTCGAGCCCAGGTCGAGGAGCCACCTACAAGAAGCGAATCAAGCACTTAGCGCGAAAGCGTTAGGTGCTTTTTTCATGTTCAAGGCGATGGTGGTCGTTGCCGACGCTGCGGCTTCCTGGTCGCTGCTTTGGGCTCGATCACGGCACGGGCGGGTTTGTCCGACAGCTTGGCAACATAGTGGTCCAAAGCCCAGCGGGTCTTGGTCTGCTCGCTCTTGTCGCGCTCCGCGCCCATCTCGGCCAGGTAGGCCATGAAACCACCGACTGCGGCTGCGGCTTGCGCCGCCGGTGCCTTGATGGAGACTTCCAGGAGTCGCTCGCCGTCCTCGCGCTGCCAAAGCTCGGCTGAAATTGGCCAGGGACAGGCGGGGTCTTCGAATCTCCAGCGCTGAGCCATCAAAGGCCCCAGGACAGCGAGCTTGCTGAAGTCGATGCGCTGGCCCGTCATGGCCACGATGAAGTCTTCCTGTTCTTGGGTAAATGCCGCTGCGATGGGCTTTTTCCCGACAGCGACGCGCTTGATCAGCCCGGGTGCAACCTTCATTGAAAACGATGCCGACTTGACCAGGCTGGTTTCGCTGGCATCCGCCTCAATCTTGAAGTTATGGAACTTGCGCCATTCACCGCCCACTTCGGCCGGATTGACCGGCCGGAACTTCACCGTGCTGTCGTGTTCGTCCCCGACCGTGCGGCGTGCCCGTGCAATGATGCCGGCCCCCAGAAGCGCCAACTCGGGCGTATCGAAGAAGTAGATGTAGCGCTCTTCGTCATTCCTGGCGGTAAGGCCGAAACGCGCAAGCGCCCCATCGATCTGATGATCCGAAATGGTCGCCTTGATCTCTATTGACTCGGCCCCCTCGATCGCTCGAGCCACCTTTCCTTGTGTTGCCGCACCTCGCTCCATCGCCAGACTCCCTTCAAGTGAAACTGACAATCAACAGGGCGCACCTACTGTTCACGCGGAGCGGACTGATCAAGGCAAACGCCAGAAAAAAAGGGCCCTTCTGCACCCTCAGTCCCACCCAACAAGCGAGGCGTTCACCGCGCTTGCGAACGGCCTGTCCGCTGGGCCTTCGTTCAAGGCAGCGTAACCCCCAACGTCACCATCAGCCCCGAGTTGCCAAAGAGCACCAGTTCGCTGCAGACGCGCTTGTAACAGTAGCCCACCGACGGCAGGATTGCCGGGGCCACGCCGGAGCTGTTGAAAGGGATCTTGTTCTGGTATTCGCCTTTGTACCCGTGGAGCGCGCCCGCTGTAATCTTGAAGTACAACGGCTGGAGTTCATCGAACGGACGCACCAACCATCCGCCATAGAGATACTGGGATGACTGACCGAAGGAATTCGCGAACAAGGCCAGCCCTGCCAGCCATTGTCCCCCGGCCGCGAAGCTGTTGAAGCGCCACTCCAGGTTCAACAGGTTCTGCTGGTTGACGTGCTCGGGCGTGGGGTTGTAGTGGAGGGTGTAGACGCTGGTCTGAAGGTAGAAGCGATCGGTGCGCCAAGGCTCGGGAGCGTCCCATGGGGATACCTCTGCCGAAGTCGCCGTTGCTTGAGCCTGCGTTTGCGCTGCCACCGGTCCGGACAATCCCAAGCAGAGGGCCCATGCCCCCGCAAGGCAGGCCAGCCAGCGGTTTCCATGGCCTTGGCGCGCCTGCAGTGGCACCTGTTTGTTTTGTCCGATTTTCCCCATGGAGTCCGCCAAAAAAATACAGAGCCTACCATGGCGACGCGATCATCAAAGGCCTCGCCGAGATGGGCAAGCTCCCCAGTAAAGAACACCTCGGTTTGAAACGATAAACTGACAACTCGACCGCAACACCTTCTGCCCTGTCTCCAGCGACCTCCACTTTTTGATGGCCCTTGCGCAACAGACCCCTCATGAATTGCCATGGTTGCGGGCGGGAGATCCCTTTCCGCCTGTTTCGCTAGCCTGGGATTCAACGGCTCCCGCCCCCGGCCTACTGGCAGCCGGTGGCGCCCTCGACGTGGGAACCCTCGTGCGTGCCTACAGTGCGGGAATCTTCCCCTGGTTCAGCGCCGGACAACCCATCCTGTGGTGGAGCCCCGATCCGCGCATGGTGATGCAGACCAGCCAATTCAAGCTGCATCGCTCCCTGCGAAAAAGGATCAACCAGTTTGCCATCGACCCCGCGTGTGAGATCCGTGTGGACAGCGCATTCGACCAAACCATCGAAGCGTGCGCGACGGTACACCGGCCGGGTCAATCGGGCACCTGGATCGTCCCGGACATGGTGTCAGCCTATCAACGCCTGCATGTGGCGGGTTACGCCCACAGCATCGAAACCTGGATGAACGGCAATCTGGTGGGCGGGTTGTACTGTGTCGCCATTGGACGGGCCGTATTCGGTGAGTCGATGTTCAGCCTGGTTCCGGACGCTTCCAAGCTGGCGCTTGCGGCACTGATCGCGTTCTGTCGCCATCACGGTATCGAATGGGTCGACTGCCAGCAGAATACCCGCCACCTCGCCTCCCTCGGGGCACGCGAGACGGCGCGATCGGACCTGGTGCGCCACCTCCGCACGGCCATCACACGGCAGCCACCTGAATGGCGGTTTGAGCCCTCGTTGTGGGGCGAACTCATAGTCTGCGAAAAGGTCACGACATGACGCACCTCAAAGACCTGCCGCTTCACACTTTGCAGTTCTATGCGACAGCGGCCTACCCGTGCAGTTACTTGCCTGAGCGGATGGCGCGCTCTCAGGTGGCCACGCCCAGTCACCTGATCCACAACGAAGCCTATTCCGGCCTCGTTCTCAATGGATTCCGGCGCAGCGGTATGTTCACCTACCGGCCCCATTGCGACGGCTGCTCGGCCTGCGTTCCGCTGCGCGTGCGGGTCGATGCCTTTCAGCCTGACCGCAGCCAGCGGCGCTCATGGAAGCGCCACCGGACTTTGCAGGCCCGCGTACTCAAGCTGTGCTTTGTTCCCGAACACTACCAGTTGTACCTGCGATATCAGAACCGTCGCCACGAAGGCGGCGGGATGGACCACGACAGCATCGATCAATACACCCAGTTTCTGCTGCAAAGTCGTGTGAATTCCCGCCTCGTCGAATTCCGCGAGCCGCGGGATGACGGCACACCCGGCCCGTTGAAGATGGTGTCCATCCTGGACGTCCTGAACGATGGTCTGTCCGCGGTCTACACTTTCTTCGAACCCGAGCGAGGCGCCAGCTACGGAACCTACAGTGTCCTGTGGCAAATCGCCCAGGCTCAGCAATTGCGATTGCCTCACCTCTATCTGGGTTACTGGATCGACCAGAGTGAAAAGATGAACTACAAGGCTCGATTCCGGCCTGCCGAAATACTGCAGCACGGAGAATGGACGGCGTTCTCATCCGGCAACTGAGCTCCGTGAACTGAACAACCTTGGAATTTCACAAGGTAAAATTCCGTCCGGAAACTCCCTTTGGATCTATGCGAAAAACCGAACCCGGCGTTGTCGTCACCCCGACCATTCAAGTCATCGAGCGCATGTTCGCCCTGATCGACGTTCTGGCCTCCCGTGAAGAAGCGATTTCGCTGAAGGAAATCAGCGAAAAGACCGGCCTTCATCCCTCGACCACTCACCGCATCCTCAATGATCTGGCGACGGGTCGCTTCGTGGACCGCCCGGAAGCGGGCAACTATCGGCTGGGCATGCGTTTGCTGGAGTTGGGCAATCTGGTCAAGAGCCGGCTCAATGTCCGTGACGCAGCGCTGGGGCCGATGCGCGAGCTCCACAACCTGACCCAGCAGCCCGTGAATCTGAGCATGCGCCAGGGCGATGAGATCGTGTATGTCGAGCGCGCCTACAGCGAGCGATCCGGCATGCAGGTGGTTCGCGCCATTGGTGGACGGGCACCTTTGCACCTGACCTCGGTTGGCAAACTCTTTCTCGCAGCCGATGAACCCCAGCGGGTACGGGCCTATGCCACCCGCACGGGCCTGGCGGGACACACCCGCAACAGCATCACGCAATTGCCCGAACTGGAGCGCGAACTCTCAAGGGCACGCCAATACGGCATTGCACGCGACAACGAAGAGCTTGAACTCGGCGTTCGCTGCATGGCAGCGGGCATTTACGATGATCAAGGGAGATTGGTGGCCGGGCTCTCCATCTCGGCCCCTGCAGACCGCCTCGACGACAGCTGGATGAGCAAGCTCCAGGCGACCGCTAACGAAATTTCTTTGGCTCTGGGCTACAGGCGGGCCCCTGGCGCATGAACGTCAGCTGCTGACGCGACGGGCATCGGCAGCGACAACCGAGCCACTCTCAACCCAGCGACGCACCCGCTCGGCGTCAGCCAGGCGACTGAACTTGCCGGCGGAATCCAGAAACACCATGATCAGCTTGCGCCCGGAAACCTTTGCCTGCATCACCAGGCACTGGCCTGCTTCAGAGATATAGCCGGTCTTCTGAATACCGATGTCCCATGAACGGCTGTGCACCAGTCGGTTGGTGTTGTTGAATTGCAGAGTCCGGTTGCCCACCTCAACCTCATGGCCGGGAGAGGTTGTCAGCTCGCGCAGTTTGGGCTCCATGTAGGCCGTTGCCACCAGGGTGGCGAGGTCCTTTGCGCTGGACTGGTTCTTGCTGGACAGGCCGGTCGGCTCCACGTACCGGGTGTCTTTCATCCCAAGGGCCTGCGCACGTGTGTTCATCAGTCCGACAAACGTGTTCAGCCCGCCAGGATAGGTGCGCCCCAGCGCATGCGCCGCACGGTTTTCACTGGACATCAGCGCAAGGTGCAACAACTCGCCCCGGCTCAGCTGAGCGCCCACCTTGAGACGGGAACGGCTCCCCTTCTCCGTATCGACATCGTCCTGGCTGATCACGATCATCTCGTCCATCGGCAGGCGAGCCTCTGTCACGATGAGACCGGTCATCAACTTGGTCAACGAGGCAATCGGCAGCACCGCGCTGTCGTTCT
>ERZ795030.5343-NODE-5343-length-11908-cov-3.323969_pt1 | contig 11908 bp, 6 predicted proteins | sample MGYA00375122_ERZ795030 | MGnify/ENA primary metagenome ERZ795030 (study PRJEB30165, sample SAMN05720146) | activated sludge metagenome | isolation source: anaerobic digester from wastewater treatment plant | place: Japan | collected 2015-04-20 ...
CCATGTTGGGCGTCTTGCACGGATGGTCGGCCAGGACAGTGTCGCCCCGCTGGTGGTCAGTCATGAAGATCAGGACGTTGGGGAGTTTGCTCTGAGACATCGTTTCGCCAAAGCTCCTTGGTCACAGGGAATCGATGTATCTCCCCGCGCGGTTCAAGCCGGCGGCGGAGCGGTGGATTCGCCGATCACCAGCGTTTCCGGCAAGAGGATCGGCTTGGGAGGGGCTTTCTCGCGCGTCTCGATCTGCTTGAGGATGATCTGGACGCCCTGCCGGGACATCTGGGCGGCCGGCACTTCCATCGTCGTCAGCGAGGGAATGCTGTACTTCGTCAGCTCGGTGTTGTTGAACGTCGCGATACTCATGTCCGCCGGCACGTGGACGCCGTGTTTCCACAGACCGTGCAGAATGGCCGTCGTGAAACGGTCGTCGTAGCTGACGACGGCCGTGGGACGCGGCGCCATCGCGACGATCTGCGCCGCCAGGTCCTGCGGAACCCCCGACAGCTTTCTCGCGCCGCTTTCCAGCCCGGCCTCGGCCAGGGCCTGCCGATATCCCTCGAAGCGGCAACGGAAGCTGAAATGCCTCGGGTTGGGGTTCGAATCGACGTAGAGGATGCGCCGATGCCCCAGGGAGATCAGATGACTCGTCAGTTCCTTCGCGCCGCGAACGTCGTCGGGCACGACCGACGGCTGGAGCCCTCGCCCGTCGGCGTTGATCAGGACGGCGGGAAGGTCGACTTCCTCCAGGGCCTGCGCCATCGGGTCGGTCAATTCGTGGAACAGGAGGCAACCTTCGAGCCGAAGGTCCAGCAACAACTGGATGCAGCGTTCCGCCCGGTCCGCCGACGGCACGAACAGGACGTCATACTGCTTCTCGTGCAGGCCGTTGACCAGCGTCGAGGTGATCTCCTGCCACAGGGGACTGTGGTAGCCCGGACTGGTTTCCAGGATGACCAGGCCGATGGTTTTCGTCCGGCCGCTGGCCAAGGCTCGCGCCAGCCGGTTGGGGCGATAACCCATTTTCTGGCAGGCCGCTAGAACCTTCTGGCGCGCGCTTTCCGAAACGTCCAATTGCTCGGGAGGCAGATTGACCACCTTGCTGACGGTGGTCTTGGACACCCCGCAGGCCTTCGCGACGTCGCTGATCGTCGTGCGTCCCTGAAGTTTGGATGGCTTTCGCGTACGCGCCATTGGACTCCCGCAGGACTCGAAACCGGTTCCGAGGATTTCACCTTACCACAGGCCCCATGAAATGTCAATTCTACTGTCGTTCGCGCGGTTTCGACGGTTTTACGATCTATTTCCGCGAAAAAGCGGGACATTTCCCGTTGATTGTCCACGGATCACGATGCAGTATAATATCCCTGTCCGAAACCGATTTCGCCAGAGGAACCACCCGTGTCCAGACCGCCGAATCTCCTCGTCCTCCTGTCCGACCAGCAGCGATGGGACACGCTGAACTGTTACGGCCAGCCGGTGGAAACCTCGCCGAACCTGGACCGCCTGGCCAAGGCCGGGGTGCGCTTCGAGCACGCGTTCAGTTGCCAGCCGGTTTGCGGACCGGTGCGGGCGTGCCTCCAAACCGGCAAGTACGCCACGGAAGTCGGCTGTCACGTCAACAACCGCAGGCTCCCGGCCAGCGAAACCACGCTGGCGCATCGGTTGGCGGCGGCTGGGTATGAGACGGCGTATATCGGCAAGTGGCACCTGGCCTCGTGCGGTCCGCGCGGCGGGCCGGATGATTTCCAGCAGCGCGCCGTTCCACCGGACCGCCGGGGCGGATACGACTATTGGCTGGCGGCGGACGTGCTGGAGCACACCTCGCACGGCTACGACGGACACATGTTCGACGCGCAAGGCCGGCAGCGCGATTTCCCGCCGGGGCAGTTCCGGGTGGACGTCGAAACCGACTGGGTCCTGGAGTATCTGCGCTCGCGGACGTCGGACAAACCGTTCTTCCTTTTCGTGTCGTACCTCGAGCCGCACCAGCAGAACGATCACGGCCACGTCGAAGGCCCCACGGATTCGAAGGAACGGTTCGCGGACTTCATGCCGCCGAGCGACCTGATCGACACCGACGGCGAGTGGCGGCAGGAGTACCCGGATTATCTCGGCTGCGTGCACAGCCTGGACCGGAACGTCGGGCGCATCTTCGACGAGCTGACTCGCCTGGGCCTGGCGTCGGAGACGCTGCTGCTCTACACCAGCGACCACGGCTGCCACTTCCGCACGCGGACCCGAACGCACAAGCATTCCTGCCACGAATCGAGCATCCGCGTTCCGCTGATCGCGCACGGGCCGGGATTCGAGGGCGGAAAGGTCGTTTCGCAACTGGTCAGCCTGATCGACCTGCCGCCGACGCTCCTGGCCGCGGCCGGCATCGAGACGCCCGCGGAAATGCGGGGCCGGCCCGTCCAGCAGCTTCTGGTGGGCCCGCGCGAAGACTGGCCGGGCGAAGTGTTCGTGCAGGTCAGCGGCAGCCAGTGCGGACGGGCCCTCCGCACGAGCCGGTGGAAGTATAGCGCCCGCGCGCCGGACAAGTCCGGCGGCGACCCGTGCAGCGAGGTGTACGTGGACGACCTTCTCTACGACCTCCAGGCCGACCCGCACGAGCGGAACAACCTCGTGGGGCAACCCGGCTACGAGAAAATCGCCCGATCCCTCCGCGACAGGCTGCGGAAACGCATCGTCCAGGCCGGCGAACGCGAACCCGTCATCCGCTCCGCGTGGGCGTAGGTTCTGTGCGTCAATTCCTCGTCAGATGGGTGGCACTGCTTGCTTGCAAGCGGTGTTCTTGCCAGCGATCTCCCCGGACCTGCTGCCCGTTTCAGCGATGGTGGACAAACGGTTTCGTTCAGGCTTGCCCTTTCTCAATGGCAGCTACGATCGGGGCAACTTCCAGCCCAATCGAGAATCGTCCGTTGCGGGCGACGGTCAGGCTCGCCGGCGTCAGGCCGCCGCCGTTCGGCACGCCGACCGTCAGCGCCACCGGCTCGTTCCAGCGGCTGTCCAGTTCGCCGCGGACGCAGTCGGGGCGGATTTCCAGTTCGCGGAACTCGGCGGCGCCGCCGCTCATGTGGCAGTCCGTCCCCAGCAGCAGCGCCGAGCGCCCGTCCCACGGCGCGACGCGCAGCATCCGCGAGCCGTGGGCGGGAATCCCGATCCGCAGAACGCCGGTCGGTTCGTGAACGCCCAGCCAGGCCTGCGTGACCAGCTCGAACACGGCCAGTTTGCCCGCCGCGGGAATGTGGCGCAGCGGGATGTCCCGCGTGACGGGTTCGTTTTCCCAGTTGAGGACGGCCAGCGTCCACCACCCGCCCAGGCGTTTGTCCCGGGGCGTGACGGACGTCAGGAACAGCGTGGGACAGAACGGCCGGCACAGGTCCAGCGGACGGGCCGGCGGCGTCACGGGCGGAATGACGTGGCGGAGCATGCGCCGCCGGTCCTCGGCCAGCTCCGCCATGCGCTCGGACAGGCAGACCAGCCCGCCGCCGATGTACTGGTTGACCAGGCAGGTGTAGACCTCGTCGTCGGTGAACGAGCCGTCCGAGAGGTGCGCGAAATCGGTCTGCCCGCGGAACGGGCCCTTGCGCCGCCGGATCTGCAAGGCGTCGGGGTCGGTGTGCCAGAGGCGGTTGGTGTGGCTGCGGAAGGCGTTCTGCTTGATCCGGATGGGGTGGACGATCCGCCCGTCGGGGTCGATCCAGCGGCCCTTGACGTCGCTGCCGATGCGGTTTCCGTCCACCAGTCCGGCGCTGCCCTCGAACAGCCCGCCGCAGGCCAGGATGTAATCGTCGCCCGCGCCGGCGCGAATATGTTCCATGCCGAGGCGATACGCCTGGGCCCGGTTCATCCGCTCGTTGCAAAAACGGGGATTCCTCGGCACGATCAGCGCCCGCAGGAAATCGAGCTTGTGGGCGCGGAAGCCCCACGCCCGCAGCCGCCCGAACAGTTCGAGCAGGTAGTCCTTCGCCTCCGGCGCCGTCGGATCGAGAACGTACAGGTTGTCGGAGGTGTCCGCCTCGCGATAGGGGAAGGTGCAGGGCTGGCCGTCCGCGTCGCGCAGGACCAGGCGCGGATACTTCCGCACGATCGCGGAATGCGGCGAGAGGACGAACGGGCAGGTCCAGATGCCCGGCACGAACCCGCCGGCGCGGATCGCTTCGGCCGCCTTGGCCATGCCGGAGGGAAAGCGCGCGTTGGCGTTCCACTCGCCGAAATTGTCCATCCAGCAGTTGTCGATGAGGAACACGTCGAAGGGGATCGGCCGGCGCTTCAATTCGTCGAGGTTTTCCAGCAGGTCGGACTCGTGGAAATCGCGCCCGTAGAAGTACCAGCTGCAAAAGACCGTCGGCGCGGGGGCGGGAACCGGCACGTTCATTTCGGCCGCGATCATTTCCGTGAAGTCCTCGAGCAACTCCCGCTCGTCGGCGCCTTCGCGGAGCAGCAGCCAATGCGTCCGGCGCGACTTGCCCGGGGAAAGAAGCACGCCGTCGAATTCGCACTGCGCGCACAGCTCGTGCAGGCCGACGCGGTCGCTGTTCAGCGCCAGGATCAGGCGGCTGAGGTGCTCGGTCTGCCCCAGGACGGCGATCCGCAGGACCCGCGCGTCCGGCGCGCGTTCGTTGCGGATGCAGAGGCAGGGCTCGGACTGCACGATCGAGTCGTCGCAGCGCAGGTCGGGGCGTTCGGCCGTCGTGGACCCCATGCCCGCGCGGAATTCGGCGCCGTCCACCCGGGCATGCTCGAAGTCGATGTCCTTGACGGTCGGATGGAACGCCCCGGGCACGTCGTTCTTGTGGCGGCTCATCCGCAACACGCGCCAATCCGCCGGACCCGCCCCGGCCACCCGCACGGCCGTTTCTCCCTCGGCCGCCAGGGGCGTAAGAGACGCCAGCCTGACGTCCCGCGCGCCGACGTTGGTCACCGAGACGCGGATGCCCAACATCGCCCCGTCGCCGGAACGGAAGAATTCTCGCGTCATCTTCCAATCCGCGGCAACGCCTGTTTCCGTGCTGATTGCCCCGGATATCCCCCCCACCACAGCGGAAGTCGCATTTCTGCCCGGCGAAAAACGGGGGGGCTCCGTCTTCTGTCCGACGAATTCCGGCCCAGGCGTTCGGGCATGAATTTCGAAATGACGCCCTCGAACGATGAATTTGCCGTCTTTTTCGACCTGAAGCCCGATTCCAGCCATGGCGTAAAAAACCATCCTCTTTTCTGAATACCCACACAAACCCTCGCCGGACGAACCTTTCTGCGTCAAACCACATTCGGCGTGGGCGAAAAGGCCAACGAAACCGCTTTAGTATACCAATATCCGCACCACTTGGCAAATCTTCCTTGGGATTCCGTTTGGAAGGATAGGACATCGGCCCGATCAAAGCAGATGGGGACTGCCTTTCGAAATGGGTGAAGCGGCGGTTACCTTCAGGTCGACGTCGAATTGGGCACTGCGGACGCCTCGGACTCGGGAACGGATTCTCCCGAAGGTTCCTTCGCCTCGGTCAGTTCTCCGTTGCGGATCGAAATCGGCATGCGCACCTCGAACACCACGTGCCCCACCTCGTTCCTTGCGGAGATGCTTCCGCCGCACCGGGTGAGGATTCCCTTGCAGATGCCCAGCCCCAGGCCGGTTCCTTTGCCCACCGGTTTGGTCGTGAAGAAGGGATCGAAAATCCGTTCCAAAAACGGCTGGGGAATGGCCGGTCCGTCGTCCGCAATTTCGACGACAATCTCGTCGTCTTCCCGGCGGGTGGAGACCTCGATGAGCCCGAGTTCCTCCTTCGGCATTTCCTCGATGGCGTCGCAGGCGTTATTCAGGATGTTGGTCCACACCTGCGAAAGGTCCGGGCCGCTTCGCACGGCAGGCAGGTCCGGCGCGAAATTCACCTTCACCTCGGCGATGTTCTTGATGTGGTTCTGGAGAATCACCAGGGTGTTGTCCAGGCTCTCGTTGATGTTGACGTCGGTCAACTCGTCCTGCCCCATGTGGCTGTAGTACCGCAGCGCTTTGACGATCCGCGCGATCTTCTTCGCGCTGCTCAGCGTGATTCCCGTGGCGTTTTTCATGGCCAGCAGGTTTTCCAGAATCGTCAGCACCCTTCCGTCGGCAATGTGTGTGAGGAGTTTCCCGTCCTTGCGCCAGTCCTCCCCGAAACAGGCAGCGACCACCGTGGCCGCCCGTCGCGGGTTGCCGTGCCCCAATCCGCGCAGTTCCTGTTCCACGATCCGTCGCAAGGTACGCATGCCGACATCGGAAGGCTCTTCGTCTGACCACGACAGAATTCTTCGGGTGACCGAGACCAGCCATTGTCGCGCGTCGGGGGGCAGTTCCTCGAAGCGTGATGTCGTTTCCCATAACTGACAAAGATGTTCCCCGACATCGGTCATCACGTTCAGGATCGCGCCGGTCGGGGTGTTGATCTCGTGGGCGACGCCCGCGACAAGCTGCCCGAGCATGCTCATCTTTTCGGACTGCACCAGTTCGGTCTGCGTCCGCTGGAGGCGTTCGTTGGTCTCGACGAGTTCCTTCGTCCGCTCGATCACCCGGTTCTCCAGCATGTCGTGGCTTCTGCGCAGTTCGTCCTCCAGGCGTTTGCGGTCGCGGATGTCCACGAAACTCTCCAGCAGGCAGGGGCGTCCCTTGAGCGTCAGCGGCACGACGGTCTTGATGATGGGCAACCGTTCTCCACCGCCCGTCAGGAGCATGCGTTCCGAGTGGTCCACGCACTGGCCGAGGTCGGTGATGGGGCACTTACCCACCTCGGCTGGACAGATGTGCTGGTGACACGGGGATCCGACGATCTGATCCCTGGACAGTCCGGACAGTTGGAGCGCCATCGTGTTGGCGTCGAGGATGGTGTGGGTGCTCTCGTCGATGATGAAGATGCCCGTCTGCACGTTGTCCAGGACGGTTCGCAGCCAGAGTTCGCTTTCCCGCAGCGCCTCGACGGCCAGCTTGCGCTCAACGATTCCCGCCAGGACGTTCGCGACCGCCTGGACGGCCTGGGTTTCCTTCTCGGTGGAAACGTGCCCGGCTACGACATACAGGTTCAAGACGCCCAGGTTTTTCCGATCGGCGGAAAACAGCGGGATGCAGTAATGCCCGTGGTCAGTCATGCCTGGAAATTGCACGTCGTGCCGTTCGTCGACATGGTCGGCAAAGACAAGCTTGCCGCACTGGGCCGCCCGCCCGCAGAGGCATCGGCCCGGCGGAACGAGGGCGCAGGACCGGCACAACGCCTCCGAAATCCCGCGCCGGGCCTTCATGACCAGCGAACCGGTGTCCGGGTCGGTCAGGAATACGCAGCCCTTGGACTCGACCGCCAGCCAGGGAACCGACAGAATCTTGTCCAGGCACCGCTCCAGGAGATCCTCAACGGGAATATCGTTGGCGGGCAGGCTGAGCATGTCGTTGAGCAGTGTACGAAGACGGTTGTCTTCGCGGATTTCCTCCTCCGCACGCTTGCGCTCGGAGATGTCCTTCATCGCGCCGAGCATCTGCACGACCGTGCCTTGCGCGTCCCGCAGGAAGGTCCCGTTGTCCTCCACGTAGAAATATGAGCCGTCATTCCGACGAAAGCGATACTCGGCGGCATACTGTCGCCCTTCGCCTATCGCCTCCTTCAGGGCACGGCCGACCTCGGCGCGATCGTTGGGATGGATCATGTCCTCCCAGGTCGCAATATCGACTTTCTCGAATTTTTCCGGCGCAAACCCGGTCACCTCGGCGATTGCCCCGTACCACTGAATGGCGCCGGTGCGGATGTCGTAATCGTAGACAAGCTGCCCGGTCTGTTCGGCGACAATGCGGTACCGGCTTTCGCTTTTGCGGAGCGACTCTTCCATCCGCTTCCGCTCCGTGATGTTGGTATCCACTCCCCGATATCCCCTGAGGCGTCCCTGACTGTCGCGAAGGGGCAATCCGCTGGTCTCAAGGATCACCCGCCGTCCATCCTTGTGACGGTTCACGTTGAGGAAATTGCGGAGAGGCTTGTCCTGCGACATGATTCCGCCGGCAGCTTGCATCTGCTGTTCGCGGACCTCGGGATCGAACAGATCGTAGAAGTGCATTCGGCCGACAATCTCTTCCGGTTGGTAGCCCAGGATGGCCGCAACCGCGGGGCTTGAATACGTGTAAAGTCCCTCCGCGTCGGTTTCCCAGAACCATTCTCCGGCGTTCTCGGCGACCTGGCCGAAGCGTTCCTGGCTCTCGCGGAGTTCGGCGGTGCGCTCGGCCACCCGTTGCTCCAATTCATCATGCGCCTGTTGCAAGTCGCAGACCTTGGCGCGGATTTCCGCGTCCCGGGCCTTGATGCTTTCCGTCATGGTCCCGAAGGCGGAAACGAGCTGCCCGATTTCGTCGCGCCCGGCGACGGGCAGGGAAACCTCCAGGTTGCCCCGGGACAACTCCCCTGCCGCCTGCACGACCCGGTTCATCGGTCTCAGGAGCTTGCGGCTGGCGAGAAGGGAGAAAGGAATGAGCACGACCGCGACGATCAGGCCGGCCACTGCCGCTCCCTCGATGACTTCTCGCGCCATTTCCTCGGCAACATCCGTCGTATATCCCAGCCAGAACGTCCAGGGCGTGGTCCCGGTGCGCATCCGCAGGGGAACGATCCAGGCCTCGCGCCCGGCGGTTTCGTGAAACATGAAGGAGCCTCTTTGCGAAACCAATTCGCCGGGCAGATTGATCCTGCCGAGGTCGGTAACTTTCGTTTGCGCGGGACCGGACAGGATCACATGCCCCTCTCCGTCCACGACGCGCCAATATGCGAAGTCGTCGTCCTCGGACAGTTTGGCGAGCATCTCGAACGGCCAGACGTGCTCCAGATACCCCGCCTCCACCTGGACGGCGGCGGTTTCCGCGTACAGACGCTGCTCTTCCCGGATGGTCTCCAGTTGGTGTTCGAACTGCCAAAATCCCAGCGTTGTAGCCATCAGGACGATGGCCAGCGACAGGAAACCAACTGTCAACAGGTAATTTTTCCAGATGAGTTTCACGGATCGCTTCTCACGAAGCCTTTCACTTTTCGCTTCCCGTCTCCGAAGCCGGGAACAGGGTGACGCTCATCAAGAGGTTGCCGTGAAAATTCCCGATGCCCTGGAAGTTGCCCTGCTCGCCCCACGTGAAGGTTCCCAACCAGGGTACGTCGCCCAGCGTGCGGTTGATGACCTGTGCAATCTGGTCGCGCTGGGAATCCGGAATGTTTTTCAGCACCCCTTCGCAGCAGATGACGAATCCCGCGGAGACCGATTCCCGTTTCACGGTTCCCAACGCCTGCGATGACAGCGCCCCCAGGCGGTTCAGGAGCATGTTCCAACTGCCCTCGCTGAAGTGAATCACGTCGCCTTTCCAGAGGCTGGCGGAACTGACGATCCGTTTGGACGTCGCTCCGTCGGCGAGCGGCCAGGCGTGAATGAAAAGGTTCCGCGAAGTTTCCCCGGCGCCCACCTGCCGGCAGAGGGGATAGAGGGCGGTGACTTTGTTCATGTCGACGCCGGCCCGCATGTCCTCCTTGAGCCGTCCGCCCGACCACTCGTCGTAGACGTCCAAGGCCGGGCGATTGTCAATCTCCCAGATCTCGCGCCCGTCGCTGCGAGTCACAACGCCGCTTTTCCCGGTCCTGGCAAATCCTCCGCCGAAAGCCCAGAGGACCGGTTTTTCGGTGAACCAGACGCACAGGGTCAGGCCCCGGCGGATCACCTTGTCGTTGGCGATGACGGAGCAGTCTTCCGCGCCGCGGGCGGCAGTTCCCCCGGACGTCCCGCCCAGCACCGGCACGGCATCGCCGGTCTGGCGGGTAAGCTCGGAGACGATCCTTTCCTCCAGCCCGTCATAGGTGCAGGACATCAGGATCATCGAGGGTTGGTCTTTTCCCGGCGTAGCGCCGGCATGCTCCATTGCGCGCCGAAGGGCGAGAGCGATGCACGCCTCGGGCGATTCCACCTCGTCAAGATCCGCCCCCCCCACACCCACGCGGGCGCCGGAAAGCTTGAGGGACATCAGCCCGATGACCCCGTTGGCCGATTCGTGATACCCGTCGGACGCCACCACCCCGAAATCCGAGGACGCCCCGAACACGTGTGTTTTGGAGCCCTTTTTCTCGCGAAAATACTTCGCAATCCTGGCCGGATCATGGTGATGGGTGTAATACACCATGATCAGATCGGTCGCACGAGAGGCATCGCCTTCGGCCGCTGCGATCGCATTGGCAAGCGCGGTTTCGGTATGCGGAATGATGGACCATCCGTATCCCGAAAAGTCCGTTTTTCGGTCGTGGAAGTGCCCGCCGGTTTCTCTTGCGGTTTGACTGCCCTCCGCGCCTGCCGGAGTTTCCCGGCGTAACGTCGTCACCGCGACCAGGACGGAAATCGCCAACAGAATCACGACGGAAACGGCGATGCCGATTTTTTTCATGGATGCCCCTTTCCGGATAACTGGGTCGGTCGTGCGAAAAATGCCGCTGGGCTTCCCGCATACAGAGAATCCGCATCCGGCAGGTCATAGGATGTGAGAGCGGGCGATTCGCCCCCGAAGACACTCGTCCCTGGATGGATCGTGTTTGGCATAGGACAGTCCTTGACTCCGCCGGCGGCAAAGCGCGGGCAAGTCAAGCCTATCCCGACCCATTTTGCTTATCGGACCGTTCCAATAGCGACTTCAGTAGCACCCGATGCGGGAAAAAGCATGGATCGCATCCCCAAACGCCAATTCGCCGGATCTCGCTCTTGCAGACTGTCCGGTTTGCGGTTTTGATACGGTCATGAGTGCCAGTGTCGGCGCATTTCTCCTTCAGGCCGGGGCCATCTCCCTGTCCGGCGTCTTGGCGCCGGGCCCGATAACGGCGGCTACCTTGGCTTCCGGCGCTCGAAACCGTCACGCAGGCGCGTGGGTTGCCGTCGGACACGGAATCGTGGAATTCCCCCTGATGGCCTTAATCCTCTGCGGGGCGGGGCTTGTGCTCACAAATCAGGGATTCCGGACCGGGGTGGGCTTGGTTGGTGGCGTAGCGCTGTTGTTGATGGCAATCCTGATGCTCGCCACGATCCGAAAGCGTCCCAACGGAAACGCCTCTCCCAAGGCGGGCAATCCCCTCTGGATCGGCGTCGTCTTGACCGGCGGAAACCCTTATTTCCTGCTGTGGTGGGCGACCGTCGGGCTGGCCCTGGCAACGCAGGCCATGGAATTGGGGCTCTTGGCCTTTGCTCTGTTCGCGCTGGTTCACTGGTTGTGCGACATGGCCTGGCTGGAAATCCTCTCCCTCGCCAGCTATCAAGGCATCGCCTTTTTCGGACCCGGAAGCCAGCGGATCGTCCTCTTCGTCTCTTCCGCGGCTATGGCTGCTTTTGGGGTATATTTCCTTCTCGGCGCCTTGGGAATCGCCTGAATCTCGCGGATTGCCACTTCCTGCCTTGGCGCTTCTCGCAGGATCCACCAAGAAGTTGAATCCCGCAGATTCCGGAAAGCCGTTGCGGCCCGGCGGTCCTGATGTTACTTTTTCGCGGCTGCAACTGTGGACGGTCCCAGTGATCCGGCCAATTCCGGCCTCCGGTATTCCGGCGCCCTTCGAACGAGAGGACGAATCCCGTGCCACGACGAGACGACATTCACAAGGTTCTGATCATCGGTTCCGGCCCCATTGTCATCGGGCAGGCGTGCGAGTTTGACTACTCCGGAACGCAGGCATGCAAGGCGCTGCGGGCGCTGGGATACCAGATCGTCCTGGTCAATTCCAACCCCGCGACAATCATGACCGATCCGGGGATGGCCGACGTGACGTTCATCGAGCCGCTGACGGTCCCGGCATTGACCGACATCATCCGCAAGGAGCGCCCCGACGCCTTGCTGCCCAACCTGGGCGGACAGACCGGGCTGAACCTCGCCAGCGAGCTGCACAAGGCC
>ERZ795030.5346-NODE-5346-length-11901-cov-4.878356_pt1 | contig 11901 bp, 6 predicted proteins | sample MGYA00375122_ERZ795030 | MGnify/ENA primary metagenome ERZ795030 (study PRJEB30165, sample SAMN05720146) | activated sludge metagenome | isolation source: anaerobic digester from wastewater treatment plant | place: Japan | collected 2015-04-20 ...
ACAACGGCTACAACTGGCTGGGCGAGCCGGTCTATAACCCGTTTGCGCTGTTGCAACTGTTTCGCTCGCGCAAATTCATGCCCCATTGGTTTGAGACTGGCACACCCACTTTTTTGATCAAATTGTTGCAGCAGCGCCAACAGTTCACCCCTGATTTAAGCCGCGTCGTCGCTTCCGCTGCGCTGCTGTCGACCTTTGATGTGGACAACATCCCGGTCGAAGCGTTGATGTTCCAGGCAGGTTACCTGACCATCAAAGAGGTCTGGCAAATCCCCGGTCAGATGGAATTGACGCTGAAATACCCCAACCTGGAAGTGCAGGCGGCGCTCAACAACAGCCTGCTGCAAAGCCTGACCGGCGACTTGGCGGTGCCGGGGCCGCAGATCAGCCGACTCTACAAACTGCTGACAGCGACAGACTTTGCCGGCCTCAAAGCCCTGTTCCACGCCTTCTATGCCAGCATTGCCAACGACTGGTATCGCAAAAACGAGCTGAGCAGCTTTGAGGGCTATTACGTCAGCATCTTCTACAGCTACTTTGCCGCGCTGGGTCTGGACATCCGGCTGGAAGACCCCAGCAACTTTGGCCGCATCGACATGACGGTGCTGTTTGACGGGCAAATCTTTTTGTTCGAATTCAAGGTGGTCGAACTCAACCCGGCAGGCGCCGCGCTGCAGCAGATCAAGGACATGCATTACGCCGACAAATACCAGGGCCTGGGTCAACCGATCCACCTGATTGGCGTGGAGTTCAGCAAAGCCAGCCGCAACATTGTTGGCTTTGAGGTCGAGACGCTATCAAGTTAATAGCTGCCAGCGCAATCAGCACAAGGGCTGCAGGCACTTTTTGCCAATAATCGACGGCAGTTGAATGAACTCTCTGACGATGCGCCCTGCACCGCCCGACCTGATTGAATTGAATCCGCTGGGAAATTTCAATGAAAACTGGTCTTAAGCCGCGTGGCGTATGCGCTGCCAGCTATTGTGTTAATAGCATTCAGGGGCACTGGCCCGTGATATTGGGGTCTGAGCCCAATTGCTTTTGGCGGCTGCTTTCTGTGCTAGGCCGGTGAGCACGCAATTGGGATCCGACCCCAAAATCACTACACCGGTCGGGCATTGATGCTTGATGGCCCAGTTGTGGCGAAATTGGGGCGAAATTGGGGTCAGACCCCAATTTCACCGGCCAGGCGGCAGAGTCATCGCGATGCCTGCCAAAGCGTCGCCGCTCACCAGCACCGCTGTTGGCTTTTTCTCATCCATCCACCGATTCACCGATCTGCGCAGCGCCAGGCCACATCAGGCTGCCAGCTCGCCACCCAGGCGGGCAACTGCTCGCCGGGCATGGGCCGGGCAATGCCGTAGCCTTGCCCTTGTTCGCAGCCCAGTTGCAACAGCGCGCTGCCGTGTTCCACGGTTTCTACCCCTTCGGCAATCACCTGGCGCTTGAAGGCCGCTGCCAGACCAATCACGCCTTGCAAAATGGCCAGGTCATCCGGGTCAACGAGCATGTCACGCACAAAGCTCTGGTCGATTTTCAGCAGCACCACGCGCAGGCGCTTGAGGTAGGTCAGTGACGAATAACCGGTGCCAAAGTCGTCCAGCGCAAAGTTGACCCCGATGGCCGCGCAGGCCGCTATCACACTGGACACCTGCGCCATGTCGCTTAGCGCACTGGTCTCCAGAATCTCCAGTTCCAGCCAACCGGGCTGCACCTGCGGATGTTGCGCCAGTAGCGCTTGCAGACGGTCGACAAAATCGGCTTGCTGCAACTGGCGGGCACCAATGTTGACGCTGACGCCCAGCTCCAGCCCGGCGGCACGCCAGCGCTCGACTTGGGTCAGGGCCGTGTCAATCACCCATTCACCCAGCACAACCGCCAGCGGATCACCGGTAAAAACAGCGCTGGCGCCAGCAGTCCGCGCTCAGGATGCTGCCAGCGAATCAGCGCCTCGGCCCCTATCACCAGGCCGCTGCGCATGTTCACCTTGGGCTGGTAATGCAGCACAAATTCACCCAACTCCAGCGCCTGGCGAATGCGCTCCAGGCTTTCGTGGTGCTGGCGCAGGCTGATGTCTTGCGCCGCATCAAACACGTGGCAACGGTCTTTGCCGGCCAATTTGGCCTGGTACATGGCCAGGTCGGCCTGGCGCAGCAGTTGATCGGCCTCGATCGGCTGCGCCTGCGGGTAAAAGGTGACACCGACACTGGCCGACACCTGCGGCACATGCTCGCCCAGCGCCACCGGCGCTGCTGCTGCTGCCAGCAGCCGGTTCAGCAGCGGCAGGCAGGCCGACGTGTCGTTCAGGTCCATCAGCACCGCGACAAACTCGTCGCCACCAATGCGCGCCAGCGTGTCGCCCTCGCGCAGGCAGTCCTTCATGCTATTGGCCAGGGCCATCAGCACCAGGTCACCGGCATCATGTCCATGCGCGTCGTTGATCGACTTGAAGCCGTCAAGGTCGATGTAGGCCACCGCCAGTTGCTGGCCGCGCCGCTGCGCCTGTGCCATGCCCTGCTGCAAGCGGTCTGACAGCAACAGGCGGTTGGGCAATTGGGTCAGCGTGTCAAAGTGCGCCAGACGCTCCAGCGCGTTCTGATGCGCCTTGATGGCGGTGATGTCAGAGAACAGCGCCACATACTGCCGGATCTGGCCATCGGAGTCATGCACCGCGCTGATGGTCAGCAACTCGGCATACGCCTCACCGTCCTTGCGGTGGTTCCAGATTTCGCCGCTCCAGTGGCCGTTGCTCAGCAATTCCCGCCACATCGCGTTGTAAAACGCCTCATCATGTCGGCCTGACTTGAGAATGCGCGGATTTTGACCAATCACCTCGTCGCGGCCATAGCCGGTGATGCGGGTAAAGGCATCGTTGACCTCCAGAATGCGGCCGTCGGCATCGGTGATGGTGATGCCTTCGCGGGCATGGCTGAACACGCTGGCGGCAAGCTGCAACCTGGCCTGCGCCTGTTTGCGCTCGGTCAGATCAACGTCGACGCAAAACATCTCGGGGCGCTGGCCTGGCACCTGAACATAAGCGTGGCTGGAAAACACATCCACCCGAGAGCCGTCCTTGCGGCGCAGTGACAGCTCGCCCGCCGGGATCGGCATGGCGGTCTCGAACATCTGCCGCATGCCCTGGCGCACGCCCTCATGCATCTCTGCCGGAATAATGGTGTCAAGCAGGCTGCGGCCCAGGGCCTCTGTGGCGCTGAAGCCATACAAATGCTCCGAGGCCTGGTTCCAGTATTGCGTGATGCCGTCTTCGTCATAACCCTGCACCGACACCAGCGGAATGTCATTGAGCAGTTGGTGAAAACGGGCCTCGCTGATGTGCAAGGCGGCTTCGGCATCCAGCCGCTCGAGTTCACCGGCAGTGCGCACCGCCACCCGGGTCAGCGTGGTCCGGGCATAAGCCTGGTTGCGCAAGGGGTGGCGGCTCATCATCGCAATCAGGCCGATCGGCTCGCCGATGTGGCTCCACAGGGTGGCACCGATGTAGCTCTCGGCCTGCAGCTCCTGAAGCAGCAAATCTTTGGGGAATTGCTGACACACCTGACTCACAAAGCAGCGGACCGGTTGCCCGATCACCTCGGCGCAGGGTGTGTCGGCCAGGGCGTAACTCTGGTTGTCCACCAGCTTGCCATCAAACCAGGCGACCAACGTGGTGGCGTTAAGGTGGTCTTTGTCAATCCGGTCAACACAGACATAGTCCATATGCAGGCTGTCGGCCAAAAAGCGCGCCAGCGTGACAAAAAAGGGTTCAGCCTGTGGGTCGCCAAAGGTTTGCGCCAGAAACTGGTCCACCGTTTCGCCCTGTTTGCGCTCGCTGATGTCGGTGTTGGTGCCAATCAGGCGCAGGGCCCGGCCCTGTGCGTCGCGGCTCATCACCATGCCGCGCCCAAGCGTCCAGCGCCAACTACCGTCCTTGCACAACATGCGAAATTCAACGCTCGCCACATCGGCCTCGCCATCAAAGCAGGGTTGCAGCGCGGCCATCACGCCGGGTGCATCGTCAGGGTGCATGCGCTGGCTCCATTCGTTGGCGCTTGCCCCGATGTCGGCATCGGCATAACCAAACATTTCCTTGTAACGCTGCGAGTAATACGCCGCGCCGGTTTGCACATGCCAGTCCCACAGGCCGTCGCCCAGGCCATCGACGGCAAATTTCCAGCGCGCATCGCTCTCGGACAGCGCTGCCTCGGCTTGTTTGCGGGCGTTGATGTCGCTGACCCCCACCCGCAGCACTTGCGCACCGGAATCGTCTTGCGCCAGCGTGGCGCTCAGGTTGACCCATAGCGGCGCGCCATCGGGCAGGCGCAGGCGCAACTCGCCCGCCTGGGGCAGCGCGCTGTCCAGCAGTTGCCGGTGCAGCCGGTACCACAGGTCCTGGTCGGCTTTGAGCACAAAGTTTGAGAACGGCTGACCAGCCAGGTCGCCGCGCGCCGCGCCCAGCATCTTGGCCAGCGTCAGGTTGGCCTGCAGCAGCAGCCCGGTCTCAGTCACGCTGCAATAACCCACCGGTGCCAGCTCGTAGAGGTTCATATAACCGGCGCGCGAGGTTTCCAGCTCCAGCTTGGCGCGGCGCAGCTCCTCGTTTTGCATCGCCAGTTCAATCTGGTGGACCTGCAGCTCTTGCAGCAAGCTGCGGCGGGCGGCAATCGTCAGGTCTTCAAATGCATCTATTGACTCGCTGGCAATTTGCTGCCAGGCGGCCTCGGCCTTTTGGCGCAGTGCTGCGGCCTCAGTGAGTGTCAACGCAGTATTGGCAGTGCCAGGGTTCGGGTGTTTCATGCTGAGTCTTCCGGTAACGCTCTCTCGGTCGTGGCGATGGCGTACACCTGGCCAGCCTCATTGATCAGGACGGTGGGAACAATGCTGACCTGCAGCACCGCGCCACTGCGGGTTAGTCGTTGGGTATGGTAGGCTTGCAGCGCCTCACTGCGGCCCAACTGCGTCAACCGGGCCAGCGCGCCTGGGCGCAGCCCCTCGGGGATGCGCTCGCGCACATTCATATTCAGCGCCTCTTGCTCACTCCAGCCGTACAGGCGCACTGCGCCGGGGTTCCAGGCCAGGGTGCGGCCGTCCAGTCCTTGTAGCGTCACCGCATCATGTGTGTCGCGCACCACCACCGCCGCCAGGCTCTGCTGGTGGTTGGCTTGACGCAACACCTCACGCATGCGCACCACTTCAGTGATGTTGACAAACGAGATCACCGCGCCTTCGACCTCATTTGCCAGCGTACGGTAAGGCCGAATGTGCAGCGTGTACCACTGGCCGTCTGGCGCATGCACCTCGGCCTCTTTGGGGATCAGGGTGCCCAGCACCGCCTGCAAGTCGGCCACCAGGCTGTTGTAGCCCAGCAGGTTGAAGGCGATGTGCGCCACCGGTCGGCCGACATCGGAGGCGATCAGGTTGGTGATGCGGCTGGCCTCCGGGGTAAAGCGCAGAATGTTCAACTGCAAATCGACAAATACCGTGCCAATACCGGTGCCCAGGAGCATCTTGTTCATGTCGTTGTTGGCATGCGTGATTTCGGCCACCCGGGTCAGCAGCCTGGTGTTGACGGCGTGGAGTTCAGCGTTGAAAGATTGCAATTGTTCCTTGGCGGTCTCCATTTCTTCGTAGCTGGTTTGCAGCTCTTCGTTGACCGACAGCAATTGTTCATTGCTGGACATCAGCTCTTCGTTGGCGCTTTCGAGCTCCGCATGGACGCTTTGCAGGTACTCGTCTTTTGCCAACAGTTCTTGCGTGAGCACTGCACAGCGAGCTTGTGTGGCACCTTCGAAGCCGGGGGCTACGTCAGTGGGCGCTGTCAGCGCGTCAACTGGCTGGGGCGCGTCTTCCAGAGTGACCAGATACAGCGGCGCGGCGCGCTGTGCATCCTCTTCATCCTCTGCACCTGCAACGATTGGTGCCGGGCGCACGCTCAGGTTGACGTAGGCATCGTGGCCATTGGTCTTGACCCTGACCGTGGTCACCTGAACGGTTTGCCCGCTGGCAATCGCCTGGTGCAGTGCGTTACCCAGCCGGTGGCGCAAACCCGGTCGGGCCATTTTCAGCAGATTCTGGGTCCGGACCTCGCCGGCACTGGGCTCCAGGTACAGGCCGGTGCGCCCGTGCAGGTAAAAAATGTCGCCCGCCGCATTGACCAGCGCACTGGCCGGGGCCAACTGCTGCAGCAGCATCTGCTCAACGAGCTCGCGCAGCAACGGCTTCACCGGCTTCACCGGCAACGCCGGGCGCTGCAGGTCGCTGAGGCCAGCCAGCGTTGCATCAACGGCCGCCGCCAAGACGCGTGAACGGCGCGCGGCGCCGTACCTGGCACCGGACTGGTCGTCCTGGCGCTGATAGAGTCTGGCGTGGTGGTCAATCGTTGCAAACGAGGCCGCAAAGTCGCCCACCCTCTCAGACCCGCCAAGAAACAGGCAACCTTGGGGATTGAGGACATAGTGAAACAGCGCAAACAGCTTTTTTTGCAGGTGCGCGTCGAGGTAAATCAGCAGATTGCGGCAACTGATCAGGTCAAGCCTGGAAAAAGGCGGGTCTTTGACCACATCCTGCTCGGAAAACACCAGCAGATCACGCAGGCTTTTGCAAACGCGGTAGCCCGCCTTGGCGGGCTCGGGCACAAAAAAGCGCGCCAGTCGCTGTGGCGACAGGTTGGCGGCAATGCCCGCCGGAAACAGGCCGGTGCGGGCCCTGGCAATGGCGCGGTTGTCGATGTCGGTGGCAAACACCTGCACGGTGCGGCTCAGGTTGAGTCGCTCCATCTGCTCTTGCAGCACCATCGCCAGCGAATAGGCCTCCTCGCCAGTCGAACAGGCGGCGCACCAGACCCGCACCACGCCATCGGCCGGTTTGTTGGCCAACAATTTGGGGATGACCTGGTTTTCGAGCACCTCAAACGCCTTGGGGTCACGAAAAAACCTGGTGACACCAATCAGCAGATCGTGAAACAGGGCTTGCCTCTCGGTGGCGCTGTCCCGCAGGTAGTTGACATAGAGTTCCGGGGTTTCAATCTGTTGCAGTGCCATGCGTTTGGCAATGCGCCGTTGCACGCCGCTGGCCTTGTAGTTCGAAAAGTCGCGACCGGTCTGGCTGTGCAGCAGCGCAAAAATCTGCCCCAAAACGCTTTTCAGCCGGGATTTGGCCCGCCGACCGGGGTTCAGCGACAGGCTGGCGGAGTGCGCCACACAGGCGATGAGCTGGGCCAGCATGTCGGCTGGCGGCAACTGGTAGTCCACCAGACCAGTGGCAATGGCGTTGCGTGGCATGCCGTCGTATTCGCAGGACGGCGGGTCTTGCGCCATCACCATGCCGCCAGCTTCCTTGATGGCGCGCACGCCCAGCGTACCGTCGCTGCCGGTGCCCGACAGCACAATGGCAATGGCATGCGCCTGCAAGTCAAGGGCGAGCGACTGAAAAAAGCCGTTGATCGGCAGGCGCTTGCCGCGCGGAACCACCGGGGCATGCAAGTGCAGCGCACCTTGCTGTAACGTCATCTCACAGTTGGGGGGAATGACGTAGACGCAGTTGATCTGCACGCGCATGCCGTCTTGCACCTCAAAAACCGGCATGCGGGTGCACCGGGCAATCAGCTCGGCCAGCAGGCTTTTGTGATCGGGGGCAAGGTGCTGCACCAGCACAAAGGCCATGCCGGGGTCAGCGTTCGCCGGCAGGCCAGAGAAAAAAGCCTGAAAAGCCACCAGACCACCGGCCGAAGCACCGATGCCGACGATGGGGAAAGCTGGCGCAGCGAGCACTTCGGCAGCCTCAGCCTTGGCATCATTCATCGATGTGGGGGGCACCAGGTTTGGCGTGCTGGCTGCCTGGCCTGGGGCTGCTGGCTTGCTTTTGGGGCTGTTGGTCATGCTGGGCTCCGAAAACTGGGCCATGATGGCTGCGCTCGTCCAGTGGGAACGACATGTTAGTTTACGCCTTGCATCAGGCGGTTGGGTTGCAATTTGCTGGGGGCCTGCGGCTGCGGGTGCGGTGCCCGCTGATCCCGTGATGCTATTTTTAATATAGCTGCCAGCGCATATTCCACAGGGGCTGCAGGTCTATTTCTCTCTGACAAATGCGCCAAGCCCATGCCACAAGGGCTGCAGGCCGATGCTTCTCCATGGTGACACTGTTGCTGGAAGTTGACGGGAACTGCGGCGGGCTGTGAGCCGCAATGGGCGCTAACCACATCGAGGTGGCCTCAATCGCCCCTGGCCCGTGAAATTGGGGTCTGAGCCCAATTTCCTGTACCACCTGGTTTCTCGCCGCAGACTGGTGGCAGGAAATTGGGATCCGACCCCAAATTCACTGCACCTGTGGTCTGCATTGATGCCGTCATTCCGGCTCTCGCCACGGGTTGGTGACAAGAAATTGAGGTCCAGCTCAAATTCACTGCACCTCTGGTCTTCGTTGATGCCTTCAATCCGGCACATGCCGGGCTTTGCCAGGCTGGGCCATGCCAGTTACATTGCCGCAAGTTTCGCCTTCAGCGCCCTGCCCTGTCGAGCTTCAACGCCCGAGCGGTGCAGTGATTTTGGGGTCGGATCCCAATTGCGCAGTCACTCGCTCACAACAGCCAGCAGCGCCAAACGCAATTGGGCTCAGACCCCAATATCACGGGCCACCACCCGAGCATCATCAAAAACCATAGCTGCCAGCGCATATTCCACGGGGTCTGCAAGCCGATTTCTCTCTCAACATTGCCCAGAGCGCAGGCCACAAGGGCACAGGCCGATGCTGCTTCAAATTCAAGCCAGACGGCTGCTACGACAGCCGGTAGGTTTCCAGGTGAATACTGGTTTCGGTGTTGCTGATGCCCTTCAGGAGGCGGATGCGCTCCAGCACTTTGGCCAGTTCCTGCAGGCTTTCGGCACGCAGCTCGGCCAGCAGGTCCCAGCGGCCGTTGGTGTCGTGCAGGGTTGCCAGCCCTGGCTCGCCGAGTAACGCGGCTATCACGGCGCGGGTCTGGTTGCCGTCGACGGCGATGCTCATCCAGGCCTTGATATCGTTGTGTTGCACGTCCGGACGCAGGCGCACGGTGTACCCGACGATGATGCCGTCGTCTTCCAGGCGGCGAATGCGGTTGGTCACGGTACCGCGCGAAACCTTGAGTTTCTGCGCCAACGCGGCCACCGACAGGCGCGCATCCTGTCGCAGCATGGACAGCAGTTGTTGATCAGTTTCATCCATTTTGCTAACTTCGTCTGTCAAAACGGCAATTATGTGACTATTTTTAGACAAAGTTGACGATTGTTATTGTCAACGCGCCCGGCCACACTTACCACTAACCCATTCAGACCAGCGCATTGCCCCCAGGAGACCCAGCATGAGCCGCAGCACCCCCACCCACCGCCTGACTCAAACCGAGACCCTTTTTGTCAGCCCGCAAGACATCTGTCATCTGGTCCGCAGCCAGGGCATGGCGGCCACGCTGCAAGGCATGGCGGCCTATATTCATCAGGATTTTTTGCGCTGGCAGAGTTTTGACAAGGCACCGCGAGTCGCCAGCCACTCAAGTGATGGCGTGATCGAACTGATGCCAATTGCCGATGCCAGCACCTACACCTTCAAGTATGTCAACGGTCACCCCAAAAACACCGCCCGTGGCTTGTCCACGGTGATGGCTTTTGGCGTGCTGGCCGATGTGAGCACCGGCGAGCCACTCTTGATTAGCGAACTGACGCTGTGCACCGCCCTGCGCACTGCGGCTACTTCAGCCGTGGCGGCGCGCGCGCTGGCCCGGCCCGACAGCCGGGTCATGGCGCTGATTGGCAATGGTGCGCAAGGCGAATTTCAGGCGCTGGCGTTTCACCATCTGGTCGATATCGAAGAGATTCGCCTGTATGACATCGACCCACTGGCCACCGCCAAGCTGATGCACAACTTGCAGGACAACCCGCACGCGCCTGGCCTGCGCCTGATCGCTTGCAGCAGCATTGCCGAGGCAGTGCGCGGGGCCGATATCGTGACCACCATCACGGCTGACAAGACCAATGCCACCATCATCAGCGCCGATATGCTCGAACCCGGCATGCACCTCAACGGTGTCGGCGGTGACTGCCCTGGCAAGACCGAAATGCACGCCGATGTGTTGCGCGCGGCCAAGGTGTTTGTCGAGTTTGAGCCGCAAACCCGCATTGAAGGTGACTTGCAGCAAATGCCGCCCGACTTTTGCGTGACCGAGCTGTGGCAGGTGCTGTCGGGTCAGAAAATTGGCCGCGAAGGCCGCTCACAGGTCACGCTGTTTGACTCGGTCGGTTTTGCCCTGGAAGACTTCTCGGCGCTGCGCTATGTGCATGATCAGGCCCGGACGCTGGGGTTGGGCGCGCCGATTGCGCTGATTCCCCAGTTGGCAGACCCGAAAGACCTGTACCAAATGCTGCGGCCCGCCGGTTTGAAGGCGGTCAACACCAGATGCCTCAGTTGGACGCGCCCGAGTGGGCCGCTGGCGGCGCGCCCGAGTCGGGCGAAAGCGGCAGCGCCAAACGTGCCTGCGCACCTTTGGACGGCTTGAACCAAGATTCCTCAGTTAACCCGTCGCTGGTAAAGGCGCTCAGGGGTCAAGCGAGAACAACCTGGACAAAGGTGGTCGTGATGGCAAGTGCAAGGCCAGGCGCAGGCTGCGCGGTGCAACTGGCTACACAAGCGGTTTGCAACAACGCATTGCGCTTGTCAGTGCGGCCGAACTGTTCAAGTTATTTCCTTGACACCTTGGTCTCTAACAAGTCAAGTCTTTGCAAATCATGCGAAGAATTCAAACATTCAAAGTCATTCGTCGCGAGGGCGCGACTCCTACAAATTCAACTAGGCGCCGGCTGTTTGTGTAGGAGTCGCGCCCTCGCGGCGAAGGCCGTCCAATTCAGGCTCGTCCGGCTTGTCCGCCTCAGGGTGACGGCGGCAGTTTGACAGTGGCCAAACGGCGCAGCATCTGTTGCACGATGTCGGCCTGCATGTCCCGGTACAACTGGGCTTCTTCGGTTTCCTTGGCCAGCGCAGCAGACTCGGTGTAGCTGATGTCGCGCTGCTGCAAGATCTCGTCGGCGGCAACCAGTTCCTGGCCCTGCGGCGTGGTCAACCGAAACTTGACCCGTATGCGCAACTGCAATTCACGTACCTGGCCAGACGCGTTGACACCCACCACCACTTTTTCGCGCTGCTCGCCTTGCATGGCCAGCACCACCTGGGCTTGCGCCAGTGGCGTGTCTTTGTCGAGCACCCGCACGGCACTGCCAAACGAGCGGCGCAGTTCCTGCGCCACCGCCTCACCAGGGAATGGCGTGATCGCAATGCTGGAAAAGGCATAGGTCTGGGAACCACGCAGCTTGAAGCCACAGCCAGCCAGCAGCCCGGTCAGCAGCAGCGCAGCGGCAACACGACGCCGTTGATGCAGATGTGTGAATATGGGTTTCACGGTATTCGTTGAACCTGGATTCCTCAGTTGACCGCTTGTTGTCATAGGTAAGTCCTTATGGGCGTTTACTTTATTAGCTTCGATTGGATTTACCCATTGGGTCACAGCGCTACGCACCCGACCGGGCAAGCCAGGTTAAACCACCAAATTGACAAGTCGGCCAGGCACCACAATCACCTTTTTGGGCGCAGCGCCGTTTGAAAATTTCTGAAACATCTCATGGGCGATAGCAGCCTGCTTGATCGTGGCCTGGTCGGCACTGGCGCTGACCACAATCGAGCCACGCAGCTTGCCGTTGACTTGCAGCATCAGTTCAATCTCGTCTTGCAGCAACGCTTGCGGGTCCACCTGCGGCCAGGGTGCGTCCAGCAAATCGCCCAGGTGCCCGGCATAACCCAGACTGGACCAGAGCGAGTGGGTGATGTGCGGGGTGGCCGGGTACAGGCAGCGCAGCAAGATGCCAAAACCTTCAATCAGCGCGACCT
>ERZ795030.5349-NODE-5349-length-11898-cov-4.713839_pt1 | contig 11898 bp, 6 predicted proteins | sample MGYA00375122_ERZ795030 | MGnify/ENA primary metagenome ERZ795030 (study PRJEB30165, sample SAMN05720146) | activated sludge metagenome | isolation source: anaerobic digester from wastewater treatment plant | place: Japan | collected 2015-04-20 ...
CGGTCTACGAGCGGCTCTGGCGGGCGGCGCCCGACTTCACGCCGGCGTTGACGGCGCAGGTCGAGACGCTGCAGATGCAGGCACGGCAGGCGACGGCGCGGAAGAATGCGGACGAGGCGCAGAGCCTGCTGCGGCACTCGCGGGAGTTGCTGGAGCAGCACCTGGCGGAGAAGCCGGAAGATGCGGTGGCGCTGGAGAAGCTGGCGCTGGTGCAGCAGGAGCAAGACGAATTGGAAGAGTCGGTTGAAACCTATCGTCAAGTGATCCGGCTTGATCAGGATAACTGGACGGCCTACAATAATCTGGCTTGGAACCTGGCGCGGTTGGGCCAACTGGAAGAGGCCGCCCGGATGGGGGGGGAGGCGCTGAAGCGCCAGCCGGAGAACGGGGGGATTCTGGACACGGTTGGCTGGATCGAGTTGCAGCGGGGGAATCTGGAGCGGGCGACGGAGCTGTTGCGCCGCGCCGCGCGCCAGATCCCGAACAATGCGGAAATCCGGTTCCACCTGGCGCAGGCGCTGGCGCGTCAGGATCGGAAGGAGGAGGCGGCGCGGTTGCTGGAACTGATCCTGATCGCGGCGCCGGGGTATGAGAAGGCGGGGGAGGTCCGCTCGCTGCTGGCGGAGGTGGCGCCCGAGGCGGGCGCGGCGCGCGGGACCAACTGAGTGGCCGCGCGGGAAGGAAGCGTGATACAAAGGGAAAGCGAAACGACGGCTGCTGACAGGAGTCCCGGAGAAGCTGTTGAGCACACGAGGCCGGCGACTGGAAGCGGAGGTCTCGTGAAGAAGCGGTGCCCGTAGAAGAAGGAGAACGTCCGATGACGCTGCCCGTCCTTGCCGGCGGGGGGATCCCCCTCCGCGGAAGTCTGGTTGTGCTGGGTTTGGCGCTGATGCTGCCCGCGGGGTGCTATCGGGCCAAAGTGCTGCCGACGGTCGATGAGGAGTATGCGATACCGTTGAGCGAGCCGCGGCTGGTCGACCACGCCGACGTGCCGCTGGATGAGGATCCGACCCAGACGTATCACGTCGGGCTGCGCGACAAGCTGAAGATCGACGTGCGCAAGGATCCGGATCTGTCGGGCAGCTATGAGGTGAACCTGGAAGGGGAAATCTTCCTGCCGCTAATCGGGACGGCGAAGGTGGAGGGGCTGACGACGGAAGAGATCGAGGAGCTGCTGACCGAGAAGCTGTCGCAGTACATCCGCGAGCCGGACGTTCATGTGGGAATGGAGGAATACAACAGCAAGCTGATATACGTGATCGGTCAGGTGCGCCAGCCCGGCCCGCTGCGGATGGAGGCCGACGCGCTGACGCTGCGCCAGGCGGTGTTCGGCGCGGGGCTGCCGACGCCGGACGCGGCGCTGAAGCGGTGCCACGTGATCTCGCCCGACTACGAGGATCCGGTAGTGTATCAGATTGACCTGAGCGAGGTGTTGTATCAGGGCAAGATGCGCGAGAACATCCTGCTGCGGCCCGACGACATCGTGTATCTGCCGGCGAAGTATGCGACGAACATCAGCAACACGATCCGGGAATTGCTGCGGCCGATCCGCGACGTGGAAGACCTGCAGCGCAACCGTTTTCTGGGCGATGAGGACTACTACGACTCCGACCGCTACCGCGATCGCTACCGGTATTAACAGCGAGAACAAAGGCTGAACGCGATGTCACGACCGAGCTTCGACCTGAGCCGCATGCTGCTGGTCCTGCGCACGCGCAAGCGTTACTGGATCCCGTTGACGCTGGGCGCGATTCTGGCGGTGAACCTGCTGACGCTGGTGATGCCGAAGAAGTACGAGTCGGTGGCGAAGGTGCGCGTCTATGAGCCGCGGGTGCAGGTCATCACCACGCAGGCCAAGGACATGCTGACGGTGGACGACCGGCTCGAGACAATCTCGGAGGAAATCACGAGCTACAACTTTCTGGAGCAGATCGCGGCCAAATCGACGGTCAACCTGACGGGGGCGCTCAACCCCAACAGCCGGGAGTATGAGAAGGTGGTGACCCGGTTGAGCAAGGACGTGAAGGTCTACACCGGGGACGAGCTGTTCGAGATCCACTACAAAGCGCCCACGCCCAACCAGGCGTATCATGTGGTCAACGAGATCCTGGAGGAGTATCTGGCGCGGACCTCGGAGTTCTACGGCAGCCGGACGCGGCGGATCGTCGAGCTGACCGAGCAGCAGTTGGCCGAGGCGATGCGCGAGCGCGAGAAGATCCAGGAACGGATCAAGGAATACAAGGAAGAGCATCCCAACGAGATCCCGGAAGCGGCGCAGGCGCACATGGCGCAATTGGCGAATCTGCGCAGCAACCGTCAGTTGGCGATCCAGGCGCTCGAGGGGGAGCGCAACGCGGTGCAGCTCGCGCTGGCGAAGCTGAAGAACACGCCCGAGGAGACGGTCTCCAAGACGACGGTCGAGAAGAGCCGCGAGGTGCTGCAGATCCGGTCGGAGATCCGGATGCTGGAGATGCAGGTTGAGTTGAAACTGAAGGATTTCCGGGAGGAGCACCCCTCGGTCGTGGCGCTGCGCGATCAGATCGCGGTGCTGGAGCGCCAGTTGGAGGGTCTGGAGGCGGCGCCGATCGAACAGGTGGAGACGTCGCCCAACCCGGAGTTCCAGACGCTCAAGGAAGAGATCATGCGCTCGGAGCTGGAGATCCAGAAGCTGCAGACGCAGATCGCGCAGCAGGATCGGGAGATCGCGCGCCTGGAATCGTACATGAAGCAATTGCCGGTCAACGAGCTGGAGCTGTCGAAGCTGGAGAGCGAGTTGCAGAATGCGGACGACCTGGTCAAGGAGTATTCCGAGAGCCTGAGCGAGGCGCGGCGGATCGCGGAAGTGGACCAGTCGGGGCAGGGGCCGTCGTTCGAGGTGATTGATCGGCCGCGGCAGTCCAACAAACCGGTCTCGCCCAATCCGGTCAAGTATGGCGCGCTGAGCCTGGTGCTGGGGTTCGGGGCGGGCGGGCTGTTCATCTACCTGGTGGCACTGCTCGACTCGGCGGTGCGGACGATGGAAGAGGCGCGCCAGGTGCTGCGCATGCCGATCCTGGGGGTGGTGCAGACGATCCAGCACCCCAGCGGGCCGCTATATCCCGCGCCGCGGCGGAAATTCGCGCCGATGCGCAAGGCGGCGACGTTCCTGGTGCTGCTGATCGGCGTCGGGTGGGCGATGCTGGCGGTTTCCCTGTTTGTCTCGATGGCGCCCGGCGATGACCCGGTGAGCCGCCTGTTCGGTGGAATGTGAGAGCAGGCGATGACGGGGAACCTTGATCGCGTCATACTCGAGCTGGAAGGGGTGTTGGGCGAGATCATCCCGGACCGGTTTCGCGAGCGGTTGCTGCTGATCGTGGAGCGCTACCGCAGCGAGCGGTTGGGGATGGTCATCACGACGCGCATCGACCGGCGGCGGGCGGAAGCGGATCGCGAGCGCGGCTTCTTCACGCCGGCGGGGGGCGGCCGTCCGCCGGTGTTCACGTGGAAGGCGACGGGCTCGCTGCCGGCAATCCTGCGCAAGTTTCGCGTTGATTTCATTGGACGGCTGGGCGAGGCGGAGCTCCGCTCGCGGGTGTATCTGGCGCTGTATCTGCTGGAGGCGAAGAAGCCGGTCCAGCCACCGGCGGCGGCGGCCGAGCCGGCCAGGCCGGTTGTCAAACCGAGCGCCAAGCCGACGGTCGCGGCGGGCGCGGAGCGAAGGTCGCGCGTGCTGCGGCGCGAAGAGCCGAAGGCGGTGGAGTCCCAATCGGCGCCGACGTCCGCGCCCGTGGTGAAGGCCGAGAAGAAGGCGGAGGCGCAAGCCGCGGGGGAATCCGCGCCGGCACGGAAGCCGGCGAGCGCCGAGGTCAGCCGCGCCACAACGCGGATGGCGTCGAGCGCGCCGCGTGCCGAGGCGACGACGGGCGGCTCCGGCGTCGGCGCAACGAGCAGGAGATCGGCGGAGCGGCCGACGGCGCCCAAAGCAGAAACCCGCGCGCGCGAGGCGCGGGCTGGGGCGGCCCCGGCCCGGCATGAGCGACCCCCGCGCGGCCAGTCCATCATGCCGGCCAAGCGATCGCAGGCCGAGGCGCTGCAAGTGGAGCAGGCGGAGCCGGTCGCCGAGCCGCCGATGCCGCCGCAGGCCGCGCGGATCATCGATGTTTCGGTGCAAGCGCTGCCGGCCGAAGAGCCGGCGCCCGCGCCGACGAAGCGAACGGCGCCGGCGATCGAACAGGAAGAAATGGCGCTGGATGGGCCGGCGGTGATGCCGATCGAAGCGCCGCGGCCGAAGCGGAGCGAGCGGTCCGCCAGGCGGGAGGCTTCCGCGCAGAAGCCCGCCCGGCAACCGGCGAGCGAGCACGGCGCGGCCGAGCCCAGGCGTGAATCGCAAGATACGGAACCTTTACGAACCGCGGGGATCGAAGGGGGCGAGGCGCCCGCGACGGCGCCAATTGAGGCGCCGGACGGGGTGATTGAATCTGAGGAGAAGCCGAATTCGGTCGTTCCTGCTCCGACGCCCGTGGGGCGGCCGGCCGCCGCCGAGCCGAGCGTAACGAGTCCCGCTCCGCAAATGCCCGCACTGCAAACGCCCGCGACGCAGCCGGCGGCGCCCCAGCCGGCCGCACCGCAGCTGGCCGCGGCGAGTTCGACTTCGGCGCCCAGCGCGCCGCCGCCGCCGGCCGCGCAACCGGCGCCGCGACCCGCGCCCACGCCGGGACAGATCGTGCGCGCGCCCGCGCCGGGGGGCCGGGCGCTGAAGTTGCCGGGGAATTTCTACCAGGAGTTCTTCGGGTTCGATTACATGCCGTTCAACAACACGCCCGACTCGCGGTTCTACTTCCCGACTGAGAAGCACCAGGAAGCGCTGTCGCGGATGATCTATGTGATCTCGGAGCGCAAGGGCTTCGTGATGATCTCCGGTGAGATCGGCTCGGGCAAGTCGACGCTCTGCCGGACGCTGCTGGCGCGGCTGCCGCGCGAGGTGAAGACGGCGCTGATCACGCACACGCATCTGGACTCGACGCAGATCGTCCACGCGATCGCCGAGGATCTGGGGCTGAAGCCCGAGGGGAAGGACCGGTTCGACACGATCCGGCTGATCAACGAATACCTGATCGAGCAGCACCGCAAGGGGTGCACGGTGTGCATCATCATCGATGAGGCGCAGAACCTGACGTCCGAGACGCTCGAAGAGATCCGGATGATCAGCAACCTGGAGACCGAGGAGGAGAAGCTGGTGCAGCTGCTGCTGCTGGGGCAGCCGGAATTGCGCGACAAGATGCGGCGGCCGGAGATGCAGCAACTGCGCGAGCGGATCGCGGTGCAGTTTCATTTGGAGCCGCTGACGCTGAAGGAGACGATCCAGTATATTCAGCACCGGCTGCGGCTGGCGACGCCGCGCAAGGGGCTGGAGTTTCCGCGCTCGGCGCTGGAGGAAGTCTACCGCTTCTCGGGGGGGGTGCCGCGGCTGATCAACGGGATCTGCGATAACGTGCTGCTGACGCTTTACACGCGGCAACTGCGCAAGGCGACGGCGGGGATCATCCGCGAGGCGGCGCGCGACATGAATCTGGAGCCGCGTGTCGGGGCGATCAAGCGGATTTTTGGGCGGTGAGGGGGCGTCGCGATGGATGAGGCCGGCAAGGATGCCGGCGGTCCCAGGCGGTGGTTGATCCGGCGGATGGGTTGATTCCGAGAGCCGAGGACGAGGGGACGAGAGCCGAATTTCAGGGCGGGCCGTTGGGGGCGATTACGAGGACGAGGGACGATTTTAGCGTAAGGGACCGAGACGATGGCGAAAGTACTGGATGCACTGGAACAGGCGCGGCGCGAGCGGCTGCGTAAGCTGCGGGCGGCGGGTGCGCGCGTCGAGGCCCCGCTCAACCCGACCGAGCCGGGCGACGACCTGGAACTGGAACTGGTGGAGGCGCCGCAGCGTGAATCGGCGTTGCGGCCGGGTCAGCGGCCGGTGGTGGCGCCGGCGGCGCATCCGCACATCGCGCCGGAGATCGTGGCGCTGCACGCCTCGGACTCGCCGGTGGCGGAGCAGGTGCGCCAGATCCGGACGAACCTGGAGACGGTGCTGGCGAAGCTGACGGCGCGGACGATCGTGATCACGAGCCCGGTTTCGGGCGACGGCAAGACGCTGGTGGCGGCGAACCTGGCGACGATCCTGGCCGACGATCCGCGGACGCGCGTGATGCTGGTCGACGCCGACCTGCGCAAACCGGATCAGCACCGGCTGTTCGGCGTGAAAGGGTCGCCGGGGCTGGCCGAGTATCTGCGCGGCCGCCACGAACTGGCCGACGTGGCGGTGGGGACGTCGATCCCGAACCTGGACTTCATCCCGGCCGGATTTCCGCCGGACAAGCCGACGGTGCTGCTCTCGGGCGAGCGGATGGGCGAACTGCTCAAGACGCTGGAGGAGACCTACCAGTGGGTGCTGTTCGACACGCCGCCGATGCTGCCGGTGACCGATGCAAGCCTGCTGGCACGCCACGTGACGGGGCTGATCCTGGTGGTGCGCGTGGGGAGCACGACGCGCGGGGCGATCGAGCGGACGCAGGAGATGCTGGCCGAGACCCACCTGCCGATCCTCGGGTGCATTCTGAACGACTTCAACGATCACGCCGCCCCGGGGGGTTATTATCATAAAGCCTATGGCCGGGCCGAGGCGGTGGCGGCCGACGAACAGGGATGAGCGGCGCCGCCGCGGCCGAAGCGCTGTTCTGGGCGGGCGCCCTGTTTATTCTCTATACGTGGTTCGGTTATCCGCTGCTGATGGCGGGCTGGGCGCGGGCGCGGCCGCGGCCGGTGCGGCGCGGGCGCGGGCACCAGCCGACGATGACGGCGGTGGTGGCGGCGCGCAATGAAGCGGCCGGGATCGCGGCGCGCGCGCGGAACCTGCTCGAGCAGGACTATCCGACTGAGTTACTTGACATCGTTCTCGTGTCGGACGGATCGACCGACGCGACGGCGGAAATCATCCAGGCCCTCGCGGCGGCCGAGCCGCGCGTGCGGGCGATCGTTCTGCCGGAGAATGTCGGCAAGGCGGCGGCGCTGAACGCGGCGGTGGAGCAGGCGCGCGGCGAGGTGCTGCTGTTCGCCGACGCGCGCCAGCGCTTCGAACGCAACGTGGCGGCGATGCTGGCGGAGAATTTCGCGGATCCCGCGGTCGGAACGGCCACCGGCGAGCTGATGATCGAACGGGGCGGCGGCGTGGCCGAGCAGGTGGGGCTGTACTGGCGCTACGAGAAATGGATCCGGCGCAACGAAGCGGCGAGCGGGTCGATGCTGGGGGCGACCGGGGCGATTTACGCGATGCGGCGGGAGCTGTGGCGGCCGCTGGAGCGGGGGGCGCTGCTGGACGATTTTCTGGCGCCGATGCGCGCGGTGCTGGCCGGGGCGCGGGCGGTCTTCGATGAGCGGGCCATTGCGTGGGACCGGCCGTCGGAGCGGTCGGAGCAGGAATTCCGCCGCAAGCTGCGGACGCTGGCGGGCAATTACCAGGCGTTCGCGCTGGAGCCGGGGCTGCTGCTGCCATGGCGCAATCCGACATGGCTGCGCGTCTGGTCGCACAAGGTGTTCCGGCTGCTGGCGCCCTACGGGCTGGTGCTGGTGTTCGGCGGGGCGCTGTTTGCGCCGGGCGGATTTTGCGGGGCGCTGGCGGTGCTGCAGGGAGTGTTCTACGGACTGGGGCTGGCGGGGATCGCGGCCGAGCGCCGGGGGCGACCGGTTCGCTCGCGCGTGGTCCGGCTGGCGGCGACGTTCATCGTGCTGCACGCCGCGGCGGTGGGGGGATTGTGGGTCTGGCTGCGCGGGGGAAGCGCGGCCGGGCTGTGGCGGAAGGCGTATCAGGAGAACGAAGGGTGAACTTCAGATCTGCGCGTCGGCCTCGGATTGAATCCGGCGGGCGGCGGCGGGCTCGACTTCTTCGCGCTGGGGGAGGCGTCCGCGGAACAACCAGACGCGGGCGCGGCGCAGGTCATTGAGAATCAGCAGCAGGCAGGGGATCAGGATCAGCGTCAGGTTCGTGGCGAAGGCGACGCCGAAGGAGATCGAGATCGCCATCGGGATGAGGAACTGTGCCTGCATGCTTTTCTCGAGGATCAACGGGGCAAGGCCGAAGCTGGTGGTCACCGAGGTCAGCATGATGGCGCGGAAGCGGCGCGCGCCCGCCTCGCACAGGGCGGAGAAGACGGGGACGCCGCGGGCGATCCGCTCGTTGACGTTGTCGATCAGGACAATGGCATCGTTCACGACGATGCCGGCCAGCGCCACCATGCCGAACATGCTGAGCATGGTGAGGTGGTAGCCCATGACCATGTGGCCGATGACGGCGCCGATGAGGCCGAACGGGATCGTGACCATGATGACGAGCGGCTGGGCATAGGAGCGGAAGATGGTGGCGAGGATCAGGAAGATGGCGAGCAGGGCGAGCGGGAAGCCGATGAAAAGGCTCTCGAGGGACTCCTGGGTTTCGCGTTTCTGGCCTTCGATGGAAGCGACGAGGCCGGGGAAGTCGCGCATCAGGTCGGCGAGGTAGCCCGACTCGAGGAAATCGACGATTTCGTGGGCGTTGGCGCGGGCGGTATCGACCTCGGCGGTGACGGCGATGCGGCGCATGCCGTTGCGGCGGTTGATGGCGGCGTAACCCTGCTCGACGTCGAGATCGGCGACGGCGGCAAGGGGGACTTCGCGGCCGTCGGGGGTGCGGATGCGGATTGATTCGATATCGCCCAGCGAGCGGCGCTGGTCGCGGGGATAGCGGATCCAGACGCGCAGTTCATCCCGGCCGCGCTGGACGCGCAGGGCTTCGTCGCCGTAGAACCCCTGACGCAACTGGCGGCCGAGCATTTCCTCCGTGAGGCCGAGGTTGCGCGCTTCGGGTTTGAGGCGGGCGCGGACTTCGCGTTTGCCGGGCCGGTAGTCGTCCTCGACCTGATAGACGCCGTCGAACTGGTTGAGGCGGGCCTTGAGCCGATCGGCCGCGGCGAGCAGGTGGTCCATGTCGTGGCCCATCAGCCAGACTTCGATCGGCTTGCCACCGGGGCCGGTGTCGAGCGTGTCGTAGCGGACGGAGACGGCGCCGGGGATGGGCCCGACGGCCTGTTCCCAGCGCGAGATAATCTGTTGAAAGAAGATGCCGCGCTGCTCGGTGGGGAGCAGCTCGACGTAGAGTGAGCCGATATGCGTGCCGAACTGGGCATTGAAACCGGTGGAGGCGCCGCTGATCGAGAAGAGCGCCTCGACCATCGGTTCGCCGGAGGCCGTCGGCAGCTCGCGGGCGACCGACGCCAGCGCCTGCTCCATGCGCTCGACGGCCTGGCGCGTGATGGAGAGCGGCGTGCCGCTGGGAAACTCGACCTGGGCGATGAGGTAATCGGTATCGATATCGGGGAGAAGTTCGAATTTGACGAGGCCGGCGCGCTGAACGCCCAGGCAGAGGAAGAGGAAGGCGATCGCGGCGGCGACGGTCACGTAGCGCCAGTTGAGGACATGGCGCATGAGGGGGACGTAGAGGCCGGCGATCAGGCGATCGAGGCCGGCGCCGAAGGCGTGACGCAACCGGAGCGCGGCGCGGCGCAGGCCGGTGGCGGTTTCATCGAGAGGACGAAAGGGGCGCAGGTCGCGCAGGTGGCTGGGCAGCATCATCAGCGCTTCGAGCAGCGATACGAGCAGGGCGGAACAGACAACGAGCGGCAGGACGCGGATGAACTTGCCCATGACGCCCTTGATGAAGAAGAGGGGGAGGAAAGCGACGATCGTGGTGGTGACGGCGGCGAAGACCGGCCATGCGACCTCGCCGGCGCCCTGGACGGCCGCATCGGCCGGGCCGACGCCCTGACGGCGGCGATGGTAGATCGATTCGCTGATGACGATGGCGTCGTCGACGATGATGCCCAGGATCATGATCATCGCGAACAGGCTGATCATGTTGATCGTCTGGCCGGTCAACCCCATGATGGCCAGGGCGCCGGCGAGGGCGACGGGAATGCCCAATGAGCACCAGATCGCGAGGCGCAGGTCGAGGAAGAGCCAGAGGAGCAGGAAGACGATGATCAGGCCGGAGATGCCGTTGCCGACGAGCATGTCGATGCGCTGGGTGATGAAGATCGAGCTATCAAACCAGACGTGCATGCCGACGCCGGCGGGCAACTGGCGGAGCTTGTGGTCGATGTACTCCTGGACCTGTTCCCGGATTTTGAGGGCGTCCTCCTCGTTGGTCTTGCTGACGTTGATCAGGACGGCGGGCTCGCCGTTGAAGCGGGCGTAGATCGGATCCTCGACGAAACTGTCGTGGATTTCGGCGACCTGGCGCAGGCGGATCGAGGCGCCGTCGGGCTGGGTCAGCAGGATGATGTCGCCGAACTCCTGGCCGGTGTAGCGGCGGGCCATCGTGCGGAGGGTCAGCTGTTCGGCCACGCCGCGCAGCGAGCCGCCGGGCCAGTTCTGGCTGGCCTCGCGGACGATGCGGCTGACCTGGTCGAACGTCAGGCCGTAGCGGCGGAGCTTTTCATCGGACAGCTCGATGGAAATCTCATATTCGCGGGCGCCGGTGACGCTGACCTGCGTGATCTCGTCGCGCAGCATCAACTCATCCTTGACCTCTTCGGCCAGCTCCTTGAGCTGGCGCTCGGGGAGCTGGCCGTGGATCGCGATGAACAGGACGGGGCTGCGGGTGGTGATCTCGGTGATGATCGGGCGTTCGGCATCGGCGGGGAAGGTGGTGATGGCGTTGACACGGTCGGTGATTTCGTCCTTGAGCTTCTGGACGTCGTAACCCTCGAGCACCTCGATGGTGGCGGTGCCGACGAACTCGGTGGCGGTGGTGTGGAAATTCTTAATGCCCTCCAGGCCCTCGATCGCGTCCTCGAGTTTGAGGGCGATCCCTTCCTCGACCTCCTCGGGGCCGGCGCCGGGATAGGGGACGGTGACCTGAATGATATCGACGGAAAACTCGGGCATGACCTCGCGGACCATGGTGAAGGCGGCCACGCCGCCGCTGATGATCACGATCCAGAAGAGGATGTTGACGAAGACGGGATTGGCCACGCCCCAGGCCGAGAGCTGTTTCACGGCGCGGTGACCTCCAGCTCGCGGGGGCGCTCGTCGCGTTCGATGGGGGGCGCGGGAACGGGCGCGCCGGGCGAGGCGGCGGCGTCGTCCCACAGCGTCTGGGGGTCGACCAGATCAACGTCGACGAGGGTGCCATCGAGGACGATGCCGGGTTGGGTCGTGAGGACGATCTGGCCGGGCTGGAGGCCGTCGTCGATCAGGACGGTGTCGCCCTCGTAGCGGGCGATGTGGACCGCGCGCGAGTGGATGCGGCTGTCGTTGACGATGAGGACGTTGCCATCGGGGCCGACGGCCGAGCGGGGGAGGCGGTAGACGCCGGCAACTTCGCGGCCGGGGATCTCGACCTGGCAGAACATCCCCTCGACGAGGGGGAAGTCGGACGGGGCGGGGGACTGTCCGTCGAGCGGCCGGGTGACGCGGGCGACGACGTGAACGGTGCGGGTCTGGGGATCGAAGCGTTCGATGCGGTCGAGGCGACCGGCCCACTGGACGCGGTCGGGCTGCTCGGTCCAGCGGATGACGACGGGCCGGCCCTCGAGCCGGCTGAACCAGGTCGGCTGGTCGGGGAGGGACTGGACGTCGAGCCAGCGGGCGACCTCGCCCCCCTCGAGCGGGACCGGGATTTCGAGCGAGGCGTCGTCGACGAGGGTGACGGCGTTGGCCATGGAGGGGCCGACAAGTTGGCCGATCTCGATGCTCTTGCGATCGACGCGGCCGGTGAAGGGGGCGGTGACGCGGGTGCGTTCCAGGTCGAGGCGGGCCTGCTCGAGGCGGGCGCGGGCGCTCTGGAGCTGGGCGTCGAGGTCGCGGAGTTGGGCGGGGTAGAGCGCCAGGGCGTTT
>ERZ795030.5363-NODE-5363-length-11876-cov-50.138567_pt1 | contig 11876 bp, 1 predicted proteins | sample MGYA00375122_ERZ795030 | MGnify/ENA primary metagenome ERZ795030 (study PRJEB30165, sample SAMN05720146) | activated sludge metagenome | isolation source: anaerobic digester from wastewater treatment plant | place: Japan | collected 2015-04-20 ...
CCCGCCACCCTGCCCCTCACCGAAGGCTGGGAAAACGGACAGGGCAACTGGATCATTGTAAACGGGACCCAGACAAACAAATGGCACATCGGCGCCGGCGATGCCACTTACGGACCCTATGAAGGCAACAACTTCGCCTACATTTCCAATGATGAAGGCACCACAGTTGCCTACACTACTAATTCGGCATCTGTTACCCACATCTACACAGATATCGCTTTCGACGAAGACTGCATGGAATTCCCGCTTTCCTTCCAATGGAGATGCAGAGGCGAAGGCACGGCCTGGGATAGAATGAGAGTGTATCTGGTCGATACCAGCGTCACCCCCGTTGCTGGAGCAGAACTGACAACCGGACAGGTGGGATTGGCGAATTACAATCTGCAGACAGCCTGGACAGCCGCAACCATCACCCTGCCCGGCAGCCTTTCAGGTACGTTAAAGCGTCTGGTCTTCTCCTGGAGGAATGACTCCAGTTCAGGAAGCCAGCCGCCCGCAAACATCGACAACATCAGCCTGACCGCCGTTCCGAACCCCACCGGTCCGGTCGTGGCGCCCAACCTGGATTATCCGGCTGACAGACAGACTGACCTGCCCAAGAACGGATTCTCCTTCCAGTTCAGTTGGAACATGGCCGGCAGCGAACCCGATACCTACAACCTCTATCTGGCAAATGTGGCTGACCTCGATCCAGGCTATACCTCGGACGACTTCTTTGCCGCTGCCATCCCCTATGAAGACATAAGCAGCCCCTACCGTCCGTCCTTCACTTACGTTTACGGCGAAACTTATGTCTGGACAGTTGTCGGTTTCAACGCCGCGTATCCCGACGAGGTATATCAGTGGCCACCCTATGAATTCACAATCGAGCCTGATCCCACCATCACCAACTTCCCCTGGGATGAAGATTTCGAAGACGGAGTCTTCCCGCCCATCGGCTGGACCGTGGTGGACGTGGATGGAGGCGGCACCTACTGGGATTCCAGTACAAACTACAACCATACCACCGGGGGCACCACTTCCGCCAGACATGGCTACAGCACATCGGTTCCCGCTCCCGGACAAAACGGCTGGCTGATCACCCCGCCCGCCGCCATTCCTAACTCCACCAATAATGTGTTCCTCTCCTGGTGGAATTACAACGTTTACCCGACCTGGTTAGTATACAACGGCGTGAAAGTGAACACCACCAACGATCCAGCCGATCCCAACTGGGTAGAACTGTGGAGCCAGGACTCCGCCGCTTCCTCCTGGAGCAACGAAGTGCTCGACATCAACGCCTATAAGGGCCAGACGGTTTACTTCGCCTTCCACTACCAGGGCTACAACGCCGATGACTGGTATGTGGACGACGTGAGCATTTACGAAGTCGCGGCGACTCTCGACGCCCCTGTAGTAACCATCGCCCTCACTGCCGGACAGCCCACCCTCAGTTGGGAAGCCGTCACCGGCGCAAACTCCTACCTGGTGTATGGCGCCACCGATCCCTACGCGGCAGATCCCTGGACCCTGCTGGATACCGTGTACACCCCTGGTTACACCTACACCGGCACCGCCCCCATGGAATTCTTCAAAGTGGTCGCTTCTGACGCTACCGCTCCCGGCCCCGTCAACGGACAGGCAACTCCCGCGAAGAATACCCAGATACTCAACGCGCCCAAAGGCTTCTTTAAGGCCGATCTGCGCAAGTAACCAATAAAAACCGACGCGGAACCTTCCGCGCCACAGATATCGAACCCCCGCATCACCGCGGGGGTTTTTAATTCATCCTCTGTGCCGTGGAAAGAATTATAGAACGCGGATGACAGGATCGACAGGATCAGCAGGATATTTGAAGGTGAAAAGGTTCCCCAAAAACAAGCACCCCAAGCCATAAAACCGAATCATCCCTGACAAGCCGTGTTTGACCAAGGTTCCGCTCAATAAAAAATAAGGCTTGACATCTTTTCAGTATGCAAGGAGAATTGTCTTTAACGTCGAAAAGTTTGTGGGGGGTTGGGTTTTATCCTTTTACGTTGCATCCTGGGACGCTTAGGAAAGTGTTTTGAGATGGACGGAACGGGAACCACCCCACGTGAGATAAATGTTAAAGGGAGACAAAATGGGATTTGCTTATGCCGATTATGGCATAGTTTCTCCGCCAGCACCCGGATTGGGTAGCACTCCTGATGTACCCAAAACCGTCAACAACCACACCAATTTTAGATTCACAAAATCATCCTTCAAATTCGTTTTTTCCCACGCCACGCCACAGGCATCCAGACACGAAGTAACATCGCACATTGCATCAGACAGGTTGCCCCAGGCAAGGCTATTGGAAAAAAGCTTAACCTCTCATCTTCAAAAGCAATCCAGGAGCTAATGCGTTGCCGGTAGTTCATTCTGCCAGGCTAAAACAATAGCCCCCACCTAAATAATCGAAACAAGTTGTTATTCTGAATAATACTATACCTCTTCAAGGAGAGATGTTATGAAGAAATTAATGCTAATAAGCATAGCCCTGCTGCTCATAGCGGGCGTTTACGCGGATGTGATAATCGGCACTGGTACAAGCACAGGCAGGTATCCTCTGAATGATTTTTTTAAGCATTCCAAATCTCAGTGCATTTATACGGCTGAAGAGATCGGCGTGCCTGCCGGAGGAACCATCACACATCTGCGTTGGTACAGAAATGACACCGGAGCTAATCCAAGTGCCATCGGCACCACCGAGATCTGGCTGACGGAAACAACCGCCACCACACTCTCGACCTGGCAACCCGAAGGCACGCTGGTGGCCACTATAACCGACATCGACCTTGGCAGCGGCGGCGGCTGGTTTGAAGTGGATATCACCGATTTCCCCTATACCGGCTCCAACCTGATGGTTAGCGTCAGGACCCAGAACGCGCCTTATACCTTACCCCACTCCACCTGGCGCTACACCAGCACTACCCCCGACTACAGGTCGATTATGGGAAACAGCGACTCAGCCAACCCGCCATCGGTCTCCACCTCATACAACAGACCCAACATCACCCTGGTGGGCATCACCCAAACCATTCCTCCGGGTGTCTGCAACCTGGTGTATCCCACACCCAGCGGCGCAACCGGTGTGGGCAACACCCCCACCCTATCTTGGGCTATTGGGGCGGGCGGCGTCCCCACGGGATATGACGTTTATTTCGGCGAAACCCTACCCGCCGAAGGAAGCCCGAATGTTGACCACACCGTGCAAACAGCAACCACTTGGGCGCCTGGAACACTTAGCTACAGCACCACCTATTCCTGGAAGATTGTCCCCTGGAACGCGTACGGCCATCCAAACTATGCGGATTGCCCAACCTGGACCTTCACCACCATGCCCGACCCCGTCAAGCCACTTGACTACAGCCAGGACTTCGACAGCGGAACATTGCTGTCCGCCATTGAGTGGACCGGAAATATGTCTATTTCCGCCTCGCATGGCAACAACGGCACCAATGGCCTTTATAAGAACCTTTACAGCGGAGTTACCACATGCAACGCGGTAACACCCCCCATTGGGCCTATGACCGCCGACTGCCAGATCATTTTCGAATACCGGATCGTGAATTACACTGGCTATCCTGGCACAGGAACCACTTTGGGTGCTAACGACAAGATCGAAGTGCAGATTTCCAACGATAATGGAACCAACTACACCACAATTCACACCATCGATCAAAACAACCACGTGACCAGCAACGCGTTTGCCACGGTTACAGTTCCCGTCACCGCCTATAATGCAGATATCATTAACGTGAAGTTCCTGTGCTCCCGGGGTGCCGGAGACTATTACGTTGATATCGACAACGTGCTCGTGAGGGAAACTCCTCAGGGCGGGCTTCTGACCGTCAATCCGAGCCCGGTGGAATGTGGAAACGGCTATATCGGCCTTGATAAGGCAGTGCAGGTGTCTCTCACCAACACTGGTGTGGCGGCTTTCGACGTTACCAGCATCACCCTGGCTGACTACACGGATTTCAGCCTGGCCAATCTGCCCACGCTGCCCGTCACCATCAACCCCGGCGCTCCCGCCGTTACCTTCGACGTAGTTTTCACTGCCACAGTGACCGGCCCCCTGACTACCAACCTGCTGATCAACGACACCCGTCAGGCCAGCAGTATCGTGGTGAACGGCACCGGAGTACAGCCCTTGGTCGGCGAAATCTGCGAGAACCCCTATCTGGCCACCCTGCCGCTGGTTGACTTTGCCGGCAGCACCGCCGGATACGCCAACGACTACACCGAGGCAATGTTCACCGGATTGAATACCTCCGGCTATGTGAGAGGACAAGACTGGGTCGCCAAGATCACCATCCCTTCCGACGGAACGCTTGATATCAGCCTGGCCAACCAAACCGGATACAGCAACCAGTGGATGGGTGTCTTCCTGGTCAACACCATTCCCAGCCTGGCCAATCCAGCCACTGTCCTGGCTCAAGGGACATCTTCTTCCGGTACCGCTACTATCACCGACGCGATTGTTTCTGCCGGAGATTACTATGTGATCGTGGACAACTGGCCCACCCCCGACGACATTTACTTCGTTCTGAACATGTCCTTCGATTCTGTCACCACACCTCCCAACCCCGCCACCCTGGTAAGCCCTGCAAACGGCGCGACCAGCGTACCCCTGACGCAAACCCTGAACTGGAGCAGCGGCGGTGGCTACCTGGAAGGCTATCGGCTTTCCTTCGGTACCGTCGACCCCTATGCGGTGATCGTTAACAACGTGGATTTGGGCATGCAAACCACCTATAGTCCGGCTTTGAACTACAGCACCGAATACTGGTGGACAGTAACCCCCTACAACACCGCCTACGGCGATGCCTCACCCATCACCACGTGGTCCTTCACCACCATGGCTGATCCCACCAAACCACTGCCTTATACGCAGAATTTCGACAGTGCCACATCGCTGACTGACATAGACTGGACCGGAGACATGGGCATTTCCTCCGAGCATGGTAAAGACGGCACCAACGGCCTGTACAGGAACCTGTACAGCTATGTCACCACATGCAACGCTATAACTCCCCCCATCGGGCCAATGACCAACGGGGTGGAGCTTAAATTCGATTACCGCATTGTTAACTATACTGGCTATCCTAACAACGCAACTGTTTTGGGAGCAAATGACAATATTCAGGTGCAAATCTCCACAGACAGCGGCACCAATTACAGCACCATCCACACGATTAACCAGGCCAACCATGTCACCAGCACCAGCTTCGCTACGGTGACCGTGCCCCTTACAGCCTATACCACCGGCAATATCATGCTGAAGTTCCAGGGTAACCGGGGCGAGGGAGACTATTACGTGGATTTCGACAACGTGATCGTGAGAGTGGCACCCACTGTTCCGGAAGCTCCGATCCTGACATATCCTGCAGATGGAGCTACTGACCTGCCCAAGACCGGCTTTAACCTGACCTGGCAAAACAACCCGCAGGGTATGGTACCGGATTACTTCAAAGTCTTCCTGTGGACCGACGAACAGGGAGAATATGGCGGACCTTACTGGGAAACCGCAGACGCGACCGTGACTTCCCTGAACCCGGCTGTAGTCATCCCGGAAGGTGAAACGGTGCCTCTCAGCTTCGCCTATGACGAGCGCTGGAACTGGACCGTCGCCGCCGTGGTTGGAACAGTTGAGGAAGTTGCCGTTTCCCGCTGGTTTACGATCCAAAGCGATCCCACCATCACAAACTTCCCTTGGGATGAAGATTTCGAAGACGGAGTCTTCCCGCCCATCGGCTGGACTGTGTCAGACGTGGATGGAGGCGGCACTTACTGGACTGCCAGCAACGCCCAAAACCATACCACCGGTGGCAACACTTCTGCCGTACATAACTACAACTCATCGGTTCCCGCTCCTGGCCAGGACGGCTGGCTGATCACTCCTCCTGCCGCCATTCCCACCTCCACTTACAATGTAGTCCTCTCCTGGTGGAATTACAACGTTTACCCGACCTGGTTAGTATACAACGGCGTGAAAGTGAACACCACCAACGATCCAGCCGATCCCAACTGGGTCGAACTGTGGAGCCAGGACTCCGCAGCATCCGCCTGGAGCAACGAAGTGGTCAACATCAACGCCTATCAGGGCCAGACGGTTTACTTCGCCTTCCACTACCAAGGCTACAACGCCGATGACTGGTTTGTGGACGACGTGAGTATTTACGAACTCATAGTTGACCTCATTCCTCCCACGATCACCCATCTGCCTGTTATCAACACCCCGCGTGAAGATTTGCAGCAATTGGTAATGGCAGACATACGTGACGACGCCACCTGGAACAACCTGATCGGCGGCGCCAATCTCTACTACAGCATTGACGGAGGCACCACCTACAGCGCCGCGGTGAATATGGTCGCCTATGATGACACCACCTACTACGCGTACATCCCCGCGCAGCCTCTGGGCACCACCGTCACATACTATATGCAAGCCTGGGATAGCGAAAACAATATAGCCACCACAGATGAGTTCTCCTACGGCGTCAACGATCCCACTTGGATCTGGTACGACACGGGCGGAACCACCTACCTCGGTTACACATCCACAGACTATGGTCCCGCCGTGTTGTTCGAGAACCCCTTCTACGGTACAGGCAACGCCATGCAACTGCTGGCCACCGACGGCTCCTCCTATTATGGTAACGCCGCCAACCTGCAGATCTGGACTTATGATGGCGTCAATAACCTGGTGCCCTACTTCGCAACCCCCATCCCCGTAACCTTCGGAGCCCAGACTTACGATACCTTCGACCTGAGCGCCCATAACGTTCAGATCACCGATCCGTACTTCTTCGTCTCCTATCTGGATGTTCCGATGGGTAACTACATCCTGTTCGATACCACCTACGATTACGGCACCTCCTTCGTGTTCCAGGGTACCACCCTCTACATGATGGGTAATGCCGGATCCTGGTCCATCGGCGCGCAAGTGCAAACCGGAATCTCTCTGGGTCTTGACGCCCCTGTGGTGACCATTGCCCTCACTGCCGGACAGCCCACCCTCAGTTGGGATGCCGTCACCGGCGCAAACTCCTACCTGGTGTATGGCGCCACCGATCCCTACGCGGCAGATCCCTGGACACTGCTGGATACCGTGTACACCCCTGGCTACACCTACACCGGCACCGCTGCTATGGAATTCTTCAAAGTGACTGCTTCTGACGCTACCGCTCCCGGCCGCGTCACCGAGCAGGCAACTCCCCTGAAGAAAACCCAGACTCTCAACGCGCCCAAGATCAAATTGGACAATGCCCCCAAAGGCATCGTCAAGACCGGTCTGCGCAAGTAAGCAATAAAAACCGACGCGGAACCTTCCGCGCCTCTGATATCGAACCCCCGCAGCACCGCGGGGGTTTTTTGTTTCATTCTCACAAGCAGTATTTGATTGGGTGGAAAAGGCCGTACCAGAAATATTCGGATCGGCTACAATCCGTTTGGATGGTATAGTTTGGCCCCTTTAGCCAGTCTTATAAAAAATAAGGCTTGACATCTTTTCTGCATGTAAGAAAAATTGCAAATAGCATTAGGTGGTAAGTGGGGATTGGTTTTTAGCCCTGTTCGTTGTGTTTCAGAGATACCTTGGAAAAGTATTTTTGGGAGACGGAACGGAAAGCCGCCCCGCGGCAGATAAATGCTAAAGGGAGACAAGATGGGAACTGGTTTTGCTGCCTCTGGCAGTGTTTTATGTCCGCGCCCGGATCGGGTCGCTCTCCCTATGTACCCAAAACCGTCAATAAACACACCAGTTTTAGATTCACAAAATCATCCTTCAAATTCGGTTTTTCCCCACGCCACGCCGCAGGTATCCAGACACGAAGTAACATCGCACATTACATCAAGACCGGCTGCCCCAGGCAAAGCAACGGGAAAAAAGCTTAACCTCTCATCTTCAAAAGCAATCCAGGGGCTACTGCGTAGCCGGGAGGTCATTCTACCGGGCTGAAACAATAGCCCCTACATTTTGGTTAAATCGAAACAAATTAATTCTTACTATACCTCTTCAAGGAGAGATGTTATGAAGAAATTCTTATTACTGCTCTTGACCACCTTGGTAATAGGTGGCTTGTTTGCAGCTCCTCTGAACGAGAGCTTTTCCGGTTCTACGTTCCCGCCATCGGGCTGGACTGTTTATAATCTTGACGGCGGTTATACCTGGGTTAGGAATACAGATTCCAGCCATTACAGAACAGCCCCCGCCGGTGCGTCTATCAGGTATGATTCCGCCAGCACGCATGATGACTGGCTGGTAACTCCCTGCCTGGTCCCATCGGCAAGCAACTACACCTTGAGTTTCTGGGCAAGCCACTATTATAGCTACCCAGAGACATTCAAGGTGTGGATATCCACCGCCAGTAACGCGGTGAGTGATTTTACTACCCAATTGGGCCCGGAAATAACAACAACCACTACCTGGACCCAATATGACTACGATCTGTCCGCGTATATCGGGATGCCGATCTATTTCGCCATCCAAGCAACTTCTCTTAACCAATACTATCTGAGAGTCGATGATTTCACCGGCCCGGATCTCATTACTTACCCCGAGCCAAGCAACCACGTGACTGGTTTTGCCGCGGGCAACCTGGCTTTAACATCCATCCAGTTGAACTGGACCGGAGCCACCGGCACGCAGCTGCCCACAGGTTATCTGATCCAGGCGATCACAGGCGCTGGCTCCTATGCCGCGGTCGCGGACGGAACTCCGGTTGCCAATGAAGCCGACTGGTCAGACGGCAACGCCGCGGTCAATGTATCCCATGTGGTGGGTGCCAACACCTACACCTTCACGGGATTGACCCCCAACACTGCCTATGAATTCAAAATCTGGCCCTACACCAACGACGGGGCAGACATCGACTTCAAGGTTGACGCTCCCATCCCGACGGTGAATGCCTCTACACCCGACCCCGTCAAGCCTCTGCCCTACACCCAGGATTTCAACAGCGGCACATCGCTGTCCGCCATTGAGTGGACGGCTTCAGGTATGTATATTAGCACCACACATGGCAATGGTGGCACCAACGGCCTTTGCGGGAATATGTGGAGCAACGGTTCCTCCCGCAACGCTATAACTCCCCCCATCGGGCCGATGACCAACGATTGCCAGATCCTGTTCGAATACCGGATCGTTGATTATACTGGCTATCCTGGAACTGCAACCGCCCTGGGCGCGGGCGATATGATCGAAGTGCAGATTTCCAACGATGACGGAACCACCTTCTCCACTGTTTACACCATCGATCAAAACAACCACGTGACCAGCACTAACTTTGCCGCGGTTACAATTCCCGTCACCGCCTATAATGGAAATATCATTAAGGTGAAATTCCTCTGCACATGGGGTAACGGGGACTATTACGTGGATATCGACAACGTGATCGTGCGGGAAGCCCCGCAGAGTGGTGTGCTGACTGTCAGTCCTGACCCGGTGAATTGTGGAATCAGCTATATCGGCTTCCAAAAAACAGTGCAGGTGTCACTCACCAACACGGGTGTGGCAGCGTTCGACGTTACCAGCATCGCCTTGGCAGATTACACCGATTTTCAGCTTGCTAATCTGCCCGCTCTGCCCGTCACCATCAACCCCGGCGCTCCCGCCGTTACCTTCGACGTAGTTTTCGCCCCCACTATGGCAGGCGCCCTGACCACCAACCTGCTGATCAACGACACCCGTCAAAACAGCAGTATCGTGGTAAGTGGCACCGGAGTGCAGGCCTTAGTTGGCGAAATCTGCGAGAATCCCTATCTTGCCACCCTGCCACTGGTTGACTATGCCGGCACCACAAACGGATACGCCAACGACTATACCGCGGCAATGTTCACCGGATTGGGCCACAACTCCTATGTACAAGGCCCTGACTGGGTTGCCAAAGTAAGCATTCCAGAAGATGGCTGGCTGGATATCAGCCTGGCCAACCCCAGCGGAGACACAGCTAACTACTATCCCGGCATATTCCTGGTCAACACCATTCCCAGCCTGGCCAACCCCGCCACAGTGCTGGCCCAGCATTACAATTACACAGCTCCTCTCAACATCACAGACGCGGTGGTTACTGCTGGAGACTACTATGTGATCGTGGACAACTGGGCACCCAGCCCCGATTATATCAACTTCGTGCTGAACATATCCTTCCAGCCGTACCCCTCCGGACCGGTCGCGGCACCCAACCTGGATTACCCGGCTGACAGACAGACTGATCTGCCCAAGACCGGATTCCCCTTCCAGTTCAGTTGGAACATGGCTGGCGCAGAACCGGAACAGTATGACCTGTGGATCGCCAAGGTGTCAGATTTGACCACAATTCCGTATGACCCGGACGAATTCTTCAACGTGGCTGAGGAATTCCCAAATGTTACCAGTCCTTACCAGCCCGCCTTCACATACGATTACTCTGAAGTGTATGTCTGGACTGTGTTGGGCTCCAGAGGCACAGATCCTGTGCAATTCCAGTGGCCGCCCTACGAATTCACGATCGAGAATCCGCCCCTCGTAATCACCTACATCCCTTATGGGGACGATTTCGAGAATCATGCCGATGATACCCTGCCAACTGGCTGGACAAGAAGCTCCCTGGGCGAGGGATGGATTGTCTCCACTGATCACAGCAGCCAATACTTTAGTATCCCTGCTCACACTGTTTACGCGTCTGCCAACGATGACGCGCTCGGAAGCGGTAACGACGGCAGCATGGACCTGCTGACCCTGCCTCTCTTCGACCTGAGCGCAATCCCGGAAAACGACTTCCAACTCAAGTTCGATTCCTATTTCACCGGCACATACGGCCAGCTGGCAGACGTGGAAATCTCCGTTGACGGCGGAGCCTGGACCAGCATCTATTCCGTTCCTGCGGCGTCAGTCTGGACCGAACACGTTGTGAACCTCAGCGCGTACAAACCCAATCAGTTCCAACTCCGTTTCCACTCGGATGACAATGGAGGCTGGGCTTCCGGTTGGGCGATCGACAACGTTTTTGTCGAAGCCATCCTGGATTACGATGCTGAGGCTGTATCCATCGAAATGTATCAGGTGGTCGAGCCGGTTGCCTTCACCCCCATGGCCACAGTGGGCAACAAAGGAGCACAGACCATCTCCTTCACCGTGACCATGACCATCGGCGGCACCACCCTGCCTGCCCAGAGTGTGACCGCCCTGGCGCCGGGAGAAACCCAGCAGCTTAGCTTCGGCAGCTTCACGCCAGTGGCAAACACCTTCTACGATGTGACTGTCACCACCAACCTGGCTGGCGATGAAAACCCCGCCAACGATACCATAGCCGGCCAGTTCGTCTGTATTGAACTGAACAAGACTGCCTATGCCGACGTGGCCTATGATGCCTCAGGAGCATTGAGCGGCCCTGCCACCTTCAGCCTGCGTAACCCCGGTGCCATCACTGATTTGGCGCCCGGAAACCCCTACACCAATCCCGACAGTTGGCTGACTGCCGCGGATTGGATCAACGGCGGCTGGTGGGGAACCGATTATAACGGTAACGACTGGTGGCAGATTGACACAACCACCGGCGCGGGAACTGACAACGGCGATGTCGGAATCGGAATGACCGGCGTCGCTTGGGACCCCGTCGCCGACATCCTTTATGGTGTATCCTATGATGGCGTGAACTACGTCAACAACCTCTACACCTTGGACAGGCTCACCGGCGCGCCCACCCTGGTTGGCACATTGACTTGGGACGGCACCGCCTTCGACGGCTTGATCATCGATATAGCCTGGAACAACAATAACGGCACCCTCTATGGGCTTGATCTCGGCTACGACGCTGTATTCACCATCGATCCCGCCACCCTGGCCATTACACCCTTGGGCTATACAGTCGGTTACGACCTTAACTACG
>ERZ795030.5370-NODE-5370-length-11854-cov-3.238580_pt1 | contig 11854 bp, 7 predicted proteins | sample MGYA00375122_ERZ795030 | MGnify/ENA primary metagenome ERZ795030 (study PRJEB30165, sample SAMN05720146) | activated sludge metagenome | isolation source: anaerobic digester from wastewater treatment plant | place: Japan | collected 2015-04-20 ...
CCCTGGATGATGGCCTCGATGGTGTTGGCGAAGGCGAGTTGCTGGTTGTTGTGCATGTGTACGCCGACGTTCTTGGTCTTCAGGAACATCGTGAACCGCTCGACGAAGTAGTGCACTTCCTCGCTGTACAGCGAGCCGAAGCTGTCCACGACGTAGACGGCCAGCGCGTGGGTCTCCTCCTCGATCTGCTGGAGCGCCTCGTCGAGGTGCGGGCCGCCCTCCTTGGAGATGGACATGACGTTGATGGTCGTCTCGTACCCCTGCTCATGGGCGACCTTCGCCAGGCGGATCGCCTTGTCCACGTCTTTGACGTACGTGGCGACGCGGATCATGTCCACCACCGACTGGTCCTTCGGGACGACGTCGTCGACGCTGGACTTGTGCGAGTCCATCATGACGGCCAGTTTCGTGCTGCGAGGATCCACCCCGCGCGTGACCTCGGCCAACTGCGACTCGTCGCAGAACCGCCAAGGCCCGAACTTGGCGGGTTCGAGCATTTTTCGGCTGTTGCGGTATCCCAACTCGACGTAATCCACTCCGCTCTCGCAAGCGGCCTGGTAGACCGCCCGGACCGTCTCCAGAGTGAAGTTCGAGTTGTTGGTCAATCCGCCGTCGCGGATGGTGCAGTCGACAACCTTGATCTCGGGACGAAACATTCGGGAAGTCTCCAAAGTCCTTTTGATTCCCCGCCGCCGAAGGCGAAGAGAGAAGAGTGTATCCGAATCCCTCCGGGTTTGTCGATGGTCTATGTCTCGGGAAAAGCCTTCTCTCCGGGATCCCCCGCAAACCCGTTGCCGGAATCAAACCCCGCGACGTCGCCGCGGACGGGAATCTTCAACGCCTCGATGGTCGAAATGCATTTTGCCAAGCGAAGGTTTGCTTCCCGCAAGCCGCGCTGTTTGGCGGCGGAATCGCCCCCGACAGGGATCCCGCCCATCGGAACCCGGCAGCAGGCGGTTCCATCCGCGAAGGACCAGTGAAAGCGACCGGCCAGTTCGAGGACTACGTCATATCCATACGACAGGGGTCGCTGCACCAACTCGACGGTCACCGACTCGACGCCATGTTTTCCGGCGAGGTCGAGGCAGTCGTCGAGAGTTCGCGGCCGGCCTGACAGTCTGTATCGGAGACTCTTCATGATTACGATTTCCCATTTGTATAGTATTTCTATCGACATGGTTGCTTATCGTCAAACTTTCCTTTTCTTTTTCCCGTCACGGTTGCGACCCCTCGCCATCGGCAGGATATTCGTTACAATCTCGCGTTTTGCAGGACTTCCGGACGCATGATCCGTAAAAGTGAATATCCTCCGGACCAGTACGGCGAGTATCTTCGGACGCACCACCGCCGGAACGTCGTGGTGAACGTCCTCGACGTGAGCCTGTTCGTCTTCGCGATGCAGATTGTTTCCGCGTCGGTGGTGCTGCCTGCGCTGGCGGTCCGCTTGGGCGCGTCGGACCTGGTCATCGCCCTGCTGCCCGCCATTCGCATCCTGGGCACGAACCTGCCGCAGGTGGCGGTCTCGTTCGTGACGGAAGGGCGCATCCGCCACAAACCGTGGTGCATGTTCTTCGGAATCCCGCAACGGCTGCCCTGGTTGGCGATGGGCGTTCTGGTGCTCTGGCTGGGGGTGAGTGATCCGGGACTGATGGTCTGGCTGCTGGTGGCGTGCGTGCTGATTGCCAACCTGGCGTTCGGATTCAACGGCCCGGCCTACGGCGAATTGATCGCCAAGACCATTCCCGCCGCCAAGCGGGGTGGATACATGGCCACGATTTCCGCCGCCAGCGGCGCGCTGGGCGTGCTGGCGGGGCTGATCGTCAAGCTCGTGATGGACGGCGGGTGGTTCGCCTACCCGGCCAACTACGCGGCGCTGTTCTTCATCGCCTCGGGCGTCCTGTGGATCTCGTTTTACATGTTCTATCTCAACCGCGAGCCGATTCTCTGGCCGGCACGCCGGGAAAAAACCTTCGGCGACTACCTTCGTGCCCTGCCGACCGTGCTGAAGACCGATCACTCTTTCCGCCGCCTGATCCTGGCCAACATCCTCGCCCAAGGCAGCGTGATGGGCATTGCGTTCTTCATGGCCCATGGGCTCAAGCGGTTCGCGATGCCGGATTCCGCCGCGGGAAGCCTGCTGATGATCTCGACGGTCACGTCACTGATCGCCTCTCCCCTGCTGGGTCGTCTGGGCGACCGCCGGGGACACAAGCTGAACCTGCTGATCAGCCTGACGGCGTATCTTGCGGCCGCGGGGATGGCCCTGCTCGCCTGGCGGGCGGAGGCGATGTATGCGGTGTTCGCGCTGATGGCCGTCAGCACTTCGGCGCACCTGATCAGCGCGAGCAACCTCGTCTTCGAGTTGGCGCCGCACGGGCGACGACCGACGTATATCGCGCTGAGCAATGCGCTGCCCGCGCCGTTCGTGCTGGCGTTCAGCCTGGCGGGCGGCTGGTTGGCGGGCCTGGGCGAGGGGTATCAATGGCCGTTCGCTGCGTCGATCGTCCTGTGCATGGCCTCCCTGGCGGTTCTCTGTACCGTCCAAACACGCCGACGCGAACCGCCGCAGACCGCCTCGTAATCGCGGCGGAAAAGACGTGTCCTGGAACACTTCACCCACGCGCGACCCGTATCTTGACGCTCCCCGCACACTTTCCCGCCTTTTCTCCAAAGATGAGCTTGACTTGCGCACTATTCCCTTTATAATGGAATATATTCATTATTAATGGAATTTCTTATGCGTCCGGTTTCCCCGGTTCAATCTCTGGAAAAGGGCCTGATCCTCCTGGAGCGGTTGGCGGCGACAGGGACGAAGGGTCTGACCCTGACAGCACTGGCCGAAGCGATGGCCATCAAGGTGACGACCACCCACAACCTGCTCAAAACTCTGCGCCTCTGCGGGTTTGCCGAGCAGGTGGACAAGGGGCGCTACCGCCTCGGGTGGAAGGCCCTGTCGCTGGCGCGGGGGCGGCTATTCGGCCCGCCCCTTTCGGAGCGCCTGGCGGCGCAGGTCGGCGGGTTGGCGGGGGAACTCGGCGAGGCCGTGGTGCTGGCGGCTCTGTCGGCCGGGCGACGCGTGGTTATCGCGCGGGCGTCGGGCGCGGGCGTGGTGCGCGTGGATACCGCCGCCTTGGACGCGCGCGACGATGGGTTCTGGAGTCGCGTCACGGGGCGCGTGCTGGCTGCCTGGTGCGAACCGCAGGAGCTGGAGGCGATCCTCGCCGATTCGGGCCTGCCCGCCGCCGCGTGGGGCGGAATCGACTCGCCGGAACTTCTGGCGCAACGCTTGGCGGAAATTCGCGCCGACGGATTCGCCGCCCAGACCGCCGACGACATCGCCTCGATCGCCGTGCCGGTGCGCGCGGGTGGAGAGTGGCTGCTGGCCGTCGGGGCCTACCTGCCCGCCTATCGCCTGAGCGACGAAACCCGATTGCGGATTCTCCAAGCCCTGCGGCAGACCGCCTCGCGGATCGAACAGTGCCTCGCCCATGCCGCCGAAACGTCTTGAACAAACACGAACCTCGCAGGGATAAACGGGATAAACACGGATAGAAGAACTTTTGAATTTTGTTATCCGCGTTCATCCCATTCATCCCTGCCTGCTTTGCGAAAACCGAGCAGCGGCATCGAGGGACAAGCCTTGAAAGGGAGCAACGTGAACACGGTTCTGACAGCCGGCGTGAAGCGGCGTGCGTTCGAACTGGGCGCCGACCTGGTGGGCATCGGGAATATCGAGCGGTGGCGCAATTGCCCGGAGAAGATGAGCCCCGCGGGCATCCTCCCCGGCGCGAAGTCCGTGGTCGTCTGCGGCCTGCACCACGTGGACGGGATGGTGGAGATCGGCAGCGAGACCAGCCCGCACGCGCTGGGCCCCTACCACTACCAGTATTACATGAACAACCGGCTCGACGCGATCTCGTACGAGTTGGCGCGTCACCTGGAGGATTGCGGCGTGCAGGCGGTTCCGATCACGGCCAGCAACATCTGGCGCTATCGCCCGTACAAGGATTTGACAGCCACGTTCGCACCGGACATGTCGCACATTTACGCGGCCGTGGCGGCAGGACTGGCCGAACTCGGGTTCAACGGCCTGGCCCTAACGCCGGAGTACGGCCCACGAAACCGTTTCATCTCCGTCATCACCGACGCCGCGCTGACGCCCGACCCGCTGCTGCCGGGCAACACCCTCTGCGACCGCTGCATGCTCTGCGCCAAGCACTGCTACGCCGGCGCGCTGAGCGAGGAATTGAAGGGCCTGGCCGCGCTGGAGATCGAAGGGCGGCGCTACGAGTTCGCCGACAAGAACCTCTGGCGGTGCAGTTGGGCGGAGCATTTCGGACTCGCGCACGACCTGCCCAAGCCGGCCCACGTGACCGAGGAGGTCATCCTCGATGCGGCGCGGCGGCACGGTGTGGTCGGCGGGACGATGGGTTACTGCCTGAAATACTGCCTGCCGAAGCACCTGCGCGTCTGGGACCGCGCGTACAGCAGCGCGCCGCGGCGGAGGAAGCCCGTCGCCGCGCAGGAACTCGCCGCCCCGGCGACGCCGCTGCGGGCGTTGCGGGACTGCATCGCGGCAGAAGCCCTCGACGACGGCGCCGAGTGGGTGGCGGTCGCACCAGCCGAAGCGTGCGCCGCGCGCGGCATCGACCTGTCCGCCCTGCTGCCCGACGGGCGCAGCCTGCTGATGCTGGCCGTCGCCGACCCGTCCCGCGCGCCGGCGAAACCGGCTGCCCGGAGGGCGAGCCTGTCCTTCGCCGTCGAATACATCGCCCAGACGCACGCGTTCTCCGCCGCACGACGGCTGGAGGATCTCGGTTATAGCGCCGCACCGTACGGACCGGCCAAGTTGCCGGAGGCGTTGCGCCAATACGCGAGTGAACTTCTGGGGGGAAAGAGCGCGACGTTGGCGTGCGTGGTCAGCAGCGCCCCGCTGCCGGAGACGCTCGTGCGGGCCGGGGGCGTCGCGTGCGGCAGACCGGCGGACATGGCCGGGCACGTCAAGGACCTGGCCCGGCGGTTCGGCGCGGACCTTGTGGGCGTGGCGCCGGCGCGGCGACTGGCGGACGCGGCGGCGCAGCTTCGCGGAATCTTCGACGGCCAGCCCGTCTTCGCCGCGCGAGACCGCGGAAAACGCTGGGGCCCCTACGAGCCCGAGGTCTCCGCCGAAACGATGCGCGTCCTGGAGCCCGACGACTACCTGCCCGGCGCGAAATCGGTCCTCGTGATGGGCGTGCGCGTTCCCCGCGCGAGCGTCGCCCGCGCGGGCAAGGTCCCGGCCGAGGCCATCGGACCGTACGTCTTCGCGCAGCACCAGTCGGTCCGCACGCTGGCGCAGGCGGCCGTCCGGCTGATCCGTCGGCTGGCGGACCTGGGCATCGGCGCGGTGGCGGCTGCGGATTTGTGCGGAACCTCGACGTCCGTCGCCAACGTCCGCGGCGCCCAGCCGGACGCCTTCTGCAACCGGTTCGCGGCCGTCGCAGCCGGGCTGGCGGCGCTGTCCAAGGGCGGGTTTCCCCTGACAGAACGCTTCGGCCCGCATGTGCGGTTCCTGGCGATTGTCCTCGATGCCGAGTTGCCCGGCGACGCCGTACTCGACCCGGCGCCGCTGCTGCGGACGTGCGAGTCTGGTTGCCGTGCCTGCCTGGACCGCTGCCGCGCCGCGGCGCACCGCCAGGCCGTCAGCGTGACCGTCGGCGGGCGGACGGCGAGTTTCCACCCCGTCGAGCAGGCCCGCTGCGACTGGGCCAAGCGGTACGCCCTTCTCGCCGACGAAGGATTCGAGTATATAGGATCGCACACGGACGTGCCCCCGCCGGCACACATCACGGCAGAAGCGCTCGCCGACGCGCTGGCCAGGCACGACCCGATCCTGAAGGTCCGGCCCTGCGCCGCCGAGATGTGCCTGCTGTCCTGTCCGCTGGCGCAGTGATCCGGGCGCGAGGCGCACCATGACCGGACACGCAGACGGCAACGCCCGGCGCGTTCACACCGACCACCGCAGGCAGTGGCGCGACTGCCTGTACGTCTACCCGGTGATCAGCCGGCGCGCGGGCGGGCTTTCGGTCGGCGTGAACCTCAATCCAGACAAGCGCTGCACGTTCGCCTGCGTCTACTGCCAGATCGACCGCACCGTGCCGCGCGAGGCGTACCCCATCGACCTGCCCGTGCTGCGCAACGAGCTTCGCCAGGCGCTCCAGGCCGTCACGAGCAGCGAACTGTGGGCAGAGCCGCGATTCGCCGCCGTGCCGCGGGCCCTGCGCCGCCTGAACGACATCGCCTTCAGCGGCGACGGCGAGCCCACCTGCCTGCCGAACTTCGACGAGGCGGTGCGTGCGGCCGCCGACGCCAAGCGCCTGGCCGGACGCGACGACGTCAAGATCATCGTCATCACCAACGCCACACGCCTCCGCAGCCCGCAGGTCGCGCGGGCCCTGCCGATCCTCGACACCTGCAACGGCGAGATCTGGGCGAAGCTCGACGCCGGCAGCGAGGAGCGGTTCCGCCGCGTCAACCGCCCCGCCGAGGGCCTGACGCTCGCGCAGATCGTCGCGGACATCGCGTTCGTCGCGGCGGGCCGGCCCGTCGTCATCCAGACGCTGCTGTTCCGCGCCGCCGGCGAACCGCCAGCCGCAAGCGAGATCGACGCATACATCGCCCGCCTGCGCGAGATCCTCGACGCGGGCGGGCGCATCTCGCTGGTGCAGCTGCACACGGTCGCGCGTCCGCCAGCCGAGCGCGACGTCTCGGCCTTGAGCAGCGAGGAGCTGGAGGCGATCGCCGCGCTCGTCCGCGCGGCCCTGCCGGCGCTGGCGGTCCAGACCTTCGGCGGGGCCGACGTCCCGCCGCAGCATCCGGGGGCGGGGCGATGATCCCGCCCGCCGAACTGCTCAGTCACCTGTGGGCCTGGGCGCTCGTCTGGGCGCTGGTGATCCTGCCCGGCGCGGCGATGGCGCGCCTGCTGCCCGCGCCGCTGCGGAATCGCGAGTCCTGGGCGGCCTGGCCGATGCTCGGCGCGGCCTACTGGGCCGCGGCCGTCTATCTTTTGCCGATCCCCTACGCGCTGCCGGCGGCATTGGTGCTGGTCGTGGCGATGGCGGCGCTGGCCATCCTCCGCCCGAACCGCCCGCGCGGCGCGGCAAACCGCCGCCGACATCCGCTGGCAGGAATGATCCTCGCCGCCGGATGCCTGTCCTACGCCACGCCGCTGTTCGTCCAGCACGTCCCACACGGAATGGATGCCTCGCGCTACGCGGCCGGGGCGCCGCTGGTAGCCGCCAACGCCTACCGTCTGCCGCGCACGCTCGACCCGCTCGTGCCCGGAGTGCCCTTCGGCGCGTCCAACCACGGCGCGACCGTGCTGGCGGCGATGACGCTTCCGCTCGGCGCTGCCTCGTGGGAGGCGGTGATCGCCGAGTCGCACCTGGCGTTCGCGTGCCTCGTGCTGGGCAGCTACCTGCTGCTGCGGCTGTTCTCGCGGCGGCTGACGAGCGCGTGCGTCGCCGTCGCGTCGGCGTGGTTCACACGCAACAGCCAGTACACGCTCGGCTGGGGCGGATGGACCAACATGCTCTGCCTGGGCATGGCGCTGCTGGCGACGCGGGCGATCATCGACTCGTGGCGGCGCGGCGGTCTGCGCGGCGCGGCCCCGCTGGGCCTGCTGATCGGCGCCCTGCCGCTGATCCAGGGCACGGTGGCGGCGGGCTGGCTGTACGTTGCCGTGCCCGCCGCGGCGCTGACCGGCGCGCTCTGCTCGCGCCGCCGGCGCGCGGGGCTGGCCGCCTGCCTGGCGGGCGCAGCCGTCGCGGCCGTCGTGCTCGGCGCGTACGTGCTGACGGCGCATCCGACGCTAACGGCCGACGCCAAGGCCTGGATCCACGACTGGCAGCGCCTGCACGGGCCCGACGGCGAAGGGTGGAGTCTCGTGGCGGCCGTCGCGCCCTACGTGGCCAGGGCGACCGACGAGAACCTCTTCTACCTCGGCGCCGCGGCGCTGGCGTTCCTGCTGGCGCGGGGGCGGTGGCGGCCTGCTGCCCTGCTGCTCCTGGCGACGGCGACGGTCGCGGCCATCATCGTCAACCACGAGTCGTGGCTGCTGCCCGGCTCGCCGCTGCTGTACCCCGAGCGGGCCCTGTACTGGACGCCGGTGATCGCCGGGGCGTGCGTGGCGCTGGCCTGGCGGGCCCTGCCGGCACGAGTCCGCAGCGACCGGCGGGTCATGCTGGCGTGCGCGGCCGTGCTGTTCGCCTGGTCCTTCGCGCGGCACATGGAATACTACCAGAAGGTCGCCCGCGAGAAGGTGATCTCCGAGCCGGCTTGGCGGGCGCTGCTCTGGGCGCGCGAGAACCTGCGCGGGCGCGGGGCGGTGGTGGCCGACGCGTACAACACGGCCGGGGCCTACCTGCCCGCCGTCGCCGAGGTCGCCGCCACGCAGTACCACCTGCACGTGGACCAGATCTGCCCGCGCCAGCCGCTGCCCCCGCCGCGTACGCCCACGCACGTGTTCTACATGGACCCGTGGGCGACCAACCAGAAGAGCCTCAAGCCCTGGCAGTACGAGCCCGATCGCCAAAAGCTCGCGGAACTGATCGCCCGCCGCGCCGGACGCGTGGTCTTCGACGCCGGCGGGGTGAGAATCTACGAACTGCCCCAGCCCTGACGAGACTCGAAGTGTTCCTGCCCGGCTTTGCCCAAAACAAGTCGGGTGAGGTAATACAACCCAATCGCCGCAAAAACATCTTTGGGTGGAACTCCACTCCGGCTTGCGACATCGTTTCATTCCACCCAAAGATCGTCCATCGATACTGCCAAGACGTCAAAATCGGGAAGAAGCGTCAACTGCACTCTCTGCCGCCAGCGACCGAGCTATCCGGCCGAACTTCCAGCAATACCATGCTGCGGAATGGCAGTTTGACGTGCAGCCTTGCCTGATCTCCCACTACGGGCACGTCCCAGCAGCGAGTCACCGTCAGTTTTGCCTCCTTGCGCAAGGCCTCCATATCAGCTTGCGCTGGCGTCCTCGGCCGACCCTGCCGCTCCCATGCACGATACGTGTTGTGGTGCGAGGCATCCAGTACATACGCCTCCACCTTAATCGCCTTGCCGACCAAGCCTGTCAGTTCCACATCCATCGCCTGTACCGCCTGTTCACGCTCGTCAAATTCGTTGTAGTTGTACCCCAGCATCGTCAGGCGGCCATCATCGTGTCGCGTCGCCATCAACCCCAGCGATTCGCCGTATCTCGAGCCCTGCACTTTCAGTCGCTGGGATCCTAGTTTCGCCAGCATCTCGTAGGCCATAAGTATGGGCTTGGGCAGATGTCCGCAGGTCGTCAGGGACCGCTGACCAAGGAACAATCGATCATCCTCCTCCCCGGCAAATCCCCAATACAGCAACATATCGGGCAAGAGGCCGAACATATCCCCGGTGGCGTAAAGACAATCGACCAACTTGGCCATGAATAATGCCGACTCTTCCGTGTTGCGGTATTCCAGCCCGGGGCATTCGTCAACGGTGCGACTGTAGTTGGAACACATGCCCCATTCATTGAGATGGAATTCGACTTTGTCGATCAACTGGAATTCACGCAGGAGCCGGCGGCATAACAATACGTCCATGACGATTTTCTGCACGGTTGGACGGATTAAGGGGTGCTGGCCTACCCATTCATTGGACAGTGCATAGGAATGATATGACACAAAGTCTATGGGCGTTCCGATTTTTCCCGTCACGTAGTTGCGCCTCTGCGTTACGTGCCGAAGAAACGGCCGCAGAGCCCAATCATGAAACACTGCGGGTCCACCCACGCGAAGCCTGTCGTCTTGCGATCGGACCGCATCGGCGAACACGTCATACATCCGATACAATACTTCAATCTGGTCCTCCGGCCACCAGTCAGGCTCGTTCCAGAACTCCAACGGCCACGTGCGAACCTCGTCGCGGCCGAAAGTCTGGATGAGATTGGCAGTGAAAGCTTTCAGCAGATTGGCCCACTTGGTCCAGTCTTTGGGCTCAGATCGAATGCGCCCCGTCGCAGAAAGCTCCACGGGCATGAAATCGTACTCGACGATGGGTTTGATGCCCCGTCTGAGCCATTCCGCATAGATACGGTTAATCGCGGAAAAGTCGTGGATCGGGTTGCCGGCGTCATCCTCGCGGTAACTGCGAAGACCACAGGTGACGCCCTTGGCGACCTCATCGCTGAATACATGGTGATTTCGCAACCAACGACAACTGCCGTGGGTGCCCAGGCGATCCAAGAGGTATTGACCTTCGCGTGTGTGGGTCTGGACATATAGAAGATCCAACCCGGCCGCTTGCCAAAAACGCGTGTTGGGTCCGACAACTTCCGCACTACAAACTGTAAACAACGAAATTGCTTTTCCTTTAAAGCCAGCATTTTCAATCGGTTGCGCCATGCGGCCAGTCTCCCATTCGCGTTGGCGCCGAATGTCACACGCCAGGCTGATCCTGTCTCGCCCGAACACCCATTCTCTTTGTCGTGGTTCGCGGCTAAATGCCCAACATGCAATGTGGGCGGTCCGATTTCATGATGCACGATATCACGAGCATCACGTCGCCCAACAGCTCACGGCCTCGTCTCCGCTTAACCACATCGTATAATGAACCTGCAAATTTATGTTTGACACGTAATGACCAACTGCGGGGGATTGCTTCCTTCCCTGGACGAGTAGGAAACCAAGTCGCTGCTGGACGAGTTAATGTACAGCGAGATCTTCCCGTCGCCCTGGTATTCCGTGATCACTTGATCCAGCACATCGAACTCGACCCACTCCCCCGCGCCAGGCACGGTCAGAGCGTCAATTTCACTGCCGTACGACGGGCCGTTGCTCCAGGTGACGGTCATCTCGCCCCAGGAATCATCCGCAACCGGATGAAGTGTATTCTCCGGGCTGCCGCTGTTGCTCTGAACATACAGTCGCAACTTGGCGTCGACAATGGTTCCCGACACCTCGCTGAGATCGAAACGCAGATAAATGCGGCGGTCCACGTCGGAACTTCCGTTCTTAGCGCGAAGTAGATCTTCGCCGCCGAAGTTGTCGCCGCTATAGATTCCGCCGCGAACGTAAGCGTCCGCCTCAGGCGTAAGCTCATATTGATCCACTTGGTCAGGCTGGACGTCAATGACCAACTGTGGAGGATTGCTTCCTTCCCTGGACGAGTAGGAAACCAAGTCGCTGCTGGACGAGTTAATGTACAGCGAGATCTTCCCGTCGCCCTGGTATTCCGTGATCACTTGATCCAGCACATCGAACTCGACCCACTCCCCCGCGCCAGGCACGGTCAGAGCGTCAATTTCACTGCCGTACGACGGGCCGTTGCTCCAGGTGACGGTCATCTCGCCCCAGGAATCATCCGCAACCGGATGAAGTGTATTCTCCGGGCTGCCGCTGTTGCTCTGAACATACAGTCGCAACTTGGCGTCGACAATGGTTCCCGACACCTCGCTGAGATCGAAACGCAGATAAATGCGGCGGTCCACGTCGGAACTTCCGTTCTTAGCGCGAAGTAGATCTTCGCCGCCGAAGTTGTCGCCGCTATAGATTCCGCCGCGAACGTAAGCGTCCGCCTCAGGCGTAAGCTCATATTGACTCTGCGGTGGTTCCGTCGCCTGCTCAGAAAGGCAATAGCTACTGGTCGGGATCTGCGGGTATCCCATGGCCACGTGTGCCACATCGCTGCGATACAGCGGATCTTGCATCAAACTGACTCTTCGATCTGTTGCGGGAATGTCGGTGGAGTAGATACGCACTTCTGTCCCGACACAGGTGATGATTTCCTCGCGCCAGTCGCCGTAGACGTCTGCCCACGCAATGTCGTCTCCTTGGATGGA
>ERZ795030.5376-NODE-5376-length-11846-cov-21.824866_pt1 | contig 11846 bp, 11 predicted proteins | sample MGYA00375122_ERZ795030 | MGnify/ENA primary metagenome ERZ795030 (study PRJEB30165, sample SAMN05720146) | activated sludge metagenome | isolation source: anaerobic digester from wastewater treatment plant | place: Japan | collected 2015-04-20 ...
CTCATCTCTTGCCCCGACTTCCGATAAACGGATCCTTATGCCTCATTGATTTCAACGACGACATAAGGCCGCTTATCCGTAAGCCGGTTTGGAATTGATTCTGTTCAAAGAAAAGCTCTATCATGGAATTCATCTGGACATCCAGAATCTTGCTCAACTCAGTTTGGTTTTGCTATGATTCTGGCAGTGCTATTTCGCAATTCTTCCTTCTCCTATAGGCTGAGAAACTACCAGAAAATCAGGATTACTGCCCGCACTTGAACGTATCTCTTTTTCCACTTCTCTTTCCTTTTTCTCCGTCACCTTCGTTCCTATAATATATAAGCTGTCTAAAGTTTTAATCTTCTTCAAATAGTCCATTCCCTTATCTGTCAGGTTTGTCCGGCTTAAATCAAGATCTTTTAACTTCGGGTAGTTCTGGGATGCAAGTATTTCAATTCCCTTGTCTGTAATTCCTTTACCTGAAACAACCAATGAAACAAGATTAGGAAGATCGGCTAAGCACTTAATATCTTCGTCTACAATATAATCACTTTCAATGCAGACCTCATTCAATTTTTTCAGCCCGCTTATTTCTTTCAGTGTTTTCCCTGTAACTCTAATGCTTTTGATATCATCTCCCGTTATAGCAAATCTTTCAAGATTAACAAGCTTTCTTAACATTGGTGCACAATCATCATCAAAATTCTTTGCGTCACTAAAAACTAATTCTTTTAATCTTGTAAACTCACCTATCTTATTATAACTTTTAAATGTCATCAGATTAGAGCTAATTTGCAGAAAAGTTACCCTATCCTTAAATATCATCAGCTTCTCAAATGCAACGTCATCGGCAACAATTTTCTTCTTATTTGAGGTTTTATTACTTATCAAGATATCAATTGTTCCTGTTTTATTTTTACTAACATAACCAGCATAGGACTGCACTTCATTAAAAATTTTTTTCTCTTCCTCGGATAGAGCACCCAAGTCTTGGGATACTGTTCCGCAAGATACAAAGCAAAACATTACCAACAAACATAAAATTCTCATATCTTTCTTTTTATCTCCGCTTTAATACTATTAAATCATCAATTTTTTCAGGGTCTACATTTCTATTTTTTCGTCGTTGCCGTCTCCCGATATTTGTGAGATCACTCGTATCAAAACCATATTCACTTGCACTATCACCTCCTGTTACACTTGTCACAAAGTGGTGATTAGCATTAATCATCAATACTGTTCCCTCTGTTGATAGTAATCCCATATATTTATCACCAGGACTTGGAATACCTTTTGAAAATGTTCTTTTATAATCAACTCCATAATCATTTGCTAATTTCTCAAAATATAAACCCCAACCACTTCTTTTTAAAATATAATTATTATCTACCGCGTACCTCACAAATTTCTTATACCCTTCCATTGTAGGTTCTATATTCCCTAGTTTTGCAATTCCAAGAAAAAGACTGTCAGTAGCACAATAAGTAGAGGATGAGGCCTGATTCGGTCCGAAAGCTTCATCCAAAACTTTCTGCCCAGACCCGCCTGGTCTCTGTTCGAGATTTCTAGCTAAATCTCCTATAACCTGATTGCTCGGTTGTTCTCCAATAATTTTACCTGGAGGGCCAGCAGAAATGTCTCCTCCTTGTTCAAGCGGTTTCCATCCAAACTCGCCACCTATAACCGGAGTATCATTTCCTTTATCTCCGCGCCTATTGTTATTTTTTGAATCTACATAATCGTGACCGCTTGGATCAATAAATCTTACAGGATTGTTATGACAATACGAGAATATATTTAATCCCGCCGCACTGTACAAATCATCAAACCTGTCATCCGCGGAAATAAATCTACTCGTCCTCGCGTCATAATATCTTGCCCCATAATAATACAGCCCAGTCTCCGCGTCCATCTCCTTGCCGGTAAACCTAAAATGTTCTCAAATTTACGAATGACGCGCGCGCCATACAGCTCTTTTCCTAAAACATGTTATCAAAGATCAGATTAACTAATATGAGTATTTAAAAAGGAATGTTTCAGCGCGTCAAGTATGAATTATTCAACAGATTGCGCCGCGCAACTTGCGAAGCATAGCGAGCGCACCGATAAATTACGTTATGTAGTCATTGCCTGCAATGCTGCATAACGTAATTTATCGCGAAGTTGCGCGTTCACTGTGTTATTTCTTTTCCGTCACACGCGTAATCGTGGATGGATTTTTGCTTGTTTGTTCCGCAAAAAGGAAGAGCTCCCCTTTCTTCTTTCTGACTGCTTCGGCCGTATCTTCGAGGCGGATAAAAAATATTTACAGCCTGCCTCACCCGGATTTCTTTTCTCAGGTTTTCCAGCGCTTTTATATAGCCGTCATCTATCTCTACATAATAACCGTTCTCTCTCGGGTGATACTTCCGATACAGCTTCTTCAGACTCTCGATTTTCAAACGGGTATATTTTACAGTCGTCTCGATGCTCTCATGTCCCAATAGCTCCTGCACATATCTGACGTCCGCTCCGTTCTCGAGTAAATGCGTAGCGCACGAATGCCGGATGCTGTGCAGAGTCAAACCCTTGCGCCTTATTCCGCTTAAAGACAATAGCTTTCTGAATCTCACATGTATTGTCATCGCGCAGATTCTTCCATGCTCCGTCAGAAACAGCGCGTTACGGTCTCCGGCGCTTCCTCCGCGGGAGCGCAGAACTTTCTCAAAATTCTTTCGCTCTCCTTCGACATACATCTTCAAAAAATAACAGGCCAACTCGGAAAACGGAACGAAGCGGTCTTTTCCTCCCTTGCCGAGCCTCACCGTCAATATCCTAGAAGAAAAATCAATGTCAGTCACATCAAGATTTACAAGCTCGCCGCTTCTAAGTCCCGTGGAATACAAAAGTTCAAATACCGCTCTGTAGCGTTCCTCATTCGCTTCAATCAGATCAATGGAATCAAGAAAACGGTTCATCTCATCAGCGTAAAATATTTCCTTTCTCTTCTCCGTTGTCTTCACGTACTCAACGTCTTCAGCGGGATTCCCGAGTATGTATTCATGACGGTAAAGATGCCGGAAAAATCCCCTCACCACGCTTATAAACCGCTTCACCGTTCCGCCGGCTATAATTTCTCCGTGACGGTTTTTTCTGCCTTCAAGATACTTTATAAATCCGACAATATCCGCTCTCCTGATATCCGTGATCTCCGTCTTTCCGTTTTCAGAAAGATATCTCCCGAAATGCCTCAATCCGAGTTCACTGCTTTTTACAAATGACACGCTGAGTCCCGTGCTTTGCGTGTGTTTAAGATACGCTCCCGCGTAATATTCAAAGGTCTTCATCCGCGTTTCTCCTTTTAAGCTGTCTCGGATGAAAATTGTCTATCACGCTTTTCAAATTCTCCTTATCCACCTTAGTGTAAATCTGCGTGGAAGACAGCTCCTTATGCCCCAGTATTTCCTGGATCACCCGTATATCGCATCCGGCACGGAGAAAATAACAGCCCACGGCATGCCTGAAATAATGGCTCGTTATCCGTTTCATTCCGAGATTAAAAGCCTCGGCTTTTATCTGTTTGTTAAACCATATCTGCACGTTCTTCCGCGCTCCGAACAAAAGATTTCCGTCTCCTCCGTTCTTTCCGAATATAACGTATTCTCTCATCTGTTTTACATATATCTCCAATATCTTTGAAGCGTATTCATTCAGGACACAGAGCCTTTCAGTTTTAGTCTTGCAGTCTTTAACCTTCACCGTGCTCCGTGTAAAATCAATGTCTTCAACCCTGAGCGATTCCAGCTCGCTCATTCTCATCCCGGTAGAATACATAAGCTCGGCAATCACATGCGCCTTGTAAAGAGATCTCCTTTCAACAAGATTGTTTCCCCTACCGAAATCCCGAAGCGACTCGAGAAGCTTTTCCAGCTCCTCTTCCCTGGGTATGTCCTTAGGAAGTTCCTTGTTCGCCCTTATTCTCGTAATCCCGTTGAAAGGATTGACGGACGCGATATTCTTCCGCTTCAGACTGGCGTAAAACATCCGCACGTTTCCGACTATGTTTATCACGGTTTTTTTGCCGTAGCGGAGACGCTCCTTGTTTTCCATGGTGCTCAGATATATCTGAAAGTCTTCAGCGTCTTTCAGTCTCACGGAAAGTAAATCCAGTTCACGGGATTTCAGATATTCAAGAAACAGCTTCAGCGATAGATACGGATTAGAACTGTTTCTGCCCGTTGTCCTGAGTTCAAGAATGTATTCCTTCATGAGTTTTTCCATTTCCAAACCTCTCTATCTGTCTTCGCAAACTGTCCGCCTTTATCCCCCGGAACACGGTGCCCAGTTTAAATACGCCTCATCCTTCCAGCACTTACGCTTCCAAACTGGGCACTGACCCAGTTGTGTCCTTAGTGCCCAGTTTGCCGTTTTTCAGCAGTTCTTCCATCTTCTCAGGCGTCGGTATCATCGAAAAATCAAGCGCGCTTATCGGCTCGTCTCCGCGCAGTCTGTAAAGTCCCTTGCTTCTTTCTCGGCCGCCTCTTTCTTTCATTACGTATTCATAGTCTATCAATACCCGGGTGTTTTTCTTCACCCAGGTGTTTCCGTATCCCGTATATTCCCGGACGTCACGCTGTGTAAAACTGACTTCGCGAGCTTCAAGATTCTTTTTCTTCGCGCTTTCGCGGACCATCTCCCTAAGCTTGTCATAAAACTCAAGCACGCTTAACGGCAGTTCGCGCATCGTCGAACTTAGCACTCCGTTTACCATCATCCCGTACGCTTCCCTGTAATCGTCTATATCGCATTCGATATATTCAATCAGGCTTTCACTCATACCGTCAGAAAGGCGCGCTGTTTTTACTTCCTTCTGAAACTGCCTCAAATGCGCGCAGCACACTATAAGGTCAATAAACCTGTCGTGATCCCTTCTCGCCCTCATCAGCAAATCCGGAAAATCCAAATGCCTCGCCAAAGGATTCATCACCGCTATTTTCCGAAGCATTCTCTGCGCGCATTTATGCTTATTGATTATCTGCGGAACCGTTTCTTTTTTCTCCCTGTGTCTTTCTAATGTGTATTTTTCTCTCTGCCTGTTATGTATTCTTCTCGTCTGTTCTCTCGATTCGTCCGTGTTGACAAGAAAACATCTGCTCGCGTTTTCCGGATTTATATCGTATCCGGTTCCGCTCATAACCAGCGAAACGACCGCAGGCGTCTTAACAAGCTTCGCGCTCATCTTTCCGGTCTTCTCGTCCTTGACAGTTACAAGCCGTGACAGTTCCTTTCCCGAAAGCATCTCTCTTATCTGGTGATCTACCGCGTCGCTGTGCACTATCTCTCCAAGCGTCACAAACTTGTGAGTCAGATCTTCGATGTAATTAAGAGCCTGTTCCGAAAGGCTTGTCGCGCTTACCACGTCTTCTTCCGGCATCAGTTTTACGACCGTGTCTATGAGCATTGATTTCCCCGAAGCGCTCTCCGAAAGTATTAATACGGATATAGGGTCATCGAGTTTCCTTGAACTCGCCGCTATGTAGAGCAAGAGCTTGTTCAGTTCCTCTCCGACGTAGCCGAGAGAATCCATATCCGAAAGTATGTCTTCAAAAAGAGCCGGAGAGCAAAGAAGAGAACGCCCCAGTTCACGCTCTTCTTCCGTAAGTTCCGCGGTTTCGCTTTTAGGGAATGTCATGCTTCTGTCGCGCTCTTCTTCAAGATATTCGAGTATAGAAATAAGGTCTTTGGATATCTTCACCGATTCGGCGTCAAAAGTCTTTGAAAGCGCGGAAGAGAATGACGAGCGGCTTCTCGCCGAATACAAATCTATTGAATCATAATGAGAAACGTTTCTTTCTCCGCTTTGTTCATCCGCGCTTTCGCGCCGCGGAGTCACCTTTATGTTTACTCTGAGATTGACCGCGAAGAATTCCTTCACTCCGCTCACGCGGTAAAGAAGTCCGTTTGTTTCAAAGAGATAATTTCCGTTTTCCTTTGACGCTTTAAAATCTTTGTTGGAAGAATATAAATCCGTTTTAACGACAGCTTCGGCCGTCATTTCTCTGACATGTTCGGCGCTCACGGATAAGTCTGTTGAAGCTGTAAGATACTCGTTCCAGTCCTTTGCCTCGATACCACTCGGCAGACTTCGCGGATATATTTCCTTTACCGCGAATCCTTCTCCGCTAAGCTTTTCCTTAAGTTTGGCAGCAGCACTCCGTCCGGCTTCGTCATTATCCAACGCAAGAATGACCGTCTTCACACGGTCGTCTTTAAGCTGTTTTAGATGTTCTTCCGTGAATCCGTTTGTTCCGTATATGCTTTGCGTGTTATCGAAACCGAGTTTAATGAGAGATAGCGCGTCAAAAATGCTCTCGGTAAGTATTATCTCGTTATATACCGCGCTTGCCTTGCGGTTAAATATTCCTCTGTGCGTGCCTTTTAAGTAGCGGTGTTTGAAACTGCTTTTATCGTCTATTGAACGGCCGTAAACTCCGGCAATCTGACCATTCTCATCCAAGAGCGGAATGACCACGCAGTTTCCAAAGTGTTCCCAAACCCGGCCTTCTTTCTCATTTAATATTCCGATGCTTACAAGCTCAGCCTTCCGCTCTTCTCCGATCACTTCAAGCAGTGATCCATCGGCAAAACCGATTCCGAATCCCGTCAAAAGCTCAGCGTCAAAGAGCGCTCTTTGTTCCAGGTATGCTTTCGCCTCAGCGTTTGAATTAAGCTTTCCGGAATACCAGTCCATCACCTCTTTCAGTATTCCGTTAGTTCTGTCTTCTTCCGGCAAAGTTGCTTGAACTTCTTCAGCATTAATTTTTTCTAAATCGTTTGTGGAAGGAGAAATGTTTACTGTGACTCTTTCTGTTTCATCTTGCGGAGCTTGCTGAATTACAGTTTCTTTCGGATATGTTTCTTTTTTCTCGTAATACCTGAAATCTTCTCTTCTCAAATATTCCAGAGCTTCCCTGAAAGAACAGTTCTTCATCTTCTCAACTAATGTAAACACATCCCCGCTCTCTCCGCAGCCGAAGCAGTTATACAGTTTCTTTTCCGCGTCAACACTCAGGCTCGGAGTTTTGTCGTCATGCCAGGGACATCTTCCAACGTAGCTCTTTCCCTTCTTCTCAAGCTTCACTCCGAAAGAAGCGAATAGTTTCAATATGTCCGTAGACCTTACGACTTCTTCTTTTCCGAAGCCGTCCAGAAAGTCACCGACTTCAAGCGTCTTTCCCTTAAGACGTTTCATGGTCTTCCCCTTTCGGCACGGAGTATGAACTCTTCTCCTATTTTCTCAAGCTCGCTTCTGACGCGGCATTCTCCAAGCTGGACAAGTCCGAGCTTCGCCGAAATAGCTTCCTCTACCTTCACCGATCTCGACAGAACTTCCTTAAACACCATTCCGCCGAAAGACTCTTCTATCTCTTCCCGTATCTCTCTTGTTATTACAGGAACCCGATCAAAGGAATTAATTATCACTCCCAACAGTTCCAGCGAAGGATTGAAGTTCTTACGTATCTTCTTGACTGTCGCCATTAGATCATTGGTTCCCTGCAGAGTGTACTGCGCGGGGTTCATAGGTATGACAAAATATCCGCTCGCGGCAAGAGCGTTTACAGAAAGCATGCCGAGGCTCGGAGGTGAATCTATCAGAATGTATTCGTAACCGGTGAAGTCTTCCCGCTCAAGCGCTTCTTTCAGCCTCACGCATCCGTCAAGCTCTCCGACTAAAGTCTTTTCCAGATTACTAAGCCTCAAGTCAGACGTCAGAAGAAAGAGTTCCATTGCGTCAAAGACCTTCACAGGTCTTACTTCAATTCCTTCAATCGCGTCATACACGGCAGAATTATCAGCATTCTTCACCGGCAGGCTCTTCGTCAGATTTCCCTGCGCGTCAAGGTCTATCAGAAGAACTCTCCGTCCGCTGTTTGAAAGATATATTCCAAGCTCTCTTGTCAGCGTCGTCTTTCCGACTCCGCCCTTGCGGTTGGCAAAAGATATATTTATCATTTAGCGCTCCCGGCTGTTTCAAGGCCTTCCACCTTTTCCCAAAGTCTCATGAATGCCTTGTCCATTCCTGTCTTCTTATCCAGAAACAGCAGGCAGTTCGTGAACGCGACTTCTCCTTTCACCGGTATGTCTTCGTAGCGGATATACAATATCCTCATTATCTCTTTAAGTATTATCACTTCCGCCTCAGAAAGCGGCGGCATCTTAACACAACGGGTTTTATCCATAGCTTGCTCCCAAAAAGTATATTGACATCTTCCGGGAACAAGCTTTACTCGAAGTGTGATCTTTGAGTGTGCTTTCTTCCCGAAAGTGCCTCGCGGCCCCCGGTTGTTAGCGCAGCCGGGGGTTTTTATTTGAAAAAAATGCAGAAAAACAATCCAACATTTACGCTTGATATGCAACACATATACTTGTATAATGTCAAGAAAAAATTACTTGTTTTCTGGAAAATAAATACATATCTTTGGTTAAATTTGAAAAATTCATTATAAATGTTTGGTGTTTTATGACTTTAGGGGAAAAAATACGACTCATCCGAAAAAAGAAAAAACTTTCCCAGAAAGAACTGGCTCAAAAAATAGGTATGCACGAAAACCATCTCGGCAGGTACGAAAACGGTCTTTCCGAACCAACCGCGCCGGTATTAAAAAAAATCTGCGAAGCTCTCGATGTCCCGGCTGATTATCTGCTTTTCGACAACAAAGAAAATTCACCGGCTTCAAAAGTAACCGACAAAGAATTACTTGAACAGTTCGAACTTGTGGACAAATTCACAGATGACGACAAAAAAATAGTAAAAGTTGTTCTTGACGCTTTCATTTCCAGAAACAAGATAAAGGACATCGTTAAAGCCGGATGACCCTTTTATGAAATGCACAGAATATTTTACTTACACCAGAAAAAGACCTGACAGGGCTTACATTAAAACGGAATGGATTGAACATGTTATAATGAATTATGAACATGAAGAAATTCAAACTGACGGAAGAATAAAACGATGGGCTTTCATTGACGAAATCGGGAAATATCTGAGAGTCATTCTTCTTCCGGACAAGGAAACCGTGCATAACGCATTTTTAGACAGAAACTACAGGAGGCAACGCCATGAAGATTAATTATTTTTCCGACACAGACACCGCTCTAATTGAATTTTCTCAATCTTCAGTATCTGAAACTAAAGAGATCAACGAAAACATATACATTGACCTCGATGAAAACGGGAATCTTGTAAATATGACTATCGAACACGCCAAGCTTAACGCTTCTCTCCCTGAATTCTCGTATAAAGAAGTTTCTAACATTTCCGCTTAACCCGGCTCATTCATCCCAACAGCCTTTCCCTTCACGTCATTTTGACCGATCGGCAAACCATCCGTCCATGCATCTCCCGCGCCGCCTTTTATCACTCATCTCTTGCCCCGGCTTCTGATAAACGGATCCTTATGCCTCATTGTTTTCCAATGACGACATAAGGCCGCTTATCCGTAAGCCGGTTGGGATTGGTTTTATTTTATTCAAAGAACAAAGCTTCCATGAATCTCATCTGAGTGTCCAGATATTTGGACACCTCAGCTTGATTTCGCTTTGATTCTGGCACCGCGCAATCCCTAACGAGCAAAGCTCTCATGAATCTCTTCCGTGTCCAGATATTTGGACGCCCCAGTTTGATTTTGAACTGATTCTGGCTTAGCAATTTTATTTTTCCTCAGAAAATAGTGCTTCCAACAAATTCATATTAAAAGCATTAAATTCGTCACTACTTTCCCCATTATCACCTTCATAAATTTTTTTAATTTCATTTGTCTCCAAGTTTTTAATAAAATGCTCATATAAAACATATCCTGGCTTATAACATTTTTCTTCTAACATCATATTAGATCCATTTTCGGAATACAATTCAACTTCAAATATCCAACCGTTAATATCCTTTGTCGTGGAAACTAATAGATTATTTTCATAACAGTAATTCTGCTTAAAATATAACACTTTATTCTTATTTCTTACATAAATTGTTATTTGATTTTTTGAAACATCATATTGATAATATGATTTTCCAGAAGATTTAGGCTTATCCATAAAATTTTTGTTTAGATTTAAAACAAAGATATCATATTTATAGAATACTTGATCAATAATGTGATTTTTTGAAAGACCATTTTCTATATACATAAACCCGTCTGTTTCCTGACCATACCATATAACCTGATTTGTTGCACATGCAGTAAAAAACATTAGTAAAAAAAACAATATACATCTAATTCGTTTCATTGATTAATCCCGTAAATTTTGAATTTTGCTCTTCAAAGTATAAAATGGATCATGATCCTCATGAAAATCTTTATCACCATTCCGTTGCTCTCTCATAGCATCAATAAGTCGAACTGACGAACCATGCGCGGTTTTTGGAGTATGTTTATAAAAATTGCTGCTTCGTTCTTTAACATAACTACCTGTCCCTTTACCACTTATTAAATCATATTCTTCGTAATATGAAGGATCACCACCTTTCCCATCACCTCCTTTTCTCCAACCAACAAGCACTCTAAAATCCGCACTAATTCCTGCTTCAAAATTAGCACCAGACCAACCTCCTACATCTCTCGTTCCTGTACTATCACTTCTATAATCTGCATACCTTACATCCGTAAGCAACCACGAATCATTATTTTTATCATATTTAAATACAGCATCCATCTGTCTCCAAGTACTTTTATCTTCGCTAGTATATATTTTCGCTTTAAGTCTCTTCTCCGTATAGCATGACGTACTATTCCAATTTGCAAACTTACCAGCAGGCTTATCTGTTACTTTTACATAGTCTGCATTTCTTTCAAATTCCTTTATTTCTTTAATTATAGCATCCTTATCAACATTTCCATCCGGATCAATAAATCTTACTGGATTATTCCCTGCATAATGATACATATTTAGATTTACCGGATTGAATACTCCACCCGCTGGTAACTTTTTATCATTTTCTTTATTCCCTGTCGGAAGATAGCTTTCCAGTATCGGATCACAACTCAGCCACACACCAGTTTTTGCATCACGATATCTAGCTCCATGGTAGTACAATCCAGTCTCTGCATCCTGTTCCTTCGAGGTAAATCTAAATTCCGTCTTATCCACCGTAGCCGCTTCATCATAAAGAGTCTCCCCATAAGGAAGATATTCAATCATCTCGAAGAAGTTTCCTTTCTTGTCAGTTACATAACTGCTTGAGCCAAGATGATCCGGATGGAAATACATCGTATTCTTTTCACTTACCGTTCCGCAGTTGTCCTTCATGCTCACAGTACTCGCGACTCTCTGATTCCCCGCGAATATGTGTTTCGATATTACCGTCTTATTTCTTACGATATAGTTGGCACTGACGTACTGAGTTTCACCAAGTTCACTTTTCTTTATTATCCGTTCACCGTTTGCGTCATATCTGTAATCCGTCGTGTGCAGACTGTCCGTCGTCTTTATTAGTCTGTTCTCGTCATCCCAGACCAATGTCATGGTATTCTTCGTCTCGGTATTCTCGCGCTTTATCATGTTGCCGTTGTCGTCGTACGTAAATACCATCGCTCCCGCTTTCGTCACGGCGTGCGGCTGTTTTCCGCCGTATGTGTACGTATCGTTACAGCTCAAGCTCGATTCGCCTCCGTTCACCGCCTGCGTTTTCGTGAGTATGTTTCCGATAGCGTCATAGCTGTACTTGCTCTTATAGCTCACTATATTCGGCCTCAGTATTCCAGCCGTCGTCTTCTCGACTTTGCCGCTTCCTTCAGTCAGTCTTCCGCTTGAATCATATTCATACTCATGAACCGCGTGTTTCATCCGTCCGTCTGTTCCGAGCATTTCGCTTTCTCTTTCCGTCACGT
>ERZ795030.5379-NODE-5379-length-11844-cov-3.743999_pt1 | contig 11844 bp, 4 predicted proteins | sample MGYA00375122_ERZ795030 | MGnify/ENA primary metagenome ERZ795030 (study PRJEB30165, sample SAMN05720146) | activated sludge metagenome | isolation source: anaerobic digester from wastewater treatment plant | place: Japan | collected 2015-04-20 ...
CAACAGGCGATTTTGAAAGTGTATCAGGCAAAGTCGAAGCTGCCCAAATTCCTGAAAAGAGTGAACCAACAGCCATAGATGATGTGGTTGTTGATACTACAAAAACAAAAATTAATGATAATGATGAGGAGAAAAAGAATTATGATGATGAGATTTAATAAGGTTATTAATGATATTAAAGAGGCAATGCTCCAGTTTTGTATGGAACAGTCCGTGATGAACGGCTATTCGGCAGAAGAGGAAATTCAAGCGGTTGTAAAATCTGCTTTTGATGTTCTTGATAAAAATCAAGGAACAAGCCTTCCTGTTGAACCAGTGTATCGCTACAGTATGTATGCAGGTGAGCAGTTTACAGATGAAATTTTGCCAGCTGAGATTAAAGAGAATGGGGAGCTTTTTGAAAGAGCAATTTTTCTTGGCTCATTCCTTTTAGACAGTTATTCTTCAGATACATGCGAAAGCAATCTTATTCTGCGTGGTTACGATGTGGTTTATGATATTGACAGCAAAGAGATTGTACTTCTTTATCGCATTATGACCACAGATGACGATATAACCACTGTTTACCGTGTTGATACAGACTTGTATGAGGATTTTGATGTATTTGAATTTGTAATTGATATTTCCGCTCAGATAATGATAAGGCTCAAACAGAGCCTTTCTATTCCAAATTTATCAGCTATTTTAAAGGAGGCAGCATAATATGTTCAGACTAATTTTAAGTGAAAAACCATCAGTTTCCGCTTCAATTGCGTACTGTGTGGGTGCAAATGAAAAGGTGAGTGACGGAAAGTCATTTTATTGGCAGGGGAATGGCTACATAGTTACAAATGCATTAGGTCATCTTTTCGGTATCGGAATGCCGGAGGATTACGGCTATGAAAAGTGGGAGATTGAAACGCTTCCGCTTATTCCAAACGAATTCAAGCTTTTACCGCTTAAAGGATACGGGGAACAGATAAAACTTCTCAAAAAGCTTCTTTCCCGTGAAGATGTTTCAGAGGTCATCAATGCTTGTGACGCTGGAAGAGAGGGAGAGTGCATTTTTAGATATATTTATAACTATTTTGGCTGTAAAAAGCCAGTAAAACGTCTTTGGATAAGTTCGCTTACAGATGAAAGTATTAAGCAGGGTATGGCAAATCTGCTTGAAGGCTGGGAAAAGGATAACCTTTTTGAAGCGGGTTTTACAAGAGCAAAGGCTGACTGGATTCTTGGAATGTCGCTTTCAAGGCTTTACAGTATCATCAATGGTGACAGCCACAAGGTCGGACGTGTTAAAACTCCGGTACTAAGCATTATTTCAAGACGTGATGAAGCAATATCTGCATTTACAAAAAGACCGTTCTACAAGCTTTTGCTTGAAAACGGTGCGGAGTGCGAAACTGTGTTTGATACGTCAGAACAGGCAGAGAAAGTCCGAAGTAAGTGCAATGGAAAAATTTCAGTAGTATCCCTTGCAAAATCAGAGAATAAAAAAGAAAACCGTCCGCTTCTGCATAGTCTTACATCTTTACAGCAGGAAGCAAACGATATTTTCGGTATGACTGCCGCAGATACCCTAAAATCAGCACAATCTCTATATGAAAAGAAGCTGATTACATATCCGAGAACTGACAGTAATTATCTTTCGGACGATATGGTTTCATTAATTGAAAGCATTGTTAAGTGCCTTTCGGGTTACGATGGGGAGCGTATTCTTCAGTTGCAGTCACAAGGCTTAAATATTGATAACAGGGTGATTGACAATAGCAAAATTTCTGACCATCATGCCATTATCCCTACAAATTTAATTAGCAGGCTAGGGTGTACAGCACTCGATGAAAATGAACAGCGAATTGTAAAGCTTGTAATCAATCGTTTCCTTTCTGCCCTTGATAAACCTTATCTGTATACAGAAACAAAATATGAGTTTCTTGTCGAGGACGAAGTTTTCAAACTTACAATAAAAAAATCAGTTGAAATGGGTTGGAAGCAGTACAAGGTAAATGCTCCTGCTGAGCTTGATGATGAAAAAGAAAAAACTGTATATGCTTCATATTCTGAAAATGATACATTTACTGTTGATAATCTTACTGTTAAGCAATGTGAAACAAAGCCACCAAAATATTTTACAGAAAGCTCACTCCTTGCAGTCATGGAAAATATCGACCGTTTGATTGAGAATAAGGAATTGAAAGGTTTTGTAAAAGAAAGAGGACTTGGAACACCTGCTACAAGAGCTTCTATTATAGAAGAACTAATTTCTGCTGGATATATCCGCAGACAGAAAAAAATGCTGATTTCCACAGATTTCGGAAGAGCATTTGCGGCTTCAATTCCCGAAAACGTTAAATCAGCTGAACTTACGGCACATTGGGAACAGGCTTTATCCGATGTTGAAAAAGGTACAGGCAAGGCTGAAAATCTTCTTGCAGAGATTAAAAGAACAGTTATTGAAATTATTGATTATGAGAAAAACAGAAGCAATCATGTTTCCGTAACAAGAAAACAGGCTGTTGGCAACTGTCCTCGTTGCGGTAAACCTATCATTGCAGGTGATAAAGGATTTTATTGTTCTGCTGGGCGTGATATATGTGGTTTCTTCATTTTCAAAACGGACAAGCGTATCGGCAGAGATTATACTGTTGCTGAAATATCTGAACTGCTTTCAAGCGGCAGGGTTACGCTTAATAACTGCACATCATCAAAAGGCAGTAAGTATAGTGCTGTGTTTTCTCTTGATGATACAGGGAAATATGTGAATTTAAAGCTTGAAGAATTTGTTGACAATAAGAAAAAGTATCGTTAAAAGGGAGGAATTATTTTGAATTATAATATTCAGTTAATTGAACAGAAAGAAGTCCTCGGCAGAGATTTCAGAATATATGGGGATTATGAAAATCCATTGTTTCTTGCAAAGGATATAGCAGAAATGCTCGGATTATCAAATGTAACTGACATGATTAAGCGTGTCGATATTGATGAGGTGACTAAGTTGAACTTAGGCGGCTTGCAGGGAGATTGCAATTTTCTTACTGAAAATGGCTTATATGAAGTTCTTATGCAAAGCCGTAAGCCTATTGCAAAGGAATTCAAACGTCAGGTAAAAATCATTCTCAAGGACATTCGCAGGCATGGTTTATATGCGGCTGATGAACTGCTTAATAATCCGGATTTTCTTCTTAAAGCGGCACTTGCATTGAAAGAAGCACGTGATAAGGTAAGAAGTCTTGAAAATGAAGTTGAGGAATTAAAGCCAAAATCCTTATATTGTGACATGATTTTAGACTGTAAGGACTTGGTTTCCACAACGCAGATTGCTAAAGATTATGGCAGGTCAGCACAATGGCTTAACAAGTATCTGAATAAAATTGGTATTCAGTACAAACGCAGTAATATGTGGGTTCTGTATGATGAATACGCAAAACAGGGACTTGCAAGCTCAAAAACACATCTTGTTACTGACAGTGATGGAAATGAACATGCAAGGGTACATACTTACTGGACACAAGCGGGAAGGCTGTATATTTATCAAAGGCTGAAAGAAGATGGGATTCTTCCGCTTGTTGAAAGTAGAGTGGAAGTTTAGAAAGAAGTATTCATAACATAATTATATCGCTGTGTTGTCGATGGAGGATACGGGGAAGTACGTTAATCTCAAGATTAATGAGTTTGTGGGCGGTTAGGGTAAAAATACTGATTAAATAGAAGAAGCGGAAGTCGATGAGGACTTCCGCAAGATTATAATCACTATAAATCAAAAACTCTACGTTATATTATTTCTGTTTAACGGTTCGGGTTTCGTGAGTAGTTCCAGTAGTTGGGTACCGTGTAGCACTATATTTTTCTACTTCGTTACCTCTAGTTTTCTCTACTTTAAGCACTTGTCTGCCACTCGGTGTAATATATGCAGATGCTTTATCTCCAGGGTTTGTTAAGCCTGTTTCATTAAAAAGTGCAGGTGTATTTTTGGAATTATTCATACAGTATTCCTCCTTAAACATAAGTTATTCGATTTTAACCTTGTTTGCTGTCAAAATGCAATAAGCCAAATTTACTATTTACTTAATTTATTATACCAAATCAGTCTTATAAAGTCAAGCAAATTTTAAAAGAATAAAATTAAAGGAGTCCTTAAATGACCAGAATTCAATCCGTCCGTGAAAACTGGACAGAAATCACAGATCGCTTGAAAAGCGATAAACAGGAGCTTGCACAGTTCCTGCGTTTTTCGGCGGGAATGTATAAAATGAGCTTCCCCGATGCGGCACTCATTTATCATCAGAACCCGAATGCTACGAAAGTAGCGGAACTTAGTCAGTGGAATAAGCTTGGGAGGCTTGTAAATAAAGGTGAAAGCAGTATTCCAGTGTTCGGGAAAGACAATACCTGCAGGCACTATTTCGATATATCACAGACAAACGGAAAACGTGTACCAGAGCTGTGGAAGCTTACAGAAGATTTATCAGCAGATTTAACTTCCGTTATAAATGAAAAATACGGTAAGTCATGCAAAAACATTCAGGAAACCATTGCGGCTATGTCGGTTGATAATATAAAAGCAAGGCTTCCTGACATGCAGCACAATCTTGAATTAATGAAGCTTTCAGAAAGTGATATAAAGATATATCAACAGTCGGTAGTGTCCGCAGTAAGGTATATGGTATCAAGCCGTTGTGAACTTAACAGCGACATGAAAATATCGGGAGGTATTAACCTTAATGTCGCTGATGTATTCAGAGATAACAGAGATTTGATACGTTTCTGTGATTTGGTACAGAAATCAGCAAAGGATACGCTTCTTGAAATGGAGCGTGAGATAATTCAAATTTTGAAGCAGAGGAGAGAAAAATTACATGAACAACCAGTACAAGCTAAGTCCGACAGGGCAGTATCTGACAGAAATGCCGTACTCGGCAGATCCACAAGAGATGGCAATGCTCAAATATCCAATAGGCAGATGGGGCAGGCTGTGGCAGGAGTGGATGGAAACCGAGTACCCGACAGAAGTGACAGTCCTCGTAATGATGGGCAAATGGCACTTGATACCGAGAGAAATCGACAGGGAAGCAGAGAGCCGTTTTCAGGAGCTGGACAAGCAGTATCGTCTGAAAAATCCACGTCTAGAGAGCTTTCCCGAAGTTCAGATTTGGGAAAAGGAACGACTGCTGACAGTAGAACATCAGGTGATGGAGGAAATAGTGTTTCAGCTGAGAGAATAACTATTGATTTTCTTATTGACAAATACAATAATGCTGATTTTAACCGTCGTTTTGACAGCTGCGAATATGCAGGCTGGATCTTGAATGACGCTAAATCTACAGAATTCAAGCTAGATGCAGTTTCACATTTCAATAAATTCCATGCTTATGATTTTTCAGTAATACAGGCTGATGAAATTAGAAACCTTATTGAAACAGCATTGAAAAACCGTGATATTTCACAGATACCAGTTGAATATATAACTTCTTCAAAAGAGCCAGTTATTATTCAGAATGAAGTTATTGAAACTTCTTCTTTACCCCCGCTTACAGATGAAAAGCTCATTTTCGGTATAATCAAGAATGATGAATTTCTGAATGAAAAGAAGGATTTAATTGCAAAGTTCTTTGGTGATAATCAGGATTTTGACAAGCGTACAGATTACATAAAATCTGTTTACAACAAGGATTACACTGAATTTGCTGTTGATAATGTCAAAGTGGGATTTAAGGCGAATGAGAATGGGTTGACAGTATGGGAGGGCGATTACCTTTCACGCACAAAAGAGTCAGGTTTCAGCTGGGATTTGGTACAAAGTTTTACAGCAGAATTAATTGATAAGGGTGAGTATATTGAAAAATCTCTAAAAATTCTCGACTTTTCAGAACAGGATGGTATGTATTATGCTGATTGCTTAATAGGTGATAGATCTGTAAAAGCACTTGTCAGTAGAACGGACGATGATATTCCATATATTACGGATGATGATAAAACATATATGCTGACAGATGCTCAAATTTATGATTTAGAGCAGTACGAACTTTTCAGAGCACCGATAACACACGACATAAACGGGTATTTTGCTGATGATTTGGATGAGGGTGATGTCATTCGATTAGAGGGCGGTTTATGGACTGTTGAGAGCAAAAACTCATATTCAATCAATCTTTCAAATAATGATAAGACGGACAATCACAGCAGTAATATGTTTTTCGGTCACTGGCAGGAAACGCTTACAAAAGCAGGATTTGAGTATGTTCCAGAAGAACCTCGTAAAATAGATGAACCTGTTTTTGCAGAGCCAGCACCAAAAACTAATGATATTTTTCCTGAACCATTACCGCAAGGCGAACAGCTTTCTTTATTTGGTGAACCTGAATCTTTGGCAGTAAAAACGATGGAGCATAAAAAAGTAAATCTTCCGTCATATACGATTACACAGGATATGATTGATTATGCTTTAAAATCTGGGAGCAATGAACCAAACAGTCTGCTTCGTATTTGTGCACAGTTTCAAAAGGACAAGTCTGATGTAGAAAATGCGGATTTTCTTAAAAAGGAATTTGGTACAGACGGCAGAGGTTTTAAATATATCAATGCAGAAAATACATATACAGCTTTGGTTTCTGCATGGTATGACAAGGATGGTATGACTTTAGGTGCAGGAATTACAGCTCATAATGAAAATTCAAGCGTTCATTTAAGTTGGGAACAGGTATCAGACAGAATTTCTGAACTGCTTGAAAATGGTGAATTTACTTCACAGGATAATATTGATAAGTCAGCAGAAAATGAGCTGAAAGATGTTTCGGAAAAGCTTTGGTATCTTCATCAGGATTATGAGGGGGAAAACGAATACTTTATTCCAGAAGAGCTTTTTAAGGGAGGTTTCCCTGAAAGTACAGTAAAAATATCCGCAAGCATGACAGATAAAAACACCTTACAAAAATACATTGACGGTCTTACGGATTTAATCAAGGATTATGAGCAAAACAGGAACGTACTTCGTTTTCATTTTCATAAGCCAAAAGAGGTTTTGCAGTCATTAAAGGATTTACAGCTTGAACGAAAAGATTTTCTAACAAAGCAGGATTTTGAATTTAAACCCCAGTTTTTTATCACAGAAGATGAAATTCAAAAGCTACTTTTAAGCGGAAGCGGTATTCAAGACGGAAAATTTCGTATCAATGAGTTTTTCAAGCAGGAGCATACCCTTAAAGAAAAATCTGACTTTTTAAAGCATGAATACGGTGACGGCGGTACGGGACGAAGTGGTTTTAATACATGGCATGATTCAAGTGGTTTTTCGTATTCAAAGGGAAGTATTTCTGCACCTGACGCAAAGGTTACTATGAAATGGAATGAAGTTGCCGAAAGGATTGGCAAGCTTGTTTCTGAGGATAAATATATAACACAGAATGATATTGATGAACGCATTCGCCATGCAAAATATACTATTAATAATAGGAATGTAAATTCCGATTACGATAAGGTTATTGTTGAAAATGCAAAAAAGGTTATTGAGGAATATGGTGTCACAGAAAATCAAGTTCAGAAATCCCCTATATCAAGATTGATAGAAAAAGCACAGTCAGCAGGTATTCCTGTAGAAATCTCAGATGATGAACAGACATATATGAAAGCTTCTCAAACTGCTGTTTTTATGGATGTCCGTGATGAAAGCTTTATTTTAGTTCAGCAGGTTGATGAGGGTATAGATTATTCTGTTTATGCGTCTGATTTATCCTTGATAGAGGGTGGTGTCTGGGAAACAGATGAGCTTATTAATTTAAGAGATGCCGCCGCAGAGCTTCTTGGTACAAGCACAAAATCACTTGCAGAAATTGATGACTATGATAAATTTATTGACCTTGCTGATTTTAATACAGGGCTTAATGTTTCAGCAGAGCTATTAAAGCTTAAAAATGCGTCAATGCCAAAATCTGAACCAAAACCACAGGTTACAGTTAATTCGCCTGAAAATATTACAGTGTCAGCAAAATCTGAACAAAAGTCAGGTGTTCCTGTTACATATTCTTTTAATTCAGATGATTTGGTTCAAGGTGGTGCAAAGACAAAATTCAAGGCAAATATTGAAGCAATTCAGATCTTGCAAAAAATTGAAGCTGAAAATCGTTATGCAACTCCTGAAGAGCAGGCTGTTATGGCGAAATATGTTGGGTGGGGAGGTATTCCGCAGGCATTTTCATCAGAAAGAGCCGCAGATAATATCGGCGGTAATCTTATAAATGCTGCTCCCACAGGCTGGGAGAATGAACAACAGCAGCTTCGTGAAATTCTTGCTCCTAATGAATATAAGGCGGCAAGAGCTTCAACCCTTACAAGCTTTTATACTCCTCCGGAAGTTACAGATGGCGTATATCAGGCACTTTCTCAATTTGGGTTTAATGGCGGAAATGTACTTGAACCGAGTATGGGTGTCGGAAATTTCTTTGCTAAGATGCCGAGTGATATAAGAGATAATTCAAAGCTTTATGGTGTTGAGCTTGACAGCGTTTCAGGCAGAATTGCAAAACAGCTTTATCCGCAGGATAAAATTCAGATAAAGGGCTTTGAGCAGACAAATTTCAATAACAACTCCTTTGATGTCGTTGTAGGTAATATTCCTTTCGGGGATTACCGTGTAAGCGATAAAGCCTATGACAAGCACAATTTCAAAATCCATGACTATTTTGCGGCAAAAGCGGTTGATAAGGTAAAACCAAACGGTGTTGTTGCGCTTGTAACGTCAAAATTTACAATGGACAAGCATAATGAAAAAGCACGTCGGTATCTTGCAGAACGATGTGATTTGTTAGGAGCAATAAGGCTTCCAAACAATGCTTTCAAACAAAATGCAGGCACAGAGGTTACAACGGATGTTCTTTTCTTTAAAAAACGTGAAACTATGACAGTTGAGGTTCCTGATTGGGTTCATATGTCGCAAACAGCCGATGGCATTCCATGCAATCAGTATTTTGTTGATAATCCCGATATGGTTCTTGGAAAAATGGTATGGGATGAACGCATGAAAGGTAAGTATGGCGATGACAGTAAAATAACTGCATGTATTGCTGATGATAATATTTCTCTTGCAGAGCAAATTAAAAAAGCTGTATCAAAAATTGAGGGTAGTATTGAAACTGTTAAGGATAACCCCGAAAAGGATGAGAGTGAATATATTGCCGCAGATCCGTCCGTTCGTAATTTTACACATACCATAGTCGATGGTAACCTATACTTTCGTGAAAACGAAATTATGACAAAGGTTTCTGAAACAGGCAAGTCACTAGACAGAATGATGGGCTTGCATATGGTACGTCAAGCGGCAATGGCTGTTATTGATGCACAAGCTGAGGGGTGTTCAGACAAGGAACTTGCAGATTTACAACGTGATTTAAATGCTGTTTATGATAAGTTTAAAAAAGCATATGGCAATATTTCAGACAGTGTAAATGAACGCTGTTTCAGGCAAGATGATGATTATAACACTCTTGCGGCACTTGAAGTTGTAGATTCAGAGAAGAAAACTGTTGAAAAGGCAGAGATTTTTTCAAAGCGTACTATTCAGCCTACGGTGGAGATTACTTCTGTTGATACACCGCAAGAGGCACTTCAAGTTTCAATTGACCGTGTGGGCAGAGTTGATATTCCGTATATGGCACAGCTTGTAGGATGTGAGCCTGAAAAAATAATTGCAGAACTTGGCAATGATATTTTCAGAAATCCAGCTGGAATTCATGAAGATGAACCTTTTTCAGGTTATGAGGATGCTTCTGAATATCTTTCGGGGAATGTGCGTGAAAAACTTCAAATTGCTCAGAATTACGCAAAGCATATTGACAGCAGCTTTCAGAAAAATGCAGATGCGTTAAAACAGGTAATTCCAAAGGATTTAGAGGCAGGCGAAATTTCCGTTCGTATTGGAGCAAACTGGATTGATGTTGAGGACTATAACAAGTTTTTGCACGATTTTGCAAAGGCTGATATGGGTATGTGGGGTCATCCTATTACAAGAACAAAAATGGGTGAATACAAGATTGAAGGCAAGTATCAGGATAAATCAGTTGCTGCTAATGAAACCTATGGTACTTCCCGTATGAGCAGTTATCATATCTTTGAAAATCTTCTTAATCAGCGTGATGTTGTTATTCGTGACAGAAAAGAACTTGACGGAAAGGTATATTATGAGGTCAATGCTAAGGAAACTCAGCTTGCAAAAGAAAAAGCACGTCAAATGAAGGAAGCTTTTAAATCTTGGATTTGGGAGGGGATTGACAGGAGAGATAAATATGTAGAGAAGTATAACTTTCTTTTTAACGCTATTCGTGGACGTGAATATGATGGGTCAAATCAAACATTTCCTGGCATGAACCCGGCGATTAAACTTAGACCTCATCAAGAAAACGCTATTTTACGTGCAAAACTCAATGGCAATACACTTCTTGCACACTGTGTTGGGGCAGGAAAGTCGTTCGAGATGGTTGCAGCTGCTATGGAAAAGAAAAGGCTTGGACTTATCAATAAAGCTTGTATTGTTGTTCCAAAGCACCTTACTTTACAGATGGCTTCTGAATGGATGAGATTATACCCCAAAGCCAAACTTCTTGTTGCTCGTCCTGAAGATTTTGAGAAAAACAACCGTCAGAAATTTATAGCAAGGTGTGTAACGGGAGATTATGATGCAGTTATTATGTCATTTACACAATTTGAGCGTATTCCAATGTCGGATCAGTACCGCAAACAGTTTATGGAGAAAGAGCTGAATGAAATCATGGATGCAATTCAGGATGTTGATAGTACAGACAGAGTATCTGTTAAGGCATTGGAAAGACAGAAAAGGCAGTTGGAGGAGCGTCTTGAAAAGCTTCTTTCATCTAAAAAAGATAATTCACTTTGCTTTGAAAAGCTTGGATTTGATTATCTTGTTTGTGACGAAGCTCATAATTATAAGAACTGTTTGGTTACAACAAAAATGTCAAATGTAGCAGGTGTTCAGACAACAGCAGCTCAGAAATCAGAGGATATGCTTATGAAAACACAGTTTCTAAATGATAAATTTGGCTGTAATAATATTTTATTTGCTACAGGAACCCCCGTGAGTAATAGTATGGTAGAATTTTACGTTATGCAAAGATACTTACGTCCTGATTTGCTTAAAAAGGCTGATTTACAGACCTTTGATGATTGGGCTTCAACCTTTGGAGAGGTAGTATCACAGCTTGAAATTAAGCCTGCCGGAAACGGATTTCAGATGAAGAATCGTTTTTCTAAGTTTGTAAACATTCCGGAACTTATGCAGATGTATAAAGAATTTGCAGATATTCAGACCCCTGATATGGTTAAGTTAAAAGTTCCAAAGCTGAAAAGTGGTGAGCCGATTGTTGTTACAGCAAAGCCTGATGACAGGCAAAAGGCATATATGAAAGAACTTGCCGCACGTTCTGAGGCTATTCATAACGGAAATATAGACCCAAGTATCGATAACATGCTTCGGATAACACATGAAGCAAGGCTTCTAGGGCTTGACAGCAGATGTATTTTCCATAATACAGAGCCTACTCCTGACAGCAAGGTTATGAAACTGCTTGATAATCTTGAACAGAATTATCATGACACAATGGAGCAGAAAGGTGTTCAGATTGTTTTTTGTGATATAGCTATTAATGAGGATGCTGAGCATTTTTCTGTATATGAAGCAATTAAGGCTGACCTTGTAAACAGGGGAATTCCTCGTGAGGAAATTTGTTTTGCAGGTGATGCTAAAACAGACAAGGCAAGAGCTGAAATGTTCGATGAACTCCGAAAGGGTGAAAAGAGATTTATTCTTGCAAGTACCAGTAAATTAGGGACAGGAGCAAATGTTCAGGACAGAATTTG
>ERZ795030.5397-NODE-5397-length-11812-cov-3.916986_pt1 | contig 11812 bp, 8 predicted proteins | sample MGYA00375122_ERZ795030 | MGnify/ENA primary metagenome ERZ795030 (study PRJEB30165, sample SAMN05720146) | activated sludge metagenome | isolation source: anaerobic digester from wastewater treatment plant | place: Japan | collected 2015-04-20 ...
CTCGGAGTGACTGGAGTTCAGACGTGTGCTCTTCCGATCTGCGGCGGCCGTCGGCGGCGGCGGGAAGCTCCCCTACGGCGAGCGGGAAATCGACTACACGCGTCCCTGGCCGCGGAAGAAGTACGCCGACCTGCTGGCCGAGCACGCCGGCGTGGACATGACGGATTCGGCAGCCGTTCGCGCCAAGGCCCGCGCCCTGGGCATCGAGGAGACCAACAAGGACGACGCCGTGGTCGTCAACGACGTGTTCGAGGCCGTCGTCGAGCCCGCGCTGGCCCGGCAGGACCGCCCCGTGTTCGTGATGGACTACCCGGCCGAACTGTGCCCCCTGACGCGGCGAAAGGGCGACAACCCGTCCATCGCCGAGCGGTTCGAGCTGTTCGTCGCGGGCATGGAGATCGCCAACGCCTACACGGAACTGAACGACCCTGCCGTGCAGGAAGCCAACTTCCGCGCGCAGCTCCGCGGCGAGGCCGACGGGGAGACCATGCGCGTCATGGACGAGGATTTCGTCACCGCGCTGCGCCACGGCATGCCCCCGGCGGGCGGGCTGGGAATCGGAATCGACCGCGTCGTGATGCTCCTGACCAACACCCAGAGCATCCGCGATGTGATCCTGTTCCCCATGTTGCGGGGAAAGTGAAAAGAGGGAACCCGGAACACGGAACAGAGGAACACGGGAGAAGCAGCAGGAGAGGAAACCGGGAACCAGGGAACAAAGGAACCCGGAAAAACGGCAAGAGGGAACCCGGAAGAAAACAGCAAAAGCGGCAAGAAGGGGTGGGTGAAAATGAACACGGCGTATGGGTCGAGCGCGTTCGGGTTCGAGGACCTGGAAGCCTACAAAGCCGCCCACGTTTTCCAAGGGCAGATGTGCCGACTCGCAGCCGTGTTGCCGGAGGCCGAGAAATTCGGCCTGGCACAACAAATCCGCAGGGCAGCGATTTCGCTGACGAACAACCTTGCGGAAGGATACGGTAGATTCACCTGGCAGGACACGACGCATTTTTGCCGGCAGGCGCGGGGTTCGTTGATGGAGCTGGTGGATGACCTCAACGTGTGCCGGCAGAATCAATATGCCGACGAGACGCGCCTTGCGGACCTGAGGAAAGAAGCCGAACGGGTTCTGCTGTTGCTGAACGGATACATCAAGTATCTTCAAAAGAACAAGGCCCAGGTTCAAAGCTAGCGAGATTGCCGTTTGAATGTCCCGGTTTCTTTTTCTATTGCTGTTTTTCCTGGTTCCTTGTTCCTTTGTTCCGTATTCCTGCTGTTGTTGCCGTTCCGTGTTCCTTGTTCCTTAGTTCCTGGTTCCTTTCATGTATAAATTGTTTCTCAGCCTGAAATATCTTCTCCGCCGGCCGATCGGATACTTCGCGGTCCTCGGCGTGGCCGTCTGCGTGTTCATGATGCTGACGGTCGTCAGCGTGATGAACGGGTTCGTGGACAAGATCGAGCGGGCGGCGAAGGGGCTGTTCGGCGACGTGATCGTCGAGCCTGCCGGCTGGGAGGGCCTGGCGTACTACGACGAGTTCATCGCGCAGATGCGGAAGGATTGGCCCGGGCGGGTGGAGGCGGCCAGCCCGTTCCTGCTGAGCTACGGAATCCTGCGGATTCCCGGCCAGGCGCACTACCGCGAGGGCGTGCAGATCGCCGGAATCCGCCTGCCGGAGCGGATCGCCGTGACGGAGTTCGAGCTGGGACTGCACTTCCAGCGGGCCCGGGCCGCGCCGGACTTCGACCCGCCGCGGGGCGAGCTGCTCGGCGCGATGATACGCGAGATCGGTTCCACCCTCATCGAGACGCTGCGGGAACTGGGCGAGCCGCCGGCCTCGAGCGCCGCAGCCGGGCTGGCGCAGCGGGCGCGGGCGCTGACCGGCGCGATGGGCCTTTCGCCCGCGCAGGCAGCCGACTTGGCCGCGTGGATGCTCGCGTGGGACCGGCGCGGCGAATCGCCCCCGGCCCAGTGGCGGACCGACGAAACGCACGCGGCGCTGTTCGGCCGCATGGGCGAGCTGGCCGCCAAGGACGAAACCCGTCCGGCCGCCTGCCTGGAACTGGCCGACCGGTTCCTGATGTCCATGCTCTGGGGCCGCGCGCCGACGGCCGACAACCCCCGCCTGGGCAAGCTCCAGACCGCCCTGAGCTTCCAGCGCAAGGGGCTCGACGGAATCTACCACGCCGACCGGACGGAGCAGCGGATCGCCGTCGTGGAGCGCAAGATGCGCGAGGCGGAGACCCAGCCGGCGAGCCCCGACGAGCAGGACCGCCTCTCGCAGATGCTCTCGGAGCTGGAGCAGCAGCGGTTCCGCGGCCCGCGGGACCGCGTCATTCTCGGCCTGGGCATCGCGGGGCTGAGCTTCCGCACGCCGCGCGGGCAGACCGTCCGCACGATGACGCCGGGGCAGAACGTCGTGCTGTACGTCTTTCCGCTGGGGCAGGGGGGCGACCTGAGCCGCTTCAGCCCCAACCCGCACACGTTCACCGTCATCGACGACTGCCGGACGGACGTCTCGAGCATCGACTCGGCGTTCGTCTACGTGCCGTTCGAGGCGCTCCAGAAGCTCAACAACATGGGCCCGGAGCTAGACCCGGCCGGCAAGGTGGTGCGCCCGGGGCGCTGCTCGCAGATTCACATCAAGGTGCGTCCGGGCCTGGGCGGCGAGGCGCAGTTGCGGACCGTCGCGGCCGGCATCGAACAGACCTGGCGGCGATTCGCCCACGCCCACCCCGACGCCTCGCGCACCGACGTGCTCGTGCAGACCTGGCGCCAGCGCCAGGCCAAGCTCGTCGGGCAGATCGAGTCGCAGCGCACGCTGATGGTGCTGATCCTGGCGATCATCTCGTCGGTGGCGATCGTGCTGATCTTCGTCATCCTCTACACGGTAGTGGTGCAGAAGACGCGGGACATCGGCGTGCTGAAGGCCGTCGGGGCGTCCAGCGGCGGGGTGGCGGGCATCTTCCTGGCGTACGGGGCGGCCATCGGGCTGGTCGGCTCGGCCCTGGGCGCCGTCGGAGGGTACTTCCTCGTGCGCAACATCAACCCCGTGCACGACTGGCTGGGGCGGACGACGGGCTTCACCGTCTGGGACCCCGAGTGGTTCCTGTTCGATCAGATTCCCAACGAGGTTCGCGCGGCGACGGCCGTGCTGATCGTGGCGGCCGCGGTCGCCGCCGGCGTGCTCGGGGCCATGTTCCCCGCCGTCCGCGCGGCCCGCATGCAGCCGGTGGAGGCCCTGCGCTATGAGTGACGCGGCCGACAAGGCGATCGTCGCGCGGGACCTGCGCAAGACCTACCGCCTGGGGCGCACCACGCTGCCGGTGCTGCGCGGCGTGTCGATGGACGTCCGCGCCGGGGAGTTCGTCGCGATCGTCGGCGCTTCCGGCAGCGGAAAGAGCACGCTGCTGCACCTGCTGGGCCTGCTGGACACGCCCGACGAGGGCTCCGTCGCGCTGGACGGGCAAATCGCCACGAGCCTTTCGGCCCGCAAGCGGTGCCGCATCCGCTGCCGGCACGTCGGGTTCGTCTTCCAGTTCTACCACCTGCTGCCGGAGCTGAATGTGCTGGAGAACGTGCTGCTTCCGGGCATGGTGGACACGCCGCTGGCGCGCTGGCCAAGCCGGCGCAAACGCCTCCGCGCCGCGGCGGGGGAAATCCTCGATCGCCTCGGCCTCTCCGAGCGGCTCCGCCACCGCCCGCGCGAGCTGTCCGGCGGCGAGAGGCAGCGCGTGGCCATCGCCCGCGCCCTGATGAACCGCCCGCGACTGCTGCTGGCCGACGAACCCACCGGAAACCTCGACAGCAAGACCGGGCGCCAGATCCTCGAACTGCTCCGGTCCTTCCACCAGGCCGGGCAGACCCTCGTCATGGTCACGCACGACGCCTCGATTGCCCAGCAGGCCTCCCGCGTGCTGACCCTCCGCGACGGCGTGCTCCAGTCCTGACTACGCTTCCACGAGCGCGGCGGACAGGCCGTCGGGCGTGACGGCCTCGGCCCGCACGCGGACGACGCGCCCGCCCAGCCGCCCCGCGCCGCTCGGCGCGGCGAACGTCACCGGCACGTGGCGGTCGGTCAAGCCCCGCGCGGTTGCGCCGCTGGCGGTCTCCACCAGCGCCTCGAGCGTCTCGCCGACGAATTGCCGGCGGTACGCGTCCGCCAGCTCGCGCTCCAGCGCCGCCAGCTCGCCCAGCCTCGCGCGGACGACGGCCGGCGGGGGGGCCTCGGCGCGAATCTGCCAGGCCGCCGTCCCGGCGATCGCGCTGAACGGAAAGGCGTGAATCTTGGCGAACCCCGCCTCGCGTGCGACGCGGAGCGTCTGCGAAAAATCGTCGTCGCTCTCGCCGCAGAAGCCCACGATCACGTCGGCCGTCAGCGCCGCCCGGTCGAACGCCCGGCGAATCCGCGCGACGGCATGGGTGAACTCCGCCGGCGTATACTGGCGGTTCATCCGCCGCAGCACCCGCGCCGAACCGGACTGGAGCGGCAGGTGGAAGTGCGGGGCGAAGGCGGGCTCGCCGCGCGCCGCGTCGAGCAGTTCGTCGGTCACGTCACCGGGCTCCAGGCTGCTGAGCCGCACGCGCCACAGGCCCTCCAGGCGCGCGACGCGCCGCAGCAGGTCGACCAGCGGCGCCGGCCCGGGGTCCCATCGCCGGCGGATGGCCGTGGCCCGCCCGTACGCGCCCAGGAACACGCCCGACAGGACGATCTCGCGGTGTCCCGCCGCCAGCAGGGCCCGGCACTCGGCGAGGATTTCGTCGACAGGGCGCGACCACACGCGGCTGCGCGTGTAGGGCACCACGCAGTAGGTGCAGAAGGCGTCGCACCCGTCCTGCACCTTGACGAAGGCGCGTTTTCGCCCCGGGAATTTTTCCGCGGGGGGCAGGTTGGCCGCCCCGGGGGCGCCGTCGCCAAGCGCCCGCAGGCGCCGCTGGCGGAGGGAATCGCCGTCGGCCGGTTCGCCCTCGCGCGGCGCGTCGTCGGTCGGCGGGGCGGGCGGGGCCAGCGCCTTGCGGACGGCGCCGGCCAGGTTGCCGTGATGCCCCGCGATGACCGCTCGGCCGGGCCCAACGCCCATCTCGTCGAGCAATTGGCGGAGGCGTGCGGCGTCGTAATCGCCGTAGCAGCCCGCGACGACAATGGTCGCCGCCGGCGAACGGCGCAGCGCCCGGCGAATGGCGTTGCGGCTTTTGCGCATGGCGACCGCGGTGATGCAGCAGGTGTTGACGACGGCAAGGTCGGCCGGCTCGTCGCCCTGGGCGGGGCGCAGTCCTTCGCCTTCCAGCAGCGCCGCCAGCGCGCGCGAGTCGTACTGGTTGACCTTGCAGCCGAGGGTTGTCAGCGAAAAACGTCTCATGGGTCGGTTTTCGTCGTCGCCGGGAATGCAAGAATGTTACTTGACGAAGCGTTGCCGACGGCGCACAAAAGAGATATTATACCGCCCGGAGCGGGCGGATGCAGGCGTGGTGGTGCGCGCCGGGCGGGCGCAGCCGTTCGCGGACGCGGCAGCCGTAACGACAGGAAAGGCAGCGGGACAATCGGGCGCCGCGGCATCGGCGCGAGCCGGCGCCCGCCGGCCAAGGAGTGATTATGGCGACACTGAAAAGCGTTTGGGGCATCGATATCGGGCAGTGTGCCCTGAAGGCCCTCAAGCTCCGCGAGGTCAACGGCGAGTTGCAGGTGGAGGCCTTCGACATCATCGAGCACCCGAAGATCCTCTCCCAGCCCGACGCCGACCGCAAGCAGCTCATCCGCAACTCCCTGGAGCAGTTCCTCGCCCGCAACAACGTCGCGGGCAGCGCCGTGGCGGTCTCCGTGCCCGGGCAGAGCAGCTTCACGCGGTTCGTCAAGCTTCCCCCCGTCGAGACCAAGCGCATCCCGGACATCGTGCGGTTCGAGGCCGAGCAGCAGATTCCCTTCCCCATCAACGACGTGATCTGGCGCTGGCAGACCTTCCAGGACCCCGACTCGCCGGACATCGAGGTGGGCATCTTCGCGATGAAGAAGGTCGACGTCGCGGACATGCTGGAGCACTACACCGACGTGGGCGTCAGCGTCGACGCGGTGCAGATGGCGCCGCTGAGCCTGTACAACTTCATGACGTTCGACGAGCAACTCGCCGCCGACGGCGCGACGCTGCTGGCGGACGTCGGGGCCGACAAGACCGACCTGGTCGTCGCCGACAAGGCGCGGATCTGGACCCGCACGATCCAGATCGGCGGGAACAACTTCACCGAGGCGCTGGTCAAGGCGTTCAAATTGTCGTTCGCCAAGGCCGAAAAGCTCAAGCGCACCGCCGCCACCAGCAAGTACGCCCGGCAGATCTTCCAGGCGATGCGCCCCGTCTTCGCCGACCTGGTGCAGGAAATCCAGCGGTCCATCGGATACTATACCTCCCTGCACCGCGAGACGCGCTTCAAGCGCCTCGTCGGGCTGGGCAACGGGTTCCGCCTGCCGGGGCTCCAGAAGTTCCTCGAGCAGAACCTCTCGATCCCCGTCGCCCGCATCGACAGCTACAACAAGCTCAGCCCGTCGCCCGCCGTCAACGCGCCGATGTTCACCGAGAACGTCCTGTCGTTCGCGGTGGCGTATGGGCTGGCGCTTCAGGGATTGGACCTGACGTCGGTCAGCACGAACCTGCTGCCGGCGGAGATCGCCCGCAAGCGGATCTGGGCGAAGAAGAACCCGTGGTTCGCGGCGGCCGCCGCCGTCCTGGTTGCCGCGACGGCCATGCCCCTCTACCGGAGCTACGCCGACCGCGCGACCCTCCAGCCGGGCGCCAAGCTCGAACAGGCGCGACACCTGCTGGACGAGATGCAACGCGTCGACCGCGAGGAAATGCAGGTCGAGAACCAGGGCAAGCAGGAACTGGAGCAGATCCAGGTTTACAAGAAGATGTTCGCTTATCGCGACTGGTGGCCGCAGGCGCTGACGCTGGTGTCGCAGTCGATGGCGTCGGTGGCGACGGACCAGGGATTCGTGACCGACTACGCGGTGGCTGCCACCGGGGCCGAACGCCAGAAGATTCTCGACCAGCTCGGCGCCAAGCCCCGCCGGATGCGCAAGATGCTCTTCCTGGAAAGTCTCTCGCCGGTGTACCTGGCGGACATCCAGACGTCCTTCGAGAGCATCGCGCAGACGGCGGGGGTGAAGCTTCCCACCAGCGCCGCGCCGGCGGCGGCCGCGACGCCGTCGTTCGGCGGGCCCGGCGAATACGGGCCGACGGCCACGCCCGCCGCCACCGTCGCCGGGCAACGCGGAATGGCGATCGTGCTGGTCGCCCGCACCCCGATGTCCCGCGACCTGGCCCAGCGCGAACTGCTGGCGCCGCTGCTGAGGAATCTCCGCGAACTGCCCGCGCAGTTGAATTTCCAGCAGATGGAAGTCAACGACCTGAACCTGTTTTTCCTGGAGACGCAGGACGCCCCCTCGGCCACGGGCGGGCATATGGCGATGGGCGGCAGCGGATCCGTCGCGGGGGCCCCAGCCGGCCCGAAACTGCCCGATCCGATGTTCCCCGCCGAAGACATGGTCGGCGATGAGCGGTTCGTGATCATCCTCAAACTGGCCATTAAGGACGAAACGTCGGGCGCCCGCTGACAGGCCCTTGCGTGCCCCCCGAGGCACGAGTCATGGGAGAATGAGCGTATGGAATTCATCCGTCAGAACCTGTTTCTCGTCATCCTGCTGGGCGCGACCGTCGCTGGGGCGGGAATCCTGCTGGCCCTCAACGCCGGCGTCGCCGGGGACGTCGAGGACGAGCTGATTCCGGAGCGCAACACGGTGGCCAGCGGAATCCAGGGCACCCGGCGCAAGGCGGTCAACCAGGACATCGTCGCCGCCAAGGCCCGCCAGGTCGCCGCGGTCCGCGCCGCAGCCGGAGAGGTCGATCGGAAACTCACCGACTGGAACCGCCGCGATTACCCCGTGCTGATGCTCAAGACCCCTTCCAGCCAGCAGGTGCCCGCCTTCCCGATCGACGAGAAGGTCTACCGCGCGGGGCTGCTTCGCCTGGAATTTCCCGCCGTCTACCGGCGCGAGCTGCAAGCCCGCCTGGACGCCCTGAAGCCGGCGGTCCTTCCGACCGTCGAGGAGCGCGACCAGTTGCGCAAGAACGAGGAGAGCCTCCTCCAGCTCCGCGCCAAGCAGGAAGCGGAACGGGCCGCCGCCACCGCGCCGGCGGCGCCGGTCCGGCCGACCGCCCCCGCCTGGGGCGCGCCCGGGATGGAAGGCGAACCGGGCTTCGGACCGGCGGCCGGAGTGCCCGGCGTGACCAAGGACGTTTCGGCTGAAGCCGCGCGAATCGCCGACGAAAAACTCAAGGTCAAGACCGCGCGCAGCGGTACCCTTTACGTCAGCGAGGCCGCCCTCGACTGGTACTTCCCCCCGCGCGTCGCCTCCGACCCGCGCGACGACCAGCTCTGGCAGGCCCAGTTGAACCTGTGGGTCACGTCGGACCTCCTTGCCGTCGTCGATGAAACCAACCAGCAGGTCTTCCGCGTTTCCCAGCGGGAGGCCAACGTGCTGAACGCGGCGGTCAAGCGCCTGGTGAGCGTCGACATCGACGAGCGCTACTACACCGGCGGCGGAGAGAGCGTCAGGACGGCAGGGCAACCGTCCGCCGCCGCGCCGACGCCGACGTTCGGACCGATCGGCGGCGGATACGGCGGGGGCGGGTACGGCGGCGAACCGGGCTACGGGCCCACGGCTGTGGCTGCCGGCGAGCCGGCCATCGGACTGACCCAGCGCGTCTGCAATCCCCTGCGGGACATCCTGCATTACCGATTCACTGTCATCATGCCCACGCGCCACCTGCCGAGACTCCTGGACAACCTGGAGAAACGCAACCTCCACACGGTGCGGTACGTGAGCATTCAGGCGGTCCCGACGGAAACCCGGCAACCGGGCGGCACGGTGGGCGGCGCGGCCGCCCCGATCGACCCCGTCCTGTACCATTATTACGGGACCGACCCCGTCCTCCAGGTGACCGTCGCCGGCGAGTTGCAGCTGCTGACGGCCTGGGAGCGGGGCACGTGGGACGCCAAGACCAACGCCTGGTCGCAGGAGTATCCGCCGCTGATGCCCAAGGCCGTGCTGGACTCGCTGCGCCAGCGACTCGCCTCGGCGATGCGAACCAACGACGACTCCCAACCGCGCTGACGGGGCATCCCGATCGGGCGGAGCGGACTGATTGTGTCGTGACAAGACTTACGAGGAGGCCGATGAATGGCCAGTGCCAAACAGGGAAACTTCTTCGAGCGGCACGTCGAGAAGATGGTCCTCGGCGTGTTCATCCTGGTGCTGCTGTACGCCATCGGGCACTGGGCAGGGTCCAGCCCGCGCACGCTCAAGGTGCCCGGCGGACAGGAAGTCGCGCCGGAGCAGGTCGACGCCGAACTGCTCCGCGAGGCCCAGAACGCCAAGCAGTGGAAGGATCGTCAGGAAGTCCCCCGGCTCGTTCCACCTGACCCGGCGGAGTTCGACGCCCTGATGAACCAGCCGTTCGGCTCTTCGGTGGCCGTGACGGACCTCGGCTCTCCGGTCGCCGTCATCGAGCAGAAGGACGAGGCGGTCCTGCCCGACCTGCGGGCGGAACTGGCGAGTCTCGCCCAGGTCATTCCCGCGCCCGACAAGCCCCGCTTCAGCGCCGAACGCGTCCTGCCCATGGTCGAGTCGCCCGAGGACGTCGCGCTGGTGACCGTCGAATCCGTCTACCCCTGGGGCGAACTGTTCAAGAACTGGTCCGGACTGCTGGCCAAGGTGGGACTGCCCGCGACGCCCATCGTCGCCGACGTCCAGGTCCAGCGTGAGGAACTCCTGCCCGACGGCTCGTGGGGCAACACGACGATCGTGCAGACCGTCCGCGTCCTGACCGACACGCAGAACAAGTCCGTCCTCGTCCGCCGGGACAGCTACGTCCCTCCCGTCCCGCCCTTTACCGGCGAAAACGGCGATGCCGTCCGCCAGGCGATGGCGCAACTGTCCCAGACCGCCTACCAGCAGTTCCTCCTCCAGCCGGAATACTTCTATGTCTGGTGGGGGCCGAAATCCGAATGGGTGCCCTGGCAGATTTACCTGCCCAAGACGCCCGTCAGCGAGGCGGCGGAAGCGCCCGCCGAGATGCGCACGATCCCCGGGGCGGAAGTTCGCCCCGTCGCGCCCAGTCCGACTCCCGCGCCGCCGCCGGTTCGCCGTCGCGTCCCGGCGCCCGTCCAGGACCTGCCGTCGGACATGGGCATGCCTCCGCCGGGATACGAGCCGCCGTATGGACCTCCCTACGGAACGCCGCGCCCGACGGCGCCCCGGCCGGTGACGCCCGCGCCGGTCGTGGGGCCCCGCGCCACGGCCGCCATGGAGCCGCCGACGCCTCCTGCCGTGCCCGATCTGTCCAAGCAGATCGAAAACGGACAGGTGCTCGTCTGGGCCCATGACACCAGCATCGATCCGCGGAAAACGTACCGCTATCGCCTCCAGGTGGCGTTCCTCAACCCGCTGCTGGGGCTGCCCCTGAAGGCCAAGACCGACGCCGACGCCCGCACCGCGACCGTGCTGTCGCCGTTCGGTCCCTGGTCGAACCCCGTGTCCATCCCCAAGGCCACCCAGATGTTCCTGACCGGCGCCAACCCGATGGACGGGTCGGTGAAGGTGACGATCTTCGCGCGGAGTTTCGGGCAGGGCGTGCAGGCGAATTTCACCGTCCGGCGCGGCGAACCGGTGGGCGGAGTGCGGAAAGTCAAGGTCATCAACCCCGTTTCCGGAGTGGAACAGGAGGTCCAGGTGGACTTCTCGACCGGGGCGGTGGCTGCGGATTTCGACTTCAACAAACCCGTGCTGAAGGGCAACTTCAGCACGACGACCGTCGAAATGGTGTACCTGGATGAGCAGGGGCGCCTGCAATCCCGCAACAGTGCGGCGGACGAATCGTCCGATACATACAAGAAGCTTCGGGACGAAACCCAACGGGCCGTGATGCGCGGCCCGACGGAAAGGTAACGGCGCGGCGATTTTCAGCTTGCAAAGGGTTTGACCGGTGGCGTATTCTTTCCGCCCGGCGCGGCTGTGTCGCGTTGTCGTCATCATCCATCTATCGAGTCTTGGAAGAGGTCATGGACATGCAGGGACCGGCGTCACGCGGAATCCACCCCGCCAGCGGGGTCGCGTGAGATCGTCCCGGACCTGAACGGCGTAGGCGGACACGGGGAGTTCGTTCCCCTGTCCGACACGGAACACATGCTGGAAGGAGTTTGGCAGTGCAAGCTCTGCGTAGACTATCGATCCTGATCCTGCCCCTGGTGGTCGTTGCCCTGTTGACCGGTCCTGCCCTCGGCCAGGATGCCGATGCGGACAAGGCCAAGACGCAGCTCAAACAAGGCCTCGACCAATACAACTCGCTGGACTTCAAGTCCGCCAAGAAGACCTTCCTCGCCATCGATCCCGGTCACCTGGGCGACGCGGACAAGAATCTCCTGAAAGAAAAACTCGGCGCCGTCGATGCCGCCATCCGTCAGCAGACCGCCGCCCAGACCGCCTACGACGAGGCCGTCGCCGCCCTGAAGGGCAACGACCTGGACAAGGCCGAGACGGGCTTCGCCACCGCCGCCGGAAGCGAGTTCCTTCCCGCCGCCACCCGCAAGGACGCCTCCGCCCAACTGGCGGAAGTGAAGGTCAAGAAACAGAAACTTGCCGAACTGGCGACCGCCAGCGCCAAACCGGCGGAAACCCCCGCTCCCGCGACGACCGAAAAACCCGCCGAGAAGCCGGCGGAAACGCCCGCCGCTCAGGCCGGCGACGCGTCCAAGCGAATGCTCGCCGAC
>ERZ795030.5404-NODE-5404-length-11788-cov-3.726924_pt1 | contig 11788 bp, 7 predicted proteins | sample MGYA00375122_ERZ795030 | MGnify/ENA primary metagenome ERZ795030 (study PRJEB30165, sample SAMN05720146) | activated sludge metagenome | isolation source: anaerobic digester from wastewater treatment plant | place: Japan | collected 2015-04-20 ...
AACACGCGCGCGAGCGGCGAGGGCGGCCAGCGCCGCGTCATCGCACGCCGCCAGGAACGGCCTCGGCTCCTTCCCGGCCCACTGCACCACGCGGTCGCCGTCATGCGAGCGATTCATCCACTGGCCGAACTCGGCGGCATGCCCATGCGCGAGCACCTCGGGAGCCGCCTTGCCGCGCGCGATCTCCGCCAGCCCGTAGAGCACCACCGGCCGCACCTGATACCGGCGCATGCTCGCGTCATGCGTGGCGAAGACGCGTCGGCAGAAGGCTTCATCAAGGCGCGCGATGAGCTGGTCGCGGTCCATCTGCTCCGGCAGTCGCGCCAGCATCGCCACAAAGTCGGGATAGCTCACCCCCAGGTGCGCGGGGTCGAGGTCGCGCAGGTGGGTGATGCGGTCCGCATAGGCGGGGAACTCCTGCTTGAACAGCTCCCGCCCGATTTGGTAGCAGGCCACGCGGTGATTGAAGATATCCTTCGCCCCCACCGTCTTGCGGGCGTGAATCCCCGAATGGCACACCAGCAGCATATAGTCCGACGGGAAGGGCACGGTGGTGACCAGTCGGAAGGGGAAGAAACCCACCTGCACCACGTCGCCGCGGCGGGCGAACTTCATCGCGCCGTGGTCGCCGGCGCCGCCGCGGGTGCCGACGTACCACTCCCCTTCCCCGCAGAGCTCGACGAAGCGCTCGGGCGTCAGGTCCAGCCGGTTGAGGAAGGCGGCGGCTTCCATGGTCGCCACCACCACCGCGGAGGACGAGGAGAGGCCGCTGGCGATGGGCACGTTGCCGCCGAGCAGGCAGTTCAGGCCGACAAAGGGCGCGTCCGGATATTCCGCGCGCAGCCGGGCCAGCGGGGCGATGACGTACTGGCTCCAATCACCGGCCGCGGCTTCCGCCCGGCGCGTCACCTCCGGCCCGCTGACGAAATCGAGCCACGGCTGGCCGGTATACCCCGCCATCATCTCGTCCAGCGTGAACGCGCGCTCCGCGAAATGGCGGGCATCCAGGTTCGCGATGTGCACCCGGCGATCCTCGCGCCGTCCGGCGACGATGAACAGGTCGCGGTCAAGCGCCACGTGATTATTCATGCCGCCCTGATGATCCACGTGGCGACCCATCAGGTTCACCCGGCTGGGCGCGCGCGCGATGACCACCGCGCCATCGCCATACCGCTCGCGGTAGTCCGCCAGCAGCTGCAGCAGCAGTTGCCGTTTCTGCTCCACCGCCGGGCGGCCCTCACCGTAGATCGCTTCCAGCGCCGTCGTCACCTCGTGACCGCCGGCGCCGATCAGGCGCTGCCACTCGCGCACTTTCCGCTCGCGCGGGCGCCAGTGGACGACGGCCGGCTGGCGGCGGGCGCTGTAGTATGCTTCGATGGCCTGCAGTTCTTCCGGGGTATTGAAGGCCATCGCCTCTTCAGGATAGCGCAACGGCACCATGTCCACCTTCGCGCCTTCCGCGGCCAGCACGCCGATAACGTCAGTCAGATACACCTCGTTTTGCGCGTTATCCGCGCCGATACGGCGCAGCGCGCGGTAAAGCACCGGTCCCTTGACCAGATAAACGGAGAGGTTGGCGTACCGCACGCGGTCAAGATAGGCGGGCGAATAGCTCCGCCCATTGATGCGCAGATGATAGTCCGCCTCGGTGAAGTTGCGGTCGAGCAATTCCTGGTCAATCGGACGACCGAGCTTGATCGCCTCCCATACCGCGCCGAGGGCGACGGCGGCTTTCTCCTCGCGGGAGAAGTAGGCGCGCGCCAGCCGCTCGGCATCCTCCGGGGAGAGCGGGCGCTCGCGTACCAGCGCGCGCAGGTTGATGAGCAGGCGCATGCGGGCGATGTCGAACGTTTCCACGTTGCCGATGATGCGCCCGTCTTCCTCGATCACGATGCGGCCGGAGCCGGTGAAGATCTCCGCCTCGCCGACCACAAAGGCCAGCTCGCAGTCACGCGCATAAAACGTCTCGAGCAGGCGCGCAACGATCGCCTCTTCCAGCACCTTGTCGCCGGCGACGATCATGATGTCGCCCTGGTACCCGTGCGCCTCCAGCAGATCGGTGGCCACGCGGGTGGCGTGCCCGGTGCCGCGCTGTTCCGCTTGGAAGGCATACATCACCTGCGCGGGCACGGCGGACGCGGTGCGCATCACCTGTTCCGCCTGCTGCCCCACCACCAGCAGGTGGGCGGCGAGCCCGGCGCGCTGATACGTTTCCAGCGCGCGCACGATGACCGGCTTGCCGTCCACCGGCAGGCAGACCTTGTGGACGTTCGGGCTCTGCATGCGCGTGCCTTTGCCGGCGGCGAGGATGATGGCGGTGATGGGACGTGTCGCGGTCATGGTGATGCTCCGACGTACGGCGTAATCTGCTACGGTGTACTATACCCATCGGTCAATCGGCTTGTAAAGCGCGGCACCGGCGGCGTGGATTTGTCATCCGCGCGACAGGTGACGCCGTCATGGACAGGTCGCGCGGACTGTACGTCCGCGGTCCCGGCATTGCCGGCGCATCACCCATTATCCCGCGGCCACCCGTTCCGCGACCGCGCGGCCCACCTCTTCCGTCGAGCGCGGCGTCTCGCCGGGGGCGGCGATGTCGCCGGTGACGAAGCCGGCGTCCACCGCGGCCGCGACCGCCGCGTCCACGGCGCGGGCTTCCGCCTCCAGGCGCAGCGAGAAGCGCAGCAGCATGGCGACGCTGAGGATGGCGGCCAGCGGGTTGGCGATGCCGCGGCCGGCGATATCCGGCGCGGAGCCGTGGATCGGTTCATACAGCCCCATGCGGGTGGCGCCGCCCGTCTCCACGCCCAGCGACGCCGAGGGGAGCAGGCCCAGGGAGCCGGCGAGCATGGAGGCTTCGTCGGTGAGGATATCGCCGAACATATTCTCCGTCATGATGACATCGAAATCGGCGGGACGGCGCAGCAGGTGCATGGCGCAGGCGTCTACCAGGATATGCTCGAGCTCGATGTCGGGGAACTCCTCCGCCACCACGCGGGTGGCCACCCGCCGCCAGAGGCGCGAGGTTTCCAGCACGTTCGCCTTGTCCACGGAGGTGAGTGTTTTTCGGCGGGTCCGCGCCAGCGTCGCCGCCACGCGCACCAGCCGTCCCACCTCGCGCTCGGAATAGGCCAGCGTATCGAAGACAAACTCCTCGCTGCCGGCAAGCTGCTTGCGCCCGCGCTCGCCGAAGTAGATGCCACCGGTCAATTCACGCACGACGAGCATCTCCACCCCCGCCAACCGCTCAGGCCGCAACGGCGAGGAGGCGGTCAGGCGGGGATGCACCGACACGGGCCGAAGATTGGCGAACAGGTCGAGCGCTTTGCGGATCGCCAGCAGCCCTTGTTCCGGGCGCGCCGGCGCGTCCGGGTGATCCCACTGCGGGCCGCCGACCGCGCCCAGCAGCACGGCGTCGGCCGCGCGGCACGCCGCCAGCGTCTCCGCGGGCAGCGCCGTGCCGGTCCTGTCAATGGCGGCGCCGCCGATGAGCGCCTCGGACAGCGCAAACGCATGACCGAACCGCGCGGCCACGGCGTGCAGCACGCGCACGCCTTCGGCGGTCACTTCCGGGCCGATGCCGTCACCGGGCAGGACGACGATGTTGACGTTCACGGGACTTTCCTCGCTTTCGGTCTTTTGTTTCGCCGGGGCATTTCGCCTTCCTTTCCCACCACAGTGGCGACACCGCCAAGCCGGCAACGCGCATGATGTTTACGGACGTCACGGATCAGGAATAACTCCTCTACATTCAGGGGAGCGTCATGCCGACCATCACGCCGGTATGCGCGCCTTCCACCAGCCGTCCCTCTCCCCCCTATCGGACAGCAGGTTTCATCACCGGTTCCCAAAGGAGGACAGCCATGAGGCCAAAGAACGGATGGCCCCGGGCGGCGATTGTCGCCGTGGGCCTGGCGCTGCTGCTGGGCGGCGCCGTCCTGCTGGTCAGCGTCGCGGAGGCGGCGGGGGTCTGGCCGGCATGGACGCGGGTGAGCACCAAAATCGTGCCCATCCTCAGCGTCGGCAATCCCGGCGTGAAGATGGGACTGGCGCAGGTCACCGGCCCCGCCACGCACGTGCCGAAAGTGAAAGCCGTGCTGCAGCTTGAGGGTGACTTCACCAGCGCGCGCGCGAAACTGCTCATCCCCTCGAACAGCATGACGGACCTGCGCCGCGTGCAGGGTACGGCGGTGACCGGCGTCATTGACTACCAGTTGATGGATTTTGCGAAAAAGAAGACCGCCAAGCCGGCGGCGAAGGCGAAAGCGAAGCCTCACGCAAAATCCCCGCGCAAAGCCGCGCCCAGCCACCGCCACCACCGCGGCTGCACGCATGGCCGATAAGGAGGCAAGACCATGACACCAGGACGATTCCGCAGTATTGCGTTGGCGGTGACCGGCGCGTTCCTCGTCGGCGCGCTGGCGATGAGCGTTTCCCTACGTCCGGCGCACGCCCTGAAAATCGGCGCCACCGACGTGCTGAAAGTGGGAGGCGTACTGCTGGCGGTGAGCCAGCTCGGCCCGCAGATCAACCACGTCATCAACGACCTGCTGAGCGCGCGCAAGGCGGAGGCCGCCGGGCAGACGAAGGTCGTGCCCATCTTCTCCGTCGGGCAGGGGGCCTACATCGGCGCGGCCCAGGTCGTGGGCGCCGCGCACGCCGTGCAGAAAGTGCAGGCGCTGGCCGCAGTGGAGGGCAAAATGGGGAAAGCCGGCGGCATGCTGCTCATCCCCATCAGCACGAAGATGCCGGGCAGCAGCCTGGCCCGGGTGAATGGCGCCGGCGTATCGGCGATCATTGATCTGAAGCTGTAACGCTCGCGCGGCGCGTTATGCCGCGGATTGCCGGTGTTCCTCCTCCTCTTCCGGGAGCAGGAGCACCGGCGCCGTTTCCACTTCCGCAACCGCGGATATCCGCCCGGCGCAGACCACGCCGGTCATCGCGCCGTCCGCATCGGTCAGCGTCGTCAGCAGCCACTCCACCTGGCGGCGCGACGTATCGCCGCCGGCGAGCACCAGGCGGCAGGCGCACGGCGGCGCGGCCAGCGCCCGCGCGAAGGCGTCCCGCGCGCGCGCCGCTTCATCAGGCGTCACCAGCGCCGCCCAGAACGCTTCCCCGCGCAGCGCGCGCTCCGGCTGCCCGCTGGCGGCTTCACAGGCGTGATTGGCGCGCAGGATATGCCCGTTGGCATCGAGCAGCGCCAGCAGCACCCCCGCGCCGTGAAAGGCCTGGTCGGCCAGCCGTGCGGCCTGACTGGCGCGCTCCAGCAGCTCATACGCCGTGCGCGCGCGACTGAGCTTGGTCTCCGTCTCGTGGAGCGCATAGTGCGCGCGGGTGAGCTGTTCCTCGAGCGCGAGACGCGCCGGATTTTCGCGTAGCGTCACCATCACATACGCCAGCGCGCCCGCGGCATCGCAAAGCGGCGACACCGTGTAATCGTACCAGCGACACCCCTGTTCCCCGACGATACGCAATCCGCCGGACACCGCCTCGCCCGTGCTGATGACTTCCTGTCGCCGCACCGCAAACGGCACCGCCGCCTGCGGGGGCAGCGGCACGCAGTTCCACGGCTTGCCCAGGCAGCTTTCCGGCGCCACCGCCAGCCGCCGCGCGGCAGCCGGCGACAGGTAAGCATACGTGCCATCGGGATGCAGCAGGTAGACGCTGCCCGGCAGCGCGTCCAGCACGGCATCCAGTGAGACCGCTGGCAACGACGGACTTGACGGCGGTGCGTCAACCGTCTCGACAGGCGCCGCGACAGGAGGTGGCGGTTCCTCAGTTACCATGACGGGGATTTCAGCAGGAGGCGGCGCTTCAGGTGCGGGCTGTGCGGGTAGCGGCTCCGTGACCGGCGCCCGCGCGCGCCCGGCCATGGCGCGCTGCAGCACGGCGACGATCGCGGCATACCCATGCGCCTGCGCGGTAGCCAGCGCATCCTCTCCGCGGTCGTTCTGCACACACGGATCGGCATGATGGCGCAGCAGGATTTCAACCAGGCGCAGATTTTCGGTATCAATCGCCTCGTGCAGCGGCGTGCGCCCGTAGACATCCCGCGCGTTGACCTGCGCGCCGCGTTCCAGCAACATCTCTACCACGTCGCGAAAGCCAAAGCGCACGGCAAAAAAGAGGGGCGTCTGCTTGAGGCGGGTAGGCGCGTCAATGTCGGCGCCGAAATCCAGCAGGTGGATGATGATCAGCGGATTGCTCTGCGCCACCGCTTCATGCAGCGGCGTGCGCCCCAGGTGATCGTGCACGTCCGTCTCGGCGTGGCGCTGCAGCAGGATATCCACGATTTCCGGCGCGCCCTGCATGACCGCGAGGAACAGCGCATTGCGGCCGCAGGCATCCCGCGCGTTAATCGCCTCCGTATCCATGGCGAAGGCGATGTCCGCGGTCATGACCAGCGGGACGGCGCGCTTCACGCCTGCCTCTTTCGCCTTATCCGGCTTCACCGCTCACCTCCAGGCGCCGTGCGAGGCCATGCGTTTTCGCGAGTATACGCCCCGTCGGCACCGGTCACGTGTGCATATTGCGACAAACCGCCGCCCTGTTCGTCACGGTGAACAGGGCGGCGGCCTCTCCGCGCCGGATACGCTGACGGCTATTTCAACGCCAGCGCCACGATGGCTTTCTTGTTGCGCACGATGAGCGTGCCGTCCGCGACGATGGGGGCGGTCCAGCTTTGCCCGCCCAGCGGTTTCACGCGGCCCAGCTCCCGGTATGCGGAGGGATCGGCGTCGAACATCACCACGTCGCCGGAATTGCCGTCGCAGGCGATGATCACGCCGTCCACCGCGCAGAGACCACCCCAGCCGAATCCGGATTGCGCCCATTTCGTCTCGCCCGTTTTCGGGTCAAAGCAGGTGAGCTTGTTCGCCTCGGTGGTGACGTAGCAGTAGCCGTCAAGATAGAGCGGCGTGGTGAAGCGCGACATGATGCCGTTCTTCCACACCTGCCGCGCGGCGGCGCCATTGACCTCCACCAACGCCGTGCCATGCCCGTAGTTGGTGGTGATGAGGATGGTATTCCCCATCACGATCGGCGTCGCGGCGTTGACATCGCACCCCGTCTTCCAGGGGAAAGACCAGATCATCCGGCCATTGGCCGGGTCCACGCCCATCAGCCGTTCGGCGGTGAAGATGACGTACTGCTTCTTGCCGTTCAGCGTGGCGACCACCGGCGTGGCGTAGCCGTTTTTGTCGCTGCCGCCGCCGGCCCAGACGGTGGCGCCGGTGGCGGGATCGAGCGCGGCCACCGCGGCATTGGGGCCGCCCGGCTGCACGATGAGCTTGTTATCGTCAATGATCATGGACCAGGAATAGCCCCAGTCAATGATGCGACCGCCGAACTCCCGCACCAGATTGCGCGTCCACGCCGGCTTGCCGGTGTTCAGGTCCAGGCAGAGCACGGTGCCGGAATAGCTGACGGTGTAGATTTTGTCGTTGACAATGAGCGGCGTACAGCGGGCGAAGCCGTAATTCTCGCGGGCGGGCTCGGGGTAGCTGTAGCGCCCCTTCTCCTCGCCGGTGCGCAGATCGAGCATGCGCAGAATATCCTGATCCCCCTGGTGATCCACGATGAAGACGCGCTTGCCGGCCACCGCGGGCCCGGCGTATCCGTCAGGGCGACCTTCCACAGTACCTTCGGCGGGTTTTGCTGCCAGCGCTGATGAATGCCGGTCTCCGGGGAGACGCCGGTGGCAGCCGGCCCCAGGAAGCGCGGCCAATCCGCGGCGGAGGCTTTCGGCGCGCCGCCGAGGAAGAGCGTGCCCAGATACAGCGCGCCCAGGCAGCACCCGCACACGAAAAACGGGATGAGACGGCGCATACGCGACTCCTTTGGTGAGATGGGGTCTGATCTCCATACGTATCTTACCCGCTGGCGGTTGCAGCAGGCAAGGCCGCGCCGCGCGGTCAGCGTCGTCGGGCCAGGCGGTGACGGCCCCCGCGATGGTGATCACATCATGCTACAGTGCCACCGCTACCCGGTGGATCTGTCCGTCGCGCACGGCAAAGTAATGGGCGCGGTCAGGCGCATCAAAGAAGAAGCGCGGCTGGATATCGTAGGGAAACGGCAGCATGAGGTCATAGCTGCCATGCAGCGCGTCGTTCACGTAGATATTCACGCGGGATGTGTCGCCGCGCGTACTGCCAGGCGTCCAGGAGTCGGCCGCGTAGAGGAGATCACCGTCCGGCGAGAACGTCAGACCCATCACGGTGCCCTCGACCGGCGGATAGGCGCGATCACCGATGACCACCCGTTGTTTCCCATCATCGGTATAGCGGACATAGGCCAGCTTGCCATCGGGCGTGAACGCATACCGCCAAGAGGCGCGAGGATATGCCGCCGTCACCTTGCCGCGTACAACCAGCGCGTGACCGTCGGAAAACACCACGCTTTCCCCATCCGGGGTGAAGGTGAAGGAGGTGATGAGATTGGTGCCCAGGGCGGGTGCGCCCGCGGGCGGGCTATAGACGCGCGCCCCATCGAGCCAGACCGCCGATTCCCCCTTCGCCCCATAGACGAGATACGCCACATGCGTGCCGTCAGCGTTCAACACCGGCGGCGTCCGCACCGTCCCGTCCACGATCAAATCTCTCTCGCCGATGCCTGCGATGACATCGGCGCGCTCCGTCGCACGCCTGGCGGCGAAGGTCATGCGCTCGCCGTCGGCGCTGAACACCGGGCCGATGATCCGCGCATATCCTCGTTCGACCGTGCCGTCCACCACCAGGGCCATGGTGCCGTCAGGATGCGCCGCGACAAAGCCGAACAGATGGGTTCCGCCGCCATCCCCGGCGAACGTCAGCCCCTGGATGCGCGCGTACGGGCCATATTCCGCATCATCCACCACCGCGTACCAGCCATCTTTCCGATACCCGGTATAACAGAAATGGCGCCCATCGGCGGAAAAACCTGAATCGTTTTGCATCCAGTCCGGGGCGAACTTCGCCGCCGCCTGTCTGCCGCCCAGGGCGATCTGCTCGAAAGAGCGTCCCGGCGTCCCGTTACGCCAGATGCGCCAGCCGATGCCCTGCTCGTGCGCGGCATACGCCACCTGCGTCCCATCGGCGTTAAAGATCGGCGGGGTGGCGTCCAGATACTCACCCGAGCGCTTCCCATCAATCACCACGGCCCGGCGCAGGGGGAAAGTACGATCCGCGGTAGCCGGGTCGGCAGGTTCCTTGATCTCGAGCAGATAGCCGATACGCGAGCCATCGGCGCTCAATGTCAGCGAATTCACCGGCATTGCCATGCAGCCGATCACAAAAGACGGGCGGTAGATGGTCTACGTGGCGGGGTGCGCGGCAAATATCTCGCCATCGCGCAGCACCCGCGTCGCGCCATCGGCGTCACGGGCAGCGAAAGCGAGGTGGCGCCCATCGGCGCTGATGACGATCTCCGCCCATGCCACGCCATCCGGCAACGGCATCGCGGCGGGCAATGCCGGCGTGGAGGCGCGCGCCGGCCTCGCGAGCGATACCGCACCGCCGCGGGCATGGAGAAAATGCGCCATCGCCAAAGCGCCGCCAAGCAGTATCACAGCAATAAAGATCAGCAGTATCCGTCGTCGCCGCATCAGAAGTCTCCCTCCGGGCCACATTGTCTCATCTATAAGTACGTCTGTCCCGGTGAAATGTTACCGCGTTGAGGGCGAAATCGGTGACGATCTTCCAAAACCCGGCGTCGGCGCCGCGGATACAGGCGAAGGGGCACGACGATGCAGCGGGTCACCGCTCCTTATAATGAGGAGCGGTGACCCGGCCCGTGCGGTCATTTCCGCGTCAGGCGGGCGGTGGTGACGCCGGCGGGGATGGTGACCACGTAGTCTTTGCCTTTCTTCGCCAGGGTGACGCCGGGCTGGCCGGCGGCGAGGGCGAGGGCGCCGGGCGCGGTGATGGTCGCCGCGCCGCTGTGCGCGAGCTCCAGCGTCAGGCCGTAGGGCGCGACGCGGAGCGTGGCGGGCTGCGCGGAGCGCACGGCGAATTCCCGGTAACGGATGGCTCCCGGCGCCGACAGTATCAGCGCCAGGCCGGACGCGCGGTCCTGCACCATCGCCGCCGTGCCGTCGAAGGCGGCGTCGCCAGCCGCCGCTTTCGTCGCGGCGGGGGCGAGGAAGGCGTAATCCGTGCCGAAGGCGCCGGCGATTGTGATCACCGTGCCGTTGCCGAGCGTGGTAAAGGCCGGCGCGGGTTCGCCCGCCGCGCGCGGCACCATCGCCACGAAGTAGGCGCCGTCGCCTGGGAGCTGCAGGTGCAGCAGGTCCTGGTACTCGGCGAATTGATTGCTCACGCCATACGCACCGGTCTTATAGCCGTAGCGCAGCGTGTAGCGCGGCGTGCCCGCCGGGCTGGCAATATAGTAGTCCAGGTCGGTCCCGAATTGCCCGAGCGCGGTGAAGCGGTCGCCCGTCAACTCGCGCGGCGGGGCGGCCTTCGCGCCCGGCGCGTCCGCGAGGAAGGCGGCGCGGTCGGCGGCTTCCGCCGGCGCGCCGATCGTCTCGGAGAGCGTCCAGAAATGCCACTGGCTGGGCTGCTTGCCGCTCACCGTATCGCGCAGGACCAGGTAGGTGACGCCGCCCGCCGTATCATCCTTCGCCAGCAGCACCTGCCGCTGCCAGTGCAGCGGCGCGACGCCGGTTTTCTCCCGTTTCGGGAAGGCGGGGACATCCTTCGGCATGAAGGCGTGGTACGGGCGGCTTTCGGTGATGGCGAAATGCACGCTGACGTAGTCCGCCCGTCCCTGCGGGGCATACCCGTGATCCGTCACCCGCGTGGTATACCAGGAATCCGGCTGCGCGGGATTGGCGGGGTCCCAGTTCGTCGCCAGCAGCACGCGGCTTTCCATGAGCGGGGTGGAGAGGTCGGGGATGCGGTGGAAGTTGCCGCCGATGGGGGCGCCGTTGGCGAACCATTTGGCGATGGTGCCGGTATCCGCCGGCCAGATTTCGCCGTCGGCGTTGCGATGATACCGCGAGACGAAGAGCAGGTAATTCTCCGCCGGATCGCCGACGTGGCTGCGCAGCAGGTAGCCCAGATGCGGGAACTGCTCCGAGGCCCAAACAGGCCGTTCCGCGGGCAGGCCGCGGTCTACCAGCATCTCCGCCATGCCGGCGGTGCCGTGCGAGTTATTCGCGTTGAAGCCGCCTTCGCGCCAGCACCACTGCATGACGCGGGAGAATGCCGGATCACTGGTCGCCGTCGCCGCCGCCAGCAGGCCGCTCAATCCCCAGGCGTCGCCGCGCGTGCCGCGGCCATACGGCGCCCCGACGCGCGGGTGGAAGCCGGCCTTATACGTCCAGCGCAGGGGATCGGGCGGGGTGAGGGTTTTTTCGTAAAAGTATGCCATCGCCTGGAATTTCGGCTCTTTGAAGAAGTCATGCAGCCCCGCCCGACGCGCGGTGAGGGCAATCTGCACGTAATCGGCCCAGGAGACGCGGGCGTAGTGGCTGCTCTCCGGCCATTGGCCGGCGTCATCCGCCACCTCCGCGAGCCAGTATTTCGCCCAGTCCACGGCGTATTGCGCCCATTTCTTCGCCTGGGGATTCTCGCGGATGGCCATCGCCGCCACCCCCAGGTTGGCGATGCGCGACACCGTCATATTCGGGTTGCCGGAGCAATAGCCGCGCTCATAGGACCAATGCGCGGGATTCGCCACCATGTAGCAGAGGAAGAGCATCTGCGCCTTGCGCAGGCGGCGCTCTTCGGGCGAGAGCAGCCCGGAATCAATGAGCGCATCGAAGCGCGCGGCGGTATCCATGACGGCGCGCATCAGGTCCATATTGCCG
>ERZ795030.5405-NODE-5405-length-11786-cov-50.537721_pt1 | contig 11786 bp, 10 predicted proteins | sample MGYA00375122_ERZ795030 | MGnify/ENA primary metagenome ERZ795030 (study PRJEB30165, sample SAMN05720146) | activated sludge metagenome | isolation source: anaerobic digester from wastewater treatment plant | place: Japan | collected 2015-04-20 ...
GCAAAGAGCAGCACGATCAGGGTGACCGACCACCTCAGGTGCCGTCGTGCGACGGTCCGATCCCGGGTCTCCCGCGGCTCGATCTTTTGCAGGGTCACGGCGACGAGCGCCCCCGTGATCAGCCCGGCGATCTGCCCGGCCACCAGGAGCGCCGACGACACCAGGCTCATGGGCTGGAGCACCAGGACAAGGCCGGCCACCACCGTCGGCGGGATGATGGCGGAAGCGATGGCGACGCCGGCGATCACCTCCGATGTGCCGCGATTGAACGCCAGCACCGCCACGAACCCGAGGAGGACCGCCACCAGGGTGTAGATGGGGTTGGCGACGAGCCGCGAGGTGATCTCATCGGTCAGCGCAAGCGGCATGGCGCTCCCGATCAGGAAGGTTGCCATCACCGAGAGGAGAAAGACGCCCAGGAGCAGAGCCGAGAGCACGCCCAGGCACTTCAGGGACTCCCGGATCATGCCAAGAGCAGTATAGATGGCAAACCCGTAGATCGGGCCGATGATGGGGGAGAGGAGCATGGCCCCGATGATGATGACCGGGTTGTCGAGGAAGAGGCCGGAAAGGGCGATCAGGCCGGCGATGGATGTCAGCGCCACTTTCTCAAGGTCGAGTTCTGCATACCCCTTGACCGAGTCGATCAACTCCTCGACCGGCGTCTTCTCCTCTTTTCTGCCCTCTTCCTGCTCGGCGTGCAGAAGGAGCGACGAGACGACGAAGTCCGGCGTGGATACCTCGATCATGTTCTCGTCATGCTGCAGGTCCAGCACATCCCGGAGCCTGCCGACCAGATCGTCGAGGTTCTCCTCAGGCGTATACACCACGATCTCGTAGATGTCCTGCACGAGCGATACCGTATAGCGGAGCCCCTTGAGAGCCTCTTCTACCCGATCACGCCCGTCTTTCCGGACGTATACGATGATCTTCTTCATGAGTCCGTCCCGGGAAGGACGGTGGTTCTGCCGGGGATCGGGCGATCCCGGAGAACCCCCGATACATCCTCCGCCATCTTCGCTGGTCTCCCGCCAGTGGTCGGTCCGGGGAGAAGAACCTGGCGATCGGCACCCGGGACCGGTGCGGGGAACCCCTGTTCCTGCGAGGAGAGGGTCGCCGGTGCATGATGGCACTCGTTGTTCCCGCTCCCCGCCGGGTCCTGCATAAGGTATATAACTTCAGACCTGCACTGAAGGCCGCCCTCCAGTGAGGACACCCTGCACGAGGTGATGGGAATGGAAGAGAATATGTTTACCCCTGGCGGCAGAAAACGACTGCAGGCGAAAAGCGACCGCGAGAACGCCCCGTATCCCCGTGGCGACGGAAAGGTCAAACTGGTCACTCCGGCATGGCTCGCCGACCACATGGACGATGCCGATCTCACGATCATCGATACCCAGCCGAATGTGCACGACTACATCCAGGAGCATATCCCCGGCGCCGTCTACCTGACCGAAGGGGTTCTGCGGGTATCCAACCGCGGCTTTCCGACGTCGTACAGCCCGGATGCCTGCATCCAGGAGTCGTTCCGGCGCGCGGGCCTCAAGGCCGACTCGCCGGCCGTCGTCTACACCGGGAAGGGCGTGTTCTCCGGCTGGGGAGACGGGCTCGCACAGGTGATGATGGCCTATACGCTTGCAAAGTACGGTCACGACACCGTGTACATACTCGACGGGGGGATAGACGGGTGGAAGAGCGAGGGCAAAGAACTCTCGCAGGAGTTCCCGTCCGTCGAGCCGTCCGGGTTCACCGTAAACGTCCGTAACGACTATGCCGTCGGGTACGACGAGTTCCAAAAGATCAAGGATAACGACGACGTGATCGTGCTCGATGCGCGGCCGAAGGCGTTTTACGAGGGGACGAGCGGCCCCTGGCGGGCGCGCGGGCACATCCCCGGGGCCATCAGCCTGCCCTGGCGAAGCCTGATGGACGACGCGAACCCGGCGCTGTTCAAGTCCAACGACGAACTCGACACGATCCTTGAAGGGCACGGCGTCGACCGGTTCAGGACCGTCATCTGCACCTGCGGGACCGGCAGGGAAGCCACGAACGAGTTCGTCCTCCTGAAATGGCTCTACCGCTACCCGAACGTCCGGCTCTATGAAGGGTCAATCACCGAATGGACCCGGTATCCGGATAATCCCGTTGTAACGGGACCCCGGGCACGAGAAGAGAGAACGGAGGCGGCTCCTGCGCGGTAACCCGTGCAGGCTCCGGGCAACGACCCGGAATCTTTATTTTACAGCCTTTTCAGTTAGAAATAACTATATAGTAGTACCGCCCAATTACCCAGAGAGAGATCTGGATCCACACAAGACACTTCCCCCCTTGACGTCGTCTTTTCGTGTATCCTTTTCTCTCAAACCGCGCTTACCGCAAATCTCTTCTGGTATCCCTCCAGTTACCGGCGAGGATCCGCCGCGCCGGATGAGGGCGCCCGTCACGCCCCTTCTCTGCCGACCTCGATGCTCTCGCCCGGCGTGATGACCGCGACCCGGATCGACGTCGTCCGTTCGATCGCCCGTTTGAACCCCTCCAGATCCTGCCGGATGGCCGGAAACGTGTCGTAGTGCATCGGGATCACGAGCGGCGCGCCGATGTACCGCGCCGCGATCATCGCCTCATCGGGTCCCATCGTGAAACGCCCGCCGACGGGGAGGAGCGCCACGTCCGGCCAGTAAAGGTCCCGGATGAGCTGCATATCCGAAAAAAGCCCCGTATCGCCGGCATGGTAGATGCGGGTGCCGTCCATCGTGACGACGAACCCTCCGGCAACGCCGCCGTAACAACCTATGCCCTCATTCTCCAGCCACGACGAGTGGAGCGCGGGCGTCATCGTAAACCGGACGCCGTCGACGGTGATGCTGCCCCCGATGTTCATCGGTTCTACCGGGAGACCCTTTGCTGCCAGGTACTTCGCCACCTCGTTGACGGCGACCGTCTTCTTCCCTAACTGCACCGTCATACCGAGGTGGTCTGCGTGGGCGTGCGTTACGGCGACGATATCGGGCTCTACAGGGAGTGTACCCTCCGGGATGAAAGGGTCGATAAGGATCGTCTTCGATCCGGAGAGCAGGAAACAGGCGTGGCCGAGCCAGGTCAACCTCATGGAGAAGAGATCGGTCTATCTCTTAAAAAATGTTGGGAGAAAGGCAGGGGGTGAGTACGGATAGATTCAGAACTCCCCCATATCGATCGCCTCGGCGATATCGATCGCCTCGGAGAGGCCGTCGTTTGCGACACCGCGCGTCATCTGTTCGGAGAGGTCACGGTCTTCCATCACGTCTCTGATCCGTTCCAGGTACGGGTCGAGCGTGGTATCCCTCTCCTGTTCGATCACATGGCGATACTCACGAAGCGTCGAGGGGCTCACGTCGAGTTCCTCGCTGATCTCCTTCATGGTCTTCCCCGAATCGAGGAGATCCGTCATCATTCCGCGATCGAACGGCATCTTGAAGTCGAGGTCGCGGAAGAGCTTGAGGCGGACCCGGGCACGCGCCACGGTCTTGCTCAGTTTCTCATCGCCGAGCGCCCTCGCGATCTCCGTATCATTCTTACCGTCGTAGTACGCGACCACGAGTCTTGCGAGCTGTCGTGGAGCGAGTTTGGTCTTGAAATACCCCTGATCGAGGACTTCCCTCATGATCAGGGCGATCTCGCGCTCGACAGCGTCGCGGTCCCGGAGCGTACCGTGAACCTTCCTCATCGGTTCAACGATCGTCTTTTTGTTCGTGATGGTCGTAAACAGCTCAAGGAGCTGCTGCTTGCGGGTATCTTCTGCCATATCCGTGCCTCTCTGTCCTGTATTCCATCATCCGACTCTGGAGGTCATTCATGACGACCCCGGACATATATAGATTATCCCCCGGCGAGGGGGCGTAACGCTCCCTACATTACAACTGCTACCATTTAAAACTTTCTATATAATCCGTGTAGGGATGCGGATCTTTTTCCGGGATATAACAATATCTTTTGGTATATTGCCGGTGGTGAAAAAAATTCCACCTCGTACAGCCCCTTTTCGAAGAATTTTGATCCCGGGCAGGGGAAGAACCATTCTTTAATAGCACCGGCGCTCAAGTGTACTGCAGGATTATGGCCGAGACGAGCGATATTTACGAAAAAGTCATGGATGTAGCCAGAAGACGCGGGTTTGTCTGGCCCTCGTCCGAGATATACGGGTCGGTCGCCGGTTTTATCGATTACGGCCCGCTCGGAGCGATGCTGAAGCGGAACATCGAGAATCTCTGGCGATCGTTCTATGTCTTCCAGGAAGGCTACTACGAGATCGAATGCCCCACCGTCGGAACCGAAGCAATCTTCGTCGCATCCGGCCACGTGAAAGAGTTCGCCGACAAGATGGTGCAGTGTCCGCACTGCGGCGAGTACCTCCGCGCCGATCACATCGCGGCGGAGAACGGCATCGAGAACGCCGGCACGCTCTCGGCCGCGGCTCTCCAGGCGGCGCTCTACGAGCTCCCCTGCCCGGCGTGCAAGGAGTGCCTGGGGGAGGCGGGCGTCTTTGCGTTCAACCTGATGTTCGAGACGACCATAGGCCCCGGGTCGCAGCGGAGAGGCTACCTGCGCCCCGAGACCGCCCAGGGTATATTCACCGATTTCCCCCGCCTCCTGCGTTTCTACCGTGATCGGCTCCCCTTCGGCGCCGTCCAGATCGGGAAGTCGTACCGAAACGAGATATCCCCCCGCCAGGGCATGATCCGGTTGCGGGAGTTCTCGCAGGCGGAGGCCGAGATCTTCGTCCACCCCGACGAAAAGGATCACCCCGCGTTCTACCGCTACGCAGACCATACGGCGCCTCTCCTCACCATCGCGCGGCAGGTCGAGAACCTCGAGCCGGCCGCAATCACGATGCGCGCCGCGGTGGACGAGGGCGTGATAGCAAACGAGTACGTCGCCTACTACATAGCGCTCACGCACGAGCTCCTGCTAGCCATCGGCGTGGACCCATCGCGACTCCGGTTCCGCCAGCACCTGACGGACGAACGGGCGCACTACGCGGCCGACTGCTGGGACGCCGAGGTTTACTCCGGCCGGTTCGGGTGGGTGGAGATCGTCGGGATCGCCGACCGCACCAACTACGACCTGCGCTCGCACGCCGCGCATTCCGGCACGTCGATGACGGTCTTCGTACCCTACGACGAACCGAGGAGGGTCGTGAAACGGCGGATCGTTGCCGATATGGGCGTCCTCGGCCCCCGGTTCCGCGGGAAGGCAAAGGCGATCGCGGATGCTCTCGCCGCCTCAGACCCCGGGGAGGACGGTGCCCGCGTCACCGTCGACGGCGAAGAGTTCTTCATACCCGCCGACCTCTACCAGGTCCGCGAGGAGGAGGTCGAGGTCCGCGGCGAGGAGGTGATGCCCCACGTCATCGAACCGTCGTACGGCATCGACCGCATGATCTACGTCGCCCTCGAGCACAGTTACGCGGAGGACGAGGTGGACGGCGAGGTGAGAAAGGTGCTCCGCCTCCCGCCGACGGTGGCGCCGGTCCAGGCCGCCGTCTTCCCGCTGATGAACCGTGACGGCCTCGACGGGATCGCGCAGGCGATCACGGATCGGCTCACCCGGTGCCGCATCCTCGCGCAGTACGACGACTCCGGCGCCATCGGCAGGCGCTACCGGAGACAGGACGAGATCGGGACGCCTTTTGCCGTCACCGTCGACTACGATACGCTCGAGGACAACACCGTGACCGTCAGGGACCGCGACAGCATGGAGCAGGTCCGCGTACCGGTCGAACGGCTGCCGGAGGTCCTCTCCGCGCTCATCTCCGGCGCCGCCGCGTTCCGCGAACTCAGGGTATGACCTCTGTCTCCCACCCGCTGATCCGGCCGGAGAGCATCGAAGAGCGGCGATACCAGCTCGCCATCGCCCTCCGGGCGCTTGACGCGAACACGATGGTCGTCCTCCCGACGGGCCTCGGGAAGACGGCCGTCGCGCTCCTCGTCGCGGCATCCCGTCTCTACTCCCACCCGGGAAAGGTGCTCGTGCTTGCACCCACAAAACCCCTGGTCGAGCAGCACCTCCGTTTTTTCAAACGGTTTCTCCTCTTCCGGGAGGCTTCCGAGCCGGAAGAGTCCGACTTTGCCATGTTCACCGGGGATACGCCCCCCGACGATCGGGCGAAAGCCTGGGAGGCGTGCCGGATCTGTTTTGCCACGCCGCAGGTGATCAAGAACGACTGCCTGGCCGGCAGGTACAGCCTCGCCGACGTCGTCCTGCTGGTCGTGGACGAGTGCCACCGGGCGGTGGGAAACTACGCCTACGTCTTCCTTGCCCGGCACTACTGCACGACGGCACGCGAGCCCCTGCTGCTCGCGATGACCGCATCCCCCGGGGGGGACCGGCTGAAGGTGCAGGAGGTCTGTGCAAACCTCCATGTCGAGGCGGTCGAGACCCGGGTGGAGACCGACGAGGATGTCCGGCCCTACATCCACGAGCGGGACATCCAGTACGTCGACGTCTACCTTCCCGAAGAACTGCAGGCGGCACTCGTCGCCCTCCGGGGGCTCGTCGAGGCGCGTCTCACCCGTCTTGCGAGCCTCGGCTTCCAGGTCCCGAAGCCGGACAAACTCTCGATCAAGGCGTTGAACCTTCTCAACGCGCAGATCCAGCAGCGCATACAGGCGCGGGACCCTGCCGCCTTCGCCGCGGCGTCGCTGCACGCCGAGTGCATGAAACTCCGCCACGCCATATCGCTTGCCGAGACGCAAGGAAGCGAGGCGCTCAAACTGTATCTCGCCCGGCTCGGCGCGGAAGGGGCCTCGGGCGCCGGGAGCAGGGCAAGCAAGCACCTCATCGGCGATCCGGCCTACCAGCGCCTTGTCGAGGTCGCCGGCGGCTGGAAGGAAGAGCTCCACCCCAAAGTCCCGATCGTCTGCGAGATCGTGCGGGCGCAGCTTGCGGCGCACCCGGACAGCCGGATCATCGTCTTTGCCACCTACCGCGACACCGTCCAGACGCTCGTCGACGCGATATCGGCGAGCGGGGTCGCCTGCGAACGGTTCGTCGGGCAGGCGTCGCGGGACGCGGAGCGGGGGCTCTCGCAGAAAGAGCAGATCGCGAGCCTCTCCCGGTTCCGCGAGGGCGAGTTCAGGTGCCTGGTCGCGACATCGGTGGGCGAGGAGGGGCTCGATGTCCCCTCGACGGACATGGTGATCTTTTATGAGGCCGTGCCCTCGGAGATCCGGAGCATCCAGAGGAAAGGGAGGACCGGGAGGAGCGGCAGCGGCACGATCGTCGTCCTGGTGACGAAGGGCACGTCCGACGAGACGTTCCGCTACGTGAGCCAGACCCGGGAGCGGGCGATGGTAAAGGGGATCAGGGATATGAGCGTTGCACCTGTTCCGGTTCCCGACTCCATTTCTACTCTCACCCCGGTTCCCGCCCCCGCGCCGTCGATACCGGCCGCCACCCGGCAGGCCGATATCCTCGCGTTCGCCTCCTCCGGGCCGGCGATCGTCGTCGACGACCGCGAGATGTCGTCGCGGGTCATCGAGCGCCTGCACGAGCTCGGGGCGTCGATAACGATCGAGCGCCTCGACCTTGGCGACTACGCCATAGGCGACCGTATCCTCGTCGAGAGAAAGACCGTGCAGGACTTCGTGGACACCCTCATCGAGCGGGACCTCTTCGGGCAGGTAGGAGCCATGGCCGACGCGGTGCCGCGGCCGGTCCTGATCGTCGAGGGGGGAGACGACCTGTACGGTGTGCGGAACCTCCACCCGAACGCCGTCAGGGGCACGCTTGCCGCCATCACGGTCGGTATGGGGGTCACGTTGATCCGCACGCGGGATGCGGACGACACCGCCGGGATGCTCTATGTCCTCGCACAGCGGGAGGGGGGCGAGCGAGGAGAGCGCAAGGTGCACCCGAAGAAGTCCCACCGCTCGGTTCGCGAGGAGCAGGAGTATGCGCTCGCGGCGTTCCCGAACATCGGCCTGAAGAGCGCCCGGCTCCTCCTTGAGCACTTCGGGTCGCTCAAGGCGATATTTGATGCCGATGCGGAAGACCTTGCATCGGTGCACGGTGTCGGAGAAAAGACCGCCCGCGGGATATGGGAGCTTGCCCGCCGGCCTTACCGCTGATCCAGCCTTCCGAGCGCCCGCGCTCCCCGGTCTACCGCCTTCATCAGGGTCAGGCACTCGCCGGCCCGCGGTTCGCTCCTGATGCGCTCGCAGAGATGGACGATCGTCCGCTCGATCTCCGCGGCGACCGGACCCGGTGGTTCCCGGGCGGGTGACGGCGACTGCGCCGGTTCGGGTACGGGAAGAGGACTCTCCGGTTCCGCGAGCGGGCAGACGACGCACCGGGTCTCTCCCCGGTACTCAAAGAGGGGGTACCCGCAGACCTTACAGGATTTTGCAAGCATCTTTCCTCCTTTCAGGAGATACTCGGCCATAACTTCGTCAGCCTTATCCGCCGTCATTCCATCAAACTCCCTTAATCAACCTATATATGTCTGGATGCCATTAATAATAGAGGGGTAGCTCTCATGGCAAGTCCAGATGAAACAATACGAATCTGCATCCAGATGTTGCAGAACATCAGCGAGGATTCCACTATTCCACGTAATATCCGGCGGGTCGCAGATGAGACGAAAACGGTCCTCCTGGATAATTCCCGGAGCATCGGCCTCCGCGCCGCAACCGCGATCTCGATGATCGACGAGATCAGCAACGATCCGAACATGCCGGTCCACGCACGGACCCGCATCTGGGAACTGGTATCGCAACTGGAGACGGTACCTCTCGATTAACCTGCTCATTCTTCTCGAAACGACTCCGGCAGAACCAGGATAGAGCGATACTATTTGTGGTTGCAAACGCAGCCGTATCACTCTACCCGCCGTGTGTCTTCACGCACCCCGGGTCGCGCATCTCTCCTTTTTCCGGCGCTCAGTCGTGGACGGTGACGTGGACCGTTCTCCTGCGGCTTGCCCTGACATCGAGCTCGACGAGGACGATCTGCTGCCAGGTGCCGCACGCGAGCCTGCCCCCGATGACCGGGATGGAGAGCGACGGCCCGACGATAGCCGCCCTGACATGGGACCGGCCGTTGCCGTCCCCCCATGCCGCATCGTGCGCATAGGGGATATCGTCCGGGGCGATGACCGCAAGCGCCCGGGAAAGGTCGGAGAGCACGCCCGGCTCGTACTCGATGGTGGTGACGGCGGCGGTCGAGCCTGTGACGAAGACGGTTACAAGCCCCATCCGGACGGCGCTCTCGGTGATCGCCTGCTGTACCTGAAACGTGAGGTCGATGATCTCTCCCTCCCCATGCGTCTCCAGCTCGATCGTCGTATGGAACATGATACTTCCTGATGATCCCTGCACCCGGATAAACCTCCTGTTCCGACCGGGGCCGGCACAATGCAGGGGGCCGGGCGGGATGCCCGCAAACGCTTTACCGGTGAGGCGGGGCTCTCCTTCCCGGTTGATATGGTTTACCGCTGGAACGACAGGAGGGATGAGGCGGTCGTCGAGATGAATGTGCCCGATGCCGGCCAGGCGATCTGCGGGTGGCTGATGCACGCCCTGCAGCAGGCGATATACGACTCCGGTCCCGAGCCTGCAGGCTATTTCTTCAGGGAGCTTGAGCGGCACAACCCCGCATCGCTCAGGTGCTTCAGAGAACCGGAGTTCTGGCCTTCCGGAGGATGTTCGGCGAACCTCTGCGGGACATAAGCACCTGCAGGCCCGCACCGCCGACATCCCCGGGAGAACAGCCGTTCGCCGTTCATCTCGATGCAACGGCGAACTCTCTTCCGCCGATAATCGAGACCGCCGTCGCCGTTTATCCGGCAAAAAAGAGTTTTCCCGGCCATGAATCGGATCCGGTCACCGGATATCCTCCCGCATGAACCGGACCCATGCCAGCCCGAAGAAGGCCGCGGGCATCGCGAGCAGGGCGATGAGGTTATAGGCAAGGGCGCCCAGGAGGCTTCCGAGTCCCGGGGTATTATCCCCTGCGGGTTGCGATGCGGCACCGAGAATCGTCTGGTAGTTGCCGGTCGGCGAGACGAGCGTGACGATATCGGTGATCGTCCGTTTCTGGTTCGTATACTCTCTTGACGCCCGCTCATACTCCGCGAGGGCTTCCGGGTCTATGGCATCGCCGGATGCCCGAACCCCGACTTTCGTCGTCGTCACCATATAGGCCGACGAACCCTGCTGGTAGGAGTAGGTGGCCGTGCCCGGCTGGGCGGGGGGGTCGCCGAAGACGGCCGAGTAGACCGGGGTGTACGCGAAGATCGGGACGAACGACGAGAGGACGATCATCACGATCAGGGAGTACAGCAGGGCGTTCCCGCTGTCTTTCGAGACCGTCGACATCAGGAGGGCGAGGGCAAAGAACGTGAAGACGAGGAGGAACGACGCCGTCCCGAAGACCAGGATGCGGACGAACTCGTCGAGGTCCGGGACGATGCCGAACAGGGCCATGACGGCAACGGAGACGACCAGGACGGCCCCCATCGCGAGCGCGATTGCACCGACGCCCCCGAGGGCCTTTCCGTTGATCACTTCGTCCCGGAAGACCGGGTAGGCGAGCAGGCTTTTCAAGGATTTGCTCTCTTTCTCCCGGGTCACCAGGTCGAATCCCATCGCGATCCCGAGCACCACCCCGATACCGGCCATCAGCATTCCCATCTGGGAGTATGCCGAGAGGATGGAGGGTCTCATCAGCCCGGCAAGATTGCCGGCGAGCGTCGGGTCGTCTTCACCTTCCGCGATCATCTGGACCGCGTTGTAGTCGGAGAGGTCTTTGGTGTACTGGACCGCCCCGGTGATCATGCCGACGGCGGCGACGACGGCCAGGATCGCGAAGAGCAGATGAAACCGCCTGCTCCGGAGGTGGTCGGAGAACTCTTTGCCCGCGATGATGCGCAAGGCCGTTCGCGTCATGCGGTCCCCTCCGTATAGTACGAGAGCAGGATATCCTCCATGTCGGGTTTCTCGACCGCCAGCCGCCGGAGGAGGATGCCTTCGGTGTACAGGGTCTTTGCGATGAGAGTGCTGATATCGCTCTCCGCGACGATCCGGGCTGAGCAGGCGTCCTGCGAGAACTCTGCGGAGAGGATCTCCGGGCTTGCGAACCGGGGCATCGGGTTCCCGGTCTCGACGTCGATCGTCACCCGGTCCTGCATCGCGGCGCGCGAGAGCACCTCCCGGTCGCCGGACGCGACGAGCCTTCCGCGTGCGAGGATCCCGACGGAGGTGCAGACTTTGCTCACCTCCGAGAGGATGTGCGAGGAGACGAGCACGGTCGTCCCCCGGCCGGCGAGGTCCCTGACGATCCTGCGGTAGTCCAGCACCCCCCGGGGGTCGAGGTTCGCCGTGGGTTCGTCGAGGATGACGACCTCCGGATCGTTGACGAGCGCCCGGGCGAGGCCGAGACGCTGCCGCATTCCTTTCGAGTAGCCGCCGACCGTTGTCCCGACGCCGTCCAGCCCGACGAGGGCGAGGAGGTCGCCGACCCGCCGTTTCCGCTCGGCCTCCGCCAGCCCGTAGAACCTCGCCGCATAGTCGAGGTTCTCTGCGGCGGTGCGATCGGCGTAGAACCCGACGTCTTCGGGCATGTAGCCGATCTTTCTCTTCACCTCGATCGGGTGGGCGGCAACCTCGATCCCGCCGATGGAGCACGCGCCCGACGTCGGCCGGATGAGCCCGACGAGCATAAGAATGGTGGTGCTTTTGCCGGCGCCGTTCGGGCCGAGCAGCCCGAAGACCTCGCCGGCGGGGATCTCGAGGCAGAGGTCGTCCACG
>ERZ795030.5425-NODE-5425-length-11739-cov-74.667922_pt1 | contig 11739 bp, 15 predicted proteins | sample MGYA00375122_ERZ795030 | MGnify/ENA primary metagenome ERZ795030 (study PRJEB30165, sample SAMN05720146) | activated sludge metagenome | isolation source: anaerobic digester from wastewater treatment plant | place: Japan | collected 2015-04-20 ...
AAAACCTGAAACATAATCCTTGATTTTCAAACCGGCTTGGGATAGAAGGCACCAACATCAAATACAGGGACTCCCCTTGCTCCCGAACTGAATCGGGGGCTTTAGAGCCGAAAGGAGGAAAGATTGAAGAGATACGAAGTTATCGCTATTGTCAAAACGGATGTGTCGGAAGAAGACCTGACCGCCATCATGGAGCGGTCCTCCAACATCATCACCGAACGCAAAGGAGTCATCGCCAAAGCTGAGAAATGGGGCAAACGGCGGCTGGCCTACGAAATCAAAAAACAAAAAGACGGATTTTATTTTTACATCGACTATGCCGGCGACGGTTCCATCGTGGCCGAAATGGAGAGAAATTTTAAAATCGACGACCGGATTCTGAAATTCATGACGGTCGCCAAAGAAGGCGCCGTAACCCGTGAGGGCATCGATGCCGAGATCGCCGCCGCGGAAGCAAAGCGCACGCAGATCCGCATCGAAACGGACAACACGGCCGCCGCGAAAGAGGAAAAGGCGGCAGGGGATGCAAGACCTGCGCGGCCGACCTTCCGCAAAGCCCCGCACCGGGAAGACAACACACCGAAAGGAGAATAATCATGGCTGCACCCAACGGCGAAAGACCATCCCGTCCGCCTCAGAGAAAGTTTTTCCACAGAAAGAAATTCTGCCGGTTCTGCACGGACTCCAACGTAAAGATTGATTATAAAAATCCGGTGATTCTCAACAACTTTGTCACGGAGCGCGGCAAAATCATGCCCCGAAGGATCACGGGCAACTGCGCTTATCACCAGAGAGAGCTGACCGTGGCCATTAAAAGAGCCCGCACGATCGCCATCATGCCTTTTGTCACCGCGGAAGGCAGATAAACCCGTTTTTTACAACCGCCGGCCGGTTTTATTCTGTTGAAGGAGAACCGGCCGGTTTTTATTGACCCGGCACACCGTTTCACTGATCAGGATCATTGCCATTTTTTTCATCGCGGGCCGCTAATTTGACAATATTGAATTTATCGTTTTTTCAAAATTCCTTTCTCCGGCTTCTGCTCACCATCACACTTTTTCTGGCGGCCTCCCTTCTTCCCTTTGCCGGACTCGTTTTCCTGTTGTTTCTCCCGCTGGTTCTGTATGTCCTGTGCTTCCTTGCCGATCCCGGAAAAACACTCATCGCCTTTCTTGCCTCGCTTTGCGTCGTGACCATCCTCCTGTGGGCCCTGAATGCGTCCGCGTCTGCGCCGGCCCTGGCGGCGGCCGGGTTCGCCGGAATGCTGATGTTTTGGACCGTCCAAAAGCGCTTCTCCGTCGAAGGGGTTGTCCTTCTGCCGTCCCTTCTTTTGGTGGGCGCAATCGCTTTATATTTTATTTACGGCGGCATGCAACTTTCCATAACTCCCTGGCAACTGGTTGAAAAGCGCATTCAGGAGGCGGTGGAACTCAACATCCGCCTCTACAGTCAATTTCCTCTAAATGCTGAAGAAATTCAAGAAATTACAAACAGCAAGCCGCAGATGATTTCGCTGTTCACGATGATTTTCCCCGCCCTTTGCGTCATAGCGGCCGTATTCACCATCTGGATCAATCTGCTTGCCGCGGGCAGGCTGCTGAAAGGCCGAGGCATTTTGCCGGCCCCGCTTTCGGCCCTATCCGAATGGAGCGCGCCCGCCTGGCTGGTCTGGATTTTTATTGCCGCGGGAGGCATGAGCGCCGTCCCAATGGCCCCCGTCCGCTTTTCGGGCGTCAATCTTTTTCTTGTCGCGTCATTTATTTATTTTCTGCAAGGCCTTGCTATTGTTAGTTTCTTCTTTCAACATCGAAACATCTCCCCTTTTTTCCGCTTTCTTGCTTATTTTTTAATTGCGATTCAACAAATGCTTATGATAGCAATAGCTGCCGTGGGGCTCTTCAATCTCTGGGTTGATTTTCGCAAATATCTCCGCAAAGACCGGACAACAGACTGACGATGCACGACAGGAGGTTTGACCATGAAGGTGATTTTAATTCAAAACGTGCCTTCCCTGGGCAAAGCCGGAGACTTGGTCAAAGTCAACGACGGCCACGCCCGCAATCTGCTGATTCCAAAGGGTCTGGCCGTTGAGGCGGACCATAAAAACATCAAGGCCTTCGAACTGGCCAAAAAAAACATTCTGCAAAAGACACAGAAAGAAAAGGAGGGCGCACGGGATCTGGCCTCCCGCTTAAGCCAGGTGACGCTGACGCTATCGCGCAAAGTAGGAGATCAACACAAGATCTTCGGCTCGGTCACCTCCAAAGACATCGAAGCCGCTCTTCGGGAAAAGGGATTTTCCGTGGACCGGAAAATGATTGTGCACGATGAGCCGATCAAATCCCTGGGAGAGTTCAAGGTTCGCATCAAACTGCACCCGGGCGTTGAAACGGAAATCAAGATCATTGTTGCCGGCGAAGAATCATGAAAGACATCGATCCTTCCTTATACAAACTGCCGCCTCAGAACATAGAGGCCGAACAGTCCATTCTGGGCAGCATTCTGCTGGAGAACAGCGCCATCAACGCGGCGCAGGAAATCCTGAACAAGGATGATTTTTACAGCGAAGCGCACCGGAAGATTTTTTCCGTCATCGAGCAGCTGGCCGACAAAAATGAGCCGGTTGACCTGATCACGCTCGGCAACGCCCTGAAGGACAAGACCCTGCTGGATTCGGTCGGCGGCATCGCCTACCTGGCATCGCTGGTGGACAACGTCCCCTCGGCCGCCAACGTGGCCAATTACGCGAAGATCGTGAAGGAAAAGGCGATTCTGCGCGGCCTGATCGGATCCGCCACCGAAATCATCAACAGTTGCTATGAGACGGACTCCGACGTCGATCAGGTGCTGGATAAAGCCGAACACCGCATTTTTGAAATTTCCGAAAACAAGGTGCGGACGTCTTTTTATCCGATCAAAGATATCGTCCGGGAGAGCTTCCGGGCCATCGAGGATTTGTTCACCCGCAAGGAACTGATCACCGGCGTCGCCACCGGATTCGATAAAATCGACGACATGACTTCCGGCCTGCAGGCTTCCGATCTGATCATTGTCGCCGGACGCCCCAGCATGGGCAAGACCGCCTTCGCGCTCAATATCGCCCAACACGCCGCAATGGAAACCCAGACGCCGGTGGCCATTTTTTCGCTGGAAATGTCCAAGGAGCAGCTCGCTTTCCGCCTGCTCGCCTCTGAAGCCAGGGTTGATTCCCAGAGGCTCCGCAAAGGATTCCTGGGCGAAACCGACTGGCCGAAGCTGACGGCGGCGGCAGGCAGGCTCTCCGAAGCGCCGTTATACATTGACGACACACCCGCCATCACCGTTCTGGAAATGAAAGCGAAGTCCCGCCGCCTGAAAGCGGACCGCGATCTGGGACTGATCGTCGTGGACTATATCCAGTTGATGCGCGCCCAGGGCAACCAAAATTCCCGCGAGCAGGAAATCTCCGAAATCAGCCGCTCGCTCAAAGCGTTGGCCAAAGAGCTCAAGGTGCCCGTGATCGCGCTTTCCCAGCTCAACCGCAAGGTGGAAGACCGTCCCAACCGGCGGCCGCAAATGGCGGATTTGCGGGAATCCGGCGCCATTGAACAGGACGCGGACGTGATCGCCTTTATCTACCGGGATGAGGTGTACAACAAATCCGATGACAACCCGGACAAAGGCGTCGCCGAAATCATCATCGGCAAACAGCGCAACGGCCCTACCGGCCTGGTGAAGCTTGCGTTCCTGGACCGGTTCACCACTTTTGAAAATCTGGCGCGTCCGGATGGACCGTCGTAAAAGACGAAGCGCGTCCGAACGGCAACATGCATGGATGGGGTGCGGATCACATGAGGCCCAAAGAAGTCATCGTCAATGATCGGATGCAAAAGGGTTACCGATACGTTCTGACCAAACCGGCCGGAAGAGATTTTGACCCGGACTTCAAGCCGGAACTGACGCCCAAACAAATGCTGGAAATCGGCGTCTTCGGCGGAAAATACATGACGGACTGCCGCAGGGAATTTCCCGCCTCCTGGTTTGCCAAAGCCAGACTCTCTCCCGAACGCCATGATCCGAAGCTCAACTGCTTCGGCGTCAACGCCTCCAAACCCCTCTCCTACTGGGTGGCCAAAGGCTGGATTCATCCCGACGATCCCCGGGGCTGGTTTCAGTGGTACTGCCGCTATTACTTGGGCCGCCGCCGCCCCGATGATGAAAGACAAATCAAACGCTGGAGCGCCATGCAGCGGCACATCTCCCAACTCACCAAAAACTGCCCCGCGGGCGATCTTTCCTGCCGCCGCAAACAGCGCCAGGCCCTGCTCCACTGGGCGTACGACAGCAGGAAAATGTAAGATATCTAACGGCGAGGCAACGGCGCTTCTTTCGTGCAAAGGATGCGCCGTTTTTCGGGAGCGTCATTACCGTTCAGAATTTCGGCGATTTCTTCTGTTTCTGTCCCCACGGACACATCATTCTGACGGAAGCTGCTCCCTTCAAAAAGATCAGGACAAACGTAATACTGATCTGTCATGATAAGCCTGTCGAACCATGGGGCGTTATATCATACGGGCTTCTCGCAGGCGCATACGGCAGAAAAAGGGACAACCATTTTTCTTTCAGACGCGGCGGTCAGGCCCGCCTGACTTCCAATGTAAATGGACTTCCCCTGCAGCCGTGCCGGCTTGAAGATTTACAGGGCCTATTATCAAGGAATCGCTATCCCGGTTATTTCGTTCGCTCACTATCGCATGTGCCCCATAATCTTCTGGCTAAGTTCATTCTTGACAATAGTAAACAATGTGTTTACTATGAAACTATGATTAAATCGTTTCGATGCCGTGAAACGGAGAAAATATTCCGCAGAGAACGCTCCAGCAAGTTTCCGGGCGATATTCAGCAGAGGGCTTTTATGAAGCTCAACGCCCTGGATGCAGCAGTTAAAATTGAAGACCTCCGCCTGCCGCCGTCTAACCGATTGGAAGCCCTGCGGGGGAAAAGGCATGGACAGTGGAGCATCCGAATCAACGATCAATGGCGGATTTGTTTTGTCTGGCAAAAAGATCATGCCGAAAAAGTTGAAATTGTCGATTATCATTAAGGAGCAAGGTTATGTTGAAAAAACGGATTAAACCGGTCCATCCGGGAGATTATTTAAAAGAGCTGCTGGACGAGCTGGAAATATCCCAGTACCGGCTGGCCCATGATCTGGGAGTTGGGACCATGAGGATAAACCATGTGGTCAACGGCAAGCGTCCGGTTAATGCGGAACTGGCATTGCGATTGGGCAGGTATTTCAGCCAGGAACCACGCTACTGGATGAATCTGCAAAGCCGGTATGACATGGATATGGCAGAAGATGCTCTTTCCGATCAGGTATCCCATGAAGTTCAGCCGCTGAGAATGGCGGGATAATGCTGCCTACGTTAGCGTAAACCATGTTCCCGGGTATGTAAAAAAAGGGCGCTCCTTTTGGGGGAGCGCCCTTTTGGTTTAAAGGGGATGGAAAATTATCCGCCCAGTTTCTCGCTGGCGATTCTCATGGAGTAGAAGGAGCGGTACACGAAAATCAGGGCAATCAGCAGGAAGACAACCGCCAGACCAATCTTCAGGTTCTGGTTGGTCATGGTCACCGCGATTTCCGTAGCCAGAAGACCGAACAGGGTCGTGAATTTGATGACCGGGTTCAAAGAAACCGAAGAGGTGTCTTTGAAGGGGTCGCCGACGGTGTCGCCGACCACGCTGGCTTCATGCAGCGGGGTGTTTTTCATCTTGAGATCCACTTCAACAATCTTCTTGCCGTTGTCCCAGCAGCCGCCGGCGTTGGCCATGAAGATCGCCTGGAACAGACCGAAGAAGGCGATACCGATCAGGTAGCCGATGAAGAAGTAGGGGTTGAAGAACGAAAGGGCCAGACACATGAAGAAGATCACGATGAAGATGTTGATCATCCCCTTCTGAGCGTACTGGGTGCAAATCTGAACGACTTTCTTGGAATCCTGAATCGAGGCTTCCGCCTTGTCCAGATTGATGTTCTTCTTGATGTACACAACGGCCTGATAAGCGCCGGTGGTCACGGCCTGCGTGGAAGCGCCGGTGAACCAGTAAATGACCGCGCCTCCCATGATCAGGCCCAGAATAATCTCAGGCTGAACCAGGGACAGCTTGGAAATGACCTGTCCGAAGAGACCTTCGAGCAGGATGATGATGCCGAACACCATGGTGGTGGCGCCGACAACGGCGGTTCCGATCAACACGGGTTTGGCCGTCGCTTTGAAGGTATTGCCCGCGCCGTCGCCGGATTCCAGATAATGTTTGGCCAGCTCAAAGTCGGGAGCGATGCCGTACGCCGCCTTGACGACGTCCTTGGCATCCTTGCGGGATTCGATCATGGACAGTTCATAAATGGACTGCGCATTGTCGGATACCGGACCGAAGCTGTCCACCGCGATGGTGACGGGGCCCATGCCCAGAAAACCGAAGGCCACCAGACCGAACGCAAAGACCGGCGCCGCAAAGGTGAATGCCGGGGGCATCAGCGCCATAACGGACGCATTCTTGGAAACCATGTAAGAGACAAACATCAGAAGCACAACCACCATTCCCAGCCAGAAACCGGAGAAGTTCCCCGCGACGAAACCGGACAGGATGTTCAGAGAAGGCCCGCCCTGTTTGGAAGCGTTGACGACTTCTTCGCAGTGACGGGAAGAGGTGCTGGTGAAGATTTTGGTGAATTCGGGAATCAACGCGCCGGCAATGGTTCCGCAGCTGATGATCACCGACAGAGCCCACCACAGGTCTGCGTATTTGGGATCAAGGTCATTTGCGTTCAGCAGGAAATAACTTGCCGCAAAGGTAACGCCGATGGAAACGATCGAGGTAATCCAGACCAGGTTGGTCAGCGGATGCTCGAAATTGAATTCTTTCTTTCCGGCAAAAGCAGCGGTGCTGATGCCGTTGTTGACAAAGTAGGAAACCAGAGACGTCAGGATCATGAGGATTCTCATGGCGAAAATCCAGATGATCAGCTTGCCGCCCATTTCGGGGTTGCCGGCCAGAGCCAGTGCCAGGAAGGTGATCAGCGCGACGCCGGTAACGCCGTAAGTTTCAAAACCATCCGCCGTGGGGCCGACGCTGTCACCCGCGTTGTCGCCCGTACAGTCGGCGATGACGCCGGGGTTTTTCGGGTCGTCTTCGGGAAGATGGAAGACGATCTTCATGAGGTCGGAACCGATGTCGGCGATCTTCGTGAAGATACCGCCGCAGATACGCAGCGCGGAAGCGCCCAGCGATTCACCGATCGCGAAACCGATGAAACAGGGGCCGACCAGTTCTTTCGGGATATAACCCAGGATCATGATCATGAAGAACAGTTCGATGCTCACCAGCAGAAGGCCGACGCTCATGCCGGAACGCAGGCAGATATTGACGATGTTGAGGGGATTGCCGGAAAGCGACGAGAAAGCAGCGCGGGAGTTGGCAACCGTATTAATGCGGATACCGAACCAGGCCACCGAGTAGGAGCCCAGAATACCCAGAATCGAACAGACCAGGATGATCACGATTTCGCCGGCAGGCATTCCGGACAGACCGCCAAAATAGTAAATCATACAAATGGCAATCAGGATCCATAAACCGATAAGGAACTTGCCCTGCTGGAACAGGTAGGTTTTGCAGGTTTCCCAGATCGTCTGGGAAACATCGAGCATCGCCTGATGGGCCGGCAGGTTCTTGGTCTGTACATACTGCATCACACCGAAAATCAACCCGATAATGCAGATGACCAAGCCGACGTTCAGAATCATCATGCCGGAAAGGGCGCCGCCCATAAAACTGACCTGACTTAAGTCCGGCAGTTTGATGTCCGCTTCACTGGCCAGGGCCGCGCCAGCGGAAAGCAGAACCAGCAAACCGCTCAGTAAAAATGTCCAAATACTTCTTTTGTTTCTAAACATTCACTATTCCTCCTTTTTTAGAAAATCTATATTTTTTGTCTGGTACTTGCTTATCGCTTTCTGCAGACCGTTCAAAACAATTTCAGCGCTCGCATCGGCCGCGCGATGAATCACTTCCGGCAGCATAACCTGCTCCTCCTTCCGGAAGGGCTCCAAGACATAACCCTCAATTCGGGATTTGTCAACTGGTTTGCCAATACCCAGTCTCACCCGCATAAAACCGGAAGTTCCCAAGTTAGACTCGATAGATGCCAGTCCTTTATGACCGGCGGTTCCCCCACCCGCCTTCATCCGCACAGCCCCGTAGGGCAGGTCGAGATCATCGTGAATAACGATGAGATTGCTGATTTCCGTTTTAAAGAACGACTGCAACTGCTTTACCGCAGTACCACTCAAATTCATGAATGTCTGGGGCTTGGCCAGAAGAACATTTTTACCTTCAACGGTCCCTTTACCCCACAACGCATTGAAACTCTTCTGTTTTAAATCAACTTTCCACCTGGCAGCCAGAAGGTCGGCCACCATAAACCCGATATTGTGGCGGGTGAATTCGTAGCGTTTCCCCGGATTTCCCAGTCCGACAACCAGATAAACCACTTGTCCCCTCTCTTTTTGAAAACGGAAAAGATATTTTCCAAAGCTGAAGAGACGCATGATCTCCCGTATAATTCCTCTGTTCCCTTATTTCTTTTCCTTTTCCTTCTTTTCTTCTTTCGCCGGTTCCGCGGCGGCGGCAGCGCCTTCCGCAGCTTCAGCACCTTCCGCGGCAACGGCTTCGGCGGATTCAACCTTGGCCACCCGGACGGCGGCGACGGACACGACAGCGGCGTCCGGCGGATCCAGATGGGTCAATCCCTCAGGAATGACGATATCTTTCACTTTCAGGGAATGGCCGATTTCAAGAGCTGAAATATCGACATCGATGTGGTCGGGCAGATCGGTCGGCAGACACAACACCCTGACGTCTCTTTTGATATGCTGGAGTTCCCCGCCGTTTTCCACGCCGACGGCCTTGCCGGTAAAGTTCAGTTCGACGTCAAAGGCCAGCTTCTTATTCATATCCACTTCATAAAAATCCGCGTGATAGAATTTCCCGCTCAGGGGCTGGATCTGCAATTCCTTGATCAGGGAAAGCTTCTCGATTTTCTTGCCGCCGTCATCAATCAGCAGCTTGATAAAGGCGTGGTCTTTCTTTTGCTTGTGCAGCCTGAACAGGTCGCTGCTTTTCACGGCCAGCGGGATGTTCCCCGTGGCTTTGCCGTAAAAAATGGCCGGCACAAGTCCCTGCTGACGCAGCCTTCGGGCCGGGCCCTTCTTGTGTTCTGTACGGACCTGGGCCGTTAAATCGGTTATTTCCATTTACCCCTTCCCTCCTAAATAAATAATGAACTCACTGAATCGTTGTAATAAATGCGGCGCACCGCTTCGGACAACAGGCCGGACACCGACAAAACTTTTATTCTTTCACATTGGGCCGCCTTTTCACAAAGCGGAATCGTATCCGTCACGACAAATTCCCTGATGGCGGATTTGCTGATGCGATCGATCGCCGGACCGGACAACACCGGATGCGTGCAGCAGACGGATACTTCCAGAGCGCCCGCGTCCGCCAGCGCCTGGGCCGCCTGCACGACGGTTCCCGCCGTATCCACCATATCGTCCAGAATAATGACCCTCTTTCCCTTGATGTTGCCGATAATATTCATGACCTGGGCTTCATTGGGGCCTTCCCTGCGTTTGTCGATAATCGCCAGAGAGGCGCCCAGCCTTTTGCCGAACGCCCGGGCCCGTTCGACGCCGCCGGTATCCGGGGAAACCACCACCGTATCCTCCCTGTAATTTCTTTTCATGTAGTCAATCAACACCGGCGTGGCAAAGAGGTTGTCCACGGGAATGTTGAAGAAGCCCTGAATCTGGCCGGCGTGCAGGTCCATGGACAAAAGGCGGTTGGCGCCGGCCGTCGTAATCAAATCCGCGACCAGTTTGGCCGAAATGGGCGCGCGGGGCGCCACTTTCCGGTCCTGCCTCGCATATCCGTAGTACGGCACGACGGCGGTGATGCGGTCGGCAGACGCCCTTTTCATGGCATCGATCATAATGAGCAGTTCCATCAGGGTGACATTCACCGGCGTGCAGGTGGACTGGATGATGAAAACATCCATCCCCCGAACATTTTCATCAATCTCCACGCGGGTTTCACCGTCGCTGAAGGTGGTTACATTGGCGTTGCCCAGCGGAACCCCCAGCTTTTCACAGATTTTCCGGGCCAGTTCCCGATTGGCATTTCCGGTAAATACCCTTATTCTTTCAAGCATTTAAATATTTCTCCCAAAGCTTTTCTGGCTGGGGCGGGAGGATTCGAACCTCCGAATGCAGGAACCAAAATCCTGTGTCTTACCGCTTGACGACGCCCCAACGTCTTCGATTTATAATTCAACCGGGCAGTTCTTCGTCAGGGGAGAATTCGTATTTACCCGAGAGTGATTGGGCAAAGAAAACGCGACAGTCTCCGGAAACTTTTTTTTCAATAGCACTCCGCGCTTCTCTGGCCGACTCTTCATCGGCAAAAAGGCCAAATAGCGTGGGACCGCTGCCCGACATCAATGCACCCAGGGCGCCTTCGTTGATCAGCAACTGTTTAAAATCCGCCAATTCGGGATGCATGTTCATCGATACAGCTTCTAAATCATTATGCAATTCCCGAATTACATCACCCAGTGCGTAAAATCGCGGAATGCTATAATTATTTTCTTTTTTTGTCAACGTGAAATTAAGGTTTTCGTAAACCGTTTTTGTGGAAAGGGGAAAGGGGGGATTGATTAAAACCATACTGAGTTTTGGCGTGTTTTCCAGCGCCTGGAGCCTGTCGCCGATGCCGGATGCAAACGCCGTTTGGCCAAAAATAAAAAAAGACACATCCGCGCCGAGTTTTACCCCCAGTTTCATCAGCTCGTCTTTGGAAAGCCCCAGTGAACACAGGTCATTGAGCGCCAGCAGGGTGGCCGCGGCATCCGAACTGCCTCCACCCAGACCGGCCGCCGAAGGAATCTGCTTGGAGAGCGTGATGTCAACGCCGCCCGGATAGCCGGTATGTTCAAAAAGCGCCCGGGCCGCCCGGTAAACCAGGTTTTTTTCATCCGTGGGAAGGTCGGTTCCGGGGCAGGAAAGCGCAATCCCCTCCGGGCGGAGGGAACAGATCAGTTCATCGAAAATGGAAATCTGCTGCATGACGGAAGCCAGATCGTGGTAACCATCCGGCCTCTTTCGCAAAATTCGCAGAAAAAGGTTGATTTTTGCAGGCGCCAGCCTTCGCATTTCAGCCTTTTTCTTTGACATAGCGCATTTTCAGCTCGTAGAGCACTCCCTCGATCAGATTGGTTTCGTTTTTGTCGAGGTTTCCGGCGGTTTTCTTCTGGAGCATATCCAGAATATCGATGGTCTGTTTGGCAGCCGGAAGATTCTTTTCGGCTTTTCCCCCTTCGACCTCCGGAAAATCGCCGAAATGAAACAGAGCGGACGTGGAAAGCGAAATAACAAAATTCGTAAAATTAACAGGTGGATACTCATCCGGTTCTGCCGGAGTTTTTCCGGCCTGTCCCTTCGGTTCCTCCGCTTTTACGGATGCCGGCTCCTCTTTTGCATTAGCATCCGGTTCTTCCGAAAAACGCCTGTCCCTGATGACAAATCCTTCGCCTTTGGTTTCTTCCGCCATAATACCCCCTTATTTTGCAGGGAACGGCCGCGACCGTTCCCTACTCTTTATCCTTCAGTCTTCAGCCTTCAGCCTTCGGTCTTCAGCCTT
>ERZ795030.5443-NODE-5443-length-11720-cov-11.115216_pt1 | contig 11720 bp, 5 predicted proteins | sample MGYA00375122_ERZ795030 | MGnify/ENA primary metagenome ERZ795030 (study PRJEB30165, sample SAMN05720146) | activated sludge metagenome | isolation source: anaerobic digester from wastewater treatment plant | place: Japan | collected 2015-04-20 ...
AGATCCTCGATGCTCCGGTCATTCTCGTGGTGGACGCCGGGGGCGCATCGCGGAGTGTCCATGCCATGATCCAGGGCTACGCGGGGTTCGACCCGGGCGTCCGGGTTGCCGGTGTCATCCTCAACCGTATCGGGAGCGCCCGCCATCTGACCATGATCGAGGAGACAAAGAGCCTCCCGATCTATGGGGGGGTCCCCCGGCGAAAGGATCTTACGGTCGAGAGCCGGCACCTCGGGCTTGCGATGGCGACTGAAGATGATGCGATGGCGCGGTTCGGTGCGGTGGTGGAGGAGACCTGCGATCTCTCGCGGGTCATGGATCTCGCGCGGTCTGCCCCGCCCCTTCCGGCGCCGGCAGAGGGCGGGAGCCGGTCGGAGACCCGGGTGCGGATCGGCGTCGCGCAGGATGCGGCATTCTGTTTCTACTATGCCGATAACCTTGACCGGCTCGCACGGGCCGGAGCAGACCTGGTCTTCTTCTCGCCGGTGGCGAACAGGCTTCCGGATGTGGATGCCCTCTATATCGGCGGCGGCTACCCGGAACTCCACGCAGCGGCGCTCACGGCTTCCCGGTGCCGGGAGGATATCCGCCGGGCAGCCGACGATGGCATGCCGATCTACGCGGAGTGCGGCGGACTCATCTACCTCACGGAACAGCTCGCGACCGCCGGGGGTGACTACCCGATGGCAGGTGTCCTCCCCGCGACGGCCGTGATGACGGACCGGATCCAGGCTCTCGGCTATGTGGAGGCCCGGGTGGCCGGCGGGGCACCGATCCTTATACCGGGTTCGGCCTTCCGGGGCCACGAGTTCCACTACTCGCGCCTCGACTGCGCCTCTGACGCGAGGTTTGCCCTGACCCTCCTCCGGGGAAAGGGGATCGACGGCGGCCGGGACGGACTTATCGCACAGAACGCGGTCGGGCAATATACCCACGCTTACTTCACGGAGGGGTCTGCCGGGATGCTGGTGCAGGCTGCTCTGGCATACCGGCGGTCATAGAGCAAAAAAGGGGTCAGGAGGTTGTGTTGCCGGTGACGACGATGAGCCCGGTAAACCCGGTTGGCAGTGACATGTAGGAGTAGTTGTCCGGCGTGGCGAAGGTGAAGTTATACGAGTCGCCCGGCTGAAGTACCCCCGAGTCGAAGTCTGCCGCCTGACCGGTCGCCGTGACGGTCTCGTTTTCGGCGGCGTTGTTGGTCCAGGTCACCGTTGTGCCCTGGGAGACGGTGAGCACATCCGGCACGAACCCTCTATCGGTGATGGAGACGCTCTCGCCGCCGGCTGCCGGCGGCGCGGGCGGGGTCTCCATCGCGTTTGCGGCGGGGGTCGTTATAGTCCCGGCCGGCGTGGTTCCCACGGATGTTGCTGTGGTCGTTGTTTCCGCCGGGGTTCCGGTGGTTCCCGGCGTCGTTGTGCCGGGAGTTGCCGTTTCGTTGCTCCCCGGCTGCACACACCCCGCGATCATGATGCCCGCGATCACCATGAGGGCAAGGATACCAAACATTCTCTTCATGGGGCAGACGATGTTTCTTAGCGTAGATAAAGTTTACCCCTGATGCGAGAGCCGGAATGCGGGGTAACCGTGATGCCGGGCCTCCGGTTGCCCGGCTACCTGGCCGGCAACGCTATCCTGTTTGTTGATAAACCCCTCAAATGGGGTCAGGTTCGCCGGATAGCGGGTCGTGGGCAGGGGGGCTCCCGGCCCTCCTGCCGGGGGTCTGTATGCCGGCGCAGTGCAGGGATGTCAGATCGGGTGGCTCCGTCTCGACCCATTTGCCGTCCCCGCCGGCGAGGGGTCAACGGCGGTATATCTTCGTGCATTTTCGGCGGTGGAAAAGTGTACACTGGATCGGGTGACGAATCCGGGCCTTAAAGCGCCAGCCGGCGCACTTTCCGTGTTGCCGACCTGCCATAGGGTGATATCGGAGAGATTGCGCATTTTTGAGCCGTTTTTGAGGATTCCGCCGACGATCTCCCGGGTTCGTGCCGGGACCAAAAAAGAGGGGTTGTCGGGTTACTTCCGCATCATGAGGAAGTATCCGGCCACCACGACGATTGCGATCACGGCGAAGATTGCGAGAATCATCGTCATGGGCAGCCCTTCAGCAGGCGGTGCTGTGGGTGTCGTGGGCGTCGCTGGCGCGGCCGTGGTCACCGTCTCGGTCGGGGTGGTGGGGGTCGTTATCGGTTCGGTGAAGAGCGCGTAGATGCTGAAGTGCGTTATCCGGATCTCGACGGTCCTCGTGCCCGGGATGATGGTCGTCGGGACGTCCTCCCAGAGACCGGACTCTTTGTTGTACCACTTCATCATGCACTGCTGGTTCGTGAGGTCGAGAGAGTTCCAGACGTCCTCGGGGATGTCAAGCGAGAGCGTGATCGCCGGGTCGAAGGTTGCACCGTCAGGGCTGGCCTCATAGGCGTAGCCGGCGAACTTGAAGACCGATCCGGACGGGACCGCCGGGACCGCGTCGCCGGCGAGAGGTTTGAGACCAATCTCGCCGAGCGGTTTGCCGTTGGCGTCGAGCGCCTTCGTGCCGATCGGGATGAACAGGCTCGCGATGTTATCGGCGGCGTTAACCATGACGGATTTGAGGACAGTCCCCGCGCTGCTGGTCAGGAGAGTGCCTGTCCCGGTGTAGGTGGAGACGGTGCTGCCGCTGCCACCGCCGCCGCCGCCGGAGGGGCTGGGGGGCACGGGGGTGGGGGGCACAGGCGATGTGATGGTGAGCATATGCTGTCCATAAGCCTGTATCGTGCCGTTCGCGCTCTGTCCAACCATGTAGACACGGTAGGAGCCAGGATCAAGACCAGATGTCGAGATCACGGCCTGATTCGTGTTCGCCATCACGTACTTCCCGCTGCTCGGGCTGACATAGATGTTGCCGATGAGCTTCTGAGTCGCGGGGATACCGTTGTAAGTAAAGTTCAGGAAGAGGGTTTCTTTACCGAGCGTCGCCGCATCGATGAGTGCAGTGCCGCTGTAGGCAACATCGCGGAGAACAATTACCCCGAGACGTTCACAGGGTGTGTCGAACCTGAACTGCGCGGTAAAGGTCGCGTTCTGTTGCACACTTGTGGGGGTGATAGCACCCTGGTCATTGCTTTCCATGACTATGACCGGCATCATGCCGAGGAAACCGATGCGGTCGCCATCCATAGCGATTGTGGCAAGCACGTAGTCGCCAGGTGCAGGCTTAATTGACTTCAGGTTCTGATCGTTCAACCGGTAACCAGCGTTCAGGTCTACCTGGTTCGCGGGGTGGCGGAGGGTCTCGGATATGTTGCCTGGGTTGGTGATGGGGATTCCACTCTGATCGGGCATCGAGATCGTGCCATCATCGGCAACGACGATCTTCGTCCAACCGCCGTTGATGAAGATGTAAGCGGTCTCCTTGAGGAGAGCGTCGTAGTTGATCGAGTGCATGCCGCCCTTTCCGCCTTCGATCAGTTCAGCGATGTAGGTCTCATTTGCTTCCACGAGCACGAGAGTAGCGCTCTTGACATGGGGGACCTTCACGAGGAAGTCGAGGCTCGCACCCGGATCGAGGACCCAGACGTTGCGATAGGTCTCGTTTCCGGCAATTGTCCGGTTTGCGTTGTTGTCGACGGTCACGTAAATATCAGGAGTAACCTGGCCAACATTCGTCACCGCCTTCGCCAGTGTATCCATGGTGGGGAGGGATACAGTGCCTCCGTAAAGGGTGATGGAGCTTACGGCAGTCCTGCTGATATCTTTTACCCCGATGTAAGTCGTGTCGATGCCGACAAACGTGCCCATCTTCGTTGAGTTCACCCAGATCATGTAGTCATTGTAGAGGTGGAATACACGGTTACCGTAGTTACCGGCCTTATCATAGGCACGGAACGCGAGATCGCGGTTTCCATCATCGATCGGCGGGATTGTGGCAGTCCCAATGAGGCTGGCGCTGGACCAGAGCTCGTTGCCTTTCGCAACATCCACGAGGGCGACGCGGTCAAAGTTCGGGTCGGAAGCGACGTTCCAGTTCAGGGTCAGCGTCTCGCCGGCCTCTATGTAACCGTCACCGTCACTGTCGGCGACCGTGAAGGTGTTGATCACCGGTGCGACGGTATCGAGCGTGAAGGTCCAGTTCAGGTACCGCGCATCACCGAAGATATCGATGCCGCTGGCGTTCACCCAGTACCCGCCATCGGGAAGAACGGGAGGCATGGTACCTTTTGCATAGTCAGTGGTGGTATCGATAGCAAGCGGTATCGGCCCGTAGGTCGCGGATCCGAGAATCATACCGACCGTCCCCTTGTTCATCTGGGACATGAACACCCGGGCCTCGGCAGGTTTGACGTTGATGTAGCCGGTCGGTTCGGGTTTCGAGAACCCGACATCGACGACGTTGATGACCTGGGTTGCCGTTCCAGAGTTTCCTGCGGCATCAGTTGCTGTTACTGTCAGCGTGACGCCATCTTCAACAGGCCAGGTGACCTGCTTGCTGAAGGTGTAGTCGGGAGCCTGCCCGCCGAGCGGAAGGAGATCATACACGACCGCTGGATGGGTCGCGTTCTTCAGGGTGGCCTGAGCAGTTCCCATCCCGCCGACGTCGCGGATCGTTCCGGCAATGTTGAACGTAGACGAGACGCTCGTCGGCGTGGTGAGCGTGATCACCGGGGGCACTTCATCTTTGGTTTTGAAGGTGCCGTTGATGACAGTCGTTGAAGGTATGACATCGTCACCATTGGTGTCGTCCAACGTGATCAGAACTATCCCAACAGGAGTAGCTGAACCATCGTTCTTCAGGGCTCTAAAGGTGACGTTTGCAACCCAGAACGGAACAGTATTCGAATAGCCTGTTCCAGTTGCCCCTGCAAATATCATTCCACTCGATTTAACAGGCGGAAGTTGAAATGTTCCCTCTGCACTGACGTCGACCGCTTCTGTAACAGCCTCGTCAAAGTAGACGGCAAATGTGAACGAACCCGTTTTCGGGCTAAAGTCGTTGCTGAACCATACTTCTGCGTTTGCCTGCTGACCCTGTTGAATTTCTGTATTATCTGTCACAGATACAGTGCCGGTTCCTGTGGCACCGGCTGCGGATATACAGAAAGACAAAGTTAACAGTACCAGAAGTATGGCGTTAACAGATGTCTGCATTTTCATAATCAACCCTCTTTCTTTGAAATAATTAATCCTTTCTATTTAATATGATCACAGCCAAAATTGCAACGAGGGCGATCGGGGCGGGAAACGCCGCCCGGGGTGTGCTCGCTGCCGCTTCACTTGTTTTGGGCGTTGCCTGAGATGGGGGTGTTGATTCCAGCGGCGCCAGAGATGTTGTTGGTGCCGTCACAACTGTTGTCGGTTCGATCTCGACCGTTTGCGATGTTTTTCCCGGTGTGGCAGTTACTGTCGGTGAAGGAGAGGTACTCTCACCGGGTGCGCCCCCCGGTGGATTCTCTGATGTAGTCGGCAGCGCAGTAGGGATCGTCCCGCTGAATTCGGGGTTGGTAGCGGGGATCGGGTCTCCACGGCTATTTCCCAACTCCCTAACACTGATCGTGATAGGGCCTGTCCCCTCGGTTTCCACGGACGCGACGGGAACATCGCCGGTCCGCCCTTCAGCAGATATTCCAGCGATAATGGTCATTCCCTCATTGTTTTTGATGTTTCCTGCTACCATGAAGCCCGGAAGTTCCTTAACAGAAGTGACAGAAACATCCGAACCATAGGAGAGGACGACAGTGAAGGCGCCAAGGCCGATACTGTCATCAACGCCCATGACAATGAGTTGACCATCAGTAAGGCGTACTTCCGCTCCCTGTACCGATGCAAACGCTACGCACAGTACCACTACAAGAACAAGTGTGCGTGAAAAAGTGGGTTTCAATTGATCCACCTCAAGGTTTAAGGTTGTAATACTCATCGCGTGAACCTGTCACCTTCTGGAGAATGAACATCGCATCTGAAGATGTGATCGTCTGTTTATCCCGGGAATGAACGTCAACATAGTCGTACGTATCAAAACCAGTCTTGCTGCCAACCACAAACTGCAGGATGAACATTGCATCTGTAGAGGTTACCTCACCAGTCCTCCGCGCTTTACCTAATTTGCCACCTTCAAGCTCAATCTCTACCACATTGCTGCCTGCCGTCGTGTTGTAGACGACCAGGGTAGCATTCGTGGTTGAGTAGGTTCTTGTGGTTGGGTTATACTCAAACGTCCCATTGATCAGCTCGTACTCCGCCTCCACGCCGTTCACCCGCACCACCGGGTTGTTCATCAGGTAGCGCATCGGGAACTCGAGCGCAATGCCGACCTCGCCGCCATCCCCGAGAACCGTCACGTTATAGGTGGTGGCCTCGCTTCGGGCCGCATTGAGCTGCTCGGGCTCCACCTGCGCCACACTGGCGATACTGCCCGCGCCTCCCTCCGAGAAGATCAGGGTCGGGGAGAGCAGGGATGACGGGAGTGTGATGTTGCAGAGCACCGTTGCATCCGGTTCGACCCTGGCCACAGTGTGGATCGAGGGGAAACCGGCCTTGTTCACGACGAGCGTGTAGTTCCCCTCGAGGATGCCGGTGAAGGTGTGACTCGATTTATCCTGAACTGTGCTCGTCCCGAGAGCAATGCTTTCGGCCTTGATAGGCGCGCCGTCCTCATCAACGACATTGACAGAGACGTTCCCCCTGCCCTTGACCGTAAAGGTCTTGTTGATCAGATAGACATCAGTCTCATCGTAGAGCGGCCGGATGCGGAGATCCAGAACCAGCGCCCCGTGATCTTCGGGGGTTATGGTGAACCTGTAAGTCTGAAGCTCACTCACATTCCACGCGACAGACTGGATGAAGAGCGAAGGGCGGTCGTTGCCTGTCGTGCCATTCAGATACTCAAATGCGCCTGGCTCATTGTTCTCAATGATCCCGGTAGCATTATCGAAGGTAAACCCGGCGATCGGAATCTCGATCATCGGGGCGTAGACGCCTGTCTTCTTTGGCGTGACCTTGATCGTCACATCCGACTTCTCACCGGCAACCATCTGAGTTGAGGTGATGCCAATGTCGTAGGAATTCGTGTTCTCCTGTACCAGCGGGGCGTCATTCAGGATCCCGATATCAGTCGAGACCTGCAAGAGTCCGACATTCTCTTCATCGCCGAACGACTTGATCACCGGGTTCCCCTGGATTGTGCTGTCGATCTCGTTGACCGGGGCGGACTGCGAGTGGTCGACGCTGACCAGGATGGGACCACTACCATCGGTGAGCGTGGCAGTGAGCACGTGCGATCTCACTGTGGAGAACCCATTACCAAAGATATCACGTTTCTGGGTTCCTCTCGCCATAAGGGTATCCATCTGGTCTTTCGTCAGCAGGTAGGGCTCTCGGGGGTTCGCCGCACCCACACTGAAGGTGCCGATGGATACCTCATCGATGAAGACCTCGACCGTGCCGGTAGTCACCACGCTGGGCTGGCACTGGATCAGCGCATCGATGGCTACCTGAGAGGCCCAGGTGTATCCCCAGCTTCCACCGCTCTCGTACTGATTGATGAGCCAGTTAACCCCGCCGCTGATCGTCTCGTTGTCGGCAGTGAGCCCGGTCGCATTCAGCGCGAGAACCGCGTATGCGGTCGCCTCGGTCTTCATTCCGCCGTCATACCAGCCGTAGTAACTGCCCACAGGCCAGGAGCCATCAGGATCCTGCTCACCGATCAGCCACTCGACCGCAGCCGCTTTTGCATCCGCAATCTGTTCTTCGCTGACAACATCGGAAGGCATCCCGAACGCTTCAAGTCCCCAGAGGGCAAGAGCAGTCGCCATCGCCTGATCGTCGCCGGATGACCAGTAACCACCCGGGCTCTGGGTGCTGACGAAGTACCGCGTGGCGTTCTTCATGTTGTCCTCCATGTAGCCGCGGTGCTCCTCGTCCAGTTCCACTGTCTGGTTGATCATGTCGTGGATGAGCATGACAAACGCAGTGTTCGACTCGGGAGTCCACGAGTGGCAGACATGAGCGCTCCACGTCCAGGTGCCGCTCCCGGGGTTGTCTGGATTATCGTGGAACCACTTGACCAGGCTCTCGAAGTTCACTTTGCCGGTATCAAACGTGCTGCCGTTCGTGATCTTGCCTGCAAGGAGCTGGTTTAAGTCCTCGCCGGGCATGTTGATCCGGGCGAGGGTGTAACCCGCGTAGGAACTCGATGACGACTCCGAGGGCTCGCCGCCCCAGAGACTCCAGCCGCCCGCACTATTCTCATAATATCTTCCGGTGTTCTGGCCTACCTCGCCACCCACAAGGAGTTTTGCAACGCCGGCGGCAACCGAGGTGTTCACGGTGTCCCGGATGTAATCCCAGTTAGCGGGCCTGTCGGCACGTTCAAGGTAGTAGTTCTTCACGTTCAGTGATGCGAGCATCCGGCTCGTCGTCTGCTCGACGCACCCGTAGGGGTAGCCAACAAGATACTCAAGGCCTGAGAGGGTGCGCCCGCGGGCGCCGGACTGGACGATGATCTTTGTGGTGTTATCGTAGGTGTTGTTGGTGTGGAGGGTGTTGAAGGTCAATCTACCGTCCTGACCGCTGTTGACAGACGTGGCGTTGGTAGACGAAACCCGGATCGAGGGGATCCAGATGAGCACTCCTGGACCGCCCTGGGATTCGGCCTTTCCGTTCGCGGCTATATCAAACCTGATTTCGCCGGGGGCGATCTGACCGGGCGTATCCGACCATAGCCAGGCATCCACGTAGTTCCAGTCATAGGCATACAGGTACCGGGTCTGGTTCTTCGCACCGTAGACGTTCACATGGTCAGGGGTGGTGATGTTGAACCAGATGTTGCCTGACTGGCTTGCCCTCACGTAGGCATACATATAGAACCATGAACCGGTGCTTGCCCTGCCATCCCAGGGGCCGTAGATCTCGCTGTTGAACTTGAGAGTATACTCCTTTGCGGTGACGGTCGTTGAATGCGTCGTCGCTCCTGAGATACCCTCAGCGCTCGTCACGTTGATCCGGACAGTGTAGGTTCCTTCTTCCCCAGGAGTCCATGCGAGTTCCCGCTGGAACTTGCCCCAGGCGGGGATGGCCTCATCAGGGTAGTCCCAGGACTTCACCAGGTTGCCGGCCTCATTGAGGACGCTGACGTTGATGTTGAGTGGGGATGTTGTGGCGCTCCGCCTGTTCACGACCGAGGCGGTGATGCGGTTCTCCTGGCCGGCGATCACCTGGCTCGACGGCACAGCGATCCGGGCATCGACGATGTTACTCTTCTCGGTCGTTATAATGGCGTTCATCACCGACGATACTGTGATGTTCTCGCCGGATGTGGAGTTCAGGAACCCATAGTTGTTGATAGTGAGATTGATCGGTGTCGAAGCGCCCGTATCGTCGACCGCCTTCAGGCGCACTGTGAAGAGGTCGGCATCGCCCGAGACGCCCGCAAGGGTGGCGTTCACCGCTGCGACGCGGATACGCCCGCTCTGGGTGTAGACAGCGTTGTTATTCGCGTCGCCTGAGAAGAGCGAGCCGATCGTGACACTTCCGGACTCGGTAGCAAGAGCGACCACCGAGGGTTTCCAGTTCATGTCGATATCGAACCCACCCAGGTTGCTTACATCCTGCACCTTGACGGTCAGGGTAACAGTCTCCCCGTAAGGGCAGGCGCTCTCTGCCGGATCCACCGAGAGTGTGGCTGCAGAGCAGACGCCGCAGAGGAGGGTGAGGAGCAGGATGCTCCATACCATATGTCTCATTTCTTCTTCCTCCTTTATTCCTCATATGATCTTGAAGTATGCGTCCCTCAGGCCGACATTCTTCTGGGCGATGAACATTGCATCGCCGACGTCGATGGCTTTGTTCCGGGTGACGTCGGTTCTCCGGAACTGTTCGCTCCCGGGATCTTCAGGCCTCCTCTCCAGTCCCACGACCTGCTTGAGCACGAGAAGGGTGTCGGCCTGGTCGACTCTTCCATCGGAATTCGCGTCACCATAGAGCAGGAGATACGCGCTACCGCTCGTGGTTTCGATCGGGATAGGGAGAACGTTATCATCAGTAAGCCCTGCAACCAGGTTCAGGGCTGTTTTGTCACCAGTTTTCCCGGTGACCCTGAACTGGATGGTCGCTATGGTAACATCTCCGCTGACACCGGATACCGATACACTCTCAAAACGAACGCGTCCGGACTCAATGTTCGGCTGACCAAACAGGGGCAGCGCTCCTGCCGTGACCCCTTTAACCTCAAGGACGGATCCGTTGAAGGTGAGGTCGATATTGGCGGCCGCAAGTTTTGAGACCTGGTTGACGGTTATTGGGAGGTCGTAAGTCGTGCCGGGCACCAGCACGAGATCTCCGGGCAACTCAATTTTGGTCGCCGGGTTGGTGTACGACCCGATCGTGGCGTTTGCACGGTTGTTTGCAAACGTCGTCTCGTAATCGGTCAATCCACCGCGGTTGACCTCAGCGTTTACCGTGTACTCACCGGTAACAAGCGTCTGGTTGAACCAGACATACGTCGATTTTCCAGGCATAAGCGCCGGGATTGCTCTCGTCTCCTCCGGTTTGCCGGTGATGCTATAGTGGAGGTTTGCCGCGTTGCTTCCGACCTCACCACGGTTCGTCACCAGAATACCAATCACCGTAGTGTTCGTCGGCGTGGTGTACCTCGGCGCGATGACCTCAACGGCGAGATCCGGCGCGGTGATCCGGACAGGATATGCGAGCCGGTTGTTGTCGTAGTTCAGCTCCTCAACCACCCGGTTCGAGTTGACCTCGATCCCGACGTTGACGTCGAGGGGCAGCCGGTAGTCACTCGTGTTGATCCCGAACTGATCTGCTTTGCGTGTAACCGTCGTGGTGAGGATAGTCTTCGTCTCACCCACGCCAAGGCTATCCTCGAAGTACGTAACATCGCTGTGGGATCCGACCTCGGCCGTGCAGTCCATCCGGGTTCCAGCATAGACATAGTCCGCCGTCCCACTGTTCCTGATGGAGAGAGAGACGTTGGCGAGCGTGATGCTATCATCCCGCTCGAGTTTCACAATGTGCGGTGCGGATACGCCCGGCACGAAATCGGGAAGGAGCTTTGCGGTCACCATCAGGTAGCCACCGTCTCCCTGCACGAGTTCGCCATTGTGGTAGCAGGCCACCAGGTAGGGAATCTCCGATACACGAGCAAGGCTCTCCCTGAGCGCCTGCTGGCCGGCGGTCGGTGCGGTGAACGTCAGGGTCACCTTGCCGTTCGCATCCGTGTAGCCGGTCGCGAACACCGTGTAGGGGTCGGGGAACCAGTCAGCGAGGAGGATGTTCGCGTCTCTTGGATCATTATTGAATGAGAACCAAGACGTATCCCCCGCCGCGCCGGCCGCAAGCACGACGCGTGCGCCGGCGATGGGTGCTCCGTCGCTGGTCGATGCAGTAAAGGTGATCGGCACCGACGTCCCGACCAGGACGGTGTCCGGCATCGTGTAGGAGACGGACCTCTCCGGGTTGCGGAACGTGGTATAGAGGTACCGGTCGATACTCTTGCTGTTCGGGTTGAAGAGACCGTAATTGATCTCATAGTCCCCTTCCATCTCAGGGATCACCCGCCGACTCTCCGTCCCGACGAAATTCACGACGGCAGCATCTTCAGCCGCCTCGGAGTCCCACATCGATACCGCTGATCGCCTGTTGAGAGTAAAGAAGCCCTTCTCGTGGATGAGTTCGCCGGCAGGCCCGTAACTCCTGGCGATCACGTTGTAGGCATCGCCATCCGG
>ERZ795030.5455-NODE-5455-length-11707-cov-6.184604_pt1 | contig 11707 bp, 9 predicted proteins | sample MGYA00375122_ERZ795030 | MGnify/ENA primary metagenome ERZ795030 (study PRJEB30165, sample SAMN05720146) | activated sludge metagenome | isolation source: anaerobic digester from wastewater treatment plant | place: Japan | collected 2015-04-20 ...
CCTGTGCATCTTGATGGAAAACATGTTCGACGCCGATCCACGCCCCATGCGCCGCGTCGCCGAAGCGTTGCGTTCGCCGCGTTTCGGGTTTTGCCTGGACATCGCGCACGTAGCCCTGCATTCGGCGCGCCCCATTGGCGAGTGGATTGACGTCCTGGGCGAATGCCTGCGGCATGTGCACCTGAACGACAGCCGGGGATCGTTTGATGATCATTTGGGACTGGGGCAGGGAACGCTTGATATCAAAGGGGCCATCGGCCAACTCGCGGCCACGGGGCTCCCGCTGACATTCACCCTCGAAACAAACGATCATCCTCGTCTGAGCCTGGCCTTTCTCGGCCTCGAGCCCTGAACGCTTTTCCTCGCCCGGAGGTTCAAGGACCGCGACGACGATGGCCGGTCAACAGAGCGGCGTATCCGTCCCACATACCCCAAAAAATGCCGAAGTCCCGGCATTTTGCGAAACGCACCGCCCGCAGCAGGGATTCGCCGATCTCGGACCACCAAAAGCACAGCCACCTAAATCCGTTTGGCTCGATCAATTTGGTGAATACGTAGTGGTGGTTGAGGATCTGCATTTTCGACAATCGGCGCCAATCCGTGCGGGCGACGGGCGTCGCCACGTGCAACAAGGTGGCGCGGGGATGGCCAAGCAGCCGACCCAGCTTCCCCGCACGATACGAGAACTCGGCGTCTTCCATGTGCCCGTATCCCGCAAAAAACTCATCGAACGCGATGTGATCGAACACGGTGCGGCGAAACGCGCAGCCGCAGCCGCCGACAATTTGGACCGGATGGGGCGCGGCATAATCCGAATACCAGGTGAGCGTGCCGAAACCGGACGGCTGCATCCGACCGTCGCCGTTGATGCGGGTGAGCAAGAACAGACGTCGCAGCCACGTGCCCAAGATCGGCGGCGGCCCTTGGGGAAGCCGCGCCGTGGCGCCGACGCCCGCCACATCCTGGCCATCGGCGGCCTCGAAAATCTTTTGCATCTCGTCCAGGTACGGCGGGTCGAGAATCACGTCGTCATCCAAAAAATGCACGACGTCCTTGGTCGCCTCGCGGACGCCTGCGTTGCGCTGGCGCGTAAGGCCCGGTTCCGCCCGCAGGTAGCGCACCGCGCAGGACGGCAACCGCTGGGCAGCCTCGCGCAGGACCGTCTCGCTATCGTCGTCGCCCGCGTCCACCACGATGAGTTCCTCGGGGGGACGCGTCTGCCTGCACACGCTTTCCAAGCAGCGAGCCAAATCGTCGCGCCGATTTTTCGTGCAAATGATAACGCTCGATGACAACACGCCCGGCTCCCTGCACCCTCCTGTCACACGCCGCGCATATGATTCACCACGCGGTGAAGTCCCTCCTGCAGGGAAACCTCCGGTTTCCACCCCAGAACCCCTGCGATTTTGTCGTTGGTCGCGGCGATATGCATCACCTCGCCCGTCCGCAGCGGCTTGAGCAGAGGGGTCTGCGTGAACCCCGTCGCCACCTTGAGCGCCTCGAATATCTCGTTTACCGAGGTCCCCTTCCCCGAAGCCAGGTTCATGATCTCGTTGTCGCCCGCCCGCAACGCCAGAACGACCGCCCGGGCGACGTCGCCCACGTAGACATAGTCCCGCGTAGGTTCGCCAAACCCGTAGAGCGTCGGCTGCTTGCCGTGCAACATCAGCTCCGTCAGGATTGCGCACACGCCGCACTCGCCATGGGCGACTTGGCGCGGGCCAAATATGTTGGAAAACCGCAGGATGACGTATGTCAATCCGTACAAGCGCCGGTATAGCCGGATGTATTGCTCACAAGCATATTTGCTGGCCCCGTAATGACTTAACGGCGCGGCTGGGGTGGTCTCGGGCGCGGGCAGGCGCTCCGGTTCGCCGTAGATCGCCCCGCTGGTGGAAGCAAACACCAAGCGTTTTACGCCGTGCTTCACGCAGCCTTCGAGCAGGTTGATCGTGCCCAGAATATTGCTCGTGGCGTCGAAAATCGGCTCTTGCAGGCTAAGGGTGACATTCATCTGCGCCGCGAAATGCGCCACCGCATCAAACTGCTCTTGGGCAAAGAGATCGAAAAATTCCTTGGAACAGATGCTCATCTCGTAAAACGCGGCGGCGGCGTTCACGTTGGCGCGGGACCCCGTGGACAGATCGTCTACAATCACGACCTGATGCCCGGCCTCCAACATGGCATCCGCCGCATGCGATCCGATGAAACCCGCTCCGCCGGTGACCAAGACCTTCATAATGCTCTCCTATGCTTCTTCATTCGCTCTTCGGACGAAAACCATGCCGCGAACGATGCGTCCACGCGCATGCCGTTTCATGCCCAACGTCCCTCTGGCGCGCAAAACGGCGTCCGGTTTCTGCGCTGGCATCCCCCCTCCCGCGCGCCGGATACGATTCAGACAGCGCACGACCCGGCGCTGGGAAAGAAAAGAAGAACCTTGTCCTCTGTCGCGCCCTGTGACGCACAGGACGGAAAGGCGCGCCGCCAAGCGTCTTTCATCGAGCTCTTGGAAATTCCTCTTGCGACGCGAACGGCATGCCCCGCGAGCAACACAGCGCCCACGGCCCCACTGCCTGGCCTTGCCCATTTCCCGGCGCGGTCATTGGCCAGGGTTGTAGATCATCGGGCCAGCGCCCGGCGAGCCGTCGGGAAGCAACGCCAGTTCCGGCTCCCCGGGATACGCCATCTGTTTTCCTTCGCCTTGCCGCACACGGGCGCGCCAATCGAAATCGGGCAATCCATTGCCCTTGCCGCCGTCGTTGGCGTCGCGCGTCGCGAGATAATACGCACGCAAGGCCAAGAACGGGTAATAATACGCCGGATTGCCGATGGCGGCCAGGAATCCTTCCTCGTCGGGAGGGCACACCACTCCGCCCGTGTTCTCGTTCGGCCCAACACCTATCAGAACATAGGCGTCATGGCGCGGAGCCGGGTTTTTCAGGGGCTGAAGTTGCGGCATAGAACGCCAATTGGACGGCCACGAGTTGGCGTTTTTGTCGTTGTTGTTCCACCACGTGCGGATGGGCCTGAACTGATCCAGATTGACCGGGACATACACGAACGGGCGCGTCTTGCCGTAATCCTGGCTCTTGGTCCGTTTGATATCGTCCAGGGAAAGGGGCTGATCGTATAGAAATTCCGGGTCGAAACTGACGTTTTTCGTGGCCGGATCGACTTTCCCGATAGGCTGATATTCCATCAACCCAATCGTTCTATTCCCGTCGGTGTCGTACGTGGAGGAAAAGCGATCATACAAATCCGTCTTGCCGTAGAGGTTGATGTAGGCCATGAACGGACGAAGATAAAAAGCGTTTTCCATGTCGTCGATGTTTGCAGGAACGGAAGGAACGCCGCCGTTTTGCAGTTCCATCTTCATCCATCCCCACTTCGGGAAGCCGTATCCCGGGGGAAAACTCCCGTTGTCGGCATAATACGCCGACAACGCCGTTCGGATGTTGGCGAAATCCGTCTCGACCTTGGTGATGCGGGCCTTTTCAAGGACGCGCGGAGCGCCGACGACTGCGATGCCTGCCAATATTGCAATGATAGCGATAACGACAAGCAGTTCGATCAAGGTAAATCCGTGGGCAGAAAGCGGACCGTCAACCCGTCGCCGGTTCATAGAACCTCCTCCCTGGCATAATCCCCTATTCACCCCGGTTTTCTCGCGCCGTCCTCCGGCATTCCGCGCCCTCGCCCCGCCGGTTGGCTGTGGGCAAGACGCCGTTGCCGCCCGCGCCGCGCTAAACCTCTTCGCCTCGCGGACATACGCCCGCGAGCGCACGCATTCCCCGCTGCGTCCGTCGCAGGCGGCACGAAATGCAAGCCACCCTCATGGTACCACCGGAAACCCCAACGGTCAACCGTTCCCGATTCCCACGCGTTTTCGCACGGGGCGCAGGCCAAAGCCGCCTATCCTGACCGAATTCATCCGCATTACGCCGTCCTGATGGCGCTGTCATGCGGAGATTGCGCCGCGCAGCGCCTTCTCGTGGCGTGAAAAAGGCGGGCAAGAGCTTTTTCACTAATTATGCCTACGCCCTGTTACGATCAGGAAACCCTGACGAAAATGCTCTCACAAGACCGACCATAGGCACAAAAAATTAAACGGCTCTACACGTTGAAACGGAAAAGCAGGATGTCGCCGTCCTGGACGATGTACTCTTTGCCTTCGAGACGCATGTGGCCTTGTTCTTTGACTTTGGCCATCGAGCCCGCGCGGACGAAATCGTCATAGGAAACGACCTCGGCCCGGATAAACCCGCGTTGAATGTCGCTGTGGATGACGCCGGCCGCGTCGACCGCCTTCGTGCCTTTGCGAATGGTCCATGCCCGCACCTCGGGCTCGCCCGCGGTCAGGAAACTCATCAGCCCGAGCATGTCGTAGGCGGTTTGCAGGAACAGCGTGCGCGATTCCTCGCCGAGCCCCAATTCCTGGCGGAAGGCCGCGCGCTCTTCCGGCGGCAGTTGCGTCACTTCCATTTCCATCGACCCGCAAAGTTCTATCAAGGTCAATCCCAAACGCTGGGCCGTCGCGCGCAATCCCGCGGGATCGTCCTTGCCGATGGCGTCCTCGCCGTAATTGCCCAGCAGCATCAGCGGCTTTTGCGACAAAAAACAGAATCCCGTCAACAGGCGAAGATCGCGCGGTTCCAGCGGCAACGAACGCAGCGGCTTGCCGGATTCAATGTGCTCTTTGCAGCGAACCAGCGCGTCGTGCTCCTGGTCTTTCTTGTTTTCCTTGACGAGGCGTTCGAGACGTTTCTCGATCACGATGAGGTCCAGAAGTTGCAACTCCTCTTCAAGCGCAACGGCGTCGCGCGCGGAATCGACGTCTCCGGACGGATGCACGACCTCTTCCGCTTCAAACGCGCGGACGACGTGCACCAGCGCGTCGGCGCTCTTGAGAACCGTCAGTGCGGCGCTGTCGAGGGCCTTGTCTTCGCCCGCCGTTTCGTTGGGCGCGATGTCGACGAATTGAAACTCGGCGTAGGTGATTTTTTTGGGGCGATGCATGTCGGCCAGCGTGTCCACGCGCGCGTCGGGCACTTTGATCACCGCCACGTTCGCATCGCGACTGCCGAACGCGCCCACGGCGGCGTGGGCGCCCGTCAGCGCGTTGAAGATAGTGGTTTTTCCGGATCGGGCATATCCGACAATCCCAACTTTCACCGTGTTCCTTTCCGCGCGCCGTGTCCGTTTCGTGGCGCGTCCGTCGCGTTCCGCAGGGAAGAGCGTGATACTACCAAGGGAAGGACCTTGTTCACAAGGGCGCGATTGGCGAGCTTTCTGCCGGGCTTCAACGCCTTGCCGGGGCGCTCCGGCCCAGCGTCCGGACGCGACAACGCGTATGTCGGCGGGGGCTCCATGCATCGCTTGGCCTGGCTTCTTCGCGCGGCGGTGCAGGTGCAGGTTGTGTTGCGCCGGTCGAGAGGATAGAGTAGGGAGAGGTTTGTGGTCTTGATTGGTTTTTGCAAGGAATCATCCTATGGCGAATGCGACAGCGCGGTGCGAAAGATGGCTGCAAGAGGTCCAGGGTCATTTGCGGGACGAGTTACTGCCGTTCTGGCTGACGCACGGCGTCGATGCGGAATATGGCGGGTATTTGACCTATCTCGATCGCAATGGCCAGCCGACCGGCGAGACCGTCAAGACGTTGTTGTGCCAAGCGCGGATGATCTACACGTATTCGAGCGCACACCGGGCCGGTTTCGGCGATGGCCAGTGCCTGGATATCGCGCGTGGCGGCGTGGATTTTGCGCTGAAACATTTCTGGGACGATCGTCATTGGGGCTGGTTCTGGACGTGTCAGCGGGACGGCGCGCCGTTGAACGAGAGCAAACTCACGTATGGCCACGCCTTCATGATCTACGCCCTCAGCGAGTACGGCATGGCTTCGGGCGATCATCGCGGCCTCGAATGGGCCATCCGCACGTACGAAACATTGCAAACCCTCGCCGCCGATAACTGCCGCGGCGGCTACTACGAGTTCCTCGAACGCGACTGGTCGAAGAAGAAGCCGGGCAAATACGGCGGCGACCGGAAATCGTTCGATGTGCACATGCACTTGATGGAATGCATGACGAACCTGTACGAGGCGACCGGCCTGCGCGTCTACCGCGAGCGAACGGTCGAACTCATCACGTTGATCGTCGATCGCATCCTGCATCCGGAGTCGGGGCTGGGACAGGCGCAGTTCGCGTACGACTGGACGCCGCTGCGGCAGATTCTGTTCGCGGACGTGTGGGGCGCGGATCGCGACGTGAACGACGACGAGGGGCGTCCGCTGGACAACACGAGTTTCGGCCACAACGTCGAATTCGCCTGGCTGTTGTTGCATGCCATCAACATGCTCGATCTCGACGTCGAGACCTATACGCCGGGCCTGAAAAAAATCTTCGACCACTGCGTGACCTACGGCATTGACTGGGAACGCGGCGGCGTGTTCTGCGAGGGGCCGCACCACGGGCCCGCGCGCGAACGCAACAAGGAATTCTGGCAGCAGGCGGAAACGCTCGTCGGCTTGCTCGACGCCTACCTGCTGTTCGGCGACGAAACATACCTGGACGCCTATGAAAACGTCCACCGTTTCGTGATGGACCGCATGATCCATCACGAGGTGGGGGAATGGTTTCCGTTGTTCGACGAAAAGAACACGCTGCTCTGGGACTACATGGCGCATGCGTGGAAGATCAATTACCACACCGTGCGTTCGATGATTCAGTCCGAGGCGCGGCTGCTGAAGATTTGCGGGTGATCGCCATGGAGACGCTGCGCCCATGAACCGGATGCAACTGGCCCGTCTGCTGGACCACACGTTGGTCGCCGCGAATGCGACGCAGGCGGACATTACCGCGTTGTGCGACGAAGCCGTGGCGCACGGCATCGGATGCGTCGCCGTGAATTCCGTCTGGGCGCCGTATTGCGCCCGGAGCCTTTCGGGCAAGGGCGTAACCGTCTGCGCGTGCGTCGGATTTCCGCTGGGCGCCGCCACGGCCCGCGTCAAGACCGAAGAGGCCCGCGAGGCCGTCCGCTACGGGGCCGCCGAAATCGAGATGGTCATCAGCATCGGCGCGCTCCGGTCGGGTTTTCCCGATTTCGTCGAGAAAGAGATCGCGATGGTCGTCAAGGGCGTCCCCGGCGCGCCGGTGAAGGCCGTCCTGGAGACGGGTTTCCTGACGGACGCGGAGAAGGACCAGGCTTGCCGGATTGCCGTAAACGCCGGCGCGGCCTTCGTAAGCACCGCCACCGGATACGGACGATCCGGCGCGACCGTCGACGACGTGCGGCTCATGCGTCGCGTCGTCGGCAACCGAATCGGCGTGAAAGCCGCCGGCGGCATCCGGAGCTACGCGGAGGCGCTTCACTTCCTTCAAGCCGGGGCCACGCGCATCGGCTCCAGCGCCGGCGTCGCGATCCTCGCCGAAGCCCCCGAGAGGTAGGCGGTCTTCCTCGGCAACGATGCGCGGCGGGGCCCGCGTCCGTTGGCCCGTTTGCTTCTTGGAAATCGCCCCATTTGCGGTGGTAATGTCAGGGAAGGCAGGGCCGGATGAATTTTGATCGGGCGCGGCGCATGGGTGTTGAACGAAAGAGGGAATGCGTTTCGTGAACCATTGGCGGCGGAACCGAGATGCGGCGTTGACGCATCGGCGCGTCCGCGCGGGAGCATGACCATGGATATCCTTACCATCCCCATGACGCCGTTCGAAACGAACTGTTATGTTGTGCGCGACGGCAACGAGGCGATTGTCGTCGATCCGGGCGAGGTGTCTCCTCCGCTGCTTGCCGCGATCGAGGGCTGCACCGTCCGCGCGATCGTCAACACCCACGGGCACTGCGACCATTGCGGCGGCAACGCGAAGCTCTTGGAAAAAACCGGCGCGAAGCTTTTGGCCCATGAGGCCGATCTGTTTCTGATCCGGACCATCGTGGAACAGGGCCGCATGTTTGGCGTGACGTTTGATCCGTCTCCCGATCCGACGAATTTTATCGTGGAAGGCAGCGTGGTGAGCGTGGGCGGGGCGCGGTTGTATGTGCTGTTGACGCCGGGCCATTCGCCGGGTCATATCGTGCTGGTGGGCGACGCCTGCGTGTTTGCGGGCGATGTCTTGTTTGCGGGTTCCATCGGGCGCACGGACCTGCCCGGCGGCAACTACAAACAGCTCATCGAATCCATTCGCGACAAGCTGCTGACGTTGCCGGACGCGACGGTCGTGTACAGCGGCCATGGCCCCGCCACCACGATCGGCGAGGAACGCTGGGGCAATCCCTTCTTGCAGGAACGATGACTATTTTCATCGCCATAGCTGTTGCCGTGGCCGCGCCGGCCATCCACGTCCAGATCGCCCCGGACCAGCCTATCCCCTATGTGTATGTAGACGACCCGGTCATCGTGGAATTCCGCGCGAGCGAAGCCGTTTCGGCGTCCGTCCGGGCCGAGTTGTCGCGTTCCGGCGCTCCTTCTGCGACCATCGACCTGGACATCGTCCGCCTCCGGGCGCAGGGCGTGCGGTGGCGCACCCTCGATGGCGTTTCGTCCGAGCGGGGGCTGTATCACGCGCGGTTCACGTTGGACACAGGCGGACAACCCTTCGATGTCCTCACCTCCTTTTGCCGCATCGACCGTCCCTTCAACGCCCCGGAATTGCCGCTCACGTTGCGCGTGGCCGATCTCTCCCGCCGGAATTTGCTGGCGATCCAGGGCGTGCCGTTGCGCCATATCCGGTTGGACGCCGCCTCGTCCGAACTCGAGGAACAGACCCGGCTCGCCGTAGCGGCCGGTCTTCAAGTGGCCGTCGGCGTGGATGCGCAAACGCTTTCCAACCCGGCCGCCCAGGCGCAGGACTTGGCGGCCCGCATGGGTCCCGGCGTGACCCGCTGGGAAATCGACCCTACCGGAGCCGTCGAGCAACTCGCCAGTCTTGCCGCCGGGTTGCGACAGGGAAATTCCCGCGCGCCGATTGTCCTGACCGCCTATAGCACGGGCGATCTTTCCGCATTGCTCCATGCCGCGGCCCAATATGACGTCAGCGGCGTCATGTACCGGCATCCCGCGCCCACGGCATCCGACATCATCGCCTTCCGCAGCGCCGTGGAACAGGCGGGATACGAGGGCATGCCCGTCTCGCTGCTCACGAAGGGCCGCGCGGACGGAGAACCCGTCCAGGGGCCGGCCCTCGTGCGCCAACTGCTTGCGTATCGGGTGGCGGGCATCGTGCGCACGGAACTGGAAGACACCCCGTTGTACGACGAGGAAACCGGCTTTTCCGACGCTTACCCCTATCTCAGCGCGATGATGCATCGGTTCCGCAACGCCGCGCCGATTGGCGAACTGGCCCTGTCTGCGGGTGTGCGCGCGCCTGTATTTCGCCTCGGCGACACCTGGATTTTGGCGTTGTGGAACAGCGCGGATGCCCGGGATGTCGTTGTGCCCGTCGGCAATGCAGCGGAATTGCGGCTGACCGACGCCCTCAACAACCCCCTTCCTCTTCCCGCCGTAGCCGACGCGGGCGTCGCCGTCGCCGCAGGCCCCGTGCCCACGTACCTGAGCGGCCGCGGCGGCTCCGTGCTTCGGCAAGCGGCTGCGGAGTGCGTGCGCGCCGAAGCCCAAACGCTCCTCGCCATCCCGTCCTTTACCGCCGCGTTGCCGCCGGAAATGGTGTCCCTGTTGCAAAACCTCTCGAAATCCAACTCGGGCCGGATCGAGCACGCCGAGTTTTTCGCCCTGCTCGGCCTGTTCCCGTATGTCGAGCAGCAGTGGCACGCGTCCCGCCTTGCACGCTCAACGGCCGCCCCGGCCCTCGCCGGCCTCACCCGCCTCGCGCGTGCGTTGTGCGTGCTTGAGGAAGAAGGCGGCGACTCGTTTATCGCCCCGCTCAAGGCCATCATCGCCAACAGCAGCGAGGCCCAATCGCTCTACGTCACCAACAGCGGCGGAAAACCCAGTTCGAGCCGACGCGGCGACTGGGTGCTCGCGGTCGTAAGCGGCTTGGTGGGCGAGGCCGAGCGGCTGAACGACGAAGGACGCGCCAACGAGGCCAAAGCCCTGGCGACCGTCGCCGAATGGCGGGCGCGCGCCCTCGACGTCGCGGCAAGGGCCATTCCCCTGACCGAGCCGGAACCGGCCGTTGCGCTGGCCGCGCCGCAACCCGAAACAAGCGCCAAACCCAAGAGCGCGACCGGACAAACCCAGGAAAAGACGGTCAAAAAAACGGAATCGTCCAGCAAAAAAACCGTGCCGCAAACGCGTCCCGCGCGCAAAACGCGGCGGTGATGGCCTGTGGCGCGCCTTGTCTGCAAACGGCCTCGCTGAAGCAGGGCAGGGAAGATGGAGGGAAGCATGAAACGAATCGGCGTGTTAACCAGCGGCGGGGATTCGCCCGGCATGAACGCCGCCATTCGGGCGGTCGTCCGAACTGCATGCTACCACGGCCTGGAAATTTTCGGCATCGAACATGGCTACCAGGGACTCCTCGACGGCACGCTCCACGCCATGGGGCCGCGCTCGGTCAGCGGCATCATTTGCCGCGGCGGCACGATGCTGCACACGGCCCGGTGCAAGGCTTTTTTCGAGAAGGAAGGCCGCGCCACGGCCGCCCAAACTCTTGAGCGCCATGGCATCGAGGGTCTTGTCGTCATCGGCGGAGATGGGTCCTACCGCGGCGCGGAAGCCTTGCACGAAGAATACGGCATCCGCTGCATCGGCCTGCCCGGCACCATCGACAACGATATTGGCGGCACCGACTTCACCATCGGCTACGACACCGCGCTCAACACCGCCCTCGACGCTATTGACCGCATTCGCGACACCGCCGATTCGCACGATCGGCTGTTTTTCGTCGAAGTGATGGGGCGGCACAGCGGGTACCTCGCCGTCATGAGCGGCATCGCCGGAGGGGCCGAATCCATTCTCGTCCCCGAGGAACCCACCGCCATCGACGATCTCGTCAGCCGACTTCGCCGCGGACATGCCGTCGGCAAGACATCGGGGATTGTCGTCGTCGCCGAGGGCGACGATGCCGGACGCGCCATCGACATCGCCAAGCAAGTCGCCGAGCGTTCCGAATTCAAAGACCCGCGCGTCGTCGTGATCGGACACTTGCAACGCGGCGGCAGCCCCACCGCTTTTGACCGCAACCTCGCCAGCCGTCTGGGCGTGCGCGCCGTCGAGGCCCTGCTTGAAGGCGAGAGCGGCAAAATGGCCGGCCTGAGCGGCAACGCGGTGGTCTTGCGCCCGCTCGCGGAAGCGTGGGAATGCCGCACGCGTTTCGACCCCCAACTCCTCCGCGTCGCGCACATTCTGGCGACCTGAAGAAGAGTTGGCGCGCGTTTTCGGTTGTCGCCCATTCGCCGAAATGCTACCATTCGCTTGACGCGCGCAAGCGGACATGGCCCCGCACATAGGGAATCGGGGCGGTGCGCGTGGGGGAAGAGGGATCGTGGCGCCGGACAAGCCGGATGATACCGTTCGTTCGTCAGAGGACTCGTCGGACGAGTTGACGAGCAACTTGGGCCCTTTGCTGAGCCAGGCGGACCTGGATGCGCTGTTTGCGCAGCCGACGTCGCACGAGGACTCGCCCAATGCAGCGGCGATCCCACCCTCCGAGACGGGCGAGGAATCCGCTGCGCCGCCAGACGATCCGGCGGCCTCGATGCGCGACGGAACGCAGGGAATCGTCGGATCCGAAATCGACGCCCTATTGAA
>ERZ795030.5468-NODE-5468-length-11671-cov-3.879649_pt1 | contig 11671 bp, 9 predicted proteins | sample MGYA00375122_ERZ795030 | MGnify/ENA primary metagenome ERZ795030 (study PRJEB30165, sample SAMN05720146) | activated sludge metagenome | isolation source: anaerobic digester from wastewater treatment plant | place: Japan | collected 2015-04-20 ...
GCCCCTGCCCGCGCCGCTGCCCTGGGGCGCCCGCGGCACGCGCAAGGGGTCGCGCACCGTCATCAACTCGCTTTACATCATCCCGGAAGAGCTGGAGGCGGTGAACCGCCGCCTGGCTGAGAAATATGCGCAAATGGCGCGCGAAGACGTGCGCTATACCGAGGACGTGCCGGAGGACGCGGACGCGGCCTTCGTCGCCTACGGCAGCGCCGCGCGCGTTTGCATGACGGCGATGGAGCAGCTCAAAGCGCGGGGCATCAGCACCGGCCTCGCCCGCCCCATCACGCTGTACCCGTATCCCTCCGCGCAGATCAGCGCCCTCGCCGCGCGCGTACAACACCTGCTGGTGGTGGAGATGAGCCTGGGGCAGATGGTGGAAGACGTCCGCCTCGCCGTCGAGGGCCGCGCGCCCGTGCACTTCTACGGCCGCACCGGCGGCGTGGTGCCCACGCCGGACGAGGTGGCGGCGGCGATGGAAAAGGTGCTGCGGGGGTGAACCTCTCCCCCAGCCCCTCCCCTGGCAAGGGAGGGGAGCGAAAACAGGAAAACAGATCCGGCATATCCCCCCTTTCTCCCCCTCCCCACGTAGGGGAGAGGGGCGGGGGGAGAGGTGAGCCCCGGATAGAGGACCGACACATGATCGGCGTGATTTTCGATCTCGACGGCGTGCTGGTGGATACTGCGGAATACCATTACCGGGCGTGGCAGGCGCTGGCGGACCGCATCGGCGTGCCCTTTGACCGCCGGGCGAACGAGGCGCTGCGCGGGGTGGACCGCGAGCATTCGCTGCTCCTGCTGCTCGGCGCGCACGCGGACCGCTTCTCCGAGGAGGAGAAGGCGGCCTTCCGCGCGTCGAAGAACGCCGCATACGTGCGGGCCATCGAGACCATCACCCCCGCCGACCTGCTGCCCGGCGCGCGCGAGCTGCTGCGGGCGCTGCGCGCGGCGCGCATCCCGGCGGCGGTGGCGTCCTCCAGCAAGAACGCCCGCCGCGTGGTGGAGCGGCTGGAGATCGGCGACCTGCTCGACGGCCTGGTGGACGGTTCGCGGGTGGACAAGGCCAAACCCGATCCCGAGCTCTTCCTCATCGCCGCCGCGCGCCTGGGCGTGATGCCCGCGCACTGCGTGGCCGTGGAAGACGCGGAGGCCGGCGTGCGGGCGGCCCTGGCCGGCGGCATGCGCGCCATCGGCATCGGCGACCCCGCCCGCGTCGGCGCCGCCCACCGCGTCTGCCCCTCGGTGGCGGCGATCACGGTGGAGATGATCCGCGAGCTGATGGCGGCGCCGGTGGCGGCGTGAAAGTGCAGGTCGGCGATGGTCGAACGACGGCAGATAGACGAGGCAATCAAAATCCTGGCCGATACCGCGCGTCCGCTGCGCATCATCCTTTTCGGCTCCTACGCGCGCGGCGAGGAGACCGAGGACTCGGACGTTGACCTGCTGGTCGTCGAACGTGAGGTCGCCGACCGCCGCCAGGAGATGACTCGTCTTCGCCGCGCGCTGGCTCCACTGGCTATGCCGGTTGATATGCTGGTCGTCAGCGAGGCGTATTTTCAAAAATGGAGCGAGGCGCCCAGCACGACCCTCTACTGGGCAAAACGCGAAGGGCAGGTCATGTATGACGCAGCCTGACCTTCATAAAGAGCATGCTGGCCTACTCATGAAGAAAGCAGCGGATGATGAAGCCCTGCTTGATGAAGTGATAGCCTCATCGCGTATTAGTGATGAGGTATACTGCCTTTGCTGTCGAATACCGATATGATGTGTGGCCAGACAAAGCGCAGCGTCTGGACCGTGAAGCAGCACGTGATCAAATTCGCCGATTGCGTGAGTGGGCAGAATATGCGATTCATCGTTTTCCTGAATGGTGATGGATCGTTCTGTTTGATAAAGCCAGGTATACGCCGATGATAGCAACAACCGATACCCCGAAGAAGACCTTCGCCCGCACGGCGGGCCTGTGCGACACGCCGATGCACTACTGCGCGGGGTGCTCGCACGGCATCGCCCACCGGCTGGTGGCGGAGGTGCTGGAGGAGCTGGAGGTGCTGGACCGCACGGTGGGCATCTGCCCGGTGGGGTGCGCGGTCTTCGCCTACGACTACTTCAACGTGGACATGCTGGAGGCGGCGCACGGGCGCGCGCCGGCGGTGGCCACCGGCGTGAAGCGCGCCTGCCCGGACGCCGTGGTCTTCACCTACCAGGGCGACGGCGACCTCGCCTCCATCGGCATCGCCGAGATCATCCACGCCGCCGCGCGGGGCGAGAAGATCACCGTCATCTTCATCAACAACGCCGTCTACGGCATGACCGGCGGGCAGATGGCGCCCACCACGCTGACGGGCATGAAAACCTCCACCTCGCCGCTGGGCCGCGAGCCCGGTTTGGCCGGCTACCCCATCCGCGTCAGCGAGATGCTCGCCACCCTCGACGGCGCCGCCTACATCGCCCGGCACTCGCTTCACTCCCCGAAGGCGATCATGGCGGCAAAGAAAGCCATCACCAGAGCCTTCCAGGTGCAGCTCGACGGCCGCGGCTTCAGCCTGGTCGAGCTGCTTTGCACCTGCCCGACCTGGTGGGGCAAGTCGCCGAAGGAGGCGATGGACTGGGTGGAGGAGGGGATGTGCCCGACTTACCCGGTGGGGGTGGTGCTGGACCGCACGACCTGAACCATACGCGTGCTCGTACTCGTACTCGAAACGCTGCCGCATTCCGGACGCGCATGCGCGGGCACCGCGCGCACGCGGATGTAGACGTGCGGCAGCGATGCTTAAGCCCCCCCCCCGGCCCCCTCTCCCCCCCGGGAGATGGGGCTGCGCAGGAGTAGGGAAGATCTCTTTGTTCGGAAGCGAGTTTCAAAATCATGTCACCCTACTGGCAGCCCGATCTGATGATCGCCCGCGTTGACCTGCTGGCGCCCGGCACGCTGGCCGCGCGCGGCATCCGCGGCCTGCTGCTCGATCTCGACAATACCCTCACTCCCTGGAAGAGCCTGGAGGTCGCCCCGGAGACCGCCGCGTGGGTGGCGTCGCTGGGCGCGGCGGGCGTGGGCGCGTGCATCATCAGCAACGCCGCCACCGCCCGCCGCGTGCGCCCGGTGGCGGACGCCCTCGGCCTGCCGTGGATCACCCGCGCGCTGAAACCGCTGCCCCACGGCTTCCGCCGCGCGATGGCGATGCTGGAGACAACCCCCGACACCACCGCCATCATCGGCGACCAGCTCTTCACCGACATCTGGGGCGGCAAGCGCCTGGGTCTCTATACCATCCTCGTATCCCCCCTCTCCCCGCGCGAATCCCTCTTCACCCGCGCCCTGCAGCGCCCGCTGGAACGCGCCGTCGGGCGGAAGACGCTGTAGTTTCACCGCAGGTAAATCGGTGACAGACAACGCATTACTGAGAGTATGCGAGAACGACCAGATAGGAGGTGCCGGTATCGAGAGCGCTGCCGGCGCATCCGCATGGAGGGTAATGCGCAGTCAGTCACCGCTTTTCTGAGTATCTCCAAAGGAAAAATGATCCCTCTGCGCCCTCTGCGCGCTCCGCGGTGAATAATAATCCCATATCGTGTATAATACACCTGGAGTCGGCCAGGTGGTTGCCCCGAGTGATCGGGGAGGAAAGTCCGGACTCTTCAGGGCAGCGTGCTCGCTAACGGCGAGGCGGGGTGACCCGACGGACAGTGCAACAGAAAAATACCGCCTCGATGGGAAGTTCCCGTTGGGAATTCCCATCGGGGTAAGGGTGAAATGGTGCGGTAAGAGCGCACCGGCGGCGCGGTGACGCGCCGGCCTGGCAAACCCCACGTGGAGCAAGGGACAGTAGGGGTGCCCCCGTACCCAATCGGGGAATGGTGGCCCGCCATAGACATCCGGGTGTCCCGCTGGAGGCGGCCGGCAACGGCCGTCCAAGACAGATAACCACCCACGACAAAATCCGGCTTATCGGCCGACTCCGCTGCATTTTAAATTTGGGATTTTTGATTTTGGATTGGGGTGGTGCCCGGGAGCGATTCCGGGTGCCGCGTCTTTGGTGGCAATCCTCTTATACCTCCCTGCCGTCCTGGCGGAGGCACCCTCCTGGCGTGCATATCCGAGGGGGGACAGTCAACGCCTGGCAAGGTACAGTTGTCCGCACATCATGTCGCCGGTCGACATCACATTCCAGGAACTGACCAGGCGTCAACTGTCCCCCTTTACCAGGATTTTCATAAGAGGGATTCCGCTCCTTTCGCCGAAAGGCAAAAATACTTCTCTGCGCGCTCCGCGTTCTCTGCGGTGAATACATATCAAGGAGCACTCCATGCGACGTAACCCCACCCCCTGGAACGCCAACGAACCGGGACGGAACTGGCATCTCGACGTGTTTTTCGGCCTGCACTACGATCTGCACGCCGGGGCGAAGGATACCGAGCTGGGCGCGGCGCTGACCGACGAGCACCTGCGCGCCGAGCTGGAAAAGGTGCGGCCGGACTGGGTGCAGTGCGACTGCAAGGGGCATGCGGGCTGGACGAGCTGGCCGACGGCGGTGGGCAGCACCTCGCCGGGGATGGTGCGGGATGCCCTGCGCATCCATCGCGACGTCACCCGCGACCTGGGCCTGCCGCTGGTGATGCACTACTCCGGCGTGTGGGACAACCGCGCCATCGAGCTGCACCCCGACTGGGCGCGCGTCGGCCCGCCGGGCGAGCCGGCCGGCAAAGAGGGCTTCGTCACCGGCGGCACCTGCAACCTGAGCGGCTACACCGACGAGCTGATGATCCCGCAGCTGCTGGAGTTGATCGAGAAATACGACGTGGACGGTTTTTGGGTGGACGGCGAGAACTGGGCGGTGCGCGCCTGCTACTGCGGCCGCTGCACGGCGGCCTTCACCGCGGAGACGGGCATCGCCGAGATTCCCGCCGCGCCGGACGCGCCGCACTGGGCGGAGTGGGCGGCCTTCCACCGCCGGCTCTTTGCAGCGCACGTGCGGAAATATACCGACGCCGTGCACGCGGCGAAACCCTCCTGCCTGGTGTGCAGCAACTGGATGTATACCGTCGGCCAGCCGGACGCCATCACGGTGCCGGTGGACTACCTCAGCGGCGATTTCTCCTGGTCGTGGGGGCTGAACAGCTCGCTCATCGAGGGGCGCTTCATGGACGGCCGCGGCCTGAGCTGGAACCTGATGGCCTGGGGCTTCACCACCACCGAGGGCGGCATGGGCGGCTGGACCTTCAAGCCCGTCGCGCATCTCTGCCAGGAGGCCGCCTCCGTCATCGCGCTGGGCGGCGCCTTCCAGATTTACGACAACCCGCAGCGCAGCGGTCACCTCACTAACTGGCACCAGGATACCCTCGCCGAGGTGGCGCGCTTCTGCCGCGCCCGCCAGCCGTGGTGCCAGGGCACGGAAAGCGTGCCGCAGGCCGCCGTGCTGCACAGTGCGTCGCACTTTTACGCCCATGCCGGCGAGGTGCTGATGGCGAACTGGCAGGGCGCCCAGGCGCCGGTGAACGGCGCCCTCCACGCGCTGCTGGAGAACGGCTGCCAGGTGGACGTGCGCGCGGAAGACGATCTCATGGCGCACATCGGGGAGTATAAACTCGTCCTCATCCCCGAGCAGACCAACCCGCCGGACGCGCTGAAAGCCGCCGTGCGCGCCTACGTGGAGGCGGGCGGCATCGTCATCCTCTCCGGCGCGAACGTCGCCGCCGATTGGGGCGATCTCGCCGGCGTCACGCCCGATGGCGAGGCCAAAGACGGCTACTTTTACGTGCAGGTTGGGCGCGAGGCGACCACGCTGAAGGGCCCGCGCCAGCCCGTCGCCCTCGCCGGCGCGGGGGCCGTGCGCGTGGCGATGCGGCAGCAGGAGCCGGGCTACAACGACACCGATCAACCGGTCATCACCCTCAATCGCGTCGGCGCCGGCGCCGTGCTCGCGCTCCACAGCGCCTTCTTCAGCCACTTCGCCGCCACCCATTACCCGCGCACCCGCGCGCTGGTCGGCGAGTTGCTGGACCTGCTCGCCCCCGACTTCCAGGTGGCGATGGACGCCCCGGCCCGCCTGCACCTCATGCTGCGCCGCAAGGGGAACCTGCTCATCGCCCACCTCTTCAACACCGGCAGCGCCCACCCCACCGGCCCGCAGCAGAGCATCGTCGAAGCGGTGCCGCCCGTTGGCCCGGTGACGCTGCGCATCACGCTGGCGCACCGGCCGAAAACCGTCTACCTCGCCCCGCGCATGGAGGGCCTGACGTGGGAGTGGCGCGACGGCGTGCTGGCGGCCACGGTCGCCGCGGTGGGGATCCTCGACAGCGTGGTGGTGGAAGCGTGACGGATGCCGGCGTATTGCGCGGAGAACCGGTCCGCATCTTGTGGGAGTGAAAGAGGGAACCATGTTCAAGGAATTCAAAGAGTTCGCCATGCGCGGCAATGTGCTCGATCTGGCGATCGGCATCATCATCGGCGGCGCGTTCGGCAAAATCGTCAGCTCGTTCGTGGGCGATCTCCTCATGCCGCCGCTGGGGCTGCTGATGGGGAAGGTGGATTTTTCCAGCCTGTTCATCAGCCTGAACGGCCAGGCCTACGCCAGCCTGCAGGCGGCCAAAGCCGCCGGCGCGCCCACGCTCAACGTCGGCATCTTCATCAACACGGTGATTGACTTCATCCTGGTGGCCTTTGCCGTCTTCCTGCTGGTGCGCGCGGTGAACCGGCTGAAAAAGCAGGAGGAAGCGCCGGCGGCGCCCGCCACGAAGGACTGTCCGTATTGCCTGTCGACGATCCCGCTCGCGGCCACGCGCTGCCCGCGCTGCACCTCGCAGCTCGCCGACGCCCCCGCGGAAGCCGCCTCCTGATGTGGGGATCACGCCCACGCGCCATCTCTTCATCAATCTCGCCGCTTGCCATGTCTGCCGAGGCGCGGGAGCAATGGGGAGCTTGGTGATAGCCTAACAGGGATGCATCGCGAAAGGAGGCCGTCGCGTGAAAAGGATGACCTGCTGGCTGATCTGCCTGCTGTGCCTGGCAGGCCCGGCGCTGGCGCAACCGTCGCCATGGGAAAACACCATGCAGATGGCGAAGGCGGCGGAGACACGCGGCAAGTATGACGAAGCGGCCAGGCTCTATGCGCGGGCCGTGGAAGAAGCCGATACGGACGATCGCCGTATTGACAGCCACCTTGGCCTGGGGCAAGCCTATCGGTACACGGCGAAACCGGCGGAGAGCGCCCGGGCATACCGCACGGCGCTGGCGCTGCAGGAACAGCGTGACGGGCAGGAGCATCCGCGGCTGATCGAAACGCTGCGGGCACTGGCATGGGTGTCAGCGGCGGTGACGAAGGATCACGGCGCGGTGGAGATCATGAGCCGCGCGCTTGCCATCGCGGAGCGCGCGCATGGTCCGAAGAGCATGCAGGCATCCGGTGTCCGGCTTGATCTCGGCGGCGTGCACCTGCTTTGTGGGCAGCCCGCGAAAGCCGAAGAGGCCTTCCTGCGCGCGATCGCCGATTATGAAACAGCGCAGGGCGCGGCTTCGCCGTATACGCGCTCGGCGGCGAAAATTGCCGCGCGGTCGTTCTGCAACGCGGGCGAATACGCGCGAGCCGAGCCGATGTACCGGAAATGGCTCGCGGTGACCGAGAAAGCCAACGGGCCGTTTGGGGATGAGATCGGCGAGATCAATGGCGATATTGCCTACATGTATGCCCTGCAGGGGCGCGATAAGGATGCCGAGCCGTATGCGGTGCGCATGTCTACCGTGTATAAAAAGACGATGGGGAGGGTCAGCCTGTCATTGACGCTCCCGCTGCTCGAATGTTATGCCGCGCAGGGGCGCGCCGCGGAGGCGGAAACCCTCCTGCGCGACATGGTCGGTGATGAGACGCGCCTGTCGCCACACGACCGGCCACCATACCTTACCGCCAGGGCATTGATGCAGGTCCAGCAGTACCAGGAACTGCTGCGCGGCGACGGACCGCTGCTGCGCCCAGGACTCTCGTTAGCGCATCTTGAACTGACACTACCTCTTCCCGGACATCCTTCCGCGGTGAATGACGCGCAACGAGCGACGGCACAGAACACACTGGCGAAGGCCGCAGAAGCTTTGCGCCAGGTTGTTTCCCTGCGCGAAGAAGCATTAGCAAACGACAAAGGGAATAACGCATGGCGCACGGCACTGATGACCTATGACATCGCGTTAGCGGAAAATAACCTGGCGGCATGCCTGATACTCCAGGGGAACGGCGCGGACGCGGAGGCCTGGCTGCGCAAAGCGATAGACCATTGCGCGGCGGCGCGGGAGCAGATGCCCGGGAAACCGGACGGGGCAGCACATCCGCGGAACGGCGCGGCGGATGCCTCCCCCATCCTGGTGAATCTGGCGATGCTGCGCTATCAGCACGGGTATGCGTCAACGACGCCGGAGGGGCGCAACGCTGTGCAGGACAGCCTGCGACTGTATGGTGAGGCGCAGCAGGAACGGGGGAAGATGCGCCAGCGCGACGTACCCGCGGACGCGCGGCTGTGGCTGTCACTGGCCGTGGCACGTTCCGCCGCCGGTGATGCCGCCGGCGCCACCGCGGCGCGGAATGAGGCGATCAGGCTGTTTGCCACTGTCCTCGGCGCCGATGCCCCGCCTCTCGCGGCGCTTCGCGCACTGGGGACCCCATAATCAGCGCTGCCGTCACACATGGAGAGAAAATGATGCTCCACCTGTTCATCAATCCCACCGCCGCTCCCGGCCAGGGCGATGGGTCGCGACAGAGCCCCTTCGCCACGCTTGGTGAGGCGCGGGATGCGCGGCGCGCGTACCGCGCCGCGCGGGGCGGGTCCCCGCTTGTCGGGGCGACGCTGTGGCTGGCGGCGGGCGCGTATCCGCTCTCTGACACCGTCACCTTCACCGGGGAGGACAGCGGCACGGCCGCCGCGCCGGTGGTGATCCGCGCGGAGGAGGGCGCCGTCGCGCGCCTCCTCGGCGGCGTGCCGATCACCGACTTTCAGCCGGTGACGGACCCGGCGGCCCTCGCGCGGCTGGAGCCGGCGGCGCGGGCGCACGTGCGGGTGGCCGATCTGCGCGCGGCGGGGGTGGCGGATTGCGGTCATTTCAGCCGGCGCGGCTTCGGCTGCCGGATCACCCCGGCGCACCTGGAGCTTTTCTACGCCGGCCGGCCGATGACGGTGGCGCAGTGGCCGAAGGCGGGGGCATTCACCCGCATCGCCGGCGTGGTGGCGGCGAAAGCCGGCGAGTGGAGCGAGCACGTGGGCGATCTCGCCGGCGGCTTCCTGTACGATGGCGACCGCCCGCGCCGCTGGGCGCCGAACGACAACCTGTGGGTGCACGGCTATTGGTGCTACGACTGGGCGAACAGCTACGAGCGCGTGACGCGCCTCGACCCGGAGACGCGCACCATCGAAACCGCCCCCCCGCACGGCCTCTACGCCTTCAAGCCCGACCAGCGCTTCTACTTCCTCAATATCCTGGAAGAACTCACCGCGCCGGGGGAGTGTTACGTGGACGCGGAGCGGGGAGTGCTCTATTTCTGGCCGCCGGAGGATGGCAAAGAGGCGCTCGTCTCCGTGCTGGAGCAGCCGCTGCTCCATCTGGACGGCGCGTCACACGTCACGCTAGCCGGATTGACGTTGGAAGCGGGGCGGGGCAGCGGCATCGTGGTGGATGGCGGCGAGGGGGTGCGCATCGAGCGCTGCACGCTGCGCAACCTGGGCAATCTGGGCATCGTCATCCGCGGCGGGACGGCGCATACCGTCTATGGCTGCGAGATTTACGGCACCGGCGACGGCGCCATAGACGTGAAAGGCGGCAAGCGCGAAACGCTGACCCCGGCGGGGCATGTGGTCGAGCAGTGCCACCTGCACCATTACGCCCGCTGGTCGCGCACCTACCAGGCGGGGGTGCATGCCAATGGCGTCGGCATGCGCATCGCCAACAATCTCATCCACGATGCCCCGCACAAAGGCATCCTCTACTGGGGCAACGATGTCACCATCGAGGCGAATGAGATCTACCGCGTCTGCCTGGAGACCGGCGACGCCGGCGCCATCTATACCGGGCGCGACTACACCTTCCGCGGCAACGTCATCCGCGGCAATTTCATCCACCACATGGGCGGCCTGGGGCTGGGTACCAGCGCCATCTACATGGATGACTGCGTGAGCGGCCACGACATCGCCGGCAACGTGGTGTGGGGCGGCGACGCCATCTGGCTGGGCGGCGGGCGCGATTTCCATATCCACGACAACGTCTTCATCGGCTGCAAGGGCGCCGTCTGCTTCGACGCCCGCGGCGTCAGCCCGCACCCCATCTGGCAGAAGATGGTCAACGTCACCATGCGCCAGCGCATCGAGGCGATGCCCTGGGCGCTGGAGATGCCGGAGATCGCCGCCATCCTGCCCTATTACGCGGTGGGCAGCGGCGTGCCGCCCGAGGGCAACATCGTCGCGCGCAACCGCTGCGTCGGCTGCGAGCCGGTGCGCTACGGCTGGCCGGAAGACGCGGTGAACAAACCCTGGCTGGCGTTGAGCGAGAACGTGGTGACGGACGACTCCGTCTTCCTCGATCCCGCCTGGGGCGATTTCCGTCCCGCCCCCGGAGCGGCGTTTCAGCTCCAGCCCGTCGGCATCACCGATGCCCCGCCGCCGCTGGTGCGCGGCCGCCTGGAGATCATCGCGCGCACCAAAACGCGCGTCACCCTCCGCCTCGCCCTGCGCAACGACGGCGCCACCCGCGCCGAGGGCTGCATGGCGCTGCCCGATGGCGCGCGGTGGCCGTACGCGCTGGAGCCCGGCGAGATCATCGAACGGGAATGTACCCTGCCGCTCCCGGAAGAGACGGCGGACGTGGAAGCCTACGATACGGAAGGCACCGCGCGACCGGCGCGAGTGACGATCGTCGCGCCCTGACTCTCCGCGCATCACGCTCCCCTCCCAGGGGAGGGGAGCATCGGAGCGCGGACATCCTGTCCGCCCGTCCCCTCCCCACCGAGGGGTGGGGCCGGGGGAAGCCTGCCCCGATGACAGCGGGGAGGTCGCGCACGGCGAAAGCGCTGGGGCCGGGAACGCGCCTCAATTATAGCGGAACCACCGCACCTTCGAGATGGTCGCCAGCGGGCGCGGCCAGGTGGCGTTGCCGGTGGTCCACCACAGGCGCACCTTCGTGTTGGACAGCAGGCTGCCGCAATCGCCGTCCACGCTGACGGTGAATTTGCCGGGGACGTTGCCGGTGTTGAGCGCGGTGAGGGTGGCTTCGCGGCCGCGGACGATCTTCAGCGCGATCTTCTGCGCGGCGGTGCTCTGGATATCGTTCATGTACTCCGCCGCGGTGGCGCGCTGCGGGGAGACGCGCACTTCCTTGTAGACGCCGTTGGCGCGGATGAAGTAGTACTGCGGGCCGCTGTGGCTGCCGACGCCGCACTGGATGGACGCGTCCGGCGGATCAGTCGGCGTGCCGGCGCCGCTGTCGAAGAACGCGGCGCAGGACCAGCCGTTATTCCAGGTATCCTCCGATTTGTAGTCGCAGGTGACGCGTACGATGTTGGGCACGCTGCCGCCGGCGAAGACGGCGGCGGGGATATCGGTGGCGGGGCCGGCGGTGAGGCGGCTGGCTGACGACGCCGCGTCCGCCATGCTCGCCACGTAGTCGCCCTGGTCGTGCGCCAGCCAGTAGCCGGCGAAGATGAGGGTG
>ERZ795030.5469-NODE-5469-length-11668-cov-16.269009_pt1 | contig 11668 bp, 18 predicted proteins | sample MGYA00375122_ERZ795030 | MGnify/ENA primary metagenome ERZ795030 (study PRJEB30165, sample SAMN05720146) | activated sludge metagenome | isolation source: anaerobic digester from wastewater treatment plant | place: Japan | collected 2015-04-20 ...
AGGTACTTTCCATTGCTTCCAGATGATTACTCGAAGCCGTGTACGCAAATGAGCGTCTATGTCGGACATCGCTGTTTTCATTGACGCGAGAGCGAAGTAGTTTATCCACCCACGTATAACCCAGTTTAGACGTTTTACTCTTTCACTGAAATTTATTGAATATTTGCGGATCGTCAGACTCTTCAAGGCTCTTTTGAACTTCTTTACCGAGTCCGCATGTGGCCGGCATTTCCATTCTTTTGCCTTGGCGTCCTTATAGAAGCCAAAACCGAGATATTTCAATTTCATCGGTCTTGTCAGTCTCGTCTTGGCCGTGTTTACCTTAAGTCCTAATTTCCGCTCTATCCAATCAGTCACAGAGCACATGACACGCTTCGCACTTGCTTCGCTTCTGGCTGCAATAACACAATCGTCGGCGTACCTTACGAAACGCAGCCCCCGTTTTTCCAGTTCTTTATCCAACTCGTTGAGCATTATGTTTGACAGGAGGGGCGACAAGTTTCCGCCTTGCGGTGTTCCCTTGTCCGTCCGTTCATATCTTCCCTGTACCATAACCCCTGCTTTCAGGTATTTTCTGATTAGGGATTCCGTGTCCCCGTCATTTATGATGTTGTGAACCAGGCTCATCAGTTTGTCTTGTGGCACGGTGTCGAAGAATTTCTCCAGATCTATGTCCACAATCCACTCGTATCCTTCGTTGAGGAATTTGAGCAACTCCCTGATGGCCATCCCGCAACTTCTGTTCGGACGAAATCCGTAACTGTTCGCTGAAAACAATGGTTCGCACATCGGGATGAGCACCTGTGCTATGCCCTGTTGGATTACCCTGTCCATTACGGTTGGTATTCCGAGTTTACGTCTACTGCCGTCAGGCTTCGGTATCTCTACACGCCTTACGGGTTGGGGCTTGTATTTCCGCTCCCTGATTTGCTCTTTGATACCGTTCCAGTTCTCCCTGATATATTCAGGCAGTCCCTCAAGCTCCATGCCGTCCACGCCGCCAGCGCCCTTGTTGGATTTGACTCTTTTGTACGCTTCGTTCATGTTGTCGCTTGACAGTATCTTCTCCAGTAGTTCCGACATACTTTGTGTGCTCCGCTCTTTTCCGCTCCTTGTGGTTGCCCCTACGTTTGCGCGTTTACGGTTCATTTACGTTTCACCTACATCCGCTGTCAGAGACCCGCAAAGACATACTTTCGTTTTGCACGTTCTGTTGTTCAGCCCTTCGGCTTCCGCCTACTATGGCTTCTGCTGACTTCTCACAGTTCGTTGTTACTACGGCTGATGAAACCGCCTGTGAGACCTCACGGGATAAGCCGTCAGTCTTTCCTCGTCTGCCTGCCCAATTTACGCATGTGGGTTACGGTTGCCTTTTGGACTTCGCTGCCTTTGGCCAGCTTATCCGCCATATGCGCCTTAATATCGGGTTTCTGTTCGTCAGGCTACGATTTCGCTATCTCTTCCTCTCGCCTGTACCTCTCGATGCAAACCTTGAGAGTCGCTCTGGGGTTCGTCGGCAACTACGCCCCGCGTGGACTTGCACCACAGACTGACGGCATGCCCGTCATACCAAAAAAACGCCCCCGAATCGGGGGCGTTGAAAACGCATAAGAGCCAACGGGGGCGGGTGTCCGGGCGGCTTATGAAGCGCGTTTGCCCGCCCGGTTCGACTGGCGGCGCGCGGCGCGCAAAGGCGGTCAATTTTTTTTGGGCGGCATCATTCTGCGCAACAGGCATCCGATAATCTCAAACATCGATGGCAGACTGACATCTTCATTTAACAGCCATTCTGCCGCGAACTCGCATGGACTGAACATTCTGCGGACGCTCGCCATCTTCAACAGCGCGTCCGTATCGATTCTGCTTTCAGTCGGACGGGTCGCTTTTTTCACGTTCTCGAAATGCAGTCCACAACCGATGTGCCACGGCGGCATGAACGGGATAAGCGCGGGGCTGTCCCGCCGAAACACAACACCGTCGAGCACCGCGCAGACATCACAGCACGGATCGCCCGTCAACCGCAGACGGAGGTTGGGCCACACGGTTTTAACAGCATCATCCACGGCGGCGAGACGACGCGCCGCGCAAAAAAGCGCGTGCCACCAAGTCATCGCATCGTCGATTGCCTGGCTAAACTCCGGTGTCCGAATGTCGGTCTTGCAGATGATCGCTCCCCTGCACTGCGCGGGGCCGGCCTGACCGAACACGCTAGGCCGGATCTCCTTCTGAATGAGTTTCACAATTTCAACGTCATCCACGCCGGGCGCAAAAAAGCACCGCGCCCGCGCGTAGACCTTCATCTGCGTCACACCGCTCCAAGCCGAGGGCATCAGACGGTCATAAATGTGAAAGACGGGATTTTCTCCCATATCATTCTTTTGACTATCTTTTGTCAGGTTTGACTATCTTTTGTCAGGATGGTTGGAGGCAATCTTGGTCACCGCGGCATGCGCACAGTATACGCCAAAAAAGGGCGATTCCTCGCTGACGGTCGGTTCAACAATGGATTTGAAACCCTTGGAGATTCTCCACGCGAGGTTGGCAATCCAATACCCGCCGAACTCGTTCCACAGCCCTATCAGCATGAAGATTTCTTCTTGGTCTTGCACTTGGCGGGCATCGCAACATTGAAGTTCGAGATAGATGTTTTCGGTTTCAGCATCGCGTAGCCTAGAAAGAACATCCAGCCCGCACTCCCATCGCTGAGCCAACATGAAAACCTCGATGTCGCTCAAGCCGGAAAGTTCCTGAGAAAAAATGTTCTCGCGTGGCTTCAAGATGAAGTTATCGATCGTATCGCATGTGCTCATGTTCATTTTTTCAAGCTGGCGCAAGATGGCTTGCCTCGTTTTAGGGAAACGGATGTTTAGCCCACTTGCCTGGTTGTAAAGCGAAATGCGATAGGCTGACGCTACAATTCGCGATTTAAGAATATCGTTTATTCTCACAGTGTGCTCTCCAGTTCCTTGACATCCTTTTTTGTTACCCGCGTCCGTCGCGTTACTTCTTGGTACGGTCGTTCTCTCTGGCCCTGGCCTTCAGCTTCGCGATGGCCGCGTCTTTTTCCGCAATCGTCTTGCGGAGCTGGGCGACGTAGCCGTCCACTCCGACGAGCCTGGCGAGGAGGTTCGTCTCGATTTCTTTACGTGAGGCAGCGTGGCCTCCCTCCCGGCTGTCGGCTTCAGCCCGATAAGCGGCGTAGGCGCCGACGGCCTTTTCAATCGATTCCGCCGTCGGGATTTGAACACCGTTCCTCCACCGCGTGGCCGTGTCGCCGTGCAAGCCCGAGAGCCGGATGAACTGGTGATAGTCCTTCGCCCCGAGAATTTCGTATCTCTCATTGAGCCATTCACGAAAACGGTCTGTAATCGCCGTCCTTCCGCCTTGCCGTTCGCTTTTCATCTCCGCCCTCCGTCCTCAAGGATTGACTGAAGCTCGCCGGCTCCCTTGAGGATGAAGCCGAGAGCTTTGTTTACCCGTGAAAGTTGCTGCCTCGCGCCAAGGTACTTTTCTTTCCAGTTGGTTGAGTCCTCAGAAGTTACTTCGTCAAGTCCTAGCAGCCAATCGGCGGTTACACCAAAATGCAAAGCTATTGCGCAAAGGTCTTGCAGTTTGGGTTGCCGGTCGCCTAGTTCCCAGCGAGCATAGGTCTGTTGGTTAACGCACAGTTCTTTCGCCATTTCCACCTGAGATCGCTCAGAACGCAACTCTTTCAACCGCTGTGGTAGACCTAACGTGAATTTCTTTTGCATTTTGGTGTTGACCCTCTTTTGCAAATTGGTGTAATATCCGCCTCGTCACACCGTAACAGACACCGCAAGTGTAACAAAAGCGGGTAACACGAGAAAGGGCAAAGCATGAATGAAACGAAACTCGTCAAGGAGACGCGGACGGTGACGCGCTTCCGCGGGCTGGGGAGGGCGGCGCGGGAGCTGGGCGTCTCGCGCGGGCACCTGAGCTATGTGCTCCACGGCCAGCGCAAGCCGGGGCCGGAGCTGGAAAGGAAACTCAGGCGGATGGGCATCCGGCTGGAGGAGAGCGCGGTATGAGAGGCAGGAACTGGCTGATCGTGAGTGGCGTGGTCTACGACCTCACCCCGGAAATAGCAGAGGGGCTCTTCTCCTGCTACCAGAACCTCCAGCGCGAGCACGGCGGCCGCAGAGTTCGCCGCAAGGCAGTCAGGGAGGCTTTGGAAGATCATGGACGTAGGGTAGCAAGGCGGGAGACGCGCAGCGTGATCCCGGGGATATGCCGCGACGCTAAACGGTTGGGGGTCAGCCGCATGCATTTGTGGGCGGTTCTGACGGGCCGCAGGGAGAGTAACGGACTCATGCAACGTTACACAACGCTGAAAAAGCAAGAAGGAGAAGCGAAATGAGGATGATCGAGCACAAGGACAATGCGGCATGGTGGATGGCGAAAGAGGGTCACGCGACGGCCGAGCAGATCGCGCGGTTCGCGCGGGAGTACCAGCGCGTCGAGGGGCACGAATGAAAGGCAACCGACGCTGCCAATGCGGCGCAAAGCCCGTCTATCGCGTCGAGCGCGATGACATCCGCGACAAGCGCCGGAGGCGCATCCGCGAGCGCATCATGTGCCCGTTCTGCGGCAACGCGACCGCGCCTCACTCCTCGCGTCGTGCACTGCGCGAGGAGTGGAACCTCTCCGGCTGGTGCGGTATGGGTGAGGTTCTGTGCTTGGAGCACGGACGCGACGCCCGTAGCGGCGATGCAGCGTGGAAGCTCGTGGCGGCAATCGGCGCATCATTCACGGCGGTCACGCTGGCCTGCGTCGCACCGATCCTGTTGGTGGCCGTGATCCTGATCGTGAGTGGATTCTACTACTGCATGAAGATTTTGGAGGATGATCAATGAAGCGCCTCATGCACTGCACACGTCCGCAAGCGCGCTACGGGCTGGCTTATACAGGCTGGATGCCGGCCTCTGACTGGGAGGTGGTCGAGGGGCGATTCCAGCGCATGTGGCGCGGGCCGCGACGCTCGCGGCGGCGGGCGGTGATCACGCGCGAGAGCGGCGTGTGGGCATGGCGCGTTTTCGAGTGGCGGCGCGGCGCGTGGCTAGAAATTGCGCGCTCGCTGCACTACACCCGACGCGCACCCTACTGGTGCGCTCAACAGGCGATGCCATACGCGGATTTAGCATCGAGAAGCAAATGAATTTCCGGCGGGTGCCGGAAACCGCCCGCGCATCTCTCCGCTCGGACGCGAATGGAGTTTCCGCTGATGCGCGGGCGGTGGTTTTTGAAACAAAGGAGGACAGGAAAAATGGCAACGAGGACAGAATTGAAACCGTGCCCGTTCTGCGGCGCGGCGGCAGAGATCGAAAATTATGTCGATGATGGGCGCGATGAATGGTGGGTGTTCTGCGGGAACACCGACTGCCCGGTGACCTCGCAGACGATTGGAATCGAACGGGAGGATGCGGTTATGAATTGGAACAAACGCGCATCTACCCCGCGCGACGAGTTCGCCGAAATCCTGCGCGGCCTGAAACTGCGCGGCGTGATCACGGGCGCGGACATTGAACGGCTGGAGCAGAGCGTGGAGGCGCGGCATGGCGGGTGAGTTCAGAATGGAAACCAATCTGCCAGCAACGCGCTACGTGCTCAATCTCGCGGCGACCAATGAAGTGCTGTCCGTGCTGGAGACGTTCGGCGACGACTGTAGCTCCGTGTGCAAAACCATGCGCGACGATCTGCGCGCGGCCGGCTGCATGGCGGTCACGGTCTGCGGTATCGGAATCGCGGCCTGTGTATTGCTAGGGTTGCTGCTTGCGGGGCCTTGTCGGCGCGATCCTCAGCCGGGGCCTGAGAGTCTCGCCGCGAACATCGCGGCGGGCATCTACGGCGACGAGCTGGCGGGCTGCGGAGGGCACTGACATGCGAGATATACACGGACAGATGATGCTGTTCCCTGAGATGCACGAACATCGTGCGGAGGACATGCAGGAGCAATGCAAACCGTCTGCGCCGGATGATCGCGCACCGATCGGACGCCTACCGAACACATGCACGCCGGCACAGGCGCATCGCGCGATCGGTGTTTCTGTCCGCCAGATCAAGTACTGGGTGGAGGATGGAACGGTGTTGGCCGTGAATTCCGCGCGCAACCCGATTCACGGGCGCGCTAAAAAAAAAGGCAAGCTCGACCGGTGGCGCATCGTGGTGCGCCGCGTGCCGGGCTTGTTCGACACGCCGGAAATGATGGCTTTCCCCACGCTCGAGGAGCTTGTCGCGAAAGCCTCGAACGCGAGGGCAGCACAATGAAAAAACAGCGTTACTCAGACCCGGCCGCGCGGCCGGATGAAACCGCCGAGGCGCTCGCCAAGGCGGCGGTGAACACGGCGCAACGCGCATTATTCACGGCACAGCTTGCAGCCGACGCTCTGAAAAAAGCCGGCGACAGCCAGCGCCGAGGTGCGCAAAAACAGCAACGATTCCGCGCGGACGCCGCCTACATGACGGCGCTACGCGACGCGCTCCTGGACGCGCTCAACGCGGTACCGGAGCAAGCGCGAAAACGGATTTCAGCGTCGGGGGCGCGGTTGACCTCCGACGAACTGATTGACCTGCTCGCAATGAGCGTGCAGGGCTAGACAACCACACAAAAAGGAATCACGCAACATGGCGAAAAAAGAGACTAGCGGGCAGCCGAAGGCGAACGCGGCGGCGAAGAAAACCACACCGAAAGCGAAGGGAGGAAACAAAGGCAAAGGCAAGGTCAAAAACGAAGTCACCGTGCCGGCCGAGGTGCCGGAGGTGCTGCCGCCGACCACCGAGTCGGTGACACCGCAGCCAACATCAATCGTTAAACGCGAGAAGGACAACGAGTCGCTCGCGCGTCTGGAGATGAGCATCCAGCGCGACATCCAGTTGTCGTCGCGTCTAGACAAGGCCGGCGCGATGGTCGCGATCAAAATCGGCCTCGCGCTGGAAAGCGCAAAGGCGCTGCTCAAGCACGGCGAGTACGGCGGATGGATGCGCAGCCGTTTCGGCGATGTGTTCAGCGAGCGCAAAGGACAGTATTACGCCAAGCTCGCGAAGGCGTTTCTGCAAAGCGAAGCGGGCGCACAGTTGCTTTTACCTGCGCCGAGCGAGGCGGGCAACTGGCTGGTGCTGGCCGACGACGGCAGTGCGCTGCACGCGAGCGTCGACGCGTTCGTGGGCGATATGACGATCGCTGAATTGCTCGATAAGCACGGCGTGCGCCCGGCAAAAACGAAGGGCGGTTATCGCCCGGCAGCATGGCTAGTTACGCAGTACCAAGGTGAGCACCCTCACCTGAAAAATAAGGCGTTCGATCTATGGTCGAAAGAGGACCGCGAAGAATTCATGAAGTGGCAGGCGGCGCAGGTGGACGGCGACGACGCCGTCGCGCGGCGCATGGCTGCCGAGAGCACATGGATGAACGTTCGCACGACACTGGCCGACCACGGGCTCGGGCGCAAAACCTACGCGCTGCTCCCTCAGGAGCAGCTTATCGAAACCTATGAGCTGCTCGCGCAGGTTTGCCGGGCGCTCAAAAAAGCGACAGAGGAGGCATGATGGTAGGAACTGAAATCATCACAGGCGCTTGCGTCCCCGAGCGGGACGCCGCCGAATTCGCGCAACTCCCCGACGATGTAAAGTGGGAGGTGCTGGACCTGCTCGAAGTTTGCCGCACCGCTGCCGCAGCGGCGCGGCCGCGCGCGTCGCTGGCCGATGCTGCGGAGAAAAACCGGCACAAGCCGGGCTGGTCGTTCAAATCGCTGGAACGCAAATTCTACGCGCTCAGGAACACAGGAGACTGGCGCGCGCTCGTGAACAACGCGAAGACCACCGGCGGCGGCAAAGCCGAATGGATCACGCAGGCCGTTCTCGAAGCGTGGCGCACTTATTGCGACAACCACCCGCGCTCGATGAAAAGCGCTTACATCGAAATGTGCGCAGCCTTCAAATCAGGCGAGATGATCGGCGATGTCGACTGGCGACGCGTGTGGAAAGCACTGCCGGAGTTGCGCTCGAAACCCATGCCGCAAAAATGCCCGCCCGGCATGCTGTTGCCGCCCGGCTGGTCGTACCACAATCTGATGCGCCACAAGCCGAAGCGCATTGAGACAGTCGCGGCACGCCGTGGACCGCATGCCGCGCGCAAACTGTCTGCGCGTGTACATACTACGCGCGAAAATCTGCTGCCGGGGCAGCAGTACGAATTCGACGATATGTGGCACAATACCACGGTCGTCGTTCGCGGTTACCCGAAGGCCGTGCGCCCGCTCGAACTGGCCTGCATCGACATTGCAAGCGCCAACAAAATCGCATTTGGCCTCAAGCCACGCATGGAAGATGAGATAGGCAGGCGGCGCAACATCACCGAGGCCGACATGCGGTTCCTCGTCGCGCACGTTCTCTGCAACATCGGCTACCACAAGGACGGCTGTCTGCTGCTCGTGGAGGGCGGCACGGCCACCATTCGCGACCGCCTGAAAAAGGTGCTGCACGAATTGAGCGACGGCAAGATCGAGGTCAGCACATCCGGCGTCGATCGTAAAATCCCGATCGGCAAGTGGGGTTACGACACGAAGGGCAACCCCGATCATAAAGCGCACATCGAATCGTGGCACAACCTCGCGCAGAACCGGCTCGATGCGTTGCCGGGTTATACCGGATCAAATGCCCGTCTTGATAAGCCGGAAGACCATGAGGCGTTGTGCAAGGTCGTGGACAAGATGCTGGCCGCGTCCTGTTCACTACCGCCGGAACTCGCCGCGCGCCTGCGGTTTCCGGTGCTCGATTGGGACACGTTCAGCGATGTGGTTCACGAAGTCTACGCGCAAATCGCGTGGAGCAGCGACCACACGCTCGAAGGCTGGCACAATCGCACCGAGCGCCAGTGGCGCGTCCACCCCGCCGACCTCTGGCACAGCGAGTGCGAGTTTCTCGCGCTGCCGAAGGATGTGCAAGATCGGCTCGCGCCGCTCGTGGCAATGCCCGGCAACACACAGGTCGCGCGCCAATCACGCGCCCGCGTGTGGGAGGATGGCCAGCGCGATCTCGTGCGGCTCCCGGACTGGTCGATCACGTTGATCTGTGGCGACGATCTCGCACAGGCGCGGCCGTGCCCGGCGATGGCCGAGGTAGTGTTCGTGAACCAGGACATCGAGAGCGGGCGACCGCAGACCTACCGTCTCTCAACCTGCATCGGCCCGGCCGGCGAGCGCGTGCAACTCAAAGAGGGTGAGATGTATCTCTGGACGATTAACCCATTTGATCCGCGACACATTTTCATCACGGACACATGGGGTAGATACGTCGGCCGTTGCAACCGCGTCGACGTGGTCGACCGCGCGGATCTCGATGCGGTCGGCCGCGAGATCGGTATTGCACGACGCGAGCTATCAGAGGCGATCGCTCCGGTTGCACGGCGCGGCGCAAAACGCGCCCGCGAAATGATCGCGGACATGCGCACAAACGCCGCGCTACTACGCGAGGGCGGACAGGCAGAGGCCGCGCGTATCGAGGCCGAGCGAGCCGTCAGCGCCGAGCGACGCGCTGCCACACGGGGAGTCACGCTGGATGACCTCTGCGCCGGCGGCGAGGAACAAGACGACGACGCATTGAGCATCGCCGATACGACAGACCTCTTGTAATCACATCAGAAAGGACAGGTAAGATGAGCAAGGAAGACACTGATAAAATCGTAGCCCAGTCTCAGCGCATGAGCATCCCGGGCGATCAAGTACAAACGGCACTCGCACGACTGCTGGAGGATGGAGAAATCACAGAGGCAGACAAAGCCGAAATCTGGTGGTTTTATTCGTATTGCATGGATCGCTCAATGACACTGGAGGATGCTGGAAAAGCCATCGACAAAGACGCGAGCACGGCCTACAGGTTGTTTATGGGTCGCTACGGCGCACGATACGACAACCTCATCGAGGCGGTGCAACGCTACCACAAACTCGCAGACGCGCGAGGTAACCGCAAGGTGATCGGGTTCGTAGAAACATCAACGTGGAAAAAGATCGATCAGGTCTGCCGCCACGCGCTAGTCGGTCAACTGCCCGCGTTCATTTTCGGCGACTCACAGATCGGGAAGACGAGCTGTTTGATGGAATTCACGCGGCGCAACAATCACGGTCAAACCAAGTACATCCGCATGCCAGCAGCACCGACGTTTTGGCAGATTCAGCGCGAGGTCGCGAAAGCCTGCTACATATCTGCGAAAGCGTCATCGAGCGAGATACGAACACGCGTGTTCGACTCAATCAGCGATCAGATGCTGCTGATCTTTGACGAAATACACCAGCCGCTGATCAGTAGTAGCAACGCGACCGCTGTGCGCATCATAGAGTGGTTGCGCGAGCTATACGACCGCACCGGTTGCGGCATCGTGTTTTGCGGCACACGGGTGTTTCGCGATGAGATCGAGACCGGCAAGCTCGCACTCATTCTGGAGCAGTTTCGCCGCCGAGGCATCATCCGTCTACAGTTGCCAGCAACCCCGCCGAAAGCCGACATCAATAAGATCGCCGCCGCGTTCGGATTGCCGCCGCCGGAAGGTGATGCAGCCGACATCATCACGCAAATGTTGAAGCAGTCTGGCCTCGGCCAGTTCGTTAAATTTTTGCAGAGCGCCAGCAATCTTGCCGCTAAGCAAAAAAAGGAAATGTCGTGGGATCATTTCGTGATCGCATACGACGTCATTCAGAAACTCTCAAACAAGGAGTAAAATCATGTCACAAAAAAAAGCACGTCCCGGCTACATGATTGATCGTTTCGGTGATGAGATTCCGAATCGGTTAGTTTCGCCTTACGACAAGAAGCGCGACCAGATCGTGCGTCGTATTTTGAAGCGTTACGAAAAAGCTCGGGCCGACCTCGAAAAAGTTCAGGCCGAAACCCTGCGCGATCTTGATACACTCGAAGAGGCCGCGCTGGCCGCTGCCAACGTCACAGATTTCAAAGCGAAGGGCGGCAACGTAACGGTCAGCAGCTACGACGGCCTGATCACAGTGCGTGTAAAAAATCGCGTGTTCTCGGCGATGGATGAGCGCGCATCGATCGCGAAAAGCCTGCTCGATGAGTTCGTTGCCGAACTCACCGAAGAGCAGGAAAAAAGCGACATCGTTCAGATCGTGAATAGTCTGCTCGACACAGCGAGCGGTAGCATCAACCGCACTGCCGCGCTGCGCATTCTAAAGCTCAATCTAAAGAGCGAGAAGTTTCGCAAAGCCAAAGAACTCCTCGCAGATTCGATGTACGCATCGCAATCCAAGTCCTACATCTACGTCGAGCACCGGGCGGATCGAGCCGCCGAACCAGAGCAGATCATCCTCGATATAGCTCGACTCATGCCTTCCAAAGATGTCAAGCCTGCGTCCTGATCGGCGCTAAAACCCACACAAAAACCCCTGTGCAGCCACGTTGCAACGGCCGCGCAGGGGTTTTTCATTTTCCGTGATTCCTCAAACCGTTGATACGTGCGCCTGAAATGTCGTTTTCCCCCTCACACCGACGCGCTGGCCACCGACCATCGAAAAACCCTTTAAAACCGGGCCTTTCAGCCTTTTTCAGCCTTTTTCAGCCTTTCCCCAACCCCGTTGCTAAACTGCGACGGGAGGGCCGCCCGGTCGCCCAGCTTTTCAACCATGCCGATCAGCCTGCCGAA
>ERZ795030.5470-NODE-5470-length-11668-cov-4.258417_pt1 | contig 11668 bp, 6 predicted proteins | sample MGYA00375122_ERZ795030 | MGnify/ENA primary metagenome ERZ795030 (study PRJEB30165, sample SAMN05720146) | activated sludge metagenome | isolation source: anaerobic digester from wastewater treatment plant | place: Japan | collected 2015-04-20 ...
GACCAGGCGGTCAGCGTGTTGCCCGCGTAGGTGGGCGTCTTGTCGGCCATGATGATGACGCCTTCGCTGGCGCTGGTCAGGCCGTTGGTCGCCGGGGTGCCGTTGATCGGCGCCTGGACGGAATAGCTGACGTTCGGATCATCTTTGAAGTCCCAGTAGTAGTTTCCGCTGCTGTCCTTGACGTCCTCGTCGGGGGTGGCGGTGTCCGACGGGCAGACGAACAGCTTGGACGACTGGTTGCTGCGGACGAGCATGAACATCAGAGACGTAATGGAATAATTTGCAACCGTTGCGGTCGGTGCGTCTCTCTTTGCACCAGTTGCAGTTGTATCCCACGCTTGCCCGTTCAGCCACGGCCAGGCGTCGTTGCTCTCGGCACGGTACATGGCGTAGCCCTTGCCGAGACCGTTGAGGTTCGCCGCGCAGACGGCGCGTTTGCCCAGCTCGCGAGCCCGTCCGAGGCTCGGCAGGAGGATCGACACCAGCAGGGCGATGATGGCGATCACGACCAACAGCTCAATCAGGGTAAAACCTTTCCTTCTCATTGCGGACACTCCTTGTAAAGTCACCCGTTCACATCGGACCCACGGCGTGTCCCGCCAGGCGCTGGAAAGGAACAATCAATTAGTTCGGTTTTTTCGCAGCGTGCCTGTCGGGGCATTCGGATGGGGTCGGCCCACGCAGCCGCCCCGGGATAACAGATCCATCCGCCTGGCGCCCGCGCGCCAGGGCCGGAAACTTCGCATAAGGGAGACCAAATGTCAATATCGAGACTCGCGATAGAAATTGCCAAGCCGCCGGCGGGGGAAACGAAGCTGCAAGCGGTTTCCCGCGAGCCGGGACGCCGGAATGCGTATACCGCACCTTGCGCACAGATACCATCCAGCGCTGCGGCCGCGGCATGAACAACGGGAGGGTGTGTCCCTGATCGAAACGTTATGAGATTGATGAGGGCAGCCACAATGCCGCCCCGTCACCCATGCCGCACCTATTAATGGTATCTTTCCCGTCTCGCGAGTGTCAATAGAATACCCGAAGGAATTTTTAGGAGAGAAAAAAGGGACCCGGGAGAAGGAGCCGGGAACTCGGAACAAAGGAACCAGGGAAGAAGAAGCCCCGGCGCGCCTCTTATTGAGCCGCGACCGTCAGGGAGCGGTCGCCGGAACCCTCCCAAAGAGAAAATCCCAAGGCAGCGCCTGTCCTTCCCCGCCTGTCGCCTTGCACCCACGAGCCGGATGCGGCGAAAGGGAAACTCGGTTTGACCGCTCCCTGACGGTCGCGGCTCGGTAAATCCCGCGTCCGCAGGGGAGCGGATCGGAAAGAAATTGACAGCGCGGGCAGACGAACCTAGTCTGTGACACTGCGCCCCGCGCGGGATCTAAAAAACCGTCCACGAATTTCACGAAAAGAGATTCCGCCTGCCGCGGTCTTTGCTTTTCCTTCGTGAAATTCGTGTAATTCGTGGAAAATGCTTTTCCCCCACAGGGAGACCGATTCATGTCCGACGTGAACGCCGTTCGCAAGGAACTCCAGGCCCACGGGCAGGAACACCTGTTGCGGTTCCATGACGAGCTGGACGCCCCCGGGCGCAAGGCGCTGCTGGAGCAGATCGAGACGCTGGACCTGGCGGAGCTGGACGAGCTGGTGGCTCGCTGCGTGCGGCGGCGGCCCGAGTACGTTCCGAGCGGGGAGATTCTGCCTCCGGAGATCGTCTCGCCGCGTTCGGCCGACGCAGCCGGGCAGGCCGAACTGGACCAGGCGCGGGCGCTGGGCGAGAAGCTGATCGCCCAGGGGAAGGTGGCGGCGTTCGTGGTGGCCGGCGGGCAGGGCACGCGCCTGGGCTACGAAGGCCCCAAGGGATGCCTGGAGGCGACGCCCGTCGTGCACAAGCCGCTGTTCCAGGTGTTCGCCGAGCAGATTCTCGCGGCGGGGAAGCGCGGCGGCAGGCCCGTGCCGTGGTACATCATGACCAGCCCCGCCAACGACGTGGCCACCCGCGCGTTCTTCCGCCAGAAGAATCATTTCGGCATGGACCCGAAGGACGTGATGTTCTTCGCGCAGGGGACGATGCCGGCGCTGTCGGCCGACGGCAAGGTGCTGCTGGCCGACCCGGGCAACCTGGCGCTGAGCCCCAACGGGCACGGGGGCAGCCTGCTGGCGCTCCGCAAGAGCGGCGCGCTGGAGGACATGGCGCGGCGCGGGGTGGAATACGTCAGCTACTTCCAGGTGGACAACCCGCTGGTGCGGTGCGTGGATCCGCTGTTCGTGGGCCTGCACGCGCTGCGCGGCGCGGAGATGAGCGCCAAGGCGCTTCCGAAGCGCGACCCGCTGGAGAAGCTGGGCAACTTCTGCCTGGTGGACGGGAAGGTGCGGGTCATCGAATATTCGGACATGCCGGAAGAGCTGGCGCGGCAGTGCGGCCCGGACGGGCGGCTGCGCTTCAGCGCGGGAAGCATCGCCATCCACGTGTTCTCGCGTTCGTTCGTGGAGCGCCTGACGGCGGGCGGGCGCTGCAAGCTGCCCTACCACCGCGCGGACAAGAAGGTTCCCTGCGTGGATGAGACGGGCAAGGCGGTCAAGCCCGAGACGCCCAACGCGGTGAAGCTGGAGATGTTCGTCTTCGACGCGATGCCGCTGGCCGAGCGGACGGTGATTTTGGAGACGCGGCGGAGCGAGGAGTTCAGCCCGATCAAGAACGCCACGGGGGAGGACAGCCTGACCAGCAGCCTGCACGACCAGGTGCGTCGGGCGGCGGCCTGGCTGGAGGCGGCGGGCGTGACGGTTCCCCGCGACGCGGACGGGCAGGTGGCGGCTGCCATCGAAATCTCGCCGCTGTTCGCGGACTCGGCCGAGGAATTGAAGCGCAAGGCGGACCCGAAGCTCGAGATTCCCGTCGGCGGGACGGTGTATATCGGCTCGCGCGGGCAGACCGGCACGATGAAGAAATGAGCGAATCTAGAATTTCAGATTTGAGATTTGAAATTTCCGATTTGAGATTCGTGATGGGTGTTCCGGTTGCGTTTCTTGCGCGATAGGAGCCAGGCATGTCCCAATCCCCCGTGCATCTTCTGGTGATCGCGAACTTCGCCAAACCGGGCGTCCGGGAGCAGGTGGAGTCTCTTCGCCCGTGGTTCGCCAAGCGGGTGTCGGAGGTGTCGGTGGCGTCGGTGGGCGAGTCGGTGGGCCCCGCGGCGGACATGGCCGAGTTGTGCGTGGTGCTCGGCGGCGACGGCACGCTGTTGTGGGCGGCCCGCGCCCTGGCGGCGCGGGGCGTTCCGCTGCTGGGCGTGAACATGGGCAAGCTGGGCTTCCTGGCCGATTACAGCGTGGAGCACATGCAGAAGCACTTCGACGACGTGGCGGGCGGGCGGATCGCGCCGACGGAACGGATGATGCTGTCGGTGCGCGTCGGCGACGGCGGCGCGGCGCGGTTCTGCTCGCCGGCCGCCAACGACGCCGCCATCTGCGCCGGCGAACCGTTCCGCATGATCGACCTGGACGTGCAGCAGGGCGAGCACTGCGTGGCGGAATATTTCGGCGACGGGCTGGTGGTCTCCACGCCAACGGGCTCGACCGCCTACAACATGTCGGCGGGCGGTCCGATTTTGGAGCCGACGCTGGACGCGGTGGCCATCACCCACATCGCGCCGCACAGCCTGTCGCAGCGCCCGATCGTGGTCCGCAGCGACCCGCCGATCCGCGTCACCGCGTCTCGCATCAACGAGGGGACGGCGTTGATCGTCGACGGGCAGGTTCCCGTCCCCCTGCGCGCGGGGGACGTGGTGGAAATCCGACGGCACGGGCAGCCGATGCGCATCGTCCCGCACCCCGGGCACAGTTTCTTTTCCACGCTGGCCAACAAGCTCCAGTGGGGCCGCTCGCCGCATGGAAGCGGATAGGCCGAAGGGCAAAGGCCGAAGGGGGAAGGGAAGAAGGGGAAAGGCCAGAGGGGGAAGGCCGAAAAAAATAAAGGGGAGAAGGCATGGCAGCGATCGAGAGCTTTCGTGACCTGATTGCCTGGCAGAAAGGGATGTTCCTCGCTGAGAAGATTTACCGGGCCACCGAGGATTTTCCGCGGCGAGAGCAATTCGGATTGGCCATGCAACTGCGGAAAGCGGCTGTGAGTGTGCCTTCCAACATCGCCGAGGGTTTTGGGCGGCACGGCCGGGCGGATTACCTTCATTTTCTCAACATCGCCCGGGGAAGTCTCAACGAGGTCCAGACGCAGATCGAGATCGCGGAACGCGTCGGAGTGATTTCCGGAGAAATCCCGTGCGAACTCCAGGCCCTTGCCCTGGAAACGGCGCGGGTGCTCAAGGGGCTGATCAATGGCCTGCGCAACAAGGGCTCGTCCTGAGCCGGCCTTTCGCTTCGGCCTTCCCCCTTCGGCCTTTCCCCTTCGCCCTCTTCCAGAAAAAGCGCTTGGGAGCTTCCGCCGCCGTTCCGTACAATAGCGGCCCTATGAAGATTGATCCGAGATTCCTGACCGAGGAAGGTCCGCAGATCTTCAACGGCAACGAGCTGTTGATCAAGGGCTGCCTGGAGGCCGAGGGCGGGGTCCACCTGCTGGGCGGATACCCGGGCAGCCCGGTGGCGGGCTTCTTCGACTCGATGGCGTACATCAAGGACCTTCTCAACGAGAAGGGCATCCGCGCGGTCATCAACCACAACGAGGCGCTGGCGGCAGCCATGCTCAACGGTTCGCAGGTGGCGGGTCTGCGGGGCGTGATCTGCATGAAGTCGGTGGGCGTGCACGTGGCGGCCGACGCGCTGGCGCTGGGCAGCCTGGCCGGGGCCAATCCCGACGGCGGCGCGGTGGTCATCTACGGCGACGACCCGTGGAGCGACTCGACGCAGGTTCCCGCCGACAGCCGGTACATCTCCCGCCACCTGTTCATCCCCATCCTGGAACCGTCCACGGCGCAGGAGATCAAGGACTTCATCGACCTGGGCCTGAAGTTCTCCCGCCGCAGCGAGCTGTACGCCGGATTCATCATGCCGACCAACCTGGCCGACGGCGGCGGGACCGTGCAATGCCGGGCCAACCAGTACCCTGCCGTCAACACCCGCGCGCGGATGGACTTCCTGACGGGCGGGATCGACCTGGACAAGTACGTGCTGCTTCCGCCCAAGACGTGGTGGCAGGAGGCGAAATACGCCGAGCGATTCGAGCGGGGCCTGGCGGTCTCGCGCGAACTGGGCCTGAACCGCCTGGAGAATCCGCAGGAAAAACGCGCGCCGGTGGGGTTCGTCACCAGCGGGCTGGCGTACGGATACCTCGTGCAGGCGCTGGACGAGATGGGCCTGGGCGGGGCGCTGCCCGTGCTGAAGTTCGGGCTTTCGTATCCGCTGGACGAGCGCCTCGTCGAGGCGCTGGCGGGCCAGTGCGAGCGGATCGTGGTGGTCGAGGAGCGGCGCGGGTTCCTGGAGGAGCAGGTGTCCGAGGCGCTGACGCGCCTGCGCCAGTCGGGCAAGGTCAAAGACCCTGTGGAACTGTGGGGCAAGACGTTCCCGGAGGGTCTGGCGGGGATTCCGGAGATTCGCGGCCTGCACCCGTCGATCCTGATGGAGCGCCTGGGCCCGCTGCTGCAAAAGGTCGGCGGGTCGGCGGTTTCGCCGGCGGCTGCAAAGGCCATCGAGACTGAGTTGCGGACGATCGAGCAGACGGGCAAGGTGAGCGTGCCGCAGATGCCGCCGCGCCTACCGACGTTCTGCCCGGGCTGCCCGCACCGCGACAGCAGCGACCTGTGCCTGGAGATCCAGAAGCGTTTCCGCGACGCGGCGTACATGAAGCGCAAGCACGGGCGCGGACCGGTGGACCTGGTCTTCCACGGCGACATCGGCTGCTACACCATGCTCATGTTCCCGCCGAACACCAGCCTGATGCACAACCTGTCGGGCATGGGACTGGGGGGCGGAACGGGCGCCGGAATGGACCCGTTCATCACCAACAAGCAGGTCGTCTTCATGGGCGACAGCACGTTCTTCCACTGCGGGCAGATCGCCATCAGCCAGGCCGTCAAGCTCGGACAGGACATCACGTTCGTCATCCTGGACAACCGAACGACGGGCATGACGGGCCACCAGCCGACGCCGGGCCTGGAATACGACGTGATCGGAAACCCGACGGCCGTCCAGGACATCGAGGAGATCGTCCGCGCCTTCGGCAGCCAGTCGGAGCTTCCGCTGTACCGCGTGGACCCGGAGAAGCGCGAGGAGTACAGCCAACTGCTGGAGCGGACGTTCCTGGCCGACGGGGTGAAGGTGATCATCGCGGACAAGGAATGCGGGATCACGCGGACCCGGCGGAAGCGGCGCGAGGAGCGGGCGCTGGCGCGCACGCTGGGCTACCTTCCGAGCTGGCAGCACATGAACATCAACCCGGAAATCTGCCGGTTCTGCCTGTCGTGCGCGGAGATGACGGGCTGCCCGGGCCTGAAGCACTCCGATACGGACTACGGGCGGAAGATGGACACGGACATCACCTGGTGCGTGGACGATGGCGCGTGCGAGCGGATCGGCGCGTGCTCGTCGTTCGAGCGGGTGACGATCCGGCGGAAAAAACCGCCGCGGACGAAGGTGCCGGAGCTGGGTCTGGACCAGATTCCCGAGCCCGCGCGGCGCGAGGTGGGCGACGTGTGGCGCTGCGCCCTGACGGGCGTGGGCGGAATGGGCGTGGGCCTGGCGACGAGCATCCTCGTCCGCGCCGGGCACATGGAAGGCTACGACGTGATCTTCGTGGACAAGAAGGGCCTGGCCATCCGCAACGGCGGCACGGTCAGCCAGGTGGTCTACAACATCGCCCGCCGCCCGGTGACGGCGTTCATTCCGTACGGAAAGGCCGACGTGCTGCTGGGCGTGGACGTGCTGGAGGCCGCCCGCGCCCTGGACCCGCGCCAGCGCATGCGCCTGGCGTCGCCGGAGCGGACGTCGGCCGTCATCAACCTCGACAAGATCACCACCATCCGCGGCTTGTTCGGCGAGGAGGACTTCGACGTCGAGGAACTGGAGCAGGCGATCCGCGCCGGCACGCGGGCGGACGACTACCTGGCCCGCAACATCTCGCGCATCTGCGAAAAGTACCTGGGCAGCAAGCTCTACGCGAACATCATGATGCTGGGCTTCGCGTTCCAGAAGGGGCTGATCCCCGTCTCGATGCACTCGATCGCGTGGGGCATCAAGGACACCATCCGCGCGGACGTCCGCAAGAACCTCTACGCGTTCAACATGGGGCGCAAACTGTGCGAGCGGATGGACATCTTCCAGGGCCCGCCGCAGCGCACGGGCTGGCGCGAGACGCTCGAGGAACGCTGCCGCAACACCATCCGCCGCTACCGCGACGGGGAAAAGCTCGCCGCCGCCCTGCGCGAGCTGGCGGCGGGGACGGTCGAGGCCGCCGGAAACCTCGACGAGTCCGACCGGCGCGCCCTCGTCGTGCGGATCTACGACTGCATGCGCTGGGGCGGCATCGAGTACGCCCGGCGCTACGCCCGCCGCGTCGCGGAGATCGCCCGCAAGGACTCGCCGCGGTTCGGCCTGGCCGCCACCCGCGCCGTCGTGTACGACCTGGCCGACGCCATGCTCATCAAGGACGGCGTGTTCCTGGCCGAACTGTCCACCAGCCCGGAAAAGTACGCCCGCGACCGCGAGAAGTACAACGTCAACCCCGCCAATGGCGACCGGATCGTCTATCGCCACTTCTGGCACCCGACGCTGAAACTCGGGCCCTGGCAGTGGCGCCCGCGCCTGACCTTCCGCAACTCCACGCTCAAGCTGGTGCGCACGATGCGATGGCTGCGCAAGGCCCTGCCTCGCTGGCACCGCGCCGAGAGGCAGTACCTCGCGGCGTACGAAGCCGCCATCGACGCCTTCCGCTGGACGACGCCCGAAGAATACCGCGCCGGAGTGGCCCTGATCGCCTCGCGCGAGTGCATGAGCTGCCTGAACCCGCGCTGCAAGGAACAGGGCTGCCCGCTGGCCAACGAGATTCCCACGTGGGTGCAGCTGGCCTATCGCGACCGCTGGCAGGAGGCGGCCGAGGTGCTGCTGGCGCGGAACAACTTCCCCGAGATCACGTCGCGCATCTGCCCGGCCCTGTGCGAGAAGTCGTGCAAGCAGGCGCTGGAGGGCGACGGCGTCGGCGTGCAGGCGCTGGAGCGGCAGGTGGCCGAGCGGGCGCTGGCGGAAGGATGGGACGCGCCGCGTCCGCCCGCGCGAAAGACCGGGCGCTCGGTGGCGGTGATCGGCTCGGGCCCGGCCGGGCTTGCCGCCGCCCAGCAACTCGCCCGCGCGGGCCACCGCGTGACGGTCTTCGAGAAGGAGCAATCCCCCGGCGGGCTGCTGCGCTACGGCATTCCCGCCTGGCGGTTGGAAAAAACGCTCATCGACGCCCGCGTCGAGCAGCTCCGCGCCGAGGGCGTCGAGTTCCGCACGGGCGTGGAGGTGGGCGCGGGTCTCTCGGGCGCGGAGCTTCGCGGGCAGTACGACGCGGTGCTGCTGGCCATGGGCGCCGCCCGCCCGCGCGACCTGCGCGTCCCGGGGCGCGACAAGCAGGGCGTGATGTTCGGCGTGGACTTCTTGTGCGACCAGGCGCGCGGCGCCGGGGCAGCCGACGCACCCGCGCCCGCGCGGGGCAAGAGCGTGGTGGTCATCGGCGGCGGGTTGACGGGCGAGGACTGCGTGGAGACGGCCGTTGCACAGGGTGCCGCGCAGGTCCACCAGTTGGAAATCCTGCCCGAATCGCCCGTGTCGGAATCGTGCCAGGCCGGCGGACTCGGCGAGGAGCCGAACGTCACGCGGCGCTGGTCGGTGGCCACCGAGGCGCTGGAAGGCGACGGCGCCGTGCAACGCCTGCGCGGCCGGCAGGTGCGATGGGCGCCCTCCCCCGCCGGGCCGAAAATGGAGCCCGTCGACGGCGGGCAGTTCGTCCTCGACGCCGACCTGGTGCTGCTGGCGCTGGGCTTCGACGCCGCCCTGCCCGAACCGCTGGCCGGGCAACTCGGGCTGGCGCTCGACGCCGCCGGGCGGACGAGGATCCGCGATTTCGCCACGGACCAGCCAGGCGTGTTCGCCGCGGGCGACCTGGTGACCGGGGCGTCGTACGTCGTGACCGCCATCGACTCCGGACGCAAGGCGGCCGAGAAGATCGACCGCTACCTCGTCGCCCTGCCCGCCGAGACCTCGAAGGTTTGAACCACATTTGCTCTGTTGAAAACATCTATTCACGGGATGGGTGGCACGCTTTGCTCGCAAAGCGTGTTGCTGGATTTCCACAGAACACGGCTTGCAAGCAAGCCGTGCCACCCTGGTTTGCAGATGTTTTCAACAGAGCAAATCGTGTTCTAAGCGAAGGGATCCTGCCTTGACGAGCCATTCCGAAGACGCAACCGTTCTCCGCGACCTGGTGAAGCGCTACCTGGAAGTGTGCGCCCAGCCCGTCCAGGCGGAGCGCCGCCGCCTCTGGCGCGACCACAACAGCCTGCGCCCCACGCGCCCGCTGTTCCACGTCCGCGGCGGAAACTGCTGGGACGAGGTTCCGGCGATCCGGGAGCGCCGCGTGCGGGACGACTTCCTGCGCGGATACGAGCGGGAGTTGCGAAAGCGCCTCTTCGCCGCCTCGCTCGACGACGACACGATTTACGAGCCCTGGTTGACCGTGCCGGCGACGCATCGCTGCTGGGGCTGGGGACTCACCGGCCAACGGATGCACAGCGCCGAGGCCCGCGGCTCGTGGAAAGCGGATTACCCGATCAAGGAAGAGTCCGACATCCGCAAGCTCCAGCCGCCTCGGCACGAGATCGACGAGGAAACCACCGCCCAACGGGTCGAGACGCTCCGGCAGGCGGTCGGAGACCTGATCCCCGTGCACGTGGACCGCGCCCCGGCCTGGCGGATGTGGACCGGCGATTTGTCCACCGAGCTGGGCTACCTCCGCGGCATCGAGAACCTCATGCTGGACATGCTCGACCGCCCCGCCTGGCTGCACGAACTGCTGGCGTTCATGTGCGACGGAATCCTCCGCGCGCACGAACAGGCCGAGCAGGCGGGCGACTGGTCGCTCGCGGAGCACCAGAACCAGGTCATGCCCTACGCCCGCGAGCTGTCCGACCCCGCGCCCAACACCTACGGCGCGAAGCGCAGCGAGCTCTGGGGCTACATGGCCGCCCAGGAATACACGCTCATCTCCCCGGCCATGCACGAGGAATTCCTCCTCCAGTACCAGCGCCCGATCCTCGAGAAATTCGGGCTGACCGCTTACGGCTGCTGCGAGGACCTGACGCGCAAGATCGACATGCTGCGGAGCCTCCCGAACCTGCGGCGGATCGCGGTGACGCCGGTGGCCGACGTCCGCAAAAGCGCCGAGCAGATCGGCACGGACTACGTCATTTCCTGGCGGCCGAACCCCGCCCAGATGGTCTGCCTGGGCTTCGACGAGGCGCTGGTGCGCAAAATCGTCCACGACGCGCTGGACGCCTGCCGCGGCCTGCACATGGACATCACCCTCAAGGACGTCCACACCGTCCAGGGACAGCCCGAGCGCCTGGCCCGGTGGTGCAAACTGATCCGCGAAATGGTGGAAGCGTAAAAATAAAACAACCAGAAATTCGTCCACAGATTACACGGATTGCACGGATTCTACGGAAACGATTGGGTGGTATTTTTCTGTACGAAGACCGGCCCGTGTTTTTCCGTGTGTATTCGAAACGTTCCAGACGATGCGGCGAGAGCTGAATCCGCGACGACATCCATAAGGCAAAGACTTTTTCCTCCGTGTAATCTGTGGAATCCGTGGATGTGTTTTTCTGTTCAGGAGCGAGCGTCATGCCGCGCGAGTCGAAAAAAGCCCGGATCGAGCGGGTGAAGAAGCTGCTGGCCGCCCTACGCCGCGAGTTCCCCGACGCGACGTGCGCGCTGCATTTCCGCACGCCGCTGGAGCTGCTGGTGGCGACGATCCTCTCGGCCCAATGCACCGACGCGCGGGTGAACCTGGTGACGCCCGCGCTGTTCGCGAAGTACCGCACGGCCGGCGCGTTCGCCGCCGCCCCGCAGGAGACGCTCGAACAGGAAATCCGCTCGACGGGGTTCTTCCGCAACAAGGCGAAAAGCATCCGCGGCGCGTGCGCGATCCTCGCGGAGAAGCACAACGGGCGCGTGCCGGAGACGATGGATGAACTGCTGGCGCTGCCGGGCGTGGCGCGCAAGACCGCCAACGTCGTGCTGGGCACGGCCTACGGGAAGAACGAGGGCGTCGTGGTGGACACGCACGTGCAGCGGCTCGCCGGACGGCTGGGGCTCACCGCCCACGCGAACAACCAGGGGGACCGGATCGAGAAGGACCTGATGGCCGTCGTACCGCAGGAGCAGTGGACGTTCTTCGCCCACGCGCTGGTGCTGCACGGGCGGAAGACCTGCGCCGCGCGCAAGCCCGACTGCCCGCACTGCCCGCTGGCGAAGCTCTGCCCGTCGGCGGGGAAGGTCTGACAACTCGCTGCTCTGTTGAAAACATCCGTTCACGGGATGGGTGGCACGCTTTGCTCGCAAAGCGTGTTGCTGAATTCACGGAGAACACTGCTTGCAAGCAAGCAGTGCCACCCGGTTATCCGATGTTTTCAACAGAGGGGACAACTCGCCTCAGCGGGTCCGTTCGGCCAGGCAGAAGTCCACCAGT
>ERZ795030.5476-NODE-5476-length-11658-cov-10.241403_pt1 | contig 11658 bp, 10 predicted proteins | sample MGYA00375122_ERZ795030 | MGnify/ENA primary metagenome ERZ795030 (study PRJEB30165, sample SAMN05720146) | activated sludge metagenome | isolation source: anaerobic digester from wastewater treatment plant | place: Japan | collected 2015-04-20 ...
TTAAGAAAATCAAAAACAACGATTTGCTGCCCACAAACATCAGTAAATACAAGGCACTCAGAAATGAAAAGAAAAGTATCTTGCTGATGTTGAATATCGGTATTCCTGCTATCGCTTTTGTATTGATTATTTTATTCGTCGAAAATCCCGTTTTTCTATTGTTTCTACTTGGTGTTCCGGCAGTTACTTTTCCGGCAAATCTATATTCCAAAATTATGATGTGGAAGATCCGTCGCCAGCCTATTCCGTGTAATACTTGTGATGGGACCATGCGCATCCTTTCGGAGAAAAAGGAAGACGAATATTTAAGTGTTTCACAGCAGTTTGAAGAGCAGCTTCATGCGGTTGATTATGATGTTTTTGTATGTAAAGATTGTGGTAATGAGGCAATTTTTACTTTGGATAAACCAAGTGTGTATGCTGAATGTCCAAGTTGTAAAACCAAAGCTTTTACCCTGCATAAGAGAACGGTGATGGTAGCACCAACTTTTATACATGGAGGAACAGAGCGTCTGACTTATAAATGTCAGTTCTGTGGACATGAAGATCATAAAAACAATAATTTACCAAGGATATCAAGGGGCGGTCATATCGCTGCAGGTTCAGCTGCCGGAAGTATCTTCAGTGGTCGTGGCGGATTTGGAAGCGGCGGTGGATTTAGCGGTGGCAGCTTCGGCGGCGGCATGTCGGGCGGAGGAGGAGCCACCGGAAGATGGTGAGGCCGCGGTCCGTGTTCCAGGGTAACGAGTTCCAGGACAGTTAAACGATTCAACGATTCAACAGTTCAACAATTAAACGATTAAACAATTAAACGATTAAACAATTAAACATTTTTCCACATGAAAAAGAAAACCATCATTACATTATCCATCGTAGCCGTATTGGTTATTTTGGTGTTTGCAGCTATCAGTACTTACAACAGCTTAGTAGGCCTGGAGGAAAATGTAGGTAAGCAATGGAGCAACGTTGAAAATCAGTATCAGCGTCGTGCTGATTTAATTCCTAATTTAGTGGCAACAGTTAAGGGCTATGCTGCACATGAAAGTACAACTTTGGAAAACGTGGTTTCAGCCAGGGCACGTGCCACGCAAGTGACTGTGGACCCGGACAACCTTACTCCTGAGAAACTACAGGAATTTCAGGCTGCACAAGGTGAATTAAGTTCGGCATTAGGTAGATTGCTGATGATCACGGAAAACTACCCGGACCTGAAGGCCAATGAGAATTTTAGGGAGCTGCAAGTGCAACTGGAAGGAACTGAGAACAGAATTTCTACCGAAAGAACAAGGTTTAATGAAGTAAGTAAGAACTTCAATGCTAAGATTCGTCGTTTCCCGACCAATATCATTGCGTCTATGTTTGGTTTTGAGAGGAAAGCATATTTTGAAGCTGAAGCAGGCAGCGAAAAAGCTCCAACTGTAGAATTTTAAGTCCTGAGCTAATTATGTCGGAACAGCCGTACACACCTAATAAGCAACGTTATAACGGTGGTGCTGTGCCTTACAGGTATTGCGGTTGTAGTGGTCTGCAATTGCCCGTGATCTCATTGGGATTATGGCACAACTTCGGAGACGTCGACGATCCCCGCGAAGCAGTGCGTATGTTGCGTTTTGCTTTCGACCATGGTATCACACATTTCGATTTGGCAAATAATTATGGAACTCCTTTTGGTAGCGCCGAGCGAAATTTCGGAAAAGTGATGCAGAGTGATTTTGCTGCCTATCGTGATGAATTAATTATCAGCACAAAAGCCGGACATGCAATGTGGGATGGTCCGTATGGTGACGGAGGATCAAGAAAATACCTGATGGCCAGCATCAATCAAAGCCTGAAACGTATGCAATTGGATTATGTGGATATTTTTTATTCACATCGGTATGACCCAAACACACCTTTGGAAGAAACGATGGGGGCATTATCCGATATCGTGAAGCAAGGAAAAGCTTTGTATATCGGTATCTCCAAATATCCTGAAGATAAAGCCAAACGAGCCATCGAATTATTACGGGAAAATGGTACGCCTTGCCTGTTGTATCAGGGGAAATACAATATCTTGACGAGAAAAATTGAGGATTCAATTTTTCCCTTGATACAAAAAGAGGGATTGGGATTTATCGGTTATTCTCCTTTGGAACAAGGTATTTTAAGTGACAGGTATTTGCAGGGCATTCCCCAAAACTCCCGTGCTGCACTATCCCACGGTTTTCTTCAAAGATCACAGATCACTCCTGAAATTATAGAGAAAGCAGCTCTTCTCAATGCTATGGCCAAAAAGAGGGGGCAAACCCTGGCACAAATGGCACTGAGTTGGTGCTTGCTTCATCCTGCGGTTACCTCGGTGATTGTTGGTGCAAGCTCTTTGAAACAGCTTGCCGACAATATTCAATCTTTGAAAAATGTTGATTTTTCTACGGAGGAATTACAGCAAATTTCAACAATATCGGGATGAAGTGTTTAGCAGCAAAGTGTAAAATTTTTATATCTTTTACATGCATGATTTTATTGATGGGATGTGAGGGTAATTACGTATCTTCCATTCCTGACTATCCTGTATTCTTAGATATAGATTTACGATTGGCACCCTATAATACCACACTTAAAAACAATAACAATTCGTATGTGTTGTTTGAAAAACCCAGGATGGGAAAAGAGCTGACAGATAGAATTGGTTATGGAGGGGTAATCGTGTATACTAATTTTGAAGGTGAGTACTGTGCTTTCGATTTGGCATGTCCGCATGAAGCATTATCATCTGTTAAAGTGAAACCCAATGATTTGGGACAATTGGTGTGCGATAGTTGCAGCAGTGTTTATGATATCAGTTTTGGAGTTGGGCATCCCGTAGAAGGACCTTCCAAAGAAGGTCTGAAGCGATACAAAACCATGCTGCAAGGCGACCTGTTGCGTGTGACCAATTAAGGTAGTCACCAGTCGTTTTTGTTTCTGAAAATAGACCTTATACCTACTGCTCCTACATAAAGCGGATAAAATAGGGATAATGAAAGTGTCATTCCAAAACTGAGTTTTAGCCGGAAAAAATCTTTAATTTTCAAGAGGAAGATATAATCCACAAAAAATTTGATCAGGAAAACGGACCCCCACAAGTTCCAAATTTCTTTGTAAAATATTCCCATAAAGAACAGCACCAACAGTAAGGCATTCATGGCACCTACAGCCAGGCCCGTTACAATGCTGTCACAGTCTGTATATTTGACAGCTTTGGAAGCCCATCTGGTACGTTGGCGTACAAAGGCTTTCAGGTTTGAATTCGGAGTGGTTGCCACGAATGCATCAGGTGAAAGCAAAGGTGTGATTTTGCCTTTTCTTTTTTTAATGGCATGTAACAAAAAAACATCATCACCGGATATCTCTTCCGCGCGTAAATCTGCTTGACTTTTTAACCAACTTTCTTTGTTGAAAGCCATATTTGCAGCATTGCAAAAAATCGGTCTCTCATTACCGGCAGCAGCCAAACCTGAACCAACCAAGGTAGCAAACTCCAATTGTTGTAGTCTGGCAAAGAATGAATTTCCGCCGTTAAATCTTACGGGAGCAATGATCAAATCTGCTTGCTGCTTGTGTTGAAATTCCACCAGGGTCTCTATCCACCGGGGATGAGGTACGCAGTCGGCATCTGTGGTAATGATAAAGTCGTTGGCAGCAGCCAATACCCCCGCTCGTTGTGCCTGCTTCTTTCCGGGTTTGGGAGATTGAATAAGTTGTGCTTTTGCAAACAGGCCCAATGAGTTTTGCAATATAGAAAAGGTGTTGTCTGTAGAATGATCATTGACCCAAATAAGCTCAAAATCCTGATGTGTTTGATTGCGTAGGGCTTCAATCAAGGTTGGAAGATTTTGTTCTTCATTTTTGCAACAGATCACTATGGATGGTTGCGGCAAAATTGCCTTTTCCTCTTTTTTAAGTTCGGTTTTACCCACAAGATCAGGAACACGATGCCAACCCCTGATCAGGGTAAAAACCAGCAAAAGGTAAAAAACGGTCAGCGCAAAAGATAAAAAAGCCGTTGTGCTCAGCATCAGAACATATAATTCAGGTTGACATAAGTACCTGCAACACCATCTTCTCTGTTCAGAGAACGACCATGGTCAACGGAAATAATAAAGTTTTCGTTCCAGCCAATTTTTAAGCCTATACCCGCCGAATTGTGAAATTTACCGGATTTATAATCTGTCAGCATCAATTCATCTTTAACTTCTTGTGTCATAATGTCAAAACCTTCGATAGCGATCGGTCTCAATATAACTCCACTGTCGAAAAATACATTGGTACCCAAGTAAAAGTTTTGATTAAAAAGTGAAAATTTGAAAAACTTATACCTGAACTCAAAATTACCAAAGGCGATATCATTACCTATCACCCTGTTGCGCATAACACCCCTGAGCGATCTTTTACCACCTAAACCTTGATTTTCGGCAGCAGTCAGGAAGCTTGTTATCAAAAGAGGTTGTGCGTAATATGGTACTTTGCTTTTTCCTACGGTAGCCTGATAAGTCAATCTGTATGCGAATACCATATCATTTTTGATGATGGGGAAGTATTGGCGGTGTATCAATGCAAACTTGGTATGGGGAAACGGATTGATAAATCCCGGGGCAGATTGGATTACTGCTTCTGTCCAAATGCCCTGGGACGCGAATGCCTGTTGATCACGGGAGTCATATTTTAAGCCGATTTTTAAGTAATTGATATACCCCCCATTAGCTTCGTCAACACCTATAACTCCATGTTTAACATAACGTTGATAGAGTGAACCGCCGGGCTCAGCATCCAAACCCAACTTATCGATATTCACTGAGTCCATATCAAAATGATAAAAAGAATATCCTCCCACCCAACCGAATTTTGACGATCCGAAGTTTCCTTGTACGTCAGCTTTGGCACGGAACATATTGCGCTCCATGCTGTTAAAAAGGCGGGATTGATTTTCATCATAAACGGACTGATAGCCGTTGAAACCATAAAAAGACAGCATCTGATCGGTAAAATAAGTCACATCTACTGTAGTCTTGATGTTGGGGATCAACTTTTCGGAATCGTACATGATGCGATTGATTCCGGTACCTTTGGTGTAGCGTGACCATTCTAAATACAAAGAATGATCGTATTTGGGATAACGTGATCCGTCTCCATAATGAAATAAATTCACGATGGCTCCATATTGAAAACCCAGGTCAGAGTCAAAAGAAACGGCCGGAATGGCTCCAAAGCCAAAACCGGTTTTTATTTTTTCTTGGGAGAAAATGGTCAATGAGCAGAATATTAAGCTCAAAATAAGGGCTTTAGTCCTCATAATTTTCAATTTTATTTGAATGATGATTGAAGAAATAAAGCTCAAAGATAATGGATTTTTTGGATACTGAATATCAGGATGTCGGGTTGGATCAAGAAAGATTTTACAGGCAAAGGCTTTTACAAAAAAAGAGACGCAAGGCAAAATCTTGCGTCTCAATATAATATTGTGTTAAGCACTGGTGATTCCGGCAAAGAGTCACCAATCATAAACTTATAGTAGTCCCAGATCTTTCAGTACATTATTCGTTGCTCTTACAGCATTACAGCTTTTTACAAACAAATCCATTTCTTCTTCATTTAACTTATAATCAAGGATTTGTTCTACTCCTCTTCGCCCTACAACTACGGGGACACCTATGCAGATATCTTTCTGGCCATATTCTCCTTCCAATGCAACAGAGCAAGTTATCACTTTTTTCTGGTCACGTAAAATAGACTTTACCACATAGGCAACTGATGCTCCCGGAGCATACCAGGCGGATGTACCAATCAATTTGGTCAATGTTGCACCACCCACCATGGTGTCAGCAACCACTTTGTCCATTGTTTCCTTGTCTAAAATCTCAGAAATCGGACGGCCTTTATAAGAGGCATAACGTGTTAGAGGAATCATAGTTGTGTCACCATGACCGCCAATAACAGTACCTTGTATTTCGTTGGGCTGTGCATCCAGCGCCTTACTTAAATAAAACCTGAAACGAGCACTATCCAAAGCACCACCCATGCCGATCACCCTGTTGTTAGGCAAACCGGTACTTTTTAATGTAAGATGGGTCATGGTATCCATCGGATTACTGATTATGACCAAAACAGCATCCGGAGAATATTTCAAAACATTTTCTACAACCGAATTTACGATATTGGCATTTACACCAATCAATTCCTCTCGGGTCATACCGGGCTTCCGGGGAATACCTGAGGTAATTACGGCTACGTCAGAATCAGCGGTAAGCGTATAATCGTTCGAACTTCCTATCAGCGTAGAGTTAAATCCCAATAAAGTGGAAGCCTGCATGATATCAAGGGCTTTTCCTTCAGAAATGCCTTCTTTTACATCAAGTAATACTATTTTATCTGCTACTTCGTTTATAGCCAATACGTTTGCACATGTTGCACCAACATTTCCGGCACCTATTACAGTTACTTTAGACATAGAAATTAAGTTTGAATTTTAATTTTAGTTATTTAATTAGTATTGAAGCTTGTACGCACCCAACTTGCTTATAATGCTCGATGTTGATTTATAACTGTGATTATAACTGAATTAATACATGACCGAACAAAATAGAAACCCGTAAGGTTTGTTTACGCTTTTTAAAAAAGACTCGCAAAAGTACAACTATAGTTCTGATTAGAGAAAAATTTCTTTAATTATTTTACATTATTAACTTTTGTGCATCCAAAGATTTTTTCCACTGTACCCAGCCGACTATCGCCATCACGGAATAAACGATAAATAAAAAAGCAGTTGGATAAAGTCCTCTGTATACGTACAACCCAACAGCGACAGCATCTACAACAATCCAAACAAACCAATGTTCTATCATTTTTTTGGCAAGCATCCAGGTAGCAGTGATGCTGAGGGCGGTGGTAAATGAATCTCCAATAGGTACCGGAGAATCAGTAAAGACAGTCAGGATGTAATAGTAGATAAAAAAGACGGCAATTGTCAGGGATGTAAGCATGATGCCCTGATGCATGGTTGTTTTTCGAACAGGCAGATCTTCTCCCGTATCAGCTTTGCCTTTCTTCCAACTGATCCATCCATATACGCTTACTACTAAATAATAAACCTGCAAAGACATATCAGCATAGAACTTACTTTGAAAGAAGACCACGATGTATAATGCGGAACTTAAAAATCCAAAAATCCAAAGGCTGATTCTTTGCTGAATGGAAAGATAGAGGTACACCAAACTGAGCAGGGTGCCGGTAATTTCGATGAGGTGTTGGGAAAGATAAAGGAGCATGATTTGGATATGAGTTCCGAGTTATGGGTTCCGAGGTCCGGGTTCATGAGGTGCAAATTCTGAAATTAGAGTTTCGTGTTCCAAATTCTTGCTTAGGATTTGACTGTATTCATCAGGATTTCGGAGGATATGTACGGCCCGCTGCAATGCCTCGTTTTCTGCATCCATGATGCGATAATATTCGTTCATTGACCAAATATCACGTGCAATAAGGGCTTTTAACTGTAAGCTGATCAAGTCTTTTGATCGATTGTATTGCTCTTCATCATACACAATTCCTTCTTGCTCAGCCATTTCTTTCATTTGATCCAACAATTCCATATCTACGGAGAATGTGTTTTTATATTGCTCAAAGTCACGGTATTTCCTTTTCAAGCTATTTCTGTTCCTGTCATTATACTGAACTACAATTTTATTCATGACACCTTGTGCTACAATCTTTCTGTGGAAATCGGTAAAACGGGTTGTATCTAAAGGAACAAATACATCAGGCATGATGCCACCACCACCATAAACCGTCCTTTTTAACACGTTGGTTGTGTACTTGAGCGAATCAGAAAAATGAATGGAATCGATGTGTTGCATTTCACCATGTTCATGCCTGTCTGCCAAATCTTTTCTGTACTTTTCTACGCCATCTTTGTAAGGTTTTTGAATGGATCTGCCACTGGGTGTATAATAGCGCGATGTCGTTAAACGCAGCATAGAGCCATCAGATAAAGGAATTTGGCGTTGTACCAGCCCTTTACCGAACGTCCGTCTGCCCACAATTATTCCCCGGTCCCAATCTTGTACGGCACCTGAAACGATTTCACTGGCTGAAGCGGAATATTCATCTACCAAAATAATCAACTTTCCCTGTTCAAATCCCCCGACAGCTGTCGCGGTAGAAGTCATGCGCCTTTGTCTTAAGCCTTCCGTATATACAATCAGCTTATCCCGACCTAAAAATTCATCTGCCAGTTCGATGGCCGCATTGAGGTAACCACCTCCGTTACCTTGAAGATTTAAAATTAAATGTTTCATGCCCTCTTTTTTCAAAGCAAAAAATGCGGCTTTATATTCATCAATGGTCTTGCTGCCGAAATTATTGATTTTAATGTAACCGATTTCCTCATCAATCATGTAAGATGCATCAATGCTGTTAACCGGTATTTTATCGCGTATGATTTTAAACAGGATTAATTCCGGCACACCGCGGCGCAAAATTTTTACTTCTACCTCTGAGCCTTTCTTTCCCCGCAATCGTTTTGTTACATCAGAATTTTGTATTTTCTGTCCGGCTATCAATTCACCATCTATATACACAATTCTGTCACCCGGCTTTACTCCCACCTTTTCGGCCGGCGTGCCGGTTATGGTTTGCACTACCAATATGGTATCATTGAAAATCTGGAATTGTATGCCTACTCCTTCAAAACTTCCTTCCAGAGGTTCATTTGTTTTCTCAACCTCTTCTTTCGGGATATACGAAGAATGAGGATCCAAATCCTTCAAAGCAGCAACAATTGCCGTTTCAACCAATTTCTTTTCATCCACGGAATCTACATAAAGATTGGTAATGGCACTGAATACATTGTTTAATTTTAATATGTCGGCAGTGAGCCGAAGTTGCGAAAAGGCAGCTACGGAGCTGAATATAACACAAGCGAATAGAAAAACTCTTTTCATTTTATAAAAATTATTGAATGACAAAGGTAATGGTTTTTTCTAACTAAGGGATATCGATACGGAAGGACGGAGTTCAATTAATATGGTGCATCAGCTTAGGCCTTAAATCCCAAACAAATCATTCGCTGCTTTTAATTTTCTCACATCACATTCTTTGATCTCTGCGATGCGTTGATACAAATCTTTAATGGATGTTTGGCTTTCATCAGTTTCTATCAATAGCCTGTTTAGAGGAGTGATCTTTACGGATTCTACATTGAATTTTTCTCCAAAAGATAAATAAATGTCTTCTTTCAAAAACTGTAATGCTAATTCGGGTTTTCCCCTGAAACCATGTATAATCCAGGCTTGTTTGGGTTTAAAATATTGATGAAGACGAATAATTTCATGGCTGAATCCTACACAATGAATGAGCAATGGTAATTGATTTGTTTCCGAAAGATGGATGTGTTTTTCGAATATTTCAAGTTGTTTTTCAAGAGAGACAGATGTATGCTTATCCAAACCGCATTCACCCACAGCTATTACCTGCTCATAATTCAACATGATTGTCATATTGTCGTACCACACCGAACGTACTTTACCGGCATCCCAAGGATGTATGCCGGCCGAGAAATAAATATGCTGATCATGAGGTAATGCAACTGCATCATCGTTTATTCTGACATTGCATATAATGGGAATACCGTCGGAATTGATTTTATGTGTGTGTACATCAATGAACATCAGGCAAGTAAAAAAGCAAAGATAAACAAATTTAATTTGTTTGATATACTCGAAATACGTAACTGATCCCGAATACCGAAAGTAACACAACAGTTGGATTCTTATGAGACACTATCGTTTCGGATATTATTCGTAACTTTGTCTCCGGTTTATGTAAAGCAGTTTTAAAATATTTTTAATTCTTTTATTCATGACTACTAACGCATTATTCAGTAATTTACCTTATCGAGTAGCTGATATTTCCTTAGCTGATTACGGCAGGAAAGAAATAGAATTGGCTGAAAAAGAAATGCCGGGACTGATGTCCTTGCGCGCTCGTTTTGGCAAAAAGAAACCTTTGAAAGGTGCTCGCATCATGGGTTCTTTACATATGACCATCCAGACTGCGGTTTTGATTGAGACTTTGGTTGAATTGGGTGCAGAGGTGCGCTGGTGCAGTTGTAATATCTATTCTACTCAAGATCACGCGGCAGCAGCCATTGCAAAAGCCGGTATTCCTGTGTTTGCATGGAAAGGAGAAACCTTAGAGGAATATTGGTGGTGTACCCTGCAAGCGCTTTCTTTTGGTAAAGATCAGGGTCCTACTTTGATAGTGGATGATGGTGGAGATGCTACGCTGATGTTGCATATGGGAGTAGCTGCTGAAGAAAATGCCGAAGTACTCAATAAAGAAGCTGAGGGTGAAGATGAAAGAGAACTTTACGCCATCCTGAAAAGGGTTTTGATGGAGCGCAAGGGTATATGGAAGGAAATGGTAAAAGAAATTCGCGGAGTATCTGAAGAGACCACAACAGGTGTTCATCGCCTTTATCAAATGATGGAGCAGGGTAAATTATTGTTTCCGGCTTTCAATGTCAACGATTCTGTAACCAAATCTAAGTTCGATAATTTATACGGCTGTCGCGAATCCTTGGCCGACGGCATCAAACGTGCTACAGACGTGATGCTCGCCGGTAAAGTGGTGGTGGTTTGTGGTTATGGTGATGTGGGTAAAGGTTCGGCTAAATCCATGCGTGCATACGGTGCGCGGGTGTTGGTTACCGAAATTGATCCCATCTGTGCTTTACAGGCAGCCATGGAAGGTTTTGAAGTTTGCACGGTTGAGGACGCCCTCAGCGAGGGCAATGTCTTTGTGACCACTACCGGCAATAAGGATGTGATACGCATTGAGCACATGGCCAAAATGAATGATGGTTCCATCGTGTGCAATATCGGTCATTTCGACAATGAAATTCAGGTAGAAAAATTGAAAAAATACCCAGGGATAAAAAAAGTGAATATTAAACCGCAAGTGGATAAATATACTTTTCCTACAGGTAACAGCATTATTTTACTGGCAGATGGTCGTCTGGTGAATTTGGGTTGTGCGACCGGTCATCCTTCTTTTGTGATGAGTAATTCGTTTACCAACCAGACTTTGGCTCAAGTTGAACTGCATACCAAGGATTATCCCATTGACGTGTATCGCTTGCCCAAACATTTGGATGAGGAAGTTGCACGCCTGCACCTGGAACAATTGGGCGTTAAATTAACCAAACTCACTCCCGAACAAGCGGCTTATATTGGTGTTGAGGTGGATGGTCCGTACAAGCCGGAGCATTACAGATATTAAGATTCTTTTATACTCCCAATACAATCGCCGGCGCAATCTTCAGTTCCTTACTGATGGCGCGGGCGATTTTTAATAATACTTTAATTTGCCTGCAACTTTCTCCAAACAATTCTCATCAATAGGGAGTTGCTTTAATAATTTTTTTAAAGCTTTTAACGCTAAGTCAGAAATTGTTTTATAAACTTCACCGATTAAACTTTATGGACTTTTTAAATTTAAAAAATTTAAAACCCTGCCTCTTTCTTTTCGTCCTCCCTCTGTTATTTTCAGCTTGTGAGTCTGACATTGATATAAAGAAAGAAGCAGAACCCATCCGCCTGAAAGTTGGGATGGAAAAACGGGTAGCACAGGACAATGAATTTGCAT
>ERZ795030.5477-NODE-5477-length-11654-cov-4.905595_pt1 | contig 11654 bp, 4 predicted proteins | sample MGYA00375122_ERZ795030 | MGnify/ENA primary metagenome ERZ795030 (study PRJEB30165, sample SAMN05720146) | activated sludge metagenome | isolation source: anaerobic digester from wastewater treatment plant | place: Japan | collected 2015-04-20 ...
CCGGCGCCACCGTAAACGCCGGCTTCCAAATCTCCGCCTTGATCAAAAAAACCAACTCCCGCCGCGTATTGTCCGCCTTTCGGCTTCCCACGGCGCTCGTGATCGGCGAACCGATAAAATCGCCCGGCACAACCCGCTCCACCAACCCCACAGCCAAATCCTCCGCACGCGGCAGCCACGGCATCGTCGCCACCGTCGTCTTGCGATTGTTCCGGTACATCCCCCCCAAAATCAGCACCTGCCCATTCTTCACCCACACCGTCGTATTCACGCGACGCGTCACAAACTCCGGCACCTGAATCTGCCCCCCCGCCGCAGCATCCAACGCAACCACATACCGCTGCCCCGCCTCGTTCACCTCCGCGTCCACATTCATCATGATGTACGTGTCATGGGTCGTGTTCCAGTCGCCATCATCATCTATCGCCTGCGGCACCGAAATCCGCAACTTCACCCCCGTCTCCCGGAACTTTGTCGTCGGCTGCACCGTAATCCCGACCACCGCCGTCTCCTCATACGGCACCTGATCCACCGTCTTGATCACCGTCGGGATCGGCGATCCCAACATCACCATGACGCGCGGCTCCGACAAAATGCTCGCCCGATTCTCGCTCACCAGCCCCTGCAACGTTATCTCCATGTCTCCATTATTGATCTGAAGTTGATCCAGAAAAACGCTCAGCCCCGACAACGACGGCGTCGGAAACGTCAAATCCGCCGACGTGATCGAACCGCCCCCCGCCACCACCCGGCCATACGCCCGAACCTCGTTCCGCCGCGCGAAATACGCGCTCAATCCCGTATCCACCCCGCGCGTCGTCTGGTATTCCACCACTTTCACCGAAACGTTAACCTGTTTGGGCGAACTCTCCACCGCCGGAACGACGCGCTGCTCCACAGGAGTCGGCTTCCATTGAATGGGCTGCGTCGGCTCAATCGGCGTCTGCTGCAAAAACGGCTCCGGAGGAGCCTGAGCCGCAGCCCCCACAGCCCACAATCCCGCCAGAACAAACGCCCGCCGCGCCACTGCCCTCGCCAGCGCAGACAAACAACGTCCGATCCAACGTTCCTTATGCTCCCGTTGCCGCCTCTTCATCCCCTGCCTCATGGTGACATTCCCATACGCCCCGTCCCGCCCACGCCGCGTCTCAACGATCAAAACTCGGCGCGCACTCATACCGCAACACATTCTCAATATTGTCAAAATCGCCAAACCGGGCCGAAAAAGCCCGCGCCTCCCCCGCATTCAACCGCCCCAACGCTATCACCTTCGACCCATACACCGAATTGCCAAACCCGTAAATCGTCACCTCCACGCGAACCGAACGCAACGCCGCCCCGCTCCGATTCAACACGCGACCCGAAACCACATAATACAAATACGCGTTCGTGCGTGAATCCCGACCGCTCTTGAACGAATGATCATCCACCACCGCCACCGGATTCTCCTTGACGAACCGGCTCAACATCTCCGCCGGCGTCAACGGAATGTACTTCCCGTCACGCCGCCGCTCCACGCGCGATCGCACCTTCTCGTTCTGGGCATACTCCGGCTTCCGCTTCAAAAGAGCCGCATACGCCTTCGTCGCATTCGCATAATCCCCCTGACGCCAATACAAATCCGCCAACTCCAAGCGAAGCGACGCATCGTCCGGACTATCGCGCAGTTCCCGCCTCACCTCCCGAACGCGCCGCTCAAGGCCCTCCGCCGTATCAAACTTGCTCGAATATTCCTCCTTGAGACCCTCCAATTCCTCCCGCACCGCATCCGCCATCGACCCATCAGGAGCCAACCGAAGATACTCCATCAAAACTTCCGCCGCCTCCTGATACCCATGAATCCCCCGATACGCCACGCCCAACCAATACCGAGCCTCCAACGCCGCCCGCGTGCCAGGATAAGCCGTTACCGTCTGCCGCAACCGCGGAATCGCCGTCGCATAGTCCCGCGCCGCCACCAACTCGCGACTCTGCTGAACCGCCCGCTGTGCCGCCCCCTCGCGCAACGCCCCCCCCGAAGAAAGGCCATCGGCCCTCAATCCGCCCTGCGTCTGACAAGCGCCTGCCAACGCCACCCATCCCAACGCGAAAAGACAACGCGCCCCAAGCGCTGAAACGCCTTTGACGCGCCCCATTACGCTTCCTCGCCCCAAATCATGCTCTCCCGCCTTTTCCACAGCGGCCCTTCCTCTGCCAAAACTCCCATCATCTTGCCGCGCCAACAACACCCCTACCCGCCCGACGCCCCAGAAACGGCGCCGGCATCGCCCGTCTTGGGCTTCTTCAACCTCCCCCAAAAACCGCGCTTTTCCTGCACGGGAGCCTTCTCGGACGTCTCCTTTTCCGTCGACGCAGACGAAACCGGCTCTTCCGTCGGAATCGACGATCCCTCCGGTCCTCCCGACGAGGCCGCCGGCGCAGGCTCCCCCGACGAAGCCGCCGGCGCAACCGCATCTTCCGGCTTCGCCGCCGCTTCCCGCATCTCGTTGCTTACAGCCTTCTTCGCGACCGTCTTTGTCGATTTAAACGTTCTGCCTTTTCCGCGCTTCTTGTCCTGCAACTTCTCGATAACCCGCGCGGTCACATCATCCGCCTCGATAGGCGGTTGCAGACTGGCAAGATACCCCTTCGCCGCGATGAAATCGTACTCCATCTCCTGGGCCGCATCCGAAATCGCCCGAATCGCCCGATCGCTCGCCTGACTCAACAACAACCAATACTTGCCCGAACCCTGCTCCACCTTCTTCTTCTTCATGTCCAAATACTCGGGAGCCGCCCGAACAATTTCGTCGAATCGAACCTCTCCCGGCTTGTCAAACCCCGCAACATTACCCCAATACACCTTGGAAGAATCAACCTGAGCAGGAGGAACGCTGAACTGAGCCGCCATTGCGGCCGTAGAGAAACAAAAACCAAGAAGGAATGAAAACCAACAACATCGACGCACAACATGACGAACATCAAGAACTTGCGTCACCGATCCCGCTCGCCCCCAACCGGCGGAGCCATCTACGGATGTTCGGGTTCTCTGCACTGTGTACCGTCTCCACGCAGATAACTTCACCGGAGCCCGAGCGGGTGTCACCTTCTGACGCACTTCTCAGAAAACATTTTAGAGTGTGCGGCCCAAGCTGTCAAACAACTACTTCCCCCCACACCCTACCCTCGACGAAACGATTGCCCTGTCACAAAAAACATGGGCAACCCACACAAAATCAAGCGTTTACAAAAAATCGCCGTCTGGCCTCGCAGCCCGTTGCAGCAGCCTCGCACCTCCGAGGAGGACACTTGTTCCCGGGATCACAGCGCGACACCTTTTTCAAGGTTTCACACGCTGATCCTAGGGCAAAAGGCCTCGCACAGGCCCGGTGACGTGTGCATCGGGCTGCCAGACCCTTCCATAATCCCTTTGCCTCAAAAAAAGTTCCCTCTTGCCCATGACGATGCGATGCCATAGGCCCCAAGCCCCCCGCAATCAAGGCGCTTCTGCAGCGTCTCAATCAGCGGGTTCCGCAGGGGTAGAAACCGGCGCTCGAGCACCCAATTTGGCGAGAGAGGCCAAATCCGCGAAAAAGGAACCAAACCATGCACGCACATCGTCTATCAGGGAATAGAATAGCGGCACGACCACCAGCGTCAATATCGTTCCCGTGATGAGGCCGCCAATGAGCGTACGCCCCATGCTGCAAAACGACACCTGCCCACCCGCCGCCGGCTCGAGCGCCATGGGCAAACTGCCCAGGACAGTCGTCAACGCCGTCATCATGACTGGACGAAAACGATCCAAACTCGCCTGCGATATCGCGTCGAGACGCGCCATGCCCCCGTTCCGAAGCTGATTGATATGATCGATGATCACAATCCCGTTTTTCACGACAATCCCCGTAAGCAAAATCACGCCAATAAACCCGATGGTGTCCATCGGCGTTCCGGTAAGAAACATGGCCCATACCACCCCCAACAGGGCCAATGGAACACTCGTCAAAATCGAGAGCGGCAAGAAAAACGATTCAAACAGCGCCCCCATCACGATGTAAATCAAGATGATAGCCAGCCACAAGGCCATCGTGAAATTGCTGACATTCGTCCGCAACTCGGTGAATTCCGATCCCAACTCCACGGAATACCCGCGCGGGACCACAAACGACTCCGTCAGCTCCAGAAGGGATTTTTCCACCGAACGCATATCGCTCTGTCCCATCCGCGCCGTAATGGTCACCACATTTTTTCCGTTCTCCCGGCGCAACGCCTGCGGACTTTGCGCCCGATCAAACGTCACCAACTGTTTCAACGAAACCAGCATCCCGCTCGACGAAAGAACCGCGACATTATCGAGATTGGCCGTCGTCTTCCTATCCTCCTCCCGGAACTGCGCCCACACCGGAATCTCTCTCCCCCCTTGTTTGAGATCGGGCAGACGAATGCCGCGCAAAGCGAAATCCACCGTCTGCGCAATAAGCATCGGCGTCACCCCCGCCTCGACCGCCAGCAGATCGTCCACCTTGATGCGCATCTCTTCCTTCGCGCGATCGATGTCCGTCGTCACATTGCTGATGCCGGGAAGGGCCTCCATTTGCTTCTTGAAACGCTGCGCATAGCCGCTCAAAAGACCGCTGTCGTCTCCGCGCAAGTTGACCGACACCATGCGCGTCGAACTCTCGCTCGTCTCCGCAACCTGAAATTGCAGTTCCACGCCCGGCAACGCTGCGGGAATGCGCGCGCGCAAATACGTCATCGCCTCCTCCGTCGAACAAGGCAGCTTCTCGCCCGGCGCCAAGTCTTCCGGGTGAACCAGATATATCCGGATTCTCCCCTTGCTCCGATCGTGATCGAGAATCACGCTGCGAATGCCCAACCGCTCCCGCACCTCGTTGATAGACGCCGAAACCGCCCGCATGCGATCGCGGGCCATGTCGATGTCAAAGTTCTGCTGAAACGAAACCGAGATATCCACCTCGCGGGCGTCCACCGTGGGCATGCGCTGCATGCTCACGTGCTTGCCCGCAACCTGATAGGTGAAAGCGCTAAACACGGCGATAACCAAGAGCGTCGCCATGCGCCAATGCATACACCCCCTCAAAAATGACGCATAAGCGCGTTTCAACGGCACGAGCGGCGTCCCCCGGAGAAAGTGCGTCACGCCTGCGGAAACCGCCGACCCCGCAAACCGTCCCAAACCAGCGCGCGCGCGCCGTCCCCACGCGTATGCTCCAAATGGACGCAGCGGCTTCATCCGGCTCGCCGCCAGCGGGATCAGGGTCATCGCGATCGCCAAACTCGCCAGTTGCGACACCGTGATGGGCACAGCGAACTGGCGCATATACGTGGCCATTTCCCCGGTTTGCATGTAGAAAATGGGAATGAACACCACAATCGTGGTCAGCGTGGAAGCCGTGATCGCCATGCTGACCTCGAAGGCCCCCACCTTGGCGCTTTCCGCGGGACTCCTCCCCAGTTGCTGATGGCGGTAGATGTTTTCGATGACGACAATGCTGTCATCCACCAGACTGCCGACGCCGATCATGAGCGAAATCATCGTCACGACATTCAACGTCATCCCGGCGAAATACATGAACACGATCGCCGTCACCAACGACGTCGGAATGGCCAACGCCACGATCAACGTCGTCCTGAAACGGCGCAAAAACAGGAGCAGCACGAGAATGGCCAACACGGCGCCGTGCTTGCCGGCCTCAATCAGCCCATCCAAGGCCGAAAGAATGATCTTGGACTGATCGAGAAAGACAAACATCTCCACGCCTTCCAGCGCAGGATCCCCCCGAAGCCTCTCCAGCTCCGCATGCACGGACCGGCACACGTCGATCGTGTTCGCCTCGGACTCCTTGAGGACGATCAAAAACGCCCCGCCTTTCCCGTCAATGGAAAAATCATAGTCATCCGTGCGCGGCGCATAGCTGACCTTGGCCACATCGCCCAAACGCAAGCCATTCGGGCCGATGACAAGCCTGCGCAAGTCGTCCGGGCTGGAAAACTCGCCCGACACGCGGATGTAATACTTCGTCTTCCCCTCGGTTATATCTCCCACCGGCACGTTCAGACTGCTGGCCTGCAACGCGGATATCACCTGATAGAGCGCCAACCCCATACTGCGAAGCGCCGCCTGATCAAAATCAATCTGCACTTCCCGCTCGGGGCGGCCGTACGTCGACACATCCGCCACCCCGTCAATGCGCAACAATCGCGGCTGCACCACCGTCCGCGCCAAATGCGCCAACTCCTCGTCATCGCCCTCGCGATACAAGGAGAAAACAAGAACCGGCAACGAACCCGCGCTGAAACGGCGCAACAGGACCTGATCCACCCCGGAAGGCAGCGACAACTTCAAACGCTCGATGCGATCGCGAACGTCCGCCGTCGCATTGGCCATGTTCGTGTCCCAATCGAAATTGAGACGCACATAACATCCCTCGCTATTCGAAGTCGTCGAAATCGAGCGGACATGCGGAATGGTTCTGAACTCTCCTTCCGCCGGAATCGCCACCTCGTTCTCGACCTGCTCCGGCGTGGCGCCCGGATACGGAATGACGCATCCAATGAAAGGGACATCCATTTTGGGAATGAATTCTATCGGAATGCGCTGCCACGCAATGGCGCCAAGCCCCACCACCGTGATCGTGACCATGACGACCGTGATCGGCAGACGCAACGCTATCTCGGGCAGCGTCCTTCCCGTCATGATTTGTCGCGTCCCCCGAACATGTTGTACAGAATGGGAATGAACACCAGCGTGAGCAACGTCGCCGACGACAAGCCCGCGATTATCGTGATGGCCAACGGTCCGCGGATTTCCGCCCCTTCGCCCTGACTGGCGACCATCGGAATCAACCCCAGCACCGTCGTCAACGTCGTCATCAAAATAGGACGAAGCCGCACGCGGCCCGCCAACACCACCGCGTCCACCTTGGTCATGCCGCGCGCCCGCAATTTGTTCACGTAGTCAATCAACACAATCGCGTTGTTCGTCACGATTCCCGCCAGAATGATCCCCCCGATGTACACCATGATGCTCACGTCCACATGCGCCCACCGCAACGTATGTATCACCCCGATGAACGCCAGCGGAATGCTGAACATGATAAGCGCCGGATGCAATAGCGATTCGAACTGACACGCCATCACGACGTAAACCAGAAAAATCGCCAAAAACAGGGCCAACTTGAGACTGTTGTACGAAACCGCCAACTCGCGGTTCTGCCCCCCCAACTCAAAAACGAAATCGGCCGGCTTCGACACCGATCGAACCCGCTCTTCGATCTCCCGCGAGACCGCGCCCAGATCGCGCCCCTCCACATTCGCGCTGATCACGGCCACCTGGCGCTGATCAATGCGCCGAATCTCGCTGGGCCCCTCTTCCACGGCAAGATGCGCCACCGCCGACAGCGGCAGCGGCGGATAGCCATCTGTCACCGACAAATGACGCAAATCATCCAGTCGCTGCAAACGCTCCTTGTCGGAACGCACCCGGATATCCACCTTGTTGCCCCGCCGATTGAAACGCGTCGCCACATCGCCCTGCACTTCCGAGCGCAGCCGTTGCGCCACCTGCTCGGGACTGACGCCTTTCGCCGCCAATAGATCGCGGTCCAACTCGATAATCACCTCCGGATGCCCCGGACGCATGCTCAACTCCGCGTCCTTCACCCCCGGCACGTCCCGCACCACCTCCAGAGCGGCTTGCCCGACCTCCGCCAACTTCCGGAGATCATCCCCCCGGACCTGCAACTCAACCGCCGTCTTGAAACTGAAAAGAGCCGGCAGCGTAAACGTCAAGTCCCCCGCCCTCGCCGCCTCCGCTTCCCGGCGCAACGCGTCGACGATCGCGTCCTGACGGCGCACATTGATCTCGGGAGACTTCAACGTCACGGTGAATTCCGCGATGTTCTCCCCGCGGCCCGCCGTGCCGCTCGAACCGGAAAGGCCCACCTGCACCGCGCACATCTCCACCTCGGGCACGCGCGCCACAACCGCCTCGATTTCACGCGCCCGGCGCTCCGTCTCGTCAAGATTGGCGCCCGGCGGCGCGGCAAGCCGAATGCCGAATTCTCCCTGCTTCATGGGGGGGATCAGTTCGCGCCCCAGCTTGCCCCCTGCGTAAAACGCCTGCACCGCAAGAGCCATCACAATCACCAGCAACACCGGGCCAAACGGAAGCAACTTCCGCAACCCCGCAGTATAAGCATCTCGAAACGCCTCAAATCCCACGCTGAACGCCGTCAACGGGACCCACAGAATCACGCGGCCACACCACGCAATCCCCAGCGCCGCCCCCATGACAAGCATCGCGACGCCAAACAGAACCGTGCTCGCCACGCCCGCCACGCCCGCAAGTATCAAATGCAGCGCGAACAACACCCCGAAAATCGGAGCCAAAAGCAAGGGAAACAGGCGCCCAAGCCGGACAAGGCCTCCTTCATTCGACTCCCGCCAAGACGCCACAGCGGCAAACAACAACGCAAAATTCGCATGGAACACGTCCACGACCCGCGCACGAAAATACCGAAGCCCCTTTGCCGGAACGCCCCGCAACGCCTGCCACCGCGTCCGCCCCTCCTGCTCTCTTCCCTCGCGATAGGCGCGAAGCAGCCAGACCACCCGGCGCACATCGAAACGCTGCGCACCGCCCCGCGATGCGATCATGGGAACCAGAAACAGCGCGACCAACAACGACGTCAACAAGGAAAACGTCACGGTCATCGCCTGATCCCGGAACAATTGACCGGCAACCCCTTCCACAAAGGCAATCGGAAAAAACACGGCTATCGTCGTCAGCGTCGACGACGTCACGGCTGCCGCCACCTCATGCGTGCCTCGATCGGCGGCGTCCGCCGTGGCATCCCCCTCCTCCTTGCAGCGGAATATGCTCTCCAATACGACGATGCTATCGTCAACCAGCCGTCCCGTTCCCAGCGCAAGCCCCCCCAGCGACATGATGTTCAAGGAGATGTGGCCCAAGAACATCGGGATGAAAGTCGCCACGATGGAAATCGGAATCGCCACGCCGATAAGCATGGTGCTCTTCATGTCCCGCAAGAAAAAATACAACACCGCCAAGGCCAACAAGCCCCCGTAGATCGCGGCATTCTTGACCTCGTTGATCGAGGCGACGATAAAACGAGACTGATCGTTCACCAGCACCACGCGAGCATGATCAGGAAGACGCGATCGAAACGCCGCGGTCAATTCGGCGACATCGTCGCGGTCGCGATCTCCGTCGCCGCCGGAACGCCCGCCCCGGGATTTTTCGATCGCCCGATCCAATCGCTTTTGGAACCGCTCCGCGACCGTTTCCTTGCGCGCGAAACCGAAAATGTCCTTCAGTTTGTTGCACGTCGAAACCGTGTTCGCATCGCCCTCCTTGTACACGTCCAGTTCCACGGCCTCTTGCCCGTTGATGCGAACGACCGTATCGCGCTCTTTCAGGCCCAATTCCACCGAGGCCACATCGCACAGCCGCACCTGGCGCGCCGCTCCCTCTCCCGCAGGACCCGTCACCCCCAACGCCGCGTTGATCCCTCTCCCGCCGCCCACCGTGCCAATGATCGCCTGGCGTATCTGTTCGACGGTGCTGAACTCGTTCAACGTCCGCACCATATACTCGGTCTTGCCCTCTTTAAGGCGTCCTCCTGACAAATTGATGTTCTGCTGCGCCAGGCTGTTCACCACGTTCGACAACGAAAGGCCAAGACTCTTCAGACGCTCCGAGTCCACGAGAACCTGAATTTCCTCCTCACGCCCGCCTTTCACCATCACCTGGGCAATGCCCTTCTCCGCCTCGAGATCGCTCTTGATGTAGCGCTCGGCCGCCTCCCGGATCGAGGTGAGGTCCTCCAGACTCTTGCGCTGCCGCTCGGACGAATCCTCGATCGCCGACAAATCCCTCCCCGTAATTGCGACGCGCATCACCGGGTCCAACGTCGGGTCATACCGCAAAATAACCGGCTTTTCCGTTATTTCGCGCGGCAACTGAAAAAGGTCCAGACGATCCCGCACATCCTGCTGCGCCACGTTCATGTTCGTGCCCCAGTCAAATTCGAGCACGATCTCCGAAAGGCCCGGCGACGATATGCTGCTGATCTCCACCATCCCGCCGACAATGCTCAGCGTCTCTTCAAGAGGACGCGTCAACAGCTTCTCCACGTCTTCCGGAGCCGCCCCCCCGTACTCCGTGCGAACCGTCAACGTCGGATACGATATGTCCGGCATTAAATTGACCGGCAATTGCTGATACGACTTCCAGCCAAACACGCCCAGTGTGACAAACACCATCACGATGGTCACCGGACGGCGAATGGCAAGACGGTGGCGTCTTTTCGGCTCGTTCATTTTCGGAATCGTTGTTGCAGACATGTCTTTCCTGTCGCTGGTGCCCTTTCACGCCCTGCGTCCTGCCAGATTGCCAGACTTTGTGAAAACGCGCCGCCTCTGCCCGAAAGACGCAATGAAGAACGATACGGCAAATGCATCATCGCGCGCGGGGAAATCCCGCCGTCAAACAAATGCTCAGTGCACATCCCGCACGGAAGACGAAGGCGCGCCCTCTCCGATCGAGGAAGCCGCCTCATCCGCCTTGCGTTTGCTCTGTGCAATTTCCTGCGCCGAATCCGTAACCCTCACCGGGGTCCCAGGCTTCAGCGCCTCGAGACCCAACACCACAATGGAATCTTCTTCCGACACCCCCGACAACACCTCGACCCGATTGCTGTCCTCAAGACCGACGGCAATATCCACCCGCTCCGCGACAAGACGATCCCCGTCGCTCCCGGACGCAGGCCGCACCCGAAACACATACTTGCGAGCGTTTTCCTCGCCCACCGCATCCTTCGGCACGAGCAACGCGTTCTCCTTGGTCTCCAAAACAAGCCGCACCCGGGCAAAAGCGCCTTCCTTGATCCGATCCAGCATCGCTCGATCAAACCCCAACGTCACCTTCACCGTGCCGCTGGCCGAATCCACCGCCGGATTTATCCGCTCCACAATCGCTGAAAAATCCTCGCCTTGCACCGCGTCCAAGCTTACCCGCGCCTCCTGCTTCAATCGGAGCCGCGGCGCCAGTTTCTCAGGCGGATTGATCACCAACCGATACGAGCCCGGATCGACGATGGTGTACGCCGGCGCGCCCGAGGACACCAACATGCCAATCTGAATATTCTTCTTGGTGACAATTCCCGATATCGGCGCTCGCACCGTCAAATTCGCAAGTTGAACACTTTGCACTTCCCGCGCCGCCAAAGCCTGCTCGTATGCAAACCGGGCATTCTCCTCTTCAACGGGGGCCATCAACCCCTCGACAACGCTCTTCCGCGCAATCTCATACTTCGACTTCGTCTGCCGCACCTGCACTTCCGCCTGGCCCAAAGCCGCCTGCGCCTCCTGCTTATCCAACTCCGCAAGCAAAGCGCCCGCCGCCACGCGGTCCCCCTCCTCGACATGCGTGCTGACGCATCGGCCAACCCCCTTCGCCACAACATCCACGAATGTCTCCGCCTGGATCCGAGAGGTCGTCTCGTAATACGCCGATATCGATCCGCGCTCGGGACGCCCCGTTTCCACCGGCGTCTCGGAAGAAACAGCCCCCTGACTCGCCGAAGCGGCCGCCGGAGCCGGCGAAGCCTTCGATGTCGGCGCCTCCATGG
>ERZ795030.5501-NODE-5501-length-11622-cov-5.218034_pt1 | contig 11622 bp, 9 predicted proteins | sample MGYA00375122_ERZ795030 | MGnify/ENA primary metagenome ERZ795030 (study PRJEB30165, sample SAMN05720146) | activated sludge metagenome | isolation source: anaerobic digester from wastewater treatment plant | place: Japan | collected 2015-04-20 ...
ACACACGGGTCAGGCTTTCTTCCAGGCCATTCACCACTACGCGCCCGCTGCCGGGCACGGTGCGCACCAGGTGATGGAACTGGCGCTCGATAGCGGCCAGGTTGTCAAAAATATCGGCGTGGTCGAATTCCAGGTTGTTCAGCACGGCCGTTCGGGGGCGGTAGTGAACGAACTTGCTGCGCTTGTCGAAGAACGCGGTGTCGTATTCGTCTGCTTCAATCACGAAGAGAGGGCGGTGGGGCGCCAGCGCCTTCTGCTCCGTGTCCCCCGCCCGCGCTGCGGGCTCCTCCTTTACCTGCGCAGAAGGCGCTGGCGCCCCACCGCCCAGGCGCGCGGAGATGCCGAAATTCATGGGTACGCCACCGACCAAGAAGCCGGGTTGCAGACCAGCGCTTTCCAGTATCCACGCCAGCATGGCGGTGGTGGTGGTTTTGCCATGGGTCCCGGCCACTGCCAGTACATGGCGACCTTGCAGCACATGTTCGGCAAGCCATTGCGGCCCGCTGGTGTAGGGCGCGCCGGCATCCAGAATGGCTTCCATGAGTGGAAATTTGGGTGTGCCATCACTCAGGCGGGTGCGGCTGACCACGTTGCCGATGACAAACATGTCGGGTTGCAATGCCATCTGGTCTGCGCCAAAGCCTTCGATCAACTCGATCCCCAGCGCACGCAACTGGTCGCTCATGGGGGGGTAGACGCCGGCATCGCAGCCGGTCACGCGGTGGCCCGCTTCACGGGCCAGAGCGGCCAAACCGCCCATGAAGGTGCCACAAATGCCGAGAATGTGAATATGCATGCAGTGATTTTAGCCATCAGCCCCCGTCCTCATTGCCTGGCCAGCTATCAAAAGTGAAGCAAAATGGGTGTATGGACACAATCAAGGAAGAAATCGCTGCCACCGCTGCGCGGATGGTCGTGGAGGAGGGACTGGAATACGGTGCCGCCAAACGCCAGGCGACCAAGCAGTTGGGCGTTTCGGCGCGTAGCGGGTTGCCGGACAACGACCAGGTCGAGGCAGCTGTTAGGGAATATATCGCTCTGTTTTGTGCGGATACCCAGCCGGGCGAACTGCGGGCGTTGCGAGAGCTGGCGCTGGTGTGGATGGAGCGCCTGGAGCGGTTCCGGCCGCACCTCGCCGGGGCGGTTTGGCATGGCACAGCGACACGCCGCTCCGACATCTACATCCAGCTGTTTTGCGACGATCCCAAGTCTGCTGAAATTGGGCTGATCGACATGGGTGTGCGGTTTGAGGTCACCAGCGTCAATGGCTTCCAGGGATATCCGGTCGATGCCCTCAGTCTGCATCTGCGCTGCGCCCCACTGGGGGAGTATGTCGGGCTGCACCTGATGGTGTATGACTTTGACGATTTGCGCGGCGCCCTCAAACCCGATGCGCAGGGACGGCGACCCCGGGGCGATTTGGCGGCGGTGCGCGGTTTGTTGCATGATGTCGCCCCATGAGTTCTGATCAAAATGAATCTGCCAACGGTGCGCAAGCACGGGGGCATCAGCGCCGGATGCTGGTCGGTGCTGCGGTTGCAGCAACGGTTGCCGGGGCGGGAATCGCCATGTGGCGTACCAGGTCGGACGCTGTAGCGCCGGCGCGGAGCGAGCCAGTGGATGGCTTCTGGGCCTTGCAGTGGGAGGTTCCGCAAGGAGGTGACTTCATGCGCATGGCGGATTTTCGTGGCCGCCCGCTCCTGCTGAACTTCTGGGCGACCTGGTGTCCTCCGTGTGTGGAGGAATTGCCGCTTATCAACGCTTTCTACAAAGAAAATCTGGCTAACGGCTGGCAAGTTCTTGGATTGGCTGTGGACAAAGCATCGGCAGTCCAGGCATTTCTGAAGAAGATGCCACTCGAGTTTCCAGTAGGAATGGCCGGTATTGCTGGTGCAGACTTGGGTCGAAGTTTGGGTAATTTGGCCGGTGGTTTGCCATTTTCGGTGGCGTTGTCGGCAAATGGCAGCGTAATCCAGCGGAAAATGGGCCGTTTGACGGCGTCGGATTTGCAGGCTTGGGCTCGGTTAAAATAGCCGGACCTGTACGCCATCCGTGGGGCGTCTGGCCTCTTCTACTCTATGTGGAGTGAATTCATCGGAATATTGATCCAGATGAAATTTGCCTTCAAATAATTATGTTTTCCGTTGTTTTGGCGCTTTTTGCTGTAAATTCGCCCCTTGCTATACAACGTCAGTTGGAGATTCCATGGATTTACGCAAACTTAAAACCCTGATCGATCTGGTGTCTGACTCGAATGTGTCAGAGCTGGAAATTACCGAAGCTGAAGGCAAGGTGCGCATTGTGAAGGGTGGGGGTGCAGTCGTGCAAAGTTATGCACCCGCTCCAGTCTATGCCGCCCAGGCCCCTGCTGTTGCTGCGCCTGCCGCTGCAGCCGCACCGGCCCCTGTGGCAGAACCCGTTGCCGAGGGGCACACGGTCAAGTCTCCTATGGTGGGAACTTTCTACCGGGCGGCATCTCCTGGCGCCAAACCGTTTGTGGAGGTGGGTGACTCGATCAAGGTGGGGGAAACCATCTGCATCATCGAAGCCATGAAGATCCTCAACGAGATTGAGGCAGACAAGTCGGGCACGGTCACCAGGATTCTGTGTGACAACGGCCAGGCGGTGGAATACGGCCAGCCTCTGTTCATCATCGAATAAACCAGCGCAAGCAGCCCATGTTCAAGAAAATCCTGGTCGCCAACCGTGGCGAGATTGCGTTGCGAATCCAGCGCGCCTGCCGCGAGTTGGGCGTCAAGGCGGTGATGGTCTACTCCGAGGCTGACCGTGAAGCCAAGTATGTGAAGCTGGCCGAAGAGGCGGTATGTATCGGTCCGGCCCCGTCTGGACAAAGTTACCTCAATATGCCGGCCATCATCTCGGCAGCGGAAGTGACAGATGCCGAGGCCATCCATCCTGGCTATGGTTTCCTGAGTGAAAACGCCGATTTCGCCGAGCGCGTGGAGAAAAGCGGATTCCAGTTCATTGGCCCTGCGCCGGAGTCCATCCGCATCATGGGCGACAAGGTATCTGCCAAGCAGGCGATGATTCGTGCAGGTGTTCCCTGCGTGCCCGGCTCAGACGGTGAATTGCCGGATGACCCGGTGCAGATTCGGCGCATTGCCAAGGCGGTTGGCTATCCGGTCATCATCAAGGCGGCTGGCGGTGGCGGTGGTCGTGGTATGCGTGTGGTGCACACCGAGGCAGCCCTGGTGAACGCCGTGGCGATGACCAAAGCGGAGGCTGGTGCGGCTTTCAATAATCCGGCGGTGTATATGGAGAAGTTTCTCCAGAACCCGCGGCATATAGAGATCCAGATCATTGCCGACAAGTACAAGAACGCGGTGTATCTGGGCGAGCGCGACTGCTCCATGCAGCGACGCCATCAGAAGATTCTGGAAGAGTCTCCTGCGCCTGGCATCAATCGCAAGCTGATCGAACGCATCGGTGAGCGCTGTGTGGCTGCGTGCAAGAAGATCGGATACCGCGGCGCCGGCACCTTTGAGTTTTTGTATGAGGATGGTGAGTTCTATTTCATTGAAATGAACACGCGGGTCCAGGTGGAACACCCCGTTACGGAAATGGTGACGGGCATCGACATCGTCAAGACGCAAATCATGGTGGCTGCCGGCGAGAAGCTGCCGTTCACCCAACGGCAGATCGAGATACGCGGGCATGCCATGGAATGCCGTGTCAATGCGGAAGATCCTTATAAGTTCACTCCGTCCCCGGGGCGTGTCACCATGTGGCATGCACCAGGTGGCCCCGGCGTGCGCGTGGATTCCCATGTGTACACGAACTATTTTGTACCCCCCAACTACGACTCGATGATTGGCAAGATCATTGTCCATGGGGATACCCGTGAGCAGGCCATGGCGCGCATGCGCACCGCGCTGGCTGAGACCGTCGTGGAAGGCATTAACACCAACATTCCGTTGCACCGGGAATTGATGGTGGATGCCAAGTTCATGGCGGGTGGTACCAACATCCACTACCTTGAGCAGTGGCTGGACCAACACAAGCGGTAAGCCCCATGTTTGAACTGCGTCTGATGTGCCCGGAGGATCGGGTAGAGGGTGTGAGTGACGCGCTGGATGCGCTGGACGCGTTGAGCGTCAGTGTCGAAGATGCAGATGCACAGACAGATGCTGAACAGGCCCTGTTCGGAGAACCGGGCATGCCGCCGCCCAAGGATGGATGGCAACGTTCGCGCATCATTGCGCTCTTTGCCAGCGAGGCACTCGCCCGGGAAGCTGCTGCGCTGCTTCATGCGCAAGACTTTTTCGCCGGATGCCAGGTGCTGGATGTGCTCTCGGTACCTGAACAGGACTGGGTGCGGTTGACGCAATCCCAGTTTGCACCCGTGGAGGTAACGCCTGAGTTCTGGATTGTCCCAACATGGCATGAGCCACCGGCGCAGGCCAGGCAAGTCATACGGCTTGATCCGGGTCTTGCCTTTGGAACTGGTACCCATCCTACGACGCGGATGTGCTTGCGGTGGGTGGCGACACACGCTGTGAACGGCCGTGTTCTGGATTACGGATGCGGTTCGGGCATTCTTGCCATTGGGGCTGCGAAATACGGTGCCCAGGAAGTCGTTGCGGTGGATATCGACGAGGCGGCAGTGCAGTCAACTGAGTTGAATGCTGCAGCCAACGAAGTCCAACTGTCGGCAGGGCTGCCGGAAAAGGCACAAGGCACGTTTGACGTGGTGCTGGCCAACATTCTTGCCACGCCGCTCAAAGTGCTGGCGCCGCTTCTGTGTGCGCATGTACGCAAGGGCGGAAATCTGGTGCTGGCCGGAATTCTGGCGCGACAGGAAGACGAGTTGAAAGAGGCCTATGCGCCCTATTGCCAGTTGACGGTCGCCGACAGCGAGGACGGCTGGATTCTGATGACTGCTTCAGTCTGAATTGCAGCCCTGTCGGGCCCTACAATGCGCAGCAGATGAGCCTGATTACCCGATGCCCCGCCTGCGCCACGATGTTCAAGGTCGTGCCGGACCAGCTCCGCGTCTCTGATGGTTGGGTTCGTTGCGGACAGTGCGACGAAGTGTTTGACGCCAATGCACATCTGCAGTCTCCTGCTGAAGTGGAATCGGAGTCAGTCGCGCCGGAAGATTCTTCGCAGTTGGATTGGGACGGCACTCTTGAAGAAGCAGCCGCACCGACATCAGAAATTCAGCTGGACTTTCCCGACGAAGTAGACCGCAATTCAGCGCACGCAGTGCGACCCAGTGCAGAGGATGAATCTGCGGTTCCGGATGTGAATCCTGAGGGTCCATTGGATCATTTGGATGGAGCAGATGCGCCTCCGGTCGCGGGGGATCCTCTGGACGCTATTCCGGGTGACGATGTCAAAGACCTTCAGGCCACTGCAGAAGATGTGCAGCCAGTGCTTCCGTTCGTGGAGTCAGCAGACAAGGATTTGGAAGGCAATGGCGCCACGCCCCCGGGTTTCCTCAGAAAGTCGCACACAGGCTCCCGTCGAAGTAGCCGGTCCACACGGGTTTTAGGCGTCACGTTCTGTGTGCTGCTGGTGTGTTCTCTGGGCATGCAGATTCTTGTGCAGGAGCGAGACCGTATCGTGGCAACAGAATCGGCAACACTTGCGCTACTGCAGCCGGTGTGCGACGTGCTTGGCTGCAGAATTGCGCCTTTGCGGCAGATTGAATCGGTGGCGATAGACCACTCGGCATTCAGCAAGGTTCAGTCAGACGTGTACAGATTCAGCTTCGCTATCAAGAGTACGGCGTTGGTTGCCGTGGCAGTACCATCCTTGGAGTTGACATTGACGGATCTGCAGGATCGCCCTGTGATCCGTCGCGTGTTTTCACCGCGGGAGTTGGGTGCACAGGTGGAGGTGGTCGCACCCGGGGGGGAGTGGTCCGGCTCTGTGCCAGTTGAAGTCAAAATGCCGGACGGTGCAGCGAGTATTGCCGGTTACCGAATGCTCGCTTTCTATCCATAAAAAAAGCCCGGGACTGAAAAGTTCCGGGCTTTGGGCTCCAATCAACGAATCGATCAGGGTTTGCTGGACGTAGGAAACGGCCAAGCAGCCTGGGGATTCAGTGTGGTTTGAGCAGCAGGTGCAGCAGGGGCTGCTTTGGCAGCGGGTGCTTTCGCGGCTTTCTTCGCAGCCGGCTTTTTGGCTGCCTTTTTAGCTGCTGGCTTCTTCGCGGCTGGCTTTTTGGCTACTGCAGCTTTTTTGGCTGGAGCCTTTTTAGCAGCGGCTTTCTTTGCCGGGGCAGCCTTTTTAGCGGCTACTTTTTTCGCTGGTGCAGCTTTCTTTGCAGCTGGCTTTTTGGCAGCAGCAGCTTTTTTGGCTGGAGCGGCTTTCTTAGCGGGTGCTGCCTTCTTGGCGGGGGCAGCTTTCTTAGCTGCTACTTTTTTCGCTGGTGCAGCTTTTTTCGCTGGTGCAGCTTTTTTCGCTGGTGCAGCTTTCTTAGCGGGAGCGGCCTTTTTTGCGGCCGGTTTTTTTGCAGTTGCCATCATTTTCTCCTTGATCAATTTACAAAGAGCACTTCTTGCGTGTTGGATACAAGAAGCGATTCATGTCGTTGGGTTTGGTCCCAGCGAAATGAACTCGGTGACACGCTCTCCAATGACCATCGCTGCGGTCTTGTGGAGTGGCGTGAAATTTTTAAAAACATGTTGATGCGTTAATCCCAAGACAGCGCGCCACCCGACTGGTACTCAATGACGCGTGTCTCGAAGAAGTTACGTTCCTTCTTCAAGTCGATCATTTCGCTCATCCAGGGGAAAGGATTCTCTTCGTTGGGGAACAAGGCTTCCAAGCCAATTTGCGTGGCACGGCGATTTGCGATGTAGCGCAAGTAGCCTTTGAACATGGACGCATTCATTCCCAGTACGCCGCGGGGCATAGTGTCTTCAGCGTAGCGGTACTCCAACTCCACGGCCTTTTCAAACAGGGCCTTGATCTCGGCCTTGAACTCTGCGGTCCAGAGGTTGGGGTTCTCGGCCTTGAGCTGATTGATCAAGTCGATGCCGAAATTGCAGTGCATGGATTCGTCACGCAGGATGTACTGGTACTGCTCGGCAGCGCCCGTCATCTTGTTTTGACGGCCCAATGCCAAAATCTGTGTGAAGCCAACGTAGAAGAACAAACCTTCCATCAGGCACGCAAACACAATCAGCGACTTGAGCAACGTCTGGTCGGTTTCCTGGGTGCCTGTGTGGAAGTTGGGGTTCATGATCGCCTCAATGAAGGGGATCAGGAATTCATCCTTGTCACGGATGGACTGGACTTCGTTGTAGGCGTTGAAAATCTCGCCTTCGTCGAGCCCCAGCGATTCCACGATGTACTGGTACGCATGCGTGTGAATGGCTTCCTCAAATGCCTGGCGCAGCAGAAACTGGCGGCATTCAGGTGCTGTGATGTGGCGGTAGGTTCCCAAAACGATGTTGTTGGCAGCCAATGAGTCCGCCGTGACAAAGAATCCCAGATTGCGCTTCACGATACGACGCTCATCTTCGGTCAGACCGTTGGGGTCTTTCCAAAGCGCGATGTCGCGGGTCATATTGACTTCCTGCGGCATCCAGTGGTTGGCGCAAGTAGCGAGGTACTTCTCCCACGCCCACTTGTACTTGAAGGGCACCAACTGGTTGACGTCGGTCTGGCCATTGATGATGCGTTTGTCAGCAGCACGCACTCGACGTGGCGCTACGGTAGGCGAGGCATTGATGCTGGAAGAAGATGGAACTAGCGCGCCATCGTCCAAGGTGCGCAAGTTCAAAGAGGAAGAGGACTCCTGCACCAGAGGTGCATTGACAGCAGCCGTACGTGCAAGATTTGTCGGCGTAGAGGGCTTAACTTCGTCGTCCCAGGTCAGCATAGATGTTTCCAATCAGCGAATTATGAGAGCAGCGAAATGAAATGAAAAGCAATCATGTCATTCGCTGCGAATTTGTGTTGTTCAATAGCATCGCATTGAAGCTGCGCGATCACGCGACTTCATTGGCACGACTCGCACGTTGGGTCATCCACACCGCAGAATTTGATGTCGGTGGCTGCGTTGGTCGCCATTTCCATCTGCATTTGCGCGGCAGCTGCTGCTGCTTCCAGTGCGCTGGAGGTGCGTGTCGAGCCCTGCGCATCACTGCCGGATGACACTGCATTCATACGGCCTGCCGATACGGTAGATTTTTCTGCGTGCGTTGCCGACATGGTGCGCAAGTAGTAAGTGGTTTTGAGGCCACGCAACCAAGCGAGCTTGTAGGTTTCGTCGAGCTTCTTGCCAGAGGCGCCAGCCATGTAGATGTTCAAGGACTGTGCCTGGTCGATCCATTTCTGTCGACGTGCGGCGGCCTCCACCAACCAGCGGGTTTCCACTTCGAATGCTGTTGCATAGAGCTGCTTGATCTCGGCGGGTACGCGGTCAATGGGGCTGAGAGAGCCGTCGAAGTGTTTCAGATCCATCACCATCACATCGTCCCACAGGCCCAGACGCTTGAGGTCACGGACCAGGTAGCTGTTGATCACGGTGAACTCGCCCGACAGGTTGGACTTGACGGACAGGTTGCCGAAGCAGGGTTCGATGGACGCATCCACGCCAATGATGTTGGAAATGGTTGCTGTAGGCGCAATGGCCACGCAATTGGAGTTGCGCATGCCATCCTGTGCAATTTTCTTGCGCAGGGCTTCCCAGTCCAGCGTGGAAGAGCGGTCCACCTCAACGTAGCCACCGCGTGCAGAAGCCAACATGTCGAGCGTGTCGAGCGGTAGCACGCCCTTGTCCCACAGAGACCCCTTGTAGCTGGAGTATTTGCCGCGTTCACGGGCCAGCTCAGTGGAGGCCCAGTAGGCGTAGTAGCACACGGCTTCCATGGAGGTGTCCGCAAAGGCTACAGCCGCATCGGACGCATAGGGAATACGTTGGGCGTACAGGCTGTCCTGGAAGGCCATGATGCCCATGCCCACCGGGCGGTGGCGCAAGTTGGAGTCGCGCGCCTTCTTGACGGCGTAGTAGTTGATGTCGATCACGTTGTCCAGCATGCGCATGGCCGTAATGATGGTGCGCTTGAGTTTGTCGTGGTCCAGCTCCTTGCCGTTGGCACCGTCTTTCAGGTGCTGAAGCAGATTGACCGAGCCCAGGTTGCACACGGCAGTTTCCGTGTCGCTGGTGTTGAGGGTAATTTCGGTGCAGAGATTGGAAGAGTGCACTACCCCTGCGTGTTGCTGGGGGCTGCGTACATTGCAGGCGTCCTTGAATGTGATCCAGGGATGACCGGTTTCGAACAGCATGGTCAGCATCTTGCGCCACAGGTCGGCGGCCTGGATGGTTCGTGCGGGCTTGATATCACCACGTGCGGCTTTCTCTTCGTAGGCCACATAGGCCTTTTCGAAGTCGGCGCCAAACAGGTCATGCAGGTCGGGCACGTTGGATGGGGAGAAGAGCGTCCAGGTTCCTTTTTCCATCACGCGGCGCATGAACAGGTCGGGAATCCAGTTGGCCGTGTTCATGTCGTGCGTGCGGCGGCGGTCGTCGCCGGTGTTCTTGCGCAACTCCAGGAACTCTTCAATATCCAGGTGCCATGTTTCCAGATAAGTGCAGACGGCACCTTTGCGCTTGCCGCCCTGGTTCACTGCCACCGCGGTGTCATTAACAACCTTCAGGAAGGGCACCACACCCTGCGATTCGCCATTGGTCCCCTTGATGTGGGAGCCCAGGGCACGTACGCGTGTCCAGTCGTTGCCCAAACCACCGGCAAACTTGGACAGCAATGCGTTCTCCTTGATGGACTCATATATGCCATCCAGATCGTCAGGCACTGTGGTCAAGTAGCAGCTGGAGAGCTGCGAGCGCAGCGTGCCGCTATTGAACAGGGTAGGCGTACTGGACATGAAGTCGAAGCTGGAGAGTACCTCGTAGAACTCGATGGCGCGGGCTTCGCGGTCAATCTCATTGAGTGACAGGCCCATCGCCACACGCATGAAGAAAGCCTGTGGCAATTCAATGCGTGTCTTGCCCACGTGCAGGAAGTAGCGGTCATACAGGGTTTGCAGACCCAGGTAATCAAAATTGAGATCGCGGTCTGCCTTCAGGGCAGCGCCGAGGCGCTTGAGGTCAAACTGCAGCAACTTTTCGTCCAGCAGTTCAGCGTCCACGCCTTTCTTGATGAAACCGGGGAAATAGTCGCAATAGGCTTGGCCCATGTCGGCTTGTGCCACGTCACGTCCCAGAACCTCGCGGGAGATCGTGTGGAAAAGCAGACGGGCGGTGGCATAGGTGTAGTCCGGGTCTTTTTCAATCAGCGTGCGTGCAGCCAGGATGGATGCCTTGTAGACCTCATCCATGGGCACACCGTCGTACAGGTTGCGCATGGTTTCTGCCACGATGGGGTCCGCCTTGACATCTGCACCGAGACCCGCGCATGCGACTTCTATGCGTGTCTTGAGTTGCTCCAGATCCAGAGCGATACGCTGGCCACCTTCCAGAACGTGCAGGGTGGGGGCGGCCGGAGCGGCTTGTGCTACCTGCTTGGCGCGTTCTTGTGTGCGCCGCTCGCGGTACAGAACATAAGCGCGAGCGATTTCGTGGTGACCGCCGCGCATCAGGCCGAGTTCGACCTGATCCTGAACGTCTTCGATATGAAATGTGCCGCCACCGGGGCGTGAGCGCATCAACGCACGGATAACCTGTTGCGTCAGTCCGTCCACGGTTTCGCGCACGCTGGCGGAAGCGGCTCCCTGCGTGCCATGCACTGCCAGAAAGGCCTTCATCATGGCCACGGCAATTTTGTTGGGCTCGAACGGCACTACTGCGCCATTACGACGAATGATCTGGTAGTGCGCCAGCGGACTAGTGGATTCGCCCGCGAAGGCCGGCACATTGGTCGCGGCTATGGAGCTTGTCGTCGGTGTGGGGGCTGCAGATGAGACAGATTGCATGATTTCCTCGTCTTAACGGTGATCTTTTTTTGGGGGGTGATGGCGCGTTTGTCGGTTTTTGCACTGGATGCCTGGCGCCTCAAAGCGAACAGAACACACTATATCTGGGGTGTCGGGTGGTGACAAGCCACTACCGGTAGTGTATCGAAAGAATGCGGCTACTTTTGTCTGTGGATGAAAGCTGGCCAGAAATATGCACGAAATTCGCTGGAAAAGACGGGTTCCAGGAATCTCGCGCACAGCCATATTCCACGCCGTTTTTATCTGTATTTCCAGTATCGACGCGGCTCTCTGAATGTTTTTCAGTGAAAAGCCGCATCGTTATTGGACTGGCGCGAGGTGGGCTCATGTCGGGCGCATCGAATGGTGCAGAGCCACACCCCGAATTCCGAGCCTAAAAAGAATATTTTTCCCGAACACCATCGGGAAAACACCGAGAAGGAAATCCCAGCGTCTGTTGCAAAAACGCCCACTGCATTCCTGCGCCCGGATCTGCTTTTCTGCCTGGTGCAATATGTTCATGCCCAGCGATGTGCGCTATGGGGTAGCGCTGGGCGATTGCCGGGCATAGTGCTTGTAGTGCTTCGTATTGTTCAGCCTCGAAGGGCTCACCTTCCAGCCCTTCGAGTTCAATGCCAATGGAGTCGTCGTTGCAGTTGTCTCGACCACGGTAGTGAGAAGCCCCTGCATGCCAGGCGCGGTCATCACAAC
>ERZ795030.5502-NODE-5502-length-11620-cov-10.101600_pt1 | contig 11620 bp, 17 predicted proteins | sample MGYA00375122_ERZ795030 | MGnify/ENA primary metagenome ERZ795030 (study PRJEB30165, sample SAMN05720146) | activated sludge metagenome | isolation source: anaerobic digester from wastewater treatment plant | place: Japan | collected 2015-04-20 ...
CGCCTTCAGGAGTGCCCGCTCCGACTAGGATACTGCGCCACCTATCCACTGCGACCTACATTATACCATAGCTTGCCCGCGCCGTTCAAATCACCCCTGCCACAGCATTAACCAGGCAATCAGCATGCCCAAGAGCGCGCCCATTATCACTTCGAACGGCGTGTGCCCCAGCAGTTCCCTGAGTTTCGTCGCGGGCACATGGCCCTCCTTAAGCATGATCGTCATCAGCTGATTGAGTACGCGCGCCTGCTTGCCTGCGGCGCGCCTCACTCCTGCCGCGTCATACATCACCACGGCCGCAAAGACGAACGACACCGCGAACATGCCCGAATCCCACCCCTCGGTGAGACCTATTCCCACTGCGAGGCTTGTAACGAATGCCGAGTGGGAGCTGGGCATTCCGCCTGGCCCCATAATTTTCGACCAGTCTATTCGGTGCTCTGCCCTCAGGCTCGTGAAGATCTTGAGAGTCTGGGCTATGGCCCAGGAGATCAATGCTGCCAATAGGATTCTGTTAGTGAATATGCCGTTTCTTAGCGAAAACACGCTTCCACCACGCTTGCGCCATCATGCCTGCCGGAACCGACTGGCCTCAGGCAAAGGAAATGAGGTCTATCAAGTCACGAAGTCGGGATCCCGCCTCCCCGAAGGACTCCGCGCAGCGCCTTGCTGCGGCGATAGACGAGTCAAACCGGTCGTGGGCGCCTTCCAGCCCCCACACCGAAACCGCTGTGATCCTGCCAGAGCCTGAGTCTTGGCCGGCTGCGTCCTCCATATCATCCCTGATCTGAAAGGCCAGTCCGAAATGGCGGGCAAGCCGCGAGAGCTCGTCCATCTCGGGCTCACTCGCGCCGCCCACAATGCCGCCCATTCGCGCCGCAGCCTCGAACAGACACCCGGTTTTCATCGATTCCATCCGCCGCAGGGCATCTTCCGCCTCGCACAGTGGCCCCGACCACGACTGCTCTGACATGGCCAGCTCCAATGCTTGCCCCCCGGCCATGCCGAGGCTGCCGGCTGCTCGGGCGAGCTCACGAGCCAACAAGCATGCTCGCCCGGACCCTACCGCCTCTACGAATTCTGGCAGTGCAAGCGACTCAAACGCCAGCGTGAGCAGGGCATCGCCTGCAAGCAAGGCTATTGCCTCACCGTACGCCCGATGGCACGACGGACGTCCTCGCCTGAAATCATCGTCGTCCATGCACGGGAGATCATCGTGGATCAGTGAGTAGCAGTGGACAAGTTCCACGGCAGCCCCTGCCCTTATAACAAGCGCGCGGCATCCATCAGGCAAAGCATCCGGCGCACTGCGCAACCCGGACACCGCCTCCCAGGCTGCCACAGCCAGCGCCGGGCGAAGCCTCTTGCCGCCCGGGAATACCGAGTATCTCATCGCTGCGTGTAGAGCCTGTGGCGGCGCGCCACCCCTTGGCATCAGGCCGTCGAGCGCCTCGTCGACCATCTGCGATGCCTGGGCGAGCCACTCAACAGGCGCTGCTTTGGAGCCCGAATCGCTCAATCGCAGTTCTCCCCCTCTAGCTTGCCCAGCATGCCCTGGGCAGGCACCACTTCCACTTTACCGTCTTTTCCCTCGATGAGCATCTCCAGCCGCCCTTCTGCTTGGTCCAGAATGGCTGAACAGAACTTGCCGAGTTCGCTGCCTTCGCTGAATAGCTCGATCGCCTCGTCAAGCGGCAAGTCGCCCGCATCTAGCTGCGCAACTATCTGCTCCAGGCGGGCCAGGGCCTTCTCAAACGTCAGCTCATTATGCGCACCCTTCGCATCTGCTGCCTTCATCCCCGGATCACCTCCCGCACCTCACAGCCGATAGCCCCGCGGCCCAGTTTCACACTGACTGCATCTCCCAAATGCACTGCTTGAGAATCCTTCATTATCGCCCCATCAGGACCTCGGCATATGGCGTATCCGCGGCCCAGGACGGCCTGCGGGTCGAGGGCCGACAACACCCCTGCGAGGCGCTGCACACGCTCCCGCGAAGCCCGCAGCTTCGTCTGAGTCTTCAGAACAAGCCACCGCCGCAGCTCGTCCACGCGCTGCTGCCGCTGGGCGATCAGCCGCCGCATCGACCTTTCGAGCCTCGCGCGCTCCGCTTCCAGCTGCCGAAGATACACGCCCATGTCGGGTACCACGACTTCCGCAGCTGCGGACGGAGTCGCAGCGCGCACATCGGCAGCAAAGTCGGCAATGGTGAAATCGGTCTCGTGCCCCACCGCCGACACCACTGGAATCCGCGACGACCTGATCGCTCTGGCCACCATCTCGTCGTTGAAGGCCCATAGTTCCTCGGCGGACCCGCCCCCCCGCCCCACGATGAGCACGTCGATGCCCATGCCGTCGCCGTCGCCGTTGCCCGCCTCGGCCAGGGCGTTTGCCTGCTCAATGGATGACACAATACTCGCGGGCGCCCCATCGCCTTGCACCAGTGTGGGGATGACGATGATATGTACTGCAGGCCAGCGCCGCCGGGCTACGGTGATGATGTCGCGGATGGCCGCCCCGGTGGGCGATGTCGCAACAGCGATACGCTTCGGGAATCGCGGCAACGGTCGCTTAAGGGCCGCGTCGAACAGCCCTTCCGCCTCCAGCTTGGCTTTGAGCTGCTGAAAGGCGAGGAACAGCCCGCCAAGCCCTGCGGGTTCCATGAAGTCTATGTAGAGCTGGTACTCGCCGCCGCTTCTGTACACACCCACGTACCCGTGAGCGAATACGCGCATGCCGCTCTCCGGACGGAAGCGAAGCCCTCTGTTGGCCCCCTGGAACATGACCGCGCGCAGACGCGACGTGTCATCTTTGAGCGTCATGTACATGTGCCCGGATGAGTGGTGCGTGAAGTTGGATATCTCGCCGCTTACCCACACATCGGCAAGGACCGCATCCGCTTGAAGCAACCTTGCCACCCTGTCAGTGATCTGGGAGACTGAATGGACCTCAATCTCCAGACCATACGCGTTCACACGACGCACCTCCATCAATCGACAATGTGCATCTGCCACGTAAGGAGCGCAACCCCCACTGCATTATCGCGCGAATGCTCGGGAGCAGCGAAATACAGCGATGCGCGAGGGATCGTGCCTGCGACTTCCCTCTGCATTATCCCGCGTATAATCGAATTGGAGGCCACTCCGCCGGACGCCAACAATTCGTGAAGGCCCGTGGCGCGGAGCCCTTCCACACACAGCACCGCTACTGATCGACCGATACACTCCAAGACGCCCAACGCCACATCCGCCGGACGCTTGCCGGCATCCAGCTCGCGCATTGCAGCTGAGCAGGGCCCGGAGAAGCTGATCGCAAGGCGCCCGATCTGGCGCCCACGGGCAACAGCCACCGGCAGTCTCACGGCCCCAGGCTCCCCGCCTGCCGCCAACAGCTCCAGGCCCGGACCCGCCGGAAAGGGTATCCCAAGCCTCACGCCGACTCTGTCGATGAACTGGCCGGCGTTCAGATCCTCGGTACCTCCCAGCAGCTCAACGCTGGTCCTATCGTGCACTGCCAGAAGCTCCGTGGTGCCGCCGGAAAGGTGGAGGGCCACAAAGCCGCCGCGCCGCGCGATCCCGAGCTCAGATGACCAGCCGGCCGCGGCGATATGTCCCTCCTGGTGCGATACCTCTATGTAGGGCGTTCTGAGCGACGCGGATACGGCGCGACCAAAACCCGAGCCGGCCAGGAAGACCGGCATGTATGACCCTTGGGCCCTCCGCGGCCAGGCGCTGGCGCCCACGGCCGCAACGCGCAGGCCCCGCTGCTCCGCGACGCGCAAAGCCTCCTCAATTAAGGCAGGGCTGTTGCGAACGTGCTGAAATACCGCGTCAGACTGGCGTAGCCCCACAGCCCCCGGAGAAACCTCAAGCGGCGTCCTGCCATCGTAGACAAGGCCGCCGCCATCGACCAGGGCCACTGATGTTGTATAGCAGCTAGTATCCAGCCCCAGGCTGCACAGGTCAGCGCGCAGTGTCACTGCCTCCTTGTTCCGGGCCGCTCGCGGCCTGTCGCTTGCGCCTTTCGGCCAGCGAGCCCAGGATTCCGTTGACGAATCGAGGAGAATCGGCGCTTCCGTAGACCTTGGCTATCTCCACTGCCTCATCTATCGAGCTGGCCACGGGCACGTCATCAAGATACAGCATCTCATATACTGCGATCCGCATAATGTTCCTGTCTGTGGGCGACATGCGGCTCACAGACCAGTCGTGAGCGACCTCCGCCAGGACCTTGTCGATCTCCTGCTTGTGCTCGCACGATCCGCGCACGAGTTGGCCGGCGAAAGACCTACCTTGCTCGGACAGTTCGAGGTCCTGCGATTGCTCGAGTGCGCACCGCAATGCCCACTCTGTCGCGCAGCCGGACAAGTCTACCTGATAAAGAGCTCTCATGGCGGCTTCCCTGGCCCGCCTACGCTCAGCGCGCATGCGCCAACCACTCCCGTCTTACTGCCTCTGCAAAGCCTAGTAGCGCGGCCTCCCAAACCGCCTGGCAATGGCGGCCTTGAGGCTGTCGTGATCGTCTACGTACCTGCCTAGCACGAATCCCGCAACCACAAATACACCGAACACCAGCGCCCGCCAGAAACCGGCAATGATGACAAGTAGCCCGAAGATGCCGCCGGCGATTGCGCCGATCACTTCACCCGAATGCTCCTCGGGTATACTCCACCTGCTGTTCCCAAACCACGGCATACAGCCCACTCCTCCACACTCGACGACCTCTACGACCTCGCCGATCCCAGGAGCAACAGCAGCTGTGACGGCTACGCCCTGGGCTTGCTGCGCTCATGCGCCACGCCGCGAACGACGGTATGTACAGACTTGACCGGAAGGCCCACCATTGCAGTGAATACCGTCGAGAGCTCGTTCTCGAGGCGTTCGCATACGTCCGGAATGCTGACATCCGGATATACCTGGATCTTCGTGAACACCGAGAGCCCTTCCGCATCCCCTGTCGCCTCGGCGTCCACTTCCCTGATGCCGGTGACTTGACGAGCAGCCCTGCGCACTATGGCCTCGATTGCCGACATGGAGATGCGCACATCGCCCAGGGCAGTGTTGACCACTATGGGCGTGGGCTCTTCATCGCCTCTGAGCACAGCCGATACCAGGTACAGTACGACCAGGAGCATCAGCGCCGCCACAGCCGCCGTCGCGAGCTTGTGTTCAGACACGGCTCCGAAGAAATCCATGGCAAAGCCATTCGGAAAACCCGGGCCAGCGACCGACGCCAGCACTACTGCATTCAGCACAACTATGGATGCCGCTGCAACAACCAGCACAACCCTATCAAGGGCCTTCAATCCCGCCACCTCCGTAGTGCGGACGCCCTGCGCAAGCTAGCGCACGCGCGCCTCTGTAGACGGTTCCTTCTCATCGACCAAAACATTCGTGACATGCACGTTGACTTCGACCACATCGAGCCCTGTCATTATCTCTATGGCCCTCTTCACATTCTGCTGCACCGATGTGCAGACCTCGGGAATCACCGCGCCGTATCTCACAACCACGTTCAGATCGACCGCGGCCTCTTTCTCGCCCACCTCGACCTTGACTCCACGAGCCAAGTTCTTCTTGCCCCACAGCTCGCTCCATCCCTCGGTGATGCCGCCAGACATTCCGGCAACGCCATCCACCTCCGACGCGGCCAGGCCGGCAATGACCGCAACCACCTCGTTGGCTATCTTGATCGATCCCAGTTCGGGCCTATCCTCAATTTCCATCTCTACACCCCCCGGCGTCCGCCAGGAAGAATCACTGGCGATTGTAATAGAATTATAGCAGAACAGCGAAGACTCTGCCGTCGGTCTTCTTTGGACAATTCACCGCGCCCAGCGGTTTATCCTTCACTCCTGTCTCTCGGCAATGGTGATTCTGCCGAGGTTCACACCGGTGGCACGTGCCACTATGTCGCCTATCGCGCGTGCACCCACCTCCTCAAGTCTTCCCGACTTCACCACTACGCTTACGCCCTCGCTCGTCACAGATACAATGGCATCAGCGTATCCCTTGGCCAGTATCATGCTCTCAGCGTCGAATTCGCGCCGCGCCCTGTTCACCGAAGCCAGCAACGCAGCTTGAGCCTCACGCCGCACCTCTCGGTCAGTATCAGGGCTTTCTGCCACTGCCTGGATAGTTTCAATCTCGAGCGCCCGCTCCCTCTCGCGCTCAAGCCTGAACTCCTCGAAGAAATCCGTCCCAGCCTGCGGCAGAGCCTCCGCCATGGCCTCCACCGGCTCTTCCGGCTCGTCGCCCGGCTTCGCCGCCGTCTGCGCCGTGATCGGCGGCTGCGCCTCGGCCATCCGGCTGCGACGCACGCTCACAGCCGACGAAATGGCGAGAGCCACCACGGCCAGGCCGACCATGACATATGATAGCTGCAAGAACCACCGATCACTCCGCTGCCTCACGTGAATCGCCCCCCGACCGCTTTCCTTGGCGTGTCGTCACGGTTTGCGAGACGCCACCACCATCACCCGATGCGCCGGCACGCCGAGGAGCGTCTGCGCTGCCCGGGCCAGTTCGCGCTTGACTGCCGAATCGGCAGCGCCGGGCGCAGCCACAAGCACTCCGGCTATGCGTGGAGCTTGCTCGGCCACAAGCACCGGAACCTGCCCCCGCCCCGACTGAGAATCGGTCGAGAGCACAACCGTGCGCGTCGCGCGACGCTCGGAAGAGCGTTTGGTCTGGCCCGAAGCCTGCTCCTCGCTGACGCTCTCTTCCACTGTTGAGTTTGCGGCGTACTCCCTGGATCCCCCGCCTGCCAGAGTGATACGAACACTCACAGCTCCGGCGCCCTCAACCTTCGAGAGGATCGCCTCACATCTCGACTCCAGTTCAGATCGGTATCGCTCCAGTGTCGAGCCGCCTACAAGGCCGGCTGAAGCGCCCACACTCGCCACGGCAAGGTCGTTGGCCGCCGTGCCCGTGCCCGTGTCCGCGCTCGCCGCCCCGCTGCCCCGCACAGGCGATTCCTGCGACCGATTGGAAGTGCCCGTCCGCAGCACGCTGCCGAGGATGATGAGGATAATCCCCACCGCGGCCAGCAGAAGAAGGGGCTTGACTCCAGGAGTGTTCAGAAAATCGCGACCCATGCCGCCCGTCACCTCACCGTCACCACATCGAGCGGCGCGTCAAGCGCTGCCGCGACTGTTCGCGCCACACTGCCCGGATCCGGGACCAGGTTCGCGGCCACGCGGGGCAGGCTCCGCGAATCCGCGGATGATGCAGGCACATCCATCTCTACCTCGACCGACTCCAGTAGCCCCGCGTCAGTCACACGCACCTTCACCGCCCAGCCCTCCGCCTCGCTTCCGTAGGATGCGCCGATCGCCTGGCGCACACGCGTTTCCAGCGCCCGAGACGCAATCGACGACGCGATCTCGCGATAGCTTCCGCCCGGTTGGGTCTGAACCACTCCCCGAGGCTCCGACCATCCGCGTGCAGCCGTGGCCGCCAGCTCCAAGCCGGCCCCGATTCCCATGCCCAGCCCGAGCAGTGGAGTGAGGACGGCCCCGATGACAGCCAGGCCCACTACTACGTCTACGTACTTCTTCAGGTCCGATCGCGGCAGGACCATCTCGACAAACGTCATCGTAAGCACGACCACCGCTATCCCTCGTACCCATCCAAACACAGCGTCCACCACGCCCGGCGCCTCCTATCCACTCCACCTCGGCCCGCACTGGCCTCACCGCACAGCCACGACCACCCCGCCGAGGCCCACCACGATCGACACGCCGATGAAGAACATCAGCCCGACAGTAGCCACACACACACAGAGCGCTGAAAGCGCATCTCCCAGCTCATCCAGGCAGTCCGACACGCGGCTGTCGCCAAGTGGCTGTGTAACCGCCGCCGCGATCCTGAACATCAACATGATGGCGGTCATCTTCATGACCGGGAATAGACAGACGATGGCCAGCGTGGCCAGGCCAAATGCCCCAAGCGCCCCCCTCACCAAGAGCGAAGACGTTGCCACCAAGTCCAGAGCGTCGCCGAAAACCTTGCCCACCACCGGCACCATGTTGCCTGACAGAAACTTGACCGCCTTGGCTGCGGCGCCATCTGAGACGCTGGCCAATCCGCCCCGCATGCCGGTGAACGCCACGAACACTGTCGCCGACAGCCCCAAAGAGGTCATACCCGCCCACTTCAGGAGTCCAGCCAGGCGCGACAGCTGCTTGCGCTGGCTGATCTGGCCTACAAGGTTGAGGGTGACAGCCATTAGTAGAAGAGGTATCACCGCAGTCTTCACAAGCGTTCCCACGGCCGCAGTGGCCCCAAGCATGAAAGGCGACACTACGGCAGCGGTTACAACTCCCCCGGACGCAGCCAGCATGCCCATTAGCGCAGGTATGACTGCATACATGAAGGATGTCATCTGGTCGACGGCACGCCTCGCGATCTCGGCAGACACGGAGAAAGATCTGACGCCCAGCACCACCACGACCATGTAGCAGACTGCCCACGCGACGGCGGCCGGGCCGTCCTCCCCCAGTCCCGTGCCCAGAAGGCACAACATGGTGCAGACTACAGCCACCACCACCAGCTCGCCAAGGAGTTTCAGGTTGAGCTGGAGTTCGTGGACGAGGTAACCGACGAGCTCTCTTCCGATCCAAGGCAGGTCCACAAGATCCGTCCCGTGAGTTGACATAATATGCTTTATGTCAAATTCGGGTAGCCGCTGAGCCACATCGTCGTCGACTTGCCTCAGAAACCGCTCTATGTCACCCGTGTCCAGCTGCGACAGGTGTTCCTCGGCAGCATCCTCCACTGCCTCGGCAGCCGACGAGGTTGACCATTGCGCCGGCAGCGCCGCGGCGGTCGAGGTAGCAGCTGCAGCGAGGCCGGCCTTGGGAGATAGCGCAATGAGAGTGATCAACGCCGCCGCGACCACGCGGTTCATTGCGGCAACACCTGCAACACCGTATCAAGCAGAGCGAACATCAATGGGGCAGCCATACCCAGAATCAACACCTTGCCTGCCAGTTCCACTTTGACGGCCAGCGCCCCCTCGCCCGCGTCCCGACACACCTGTGCGCCAAAAGCCGCGAGATACGCCACTCCAACCACTCGGAGGACGGTATCGAGGTACAGGCGATTCACTCCGGCGGTCGACGCCATGCCCAGGATGGCTGTGATGAAGTCCGCGAGGCGCGACATAACCAGCGCGAGCAGCACCACTCCCAAAGACACCGACACCGCCACAGCCACATCCGACCTGGCACTCCTGAGCAACGACAGGAGCGCACACCCGAGAAGGGCTACCCCGATAACCTGCGCGATAAGCATTGTAGTTCCCCTCATCGTAATCACCACAGTTGGAACACAGAACGAACACTGGAGAGCAACTCGTCAATGTGCTGCACAAGCATGAGAAAGACCACAACGAGCCCGGCAGTGGCCACCAAAAGCGAGTATTCCTCCTTGCCCTGCTGCTTGAGGATAGTGCACAGGACCGACACGAGTATCCCTACTCCCGCGATCCTCAATACCAGATCCAGCCCCACTGACAAGCCCCCCTTACAGAAGCGCCAAGGTGAGCATCCCGCCCAGCAGGAAGCCTATTGACGACCAGACCCGGCAGTTGCGGGCCGCGGCGTCCTCAGCCTTCGCTCGAGAGCCTTCAAGCCTCCCGACAGCCAGGCCGATGTGCCTCGCCTGGTCGGCAGCATCCGAAGTGCCCAAACGACGTCCCAGAACTACCAGGGCATCGACCTCACCACGCTGGTCGCCCGGCCCGGCGCCGAGGGCCGCCGCCAGGCACTCGCCCACTTCGCCCGACTCGCCTCCCTCCAGAAGCTCTGCGGCGCGTGCAAGTACCTTCGCAGGCGCTCCCCCCGCCGCCCGCCCGGCGCGGCGCATCGCCTCTCCTAGGCGCGTATGGCCGAAAGATATCTCGGTCTGAAGAGCAGTAAGTGCAGTGATCCATGCGGCCAGCTCCCGCTCCCGCGCCCGATACGATTCGGCAACCAGCAGGCCGAGAAGCCCGCCGGCGCCCACAGTCAGTACCCCTCCTGCCAGCTTGAAGGCCACAATCATCGTCGCACTCCCTCGATTCGCGCGCTGCACTCAAGCCTGAACGGACGGGCAGACAGATCCTGATCTGATCGCAGATTCACAATGCGTTCACACGTGCCCAGGCCGAGTGACCTTCCTAGCACCACTGCCCGGTCGAAAGCCCCGCGCGCCAGCACTTCGCGGAGAACCGGCCGCCGCGCTGCATCCTCCGGGTCCAGGGCGTGAGCTGTGGCTATCACCGCTACCCCGCACCGCGAGGCTTCCTCGAGCGCGTTCGCGTCCCGATCTCGGCCCACCTCGTCAGTGACCACAACATCGGGCGACATAGATCTGATCATCATCATGATCCCGGCAGCCTTCGGGCAGCCGTCGATCACGTCGGCACGCGGCCCAAGCTGGTTCTGGGGCACTCCCTGGCTGCACGCGGCTATCTCCGACCGTTCGTCGACAATCCCCACCCTGAACCCGGTCGGGGCGCCGGCGCCTCGGCACGGCTCGGACTGTGAACCCCGCTCCGAACCCCACTCCGGGCCTGTTGAGAGCTGCCGCGCGATGTCACGAAGCAGAGTGGTCTTGCCGAGGCCGGGGCCTGACAATATGAGGATGTTCAGGACGCGAGTCCTGTCTGCCGACAGCACGTACGGCATCAACCGATCTGCGACGCCCGGCATCTCGCGAGCTACTCTGTAGTTCATGCTCGAAAGCTCGGTTTGCGTCCGCACCGTCTCGCCATCGAGCACCGCCCGGCCCACCAAGCCGACTCGGTGACCGCCGGGGAGGGTAATGAACCCAGCCGACAGCTCGCGCTCCAGGGCGTATACCGAACACTGAGTGACAAGGCGCACCGCCGCGGCCCATTCGTCCTCTGTGCAGTCTACAGGTTGTCCTGCGCAGCACAGATACAAGTCCCCCTCTGCCGTGACGCCCATGGCCGGTCTCCCCCGCCGCAGGCGAATCTCCAGAAGACTCTGCCTATCTGCCACGGACAAGGATCGGACAGCCTCACGAACACGAGGGGGGAGAGCCGGGCATATCTGGTCCAGCACCGGGTCTCGTATCTTGGTCAGCAAAGCTGTCCCCCCAAGACATGCTATTCAATCATATGGGGTAGCGGCGGGAATATTCCAAGTAGGCCCCGGCGCCCGGGCTCAGTGGTTAGGCGAACCGCGTCTGCGGAACTGCGAAGCGCGAAGCCGAGGTCTCATGCGGTGGGCGCCGCCGCCTGGGAGCCACATAATGGGCTCCTTGCCGGCTGCGCTGTGCCACATGCGGCCCCGCGCCCCGAGCGAGGGCGTGTGACCGACTCCTGTGCCCTACGGGACACCTTTTTGGGCCAACCTGCGTCGGTTTGCCCAGGACGTGCGAAAACCCTGTCCCACAGGGCACAGGTCCGCGGATCCCTTCGGCGGCCATCGCACCCGGCGAAACCCTCGACTACGAAAACCCCAGCAAGAAGGCCTAGGCCGAAACCGTCGCCCTAGGCCCCGCGGCCTGAGGAAAGGTGTGTAACCGGCTCCTGTGCCCTACGGGACACCTTTTCGGGCCAACCTGCGTCGGTTTGCCCAGGACGTGCGAAAACCCTGTCCCACAGGGCA
>ERZ795030.5508-NODE-5508-length-11609-cov-14.906093_pt1 | contig 11609 bp, 9 predicted proteins | sample MGYA00375122_ERZ795030 | MGnify/ENA primary metagenome ERZ795030 (study PRJEB30165, sample SAMN05720146) | activated sludge metagenome | isolation source: anaerobic digester from wastewater treatment plant | place: Japan | collected 2015-04-20 ...
AAGGTCTTATGCAATACCTAATTTGGTATAACACGGAAAAGGTCCATCGTGGTATTGGCAAACAACCACCATTACGATACATTATTAATACATTTATGAGCTCACGAAAGTCCAATATGTTATGGACCGTAACAATTGTTTGTTATTATTCATAACATTTGTTATCATTTAATAACCTTGATATACTTGTGTTATCATAGCCATAAATTTTATGCAATATATTAACGGGAGTTCTTTATCGTTGCCCGCGTATGGGCGGGTGGGACAAGAGCAACACTCCTTGGCGGCGCATTTCGCAAAGCGAAATACGAAAAATTGCGGCGGCGAAAAAAGAAGCGGCGAAAGCGAGGGCGGGCAAAAATTCCTTCCCCCCAACCCCCTTCCTTTTTGCCCGCCCGAGCGTTCAGTTTTGGTTCTGCCGCGCGAAGCGCGGCAATCAATCGGGATTTTGTTTAAAATGAGTTCTGACTTTTTCCAACAAACACCACCAATAAAAAAATACCACTGTAGGTGGTGTTTTTATTGGTGGACCCGAGGGGAGTTGAACCCCTGTCCGGAAGGAGGCAAGAATGATCATCGACGAGCGTAAAGTTGCTTTTGTTTGTACTAACCTACGCTACCAAAGCTATCTTACGTAGACGAGCCCAATTTATGACACCTGTTCTATCCTCTTGGGCTAAAAACAGACAGGTGGCTCTTAGCGCTTAGGTAAGAGCTGGCGCAAATGAAAGTCCCGCAAAAGCGGTCTTTACTTTGCTAACTAAGTTGTTTGCTCTTAGTGTTTGTTACGCTAGTTTAACGAGATAAACGTAACCTGCTCGGCTCGCAACCAATCTCGCCCAAACCTTCCGTCGAAGCCAGTTCGGGCCCGTTTTACAAGACATACAACAGTAACCGATTTTTGCCGTTTTGTCAATGTTTAGGGCTTTACTTTCCTGTTCTTTTTCGACCGTGAAACTAGAAGAAAACCAGTCGTGGAGAGGGCAATCAATAAAACACTAACTACTTGCGCAAGCGATAAATTGAAAAAATAATAGCCTTCATTATAACGCCAAAACTCTGTTATAAAACGCGCCAGCGAATAAAGGAAAACAAACAAGGCAAACACTGTTCCTGGCTTTGTTTTTTTCTTTTGCACCGCTAGAAGAACCACCAGTATTAGTAGGTCAAAAATCATTTCATAAAGAAAAACGGGATGAAAAAAATCAGAACTCATTAACTGTTCGGGGCGGCGCGTAGGCGGTAAATACATTTTCCACGGCGCAGACGATGGTAGACCATAAAGCTCTTGGTTGTAAAAATTACCTAGCCTCCCAAGGGCCATTGCAAAAATAACCGCAGGCGAGAAAGCGTCGAGCAATTTTTTTACATTTACTTTGCTACGCTTTCCCCACCACAAAATTGCTAGCCCTCCACCAACCAATGCCCCATGGATAGAAACCCCGCCATTCCATACATAAAAAATCTGCCACCAGTTCTGAGAATAGCTACTTATAAATTGTAAAACATAACCTATTCTCGCCCCCACAATGCCAGATAAAACCACTAAAATAATTAAATTGCTAAGGTTGTCGTCATTTATTTTTAGAAACCGAGCGGCGGGGCGCATAAAGTATAAATAAGATATCGCAATGGCGAGAGCAATAATAATACCATACCAATACACAGTAATAGTACCCAGAGAAAACGCAACTCCATTTACAGCAATATAGCCAGCAAAACGGGGCAAAAAATAATAATAAGCAAATAGTACAAGGGCAATTAACCCCGAGAGGCGCAAAATCCACAAATTACGTTGATCTTTTTCCATTTTCTCCAAAACCACGGTTGGTGAATAATTTATCTATTTCAATGATACCCATAATACTAGTACTTAATAATAAAATTGCAACAAAATATTTAGATTCTATGGCACTTAGGCCCAAAAAGCCCGAGAGTGGGGCAAAATATATAGAGGCAATAAGTAAGACAAAGATCAACGCGACTGCCGCTAAAAACCAATAGTTTCTTACCGCTAGATAATTAAAAAACGATTGGTTAAGAGAGCGAGCGCTTAATAAATTGAAAATTTGCACACCAACTAATGCAACAAGGGTGAAACTACTAACCATTGCAACATCGAAATTGTTAAGGGCCCAAAAGTAAATTGTCATTACTAACGCAATTTGCCCCAAAGTAGCTACCGCCACGCGCCGTAAAACAAGCGGAGAGAGTAGGTAACGACTTTTTTGTTTTAATAATTTTTTTTCGGGTGACTCGAGCGCCAACGCTTCGTCGGCAACTGTGTTGGCAACCAAATTTATCCATAGAATCTGTATCGCACTAAAGGGGGAGGGAAGAGCTAAGACAAGCGCTGAAAAAATAACGGTAAATTCTGCCATATTGGTAGAGAGTAAAAAGTACAAAACTTTGCGCAGATTTTGCCTTGCCGTAATCCCCTCCCTTAGCCCTTGAGCAAGAACATTAAAACTACTATCCAAAAGAACAACGTCAGCAGTCTCTCGAGTAGCCTCTCTGCCATCACCAGATAACGCTACCCCCACATTAGCAGCCTTAATTGCCACGACATCGCTTACATCGCCACCAACAAAAGCTACGTTTTTCCCTTTTTTCTTGTAGTGCTCTACGAGCTCGAGCTTATTTTCTGGCGACATCCGTGCAAAAACCTTAGCGCGCTCCAAAACATCATCACGATGTGTTGCAAGCAGGGCACTTATCCTACTACCCGCCACCACAAAGTCTCGATCTTTCGCAATACCAACCTCGTGAGCAACAGCAAAGGCGGTAGAGGCATGATCGTCCGCTACTAGCTTAACCTCAATACCAGCACTCTCTAACTCTTTTACGGTAGGAGCCACGTCCTTACGCACACTATCCTCTATTGCATAAATCCCCAAAACTGTTAAACCTGTGAGATCTTTTTCACTAAGACTGTTCTTTTTTAAGCCCACCTTCTTGCGCGCTAGTGCAATTACTTTATAGCCATTACGCGCTAATTGAAGATAACGAGAGTTCAACTCGTCACGCCGTGCCTGCGATAGCTTTAATTCCCCATCTTCGCCTAAAACCTTCTCAGCTTTGCGTAAAATCACCTCTGGCGCCCCTTTGGCAAAAATCATTGCTTCCTTGTCTTTCCTTGCCAGTACCGCCATAAGCTTGTTTCTATCAGGAAATACTACCTCATCAATGCGATGCCACCTTTGGTTGCCAAGCGATGAGTTAAGTTTATGGGCAAAATCGAGCATAGCTATTTCTAGACCATCACCAACGCTTCCATTGCTCTTTAAACCATATACTAAGCGCGCGTTATTAGCTAGAATACCTGCGGTAAGAACTTCTTTTACCTCTTGGCTATTAACAACCCCTTCACCACCCCTCCAAAGTCGCAACCTACTACCCCCTCTTGCGCTATACAATACCCCTTTCGTCCATACATAGCGCACCTTCATTTTGCCCGTAGTAACAGTGCCGGTTTTATCAACTAAAACCAAGTCAACGTTTCCGAGCATATCCGCCACCATTAAGCGTCGCGTAACAACTTTTTTATTTGCCATTCTGTATGTTACAACCGCCAGCGCTAAAGTTGCAACAGCTGGCAAGCCTCCTGGCATTATCGCCACAAATAAATTAATTAAATATACAAGCGACTCCTTCCAATTAAGGGTTGCTAGCAAAAAAGCGACGAACGCCAAAACCGCTGCACCACCTGCAAAAAATAAAAGAATTTTTGCAAGATGCGTAATTTCTTTTTCTAGTGGTGTTTTTTCATTTTTGTACACGCTTGCTTTGGCAAGAGTACTTGCAAAACGCACTTTATTGCCAGTCGCCACCACCACCGCGCGTCCGTACCCCGCCACCACGGAACTACCGTAAAAAACCATATTCTTTTGCGCTACGCTCCTGTTACCCGCTAGCACAATAGAAGAGGATGTCTTCGCCACTGCCATTGCCTCCCCCGTAAGCGGTGCCTCATTAACCTCTAAGCCCACCCCGTAAAACACCCTCGCATCGGCTGGCACCTTTTGCTCCTCCGATAAAATAATTACATCGCCCGGCACAATGGAACTAGCGCTAACCTCAACCACCTTGCCACCCCTTACCACTAGACTCCTATCTGGCGCAATGTGGTGCAAAACTCTAAGAGCATTATCCGCTTTCTTCTCTCGAATTATGCCAAACAATACATTAATAAAAACTATTACTAAAATAAAATACGCATCTCTCGGACGACCGATTAGTGCCGATATTGTCGCCGATAAAAGTAGTAGATAAACAAGAGGGTTAACAAACTGGTGCAAAATTATTTTAACAAAAGAAATGGCTTTACCTCTGTCTCCTATTGCAACTATCTTTGCACCTCTTTTTCTTGCAACACGAAAAGAAAGACCGTTCTCTAGATCTGTTTTTAGCCTTTGCTCTATTGCGTTAGGTGAAGCAGTAGCCCAGAACAAAGCCCTCCTTGTATATTTGATAAGACAATATATATAGTTTACCATATTGAATGTGAATGCGCTTTTTATAATATTTATTATTTTTATTTTTTTCTTAGCGCTGTGGGCTACTTCCAACGTTATTGCTATAATCGGTGGCTCACCTCCCGTTGATACCTCGCGCGCTCTTTGCGCAGAAATTTTGCGCAAAGCTGGGCTTAGTAAAAAAGACGTTTTGCTTGATTTAGGTTCTGGTAGTGGCAATACACTAATTGCGACCGTAAAGGATATTGGCGCCACCGCTATAGGTTACGAAATCAGTCCGTTCCCTTATTTGCTATCTAGGGTTAGAACTATTTTAATAAGACAAAAAGTACGTATTCATTATGCCTCTCTTTTTGAGGCAGATCTTTCTGGCGCCACGGTAGTATTTATTTATTTGTTGCCAAAAATATTAAGAACCGTAGGGGTAAAATTGCAACAAGAGTGCGACCCAGGTACTTTAATAATTAGTCGCGGTTTCCCCCTAACAAACCTAATACTGTTACGTACTTTTACCGCTGGACACAATAAAACGAAAATATTTCTCTACAAAATTAAGTAAAATATCGACAAGTGGCTCTATAAATGGTATCCTTAACCAAGAAAAGATAGCTTGGCAGCTACGTTGGGCTCGTAGCTCAGTGGTAGAGCGCATCGTTGACATCGATGAAGTCGGTGGTTCGATCCCACCCGGGCCCACCAAATACTCCACAACGGAGTATTTTTTAGTTAATAAACATAGTACGAAAGAATAACGCCTACTATCATACCAAGAATGGTTACCCCTAATGCGGTCCAGTGAATAGTATTAGAATACGGGTTCAAGTGCCATTGATAATAGCCAAACGAGCGTTGGCGTAGCCACTCATGAGTAGGCACCATCAAAGGGATTGAGGTACGAGTAGAGTTTTGAATCGCTGCAATCTTTCTATCTAATACAGCTGTCTGTACAGTTTCTTTATGTCCAGAAGACAAAAACCCTCCCCAAAAACTCTTATCATTATTGTGTGTCTCGATTTACAATACGTAAATATTCTTGCAAGAGCACCGAAAATATACCCACTAATGGAATTGCTAGCACCGCCCCCCCCAGCCCCAGTAAGCGACCACCTACGATAACAGCAATAATTATTACAATGGGCGACACACCAATTGCTTTTTGCATTATTTTAGGAACAATAACTTGATTTTCTATCTGTTGAATTACTACAAAAACTGCCACTATCACTATAAGCATCCATATTGGTGATCCGGCAGCGAAGGTAAGAGCAACAGCTACGGTTGCTGCAATAATTGGTCCCAGCACTGGTACTAGTTCCAATACACCCGCTATCACTCCCAAGGCAAGCGAATAAGGCGCACCGATAGCCCACATACACGAGCCAATAAGTATGCCCATAAATACCATTAAAACAAGTTGCCCACGCAACCAATGGCCAATTTTAATTCCGATCCGCTGTCCCATTTCTGCAATTTTTTCTCTGTTGCGACTAGGTAAAACGCTCATAATCGCCTTGCGCACCCCTCTCTCCTCGAGAAGCAAGTAAAAAGTCAGCGTTGCAATCGTAATTGTAGTTACTAACCCACCAAATACAGTGACGGTCGCGCCGATCACACCACTAGTAAGCTTGTCTAAACTTTTTGATATGGTATTTAGAATTTGTTGCGAGGCCTTGGTATTATAGCTATTCGAGAAATCTGTAAATTTATCTACGTAAAATGGAATATTATTAGCAAGTTCGGCAATTTGCACAACAAGAGGAGGGATAACGATGTAAACAATGAGCCCCAAAAAAGCGATTATGGCAAGAAAAACTAGCATCACGCTTAAAACCCTGGGGATTCCCCATTTACTTAAACGCGCAACGCCCGGTTCAATTGCCACCGCCAGCAAAACAACCACAAAAAGCATAACAAGAACATCGAGCAGATAATAAGCAAGCCATAAGCCCAAAATAAGAGCTATAGTCTTAAAGATAGTAGACGTCGATATTTCAACCTTGTGGTGCGCCATAAGTTTATTATAACAAATAAAAAATTTTGTAAAAACGGTGGTTGATTTTTTCTATCAACAACGTAGAATAATCGTGGTTACCAATAAAAGGGTGTGAGGTGTGAAAATGATCGCACGAATCAAGCAAAACGGAAAGGTTGCTAAATCACCCCGGCGTAGAGAGGAGTTTTACTACCAACTTGATGTACCGATAACACAACCGTCAGATAACTGGCGAGCTGCACCTCTCCATAAGCCACAAGAGTGGCGCATAAAAGAGGAAGCAAGGGTGAAGATGGGGGAAAGGGTAACAATTTACCTTGCCCACGTTCCTCACCCAGAACAATATCCCACACTGGGAATGTGCATCGAGAACATCGTCAATGCACACAAGGAGCTCAGACCAGCGCCCGAAGTGTGCGCTTACGCCCTCGGTCGTAGGTACTTCACGCTCCCTCCCAGGCAACAACTCTGGCCCGAGGCAATGTGTCTCTTTCCGGGCACTTGTTACTTGTGCCTAGACACATCCCCTTACATTCCGGGCCTACCTCCACAAACGAGCTGTTGCCGGGTAGTGCCCGTGAACGAGGCACCGGGCAAGCGCCTACCCTACCTCGTCGCCTTCATCGACAGGTAACCCTTCTCCCTCCCTACTCAAGCCCCTCTTAAGAGGGGCTTTCACTTTTGCTGTGAATTTACGCAAAAACTAAACTAACCATAGCCAATATAAAAGCCTATTAACATATCGAATCTTTTCTTTCTTTTTAGTTTTAGGATCGAAGAGTCTTAGGCTGAGTAAGTTATGGTGTCGTACACATCTGGTAGCAAAGGTATTACTCGATCATTGCTGCAAAACACGGATTTTCCGTTGTGTTGTATCCTGCATTAGGACTTTGATAGGTCTATCAATTGCGTTAAGCGCCAAAAGATAATCAACATGTTCTTTGCTGACTATTTCACCGGCGATCAACAAAGGTATGCCCGGAGGGTATGGAATGATATCTTCTGTACATATTCTGCCCACTGCGTCTTTAATCGCGATTAATTTGTGCTTATGATTATGAATATTAAAGTGGCTTACTACTGCTGTTGCTTGTGATGGGGGGATTAAAAGATTTATGTTTTCAAGAACGGGCACTTTCTCGCTCTTAACGATTTTTTTCAGCGTAGCTACTGTTTTCTTTACGGTTTTTATATTATTGCTCGGGTTCATAATAAATAAAAGTGTGTTAATTGTATACTTTTCTACTATTATGCCATACTTCTTCTCGAGTACCGAAGCGATGTATGAGGCATCTAATGTGCCAGTACTTACATTAACCTTTAATCCATCGCATAAAAAGACGGTTTTATCAGGTAAAATCACACTAATTTCTTTACTAATCCTCTGTATATCCCCAGAGAAGGCGCTAGCCATCCGCAAAAGGCGACCTATTTCTCTTTTTCCTTGCGTCTCCCAGAAATATCGCGCACTGTCCAATGATGAGAGTAGGTGAAATGATGGACTTGTAGTTGTAAGAGATGTATATGCTTCGCGCAATACGCCAAGATCAACTCGATTCCTCCTGATGTGAATCATGCCGGTTTGCTGAAGGCTCATGCCCATTTTATGAGTACTTTGCACGCATATGTCAGCACCAGCCTCCATTGCAGAATCAGGTAAAGAGTCAGAAAAACACAGGTGTGCGCCCCACGCCTCATCTATAAAAATAATAATCCTGCTATTTGTTGCTCTGATAGAAGTAATGAGTTTCTTGATATCACAACAATAACCCTCATATGTGGGGTTTGTTAAAAGTAATACGTGTGGTTTGTGTTTCTTAATCGCCGCAATAATTTCCTTGTTTTGGTTTGGTAAAAAGTAGCCAGTTGTTCGAGAGTAAGTTGCCGGCAGAAAGCTAATATCAATTTGATAGTCGCGACACGCGTCAATTATAGATTTATGGACATTGCGTTGTGCTAGTATCCTGATGTGCTTATTTTGTAGCTTTAAGGCTTTTAGGACAACAAAATTCGAACTGGTTGTGCCATTGACCGAAAATAGAGTTGCGTCAGATTTGTATGCGCGAGAGGCTAGTACGGCAGCTCGACCAAAGGCACCAGAGTTAGTATTCGGATTGCCGATAGAGCGATAGGAAAGAGACATGTCGTTTTTATAGACGCTTCGAGCACGTATAACCCTATTGTTTGATGCCGGAGTGCACCACTTGGTTAGCTTATGAAGCTTGTTGTATTCCGACAAAAGCGGCAACACGTTCTTTATTTCTTGTTGACGCTTATTGATAATTTTCATCGGAACCTAATTTTCTCTAGTTTTTTTGAGTGCTGGAAATGCGATAACCTCTTTGATAGAGTAGTTATCGCTCAGCAACATAACTAAGCGGTCTATACCCATACCCCAGCCAGCCGTGGGCGGTAATCCATAACTTAAAGCATCAATAAAATTGTTATCGATTAATTGACTTTCATCCCAGCCAGCCTCTTTGAGTTCCGCTTGCTTCTCAAACCGTCTTCTTTGGTCGATGGGGTCATTTAGTTCGGTATATGCATTAACTAGTTCAATTCCGCCGGCGCAAAGCAATTGGAACCTTTGCGTAACCTCTTTGTTGATCTCGTTCGATTTGGCTAGTGGCGAAAGTTCAACTGGGTGATCGGTAACAAACACAGGCTCAATAATTCTTGGTCGTGATACCTTCTTGTAGAGTTCGTCGACCATTTTCGGCCAGACGGATATATGTTTGTCGAGTTCAATTTTTTTAGTAGCGACAACTTTTTTGAGCGAAGAAAGTGTTTTATGCTTGCTGATGTCGATGCCACTATCGCGAAGTATCATTTCGCGTAGAGTAATTTTAGGGTAAGGTGGTTTAAAACTTATCGCTTTTCCTTGATATTTTATTGTGTCGCTATTGAGGGTTTTATTAATAATAAACGACATCATTTCTTCGGTGAATGTCATAAGGTCTTTGTAGCTCTTGTATGCCCAGTAAAATTCAAAAATTGTAAATTCTGGATTATGCATATGCGAAAGACCTTCGTTGCGAAAAACCTTACCGATTTCGTATATTTTTTCAAAACCGCCGACAATCATTCTTTTTAAGTAGAGTTCTGGCGCAATTCGCAGATAAAAATCTTGCCCCAAAATGTTGTAATGTGTAACAAAGGGTTTTGCAGAAGCACCGCCAGGAATTGGCTGAAGAATGGGCGTTTCAACCTCTATAAAACCATTTTCTTGCATAAAAGAGCGCAGATTCGCAACGATGTTGGAGCGCAAAATTATATTTTCTTTAGATCTGCAATTAATAAGAAAGTCTAAGTATCGTTTTCTGTAGCGTATCTCTGTATCAGTAAGTCCAGACCACTTGTCGGGTAATGGCTTTAGAGATTTCGCAAGAAGTATTAGCTGTTCAACGCGGAGTGTTGGTTCCTTTGTTTTAGTGGTAAATAGTTTGCCACATACGTTGATATAATCGCCGACATCAATATTGTCTGTATAAAAAGAATAGCTCTTCTCGCCGACTTCATCTTGTTTGATGTAGAGCTGTATTTTGCCACTTTGGTCTTGTATGTCGGCAAACCCTGACTTGCCATGACTCCTAATAGAGGTTATTTTACCAGCAAGCCATATAAGGGTATCGCTTTTCTTACTGCTCGAAACAGCTTCAGCGACGGGCATATCACGATTAACCTTGCTAGGATATGCGTTAACGCCAAGTTTATCAATAGCCTCTTTTTTTAGCAGGCGCGTTTTTGCTTCACTTATATTTAATGTTTGTCGCTCCTCCATATTGCTACTACTGTACCCTACCCCTATAAAAAACGCAACAATATGTTACGGTCTATAACATATTGGACTTTTGTGAGCCCATATTCTGTGTTATAATTAAGCCAACACAACACTAACTATAAGGAGATCTTATAAAACAAGAACCAGCGCCTAGTTCGGGTAGCACTGCAAAAATCCCAACCTGGGTAATAGCCTTGCTTTGTGTTTTGATAGCAAGCACTGTAACCGCTTTTGCAATGTATTATTTTTTAACCCGTGGCAACACCACAATAAACAACGAGATAACAAGTACCAGCGATCTAATAACAACCACAAGCGAAAACAACGAACAAAAACAAGACTTTGTTTATATGAAGCGCCTTATGAGCTCGTCGCAGGGACAAGCAGATATTATTCTTTCTAATTTCGACGGCTCGTCAAAATCTATAATCCAAACAGTGTCTAAATATGTTGGGCCTCTTAATAATAACGACGTCTCCCAAGCTGGACACATTATTTATGCAACACAGTCCGAGACCGAAGAAAGTCTTTGGGTAAGTAATAAGGGCGACCAGCCAAAAAACATTTTAACTTTACCCAAAAATAAATTTATTGAATCTGCAAAAATATCACCCGACGGGACAATGATTGCCTACTCCCTACTAGATAAGCATAATCCCGAAGGAGAACTATGGACAATAAACGCCGATGGCACCGACAATAAAATGATTATTGCCAACACCGGGCAATACATCGTCGAGCAAATCCCTTTTCGCCTAGCCCCGCTAGCATGGTCAAAAGACAAAACTAAAATTTATATGATTACAACTGCCGATAGCGATGCAACGCCCAGCGGAATGTACGTCGCAGATCTTGCCACTGCCAAAATACAAAAAGCCAAAACACCAGATATTACCCTGTGGGGTGTATCATTTTCTCCCAATGAGGAAAAAATTGCTTATACAACTTTTGAGTGGAAGGATGTACCCGATAGTCGTCCCGAGGCCGGACCGCCATTTACCATTAATATCACAGATCTAAACACTGGCGCGACGGAAAAAGTTTTGGAAAATCAAAACAAGCAGTATTTCGACCCAATTTGGTCTCCCGATGGTAAAAAAATTATGTATAAAACAGCCACGGGCTTTGAAAACGACGATTCGGCAATACACGTTGTCGATATTAACACTAAAAAAACTCATAACATTGTGCCAAGTGTAAAGAATACAAAAATGATACCATGGACGTGGCTTTCAAATGAAAGGGTTGCTTATACCGAGGAAAGTTATACCACGGGACGAATCCAGGACAAAGTTACAACTTATCTGTTTACAGTTAAAACAGATGGTACCGACAAGCAAAGCATAGATTCGGCGACGGA
>ERZ795030.5509-NODE-5509-length-11608-cov-4.764217_pt1 | contig 11608 bp, 8 predicted proteins | sample MGYA00375122_ERZ795030 | MGnify/ENA primary metagenome ERZ795030 (study PRJEB30165, sample SAMN05720146) | activated sludge metagenome | isolation source: anaerobic digester from wastewater treatment plant | place: Japan | collected 2015-04-20 ...
AGCCGGGTTCGACAAGCTGGCTATCGTGGCCGACGACGAGGCGCTTGCGCATCTCGCCCACTCGGCGGACGGCGATGCACGGCGCGCGTTGAATGCCCTCGAGATCGCGGTCCTGACCACCGCGCCGAATGAAGACGGCACAGTCCACATCACGCTAGCCGTCGCCGAGGAAAGCATCCATCGCAAACTTATCCATTATGACGGCACGGGCGACGAGCATTACGACGTAGCCTCGGCGTTCATCAAGAGCATGCGCGGCGGCGACCCGGACTCGGCGCTCTATTGGATGGCGCTGATGCTCGAAGCAGGCGACGAACCCCGGTTTGTTGCGCGGCGGATTTGCATTTGCGCTGCGGAAGACGTGGGCAACGCCGATCCGCAGGCATTGACGGTAGCCGTTGCCGCGTGGCAAGCGTGTGAATTCATCGGCATGCCCGAGGCGCGCATTCTGCTCGCGCAAGCGGCCACGTACGTCGCGTGCGCACCGAAAAGCAACGCCGCCGTCGTGGGCATCGACAGTGCGACGAAGGACGTCCGCGAAGGGAAGACGGTCGCCGTTCCCACGCACCTGCGCGACAAGAGCTACTCCGGCGCGCAACGTCTCGGTCGCGGCGAAGGCTATCAATACGCCCACGACTTTGAAGGCGGATACGTCACACAAGACTACGGCGTGCCGCGCTGGACCTACTACCAGCCCGCCGACCGCGGAAAGGAAGCGGAATTCAAGGCGCGACTGGAAGCAATGGATAAGAGGGACAAGGAAGAAAAATGAGAACCGGGGAAACCCTTCTTGGGAAAGAAGGGTTTCCCGGGACCCCTTCCCAAGAATTCTTGGGTGCGCTTCGCGCTGCTATGCCGTGAGGCCTATTTGTTTTTCTGCTGACTCGCGCGCCAGGCGATCAGCATCAAGAATGGCGTCGAGATTGGCTAGCGAAGTGGATGAACAGGTCTCCATCGTGGCGCGGACCACTTCGCTGATCTGGAGGAATCCGATACGGCCTTTGCAGAAGGCGTCGACGGCGACTTCGTTGGCGGCGTTGAGGATGGCGGGGGCGGTGCCGCCGGTCCGTGCGGCGTCGAAGGCGTATTGCAGGCAAGGGAACTCGGTGAAGTCGGGTGCGGCGAAGGTCAGGTCGTGCATGCGTGTGAGGTCGAGGCGGCCCATCGGGGTTTCGAGTCGTTCGGGCCACGTGAGCGCGAACAGGATAGGGAATTTCATGTCGGTCAACCCGAGGTGCGCGAGGATGCTGCCGTCGGTGAATTCGACCAGGCTATGCACCACGCTCTGCGGGTGAATCACGACGCGAATCTTCGTCAACGGCATCTCGAACAGCCACATCGCTTCGATGACTTCCAATCCCTTGTTCATGAGGGTCGCGGAATCGACGCTGATCTTGACGCCCATGTCCCAACGCGGATGACGCGCGGCTTGTTCGGGCGTCACCTGCGCGAGGTCTGCGCGCGGACGTCCGTAAAATGGGCCTCCGGACGCGGTCAGATGAATGCAGTGCACATCGTCGGGCCGATGCCCGTGCAGGCATTGGAAGATCGCGTTGTGTTCGCTATCGACGGGCGTCACGTGCACGTTGCGTTCGCGGGCCGCAGCCATGATGAGCGGGCCCGCCATGACCAGCGGCTCCTTGTTTGCGAGCGCGACGCGATTGCCCGCCTCAATCGCCCGCAACACAGGCCGCAGTCCCGCCGCGCCGACCATTGCGCACATCGCCACATCGACCGGTTCAGCGGCGATGGCTTCGAGCCCCATATGCCCGCTCAACACATCTGTTCCGGCGCATCTTGCGGCCAGTTCGCGTGCGGCTTCCGGTTTCGCCACCGCCACGCGACGCGGATGAAACTCGGCGATCTGCGCTTCGAGCAAGGCGATATTCGAGTGCGCCCCCAGAGACACCACCTCGAAACGATCGCGATAATGGCGAATCACATCCAATGTGCTGCGGCCGATCGAGCCCGTCGATCCAAGCAGCGAGACGCGGATGGGGGGGAGGAGATCGGACCGCAATCCGGCGTCGGTTGCCTGCATGGGCGCGCGTGAAATGGGCATGCCGCGCAGCTACGCCTGTTCGTTGCGGCCCCGGAAACGTTCGAGCAAAAGCGCGCGAACGTCGCTGGCCGATCCCATCGCCAAAACACGCTTCGCGAACCGGCGCGCCACCGACATGCGGCACGTCGCTATCTGGGCCCGAACGGCCGGAATGGCCACCGTCGACATGCTCAGCGAATCGACGCCAAGCCCGGCGAGCAACTCGGTGAACAAAGGATCGCCCGCCATTTTACCGCACACGGCGCACGGAATCTTCGCCGCTTTCGCCGCGAGAACCGTCTGGCGAATCATGCGCAGAATCGCCGGATGCGCCGGCTCGTACATATGGGCGATCCGCTCGTTTCCGCGATCGACGGCCAGGGAATACTGGATCAAATCGTTGGTGCCGAGGCTGAAAAAGTCGGACTCCTTGGCCAGCATATCGGCCATCGCCACGGCCGAGGGCACTTCGATCATCGACCCAACCTTCACGTTCCTGTCAAACGGGATGGAACGCCGATCCAAATCAAGGCAAACATCGCGGAAAATGGCCTTTGCCTGACGCAATTCGTCCACCCCGCTGATGAGCGGAAACATGATCTGCACATTGCCAAACGTCGAAGCCCGAAGCATGGCCCGAAGTTGCGCCTTAAAAATGTCCGGCCGTTCGAGGCAGAACCGGATGGCGCGCCAGCCAAGCTGCGGATTGGTCTCCGGCAGACTGCGCACATGCGCCACGAACTTATCCCCGCCGATATCCAGGGTGCGCAACGTCACCGACGATGGCTTGAACGCCTCGGCCACCTCGGCATACGCATGAAACTGCTCTTCCTCCGTCGGCAGCGAACCGCGGTTCAAAAACAAATACTCGGTCCGATAAAGCCCCACCCCCATCGCCTTGGTTTTCAAGCTATGCGCGATTTCGACCGGCAGTTCAATATTGGCCAAGGTGGGAACGGCGTGCCCATCGAGCGTCGTGCTCACCAGATTCTCGTCCGCCAACAGCAGCGCTTGACGCCGGGCCTCCTCGCGCTTCTTCTCCGCGCGGAACCGCTCAAGGGTTTTTTCCTCGGGACGGATGATGACCTGGCCGTGCGTGCCGTCCAAGACCACCATGTCGCCCGGCATGACATGCGCGCCCACATACTTCAGGCCGACGACCGCCGGTATCTCGAATGCGCGCGCCAGAATGGCCGTGTGCGACGTCGGACCGCTCATATCGGTTGCGATGCCGAGGGCGTTGACCAGATCGATTTTGGCCGTTTCCGAAGGCGACAGATCATGCGCCACCACGACGCTCGGCGTCTCCAAACGCTCAAGCGTCTGCGCTTCCGCGTTCAAAAGCCGTTCCAAAACGCGCTGACTTACGTCTACAAGATCGCGCGCGCGCTCTCGAAAACGCGGATCTTCCACCGACTCCAGCAAATTGGAATACCGCCCCACCAGTTCATCAAGCAAGAACTCGACGTTCAAACCCTCGGAATCAAGCCGCGACTTGATTTCCTCATGAATGGTGATGTCATCCAGCAGCAAAAGGTGGGCCGCAAAAATATCGGCATGGTACTGCCCCAACTCTTGCATCGTCTGTTCATGCAGGCGTGTGAGCTCCCCGCGAACCGTTGCGACAGCTTGCTCGAACCGGGCCCATTCGGCCTCCTTGTTCTCAACCAGATACCGGGGAATATCGAGTGTGCGTACGCCGAACGGAAGGGCTGGCCCGATGGCAATGCCCGGAGACACGCCAATGCCGCGCAACACAATTTCCACTACGACTCTCCAAAGCCGGCCTGCACAAGCGTGCGCACCGCCTCCAACGCCTCCGCCGCGTCGGGACCGCTGCAGCTCACGGACATCCGGCTCCCCTGTGCGGCCGCCAGCGTCAGAAGCCCCATGATGCTTTTCGCGTTCACACGCTGCCCGTTGACCTGGACGTACACGTCGCTCTTGAACTTCAAGACGACTTGCACGAGGGACGCCGCCGGCCGGGCATGCAATCCCAACGGGTTCACGATGGGCATTTCTTCCGTAAGTTCAGGCATACGCGCTACGCAATCTCCACGGCTTGCGCCACAATATTCACGGTATGATGTTGGCCGGGGGCGCAATCCAGCCGCCAACAGGGAACCACCACACTGCCCTGATAAATACGCTCTTGTCCGCCTTCCGACTGACTCACCGTGTCAATCGCAAACCGGTGGATATCCGCCGGCGCATCGAAGCGGAGTCCGCACTCCAGCTTTAGCCAATCATCGCGCAACGCGATGTGCGACAATCCCTTGTCACACCCCCGCTCGCCCAGCTTGGCATACCCCAAATCCCGATCGTCCGACCGATAATACTTGTCGAACGCCTTGCCGCTCAACAAATTGAGCCCAAACTCCACGCCAAACAGACACTGAAGCCGTCGCGAAGAAGCATTGAAAATATCATACCGGATTTCGAACGAGGATGCACGCCGTTTCAACGCGATGTGTTTCGTCACGGTCACCGGCAACGCCTCTTCCAGAAACACAACCCCCTCTCGCGTCAACGCGACCCCCGTCTTGCCCTCCTTCGCCGTAAATTCCCCCGTCGCAAAATCCCCCAGTTCCGGGACCTGAACGGCCCACAACCGATCGGCCGTGATCCCCAAAGGATAAAAATGGTCCCGCAAACAGACCCGACGGCATGGGTCATACACCAGAAACTCCTCCAGGCCGCTCTCCTTCGCCCGGACAAGTTCGTGAATGCTTTGGTCGCCTTCGCCTATCTCGCCGATTTGGACATTCCCCATCCGCAGCGCATCGTGATACAACTCATCCCGCCGCGTCAACGTATTGGCAAAATTGAAGCATTTATCCTTGAACGACCACTCGAACAACGTTCCGCCATCCAACGGACTCAGCCCCAACGACAAATGAGCATTCTCCAGAATAACCTCGTCGCGGCCGTCCCCATCGAAATCGAGCGACTCCACGGTCATCCAGTTATCGTCCTTGTGGGCGATGGCATCGAGGACCCTTTCCGCTGCGATCAGCCGATCATAGATCGCCGTCCTCAAATGGTTCAGGTAAAGACCGCCAAAAACGCCATGCCAATACGCGCAATTGCACTGTCCCTCGTGCAGAAGCTGTTCCGCCTTTGAGAGCCGCCGGTCTTTCGTTGCACGCAATCGTTCCAGTTTGCCGCTCACGCGCAGCATTTTTTTCTGCATCGTGTTGGATTCCGGGTATTTTGTCAGAAAATTGCGCCAGAACCCGCCGCGAACGAAAAGCTTGTCCTCCTTGGCGCGATCAGGGTCTTGCTTGATGCGTTGCAGGACGCGCGCCAAGAGGCGCTGCGTAGGAACGGGCAGGGCCCATTCCATCATTTCTTCGTACGACGCACACGTTAGATATGTCCGGCCCAACGCCGGAATACGCGCCATGTAGTCCGAATAGGTCACCGACTGAACCCACTCCTTATTGTCCGTCAATGCCTGGAAAAATTCCTCCAGCCAACCCTTTTCGTAGACGCTGCGATAGGTTTCGGGCCAGATGCCGAATTTTTCACCGTCATCGTGGAGCACGGCGCAGCGCGTGCCCTCTTCGGTGGCGAGATCGCGCAGGTAGTCCATCGATTCGTACACTTGGTGGAACGGGACCAGATAGCGCAATTTCTCGAGAATCGGGAAGACACGGAGGGTTTCGCCTTCGTCTTCCGTTACGTAGTAGCCGAACATCTTATCGGGCGAGAGCCCCGAGCACAGAAAATGGGCGTCATCGAGCGCGGTGTATTCTATGCCGCTTCGTTTCAGAACAGACGGCAGGCGCGGCTCCCAAACGCGCTCGGTGAGCCACATCCCGCGCGGCGGTGCGCCGAAATGTTTATCGCAGAAGGCGTTCATGCGCGCGATCTGAGCCAGGGCATCCCGCTCGGGGATCGTGCACAAGAGCGGTTCGTAGTAGGCGCCGCCCATGATCTCGATCTGTCCTGCGTCGGCCAACGCGCGCAGCCGCCCGATGAACACGGGCTGGTTTTTGAGAAACCAGTCCAGCAGCGGCCCTGTGTAATGCAGGGTGAAACGCACGTCGGGATAACGCTCGAGCACGTCGAGAAAAGGCTTATACGCTCGCTCATAGGCGAGTTCGAATACGTGCTCGATATTTCCGACGGGCTGGTGCGAGTGACAACCCAAAATCAGGTTGATGCCCTTGGCCATGGTATTACGTTCCTTCTAGCCCGGCTCTTCCACCGGACGCGATATGTCGCGATGACGCAACCGGACATTGTGTTTCAAATCCCGCAAGAAAACCGTGAGTGCATGCGCAACCGCCACCGATCGATGGCGGCCTCCGGTGCAGCCCACCGCGATGGTCAAATACGCCTTCGGCTCACTCGCATACTGCGGCAGCAAGAATTTGAGCAATCCGCGCAAGCGATCCAAAAACTCCTGGGCCGCGGCATTTTCAAGCACATAATCGCGCACCGCAGGCTCCTCCCCCGTCCAGGGACGAAGTTCGGGATCGTAAAACGGATTCGGCAAAAAGCGCACGTCGAACACCAAATCGGCTTCCGGCGGCACGCCATACTTGAAGCCAAACGAAGTCACCGTGACAAAAAGCTCCCGGGGCCTCCGCTCCCCCCAAAACATGCCGGCGATCCGATCCCGCAACTCAACCGGCGACATCTGGCTCGTGTCGATCACCAAATCCGCACGCGCCCGGACCGGCTCCAACAACAGGCGCTCCCGCCGTATCCCTTCTTCCACCCTGCCCGAACCGGCGCTGGGATGCCGCCGCCGCGTTTCGCTATATCGATGCACGATGACGTCGTCAGAGCTATCCAAAAAAACCGTGTCCACCTTGAGACCCAGCTCGGTCACCTCATCCAAATACGCAGGGAGACGATGCAGATCAGCGCCCGATCGGGCGTCGACGCAAACGGCAATGCGCTTGCGATTGCGATCGGCATTGCCGGAGACGAGTTCGGCGAACGTGCGGACCAACGAAGCGGGCAAGTTATCGACGCAATAATATCCCAAGTCCTCCAGCAACCGCATGGCCTGAGACTTGCCAGCCCCCGAAAGCCCCGTCACAAGCACGAAACGATGGGAATCAGGCATCGTCCGCCACGCTCATCAGGTTCATCAGGCGCTGGTTGAGCCGTTGCGCCGGATGCACGCCCATTTCCTTCAAACGATGGTTGAGGGCGGCCACCTCGATGATGATGGCGATGTTGCGTCCCGGCCGCACCGGAATCAACAGATACGGCGCCTTGACATCCAAAATCGTCAGGTACTCATCGGTCAGCCCCGTCCGATCATACTGGCCTTCCCGATCCCACTCCTCCAACTCCACCACCATGCCAATACGCTTCGAATTGCGCACATACCCCACGCCGTACACGCTTTTCACGTCGATGATGCCGATCCCGCGAATTTCCATGTGATGCTCGATGATCGGGGACGTCTCCGCGTACAACAAATCCTCGCGACGGCGCTTGATCGTCACCACGTCGTCCGCCACCAGCCGATGCCCGCGCTCGACCAGTTCCAACGCCGTCTCGCTCTTGCCGATGCCCGGCGCGCCGACGATGAGGCACCCCACGCCATAACAATCCACCGTCGTTCCATGCACGATGGTTTCCGGCGAGAATTCATCGGCGAGGAACAGAATGATGCGACTGATGACTTCATCCGTGGAACGCAGCGAACGCAGCACCGGAATGCCGCGCCGGTTGCACATGTCCAAGAAAAGATTGCGCGGCTTCAGATTGCGCGATAAAACGAACGCGGGAATCTCGAACGAAAACATATTGTCCAACCGGCGCTGCAACGCCGACGCGGGCAACTGCTCCATATAATGCACTTCGGTGTTGCCCAATATCTGCACGCGGTCATTCGCGAAATAATCAAGGTACCCGCTCAACGCCAACCCGGGACGATTGATATCGGAAATGAAAACAGGACGCCCGATGCCCTGGAAGCCCCCCACGACTTCCAGTTCGAGATCGTCGGACATTTGATCAAGCAGACGGGCCACCGCGATGCTGCTTTTTCGATTGATCGGCAGGTTTTTGGTGTCCATGCCCTCTCTCTGCGCTCTGTGCGGTTTCAGCCTGCGCGCGGACGCCATGCGGCCACGCTCCAGCGTTCCGCCGACATCTTACAAAAAAGACGCCGCGCCCGCAAAGGGAAACGCGACGTCTTTTTTCGTGTCCGGTTAGAACTGAGGTTCGATTAGGCCATACGTGCCATTGTCATGGGCATAGAGCACATTCACCTGATTCGTGTCCGCATTCGTGAAGACAATGAACTTGTCGCTGGCCAACTCCAACTGCATGACCGCCTCATCGACGCTCATGGGCTTCATATCGATCGTCTCATGCTCGATCACGCGATGCGTGCCGCGCTCCGCGCCATTGCCGCCCTCTTCCGACTCCGCCACATGAATGATGTTGTGCAGAAACTCGCGTTCCTGCGCGGACTTACGCGGCTTGTAGTCCTTAATGCGCGACTTGTACCGATTGATCTGCTTGTCCAGCTTCTCGATAACCGCATCGATCGAGCCATACATGTCTTCCGAAGACTCTTCCCCATGGATGCGAAGCCCATTGGCGTGCACCGTAATCTCGGCGATATGGCGATGTTTTTCCACGCTGAGCACGACATCGACATCGATCAACCGGTCAAAATGACTCTTCAGCTTCGCCAATCGGCTTTCCGTGTGCGCTTTCAGGGTGTCCGACATTTCCATGTGCCGGCCCGTCATGGTGACCCGCATATTCGCTTTTCCTCCACTACGCGGCACGCCCCGTCCCATGGTCCGCGCCGACGCGTTCCGCCTTATGTATGCCGTTCGAAATACACGCACTAAGACAACGAGCGCGCCCGCTCCCCGTGTCTTGCCGTTGAGCAGCGGACGCGACTTCATCTTAAATGGATAGTAGCACTCAGGCATTGGCGGTGTCAATTCGACGAATTGCCCTCAGCGTGGGAGCCCTCCCCGACAGCGGAGAAGGAAACGGAGAGAAAATTCCGAAAGATGTTCCCATTGGACGTGCGTGCTATACTCCTTTTCGTTGTTCGGTCATCCGAAACCGTACGACAAAGACCGTTTCAATGCGCATCCCGCCAATAGTGCGGGCAAAGAGCGGAGGCCTCAGATCCGCCGGGGAGAGGAACATCGCATGGCCGTCAAATGGCGTCGCATCATCAACGCAACCGCGCCGATCCGCATTTGCGATCTCGGCGGCTGGACCGATACCTGGTTTGCCGAAACGGGCGCCGTGCTCAACATCGGCGTCTATCCCTACGCCGAAGTGCAAATCTACGTGACGATGTGCGAGCGAGGATGCCCCCGCGTCATCGTCAATGCGGAAAATTTCGGCGATCGCTACCATTTCCGCACAGACCGCGACGGCTACGACCGGCACCCCCTGATCGAGGCCGCCATACGGATGATGGAAATTCCCCAAGAGTTGTGCTTTGAAGTCAACCTCTATTCGTCGGCCCCCGCGGGTTGTTCGACCGGCACCTCCGCCGCGGTGAGCGTTGCCCTTCTCGGAGCGCTCGATCTGCTGACCCCCGGCCAACGCACCGCTCACGAAATCGCCGCCTTGGCCCACCGCGTCGAAACCGAGATGCTCGGCCTCCAATGCGGCATCCAGGACCAGTTGAGTTCCGCCTACGGCGGCATTTGCTTCATCGAAATGTTCCAATACCCGCACGCCTCCGTCTCGCAAATATTCGTCTCCAACAACATCTGGTGGGAATTGGAGCGACGTCTCGTTCTCGTTTACCTAGGACAATCACACGCCTCCAGCGCCGTCCACGCCCAAGTTATCCAACGCCTCGAACAAAAAGACGCAGACAAAAGCGCGCTGGAATCGTTGCGCCGCGCCGCCCACAAGGGCAAAAACGCCATTATGCAAGGCGATTTCCCCTTGCTGGCCCGCGCCATGATGGAAAACACCGAAGCCCAGGCGGCACTGCACCCAGCCCTCGTATCCGAGGACGCCAAGCAGATTATCGCGCTGGCGCAGGAGCATGGGGCGATTGGCTGGAAAGTCAACGGCGCCGGGGGAGAAGGCGGTTCCCTCACCATCTTGTGCGGACCCGAAGGCGAGCGCAAGCGTTCTTTCGTACAGGCATTGTCGGCGCTAAATCCCAAATACCAGGCTATCCCATTGTATCTATCGCGTTTCGGGTTGCGGCGATGGGAATGCGTCGAATAACGGATATCCTGGAATTTCGGCTGTCCCAATGGACTACCACCATTTGTGTACCGATTCAAAAAAAATACAAAGTCTAGGGGGCAGAGGGGAAATCAGCATCACGAAATTTTTCATTTTTAGGATTCTTTTCCTTGACAACGGAGATTTCTGCTAGTAGAATGAAATTGTTAAGGTAGGCTATGAAGTAGTGGGGTATCATTTTTTGTAGTGGGGTCGTGACGTGGTGGATTTTTTCCGCTCATCCAAAGTAAGGGGTCTTTTCATGCAAACCAAAGCGAGTGTGCCGTACGGATGCCGGTTTGTCTGGATGCCGGCCGTAGTGTTGTGCCTGATGGGCGTAACGCTGGGCTGGGGAACGCCGGCCGTGGCGGATATCTACGCCGGCGATGAAGCAGGCGGTGACATGACCGTTCTGAGCGGAGGAGTCATCACCATCAACACCGCGGCGACGCCCCCCACGATGACGTGGTCCGGCGGCGGCCCCAAAAACGGTGATGAAGACGGCGGCGTCGCGGTATTCCGCTTTCGCAACGTCAGCGTGGCCAGCGGGGTGACGGTGACCGTCACCGGAAACCGGCCGCTCTCGATAGCCGCCAGCCGTGATATGTACTGGGGCGCGGCGGCGATTGACGTGTCCGCAGGCAAATGCGGCGGCGGCGGCGGCGGCACAGGCGCGGCCGGCGGTGCGGTCGGCGGCACGGGCGCGGGCGCAGGCGGATCGGCCGGCGGACGCGGCACGGGCGGCGCGGGCGGCCTGATTGGCGGAGACCCGAGCGGTTCCTACACGGACGCCTGCACAGGCGGAACGGACTGGTGTGGCAATGGCGGCACTGGAGTGGCGGGCGGAAACGGCACCGCCGGCGGTTCCGGCAGCCAAGGCGGCCAAGGCGCCGACGGCGCGGTTGGCGTAAGCTCGGGCACATTCGGATTCGGTCAGTCCGCCAGCACCGGTTCGGTAGGCGGCCCTGGCATCAAGGGACTCGGCAGCGCTGGCGGAGCTGGCAGCACGTCTCCAGGCGCGGGCGGCACAGGCGCGGGCGGCGGCGGCGCGGGCGGCACGGTCGCATGTGCCTGGCAAGAAGGAAGCTACAACGCCACCACCAACAACGGCAGCGGCGTGCAAGGCACTGACGGCGCTGTCGGCGGAAGCGCCACGGCAGCCGGAAGCGTCGGCTTGACCGGTGGCGTTGGCGGCACGGGCGGCGCTGCATCCAACGCGAATGTCCCGGCAAATGATTTGAATCTCTACGCAGGCAACGGCGGCGGCGGCGGCGGTTCGGGCGGCGGCGGCGGCCAAGGCGGCGGCGGCGCGGGCGGCGGCGGCGGCAACGGCGGCGGCGGCGGCGGCGGCGGCGCGCCCGTCTATTGCGG
>ERZ795030.5519-NODE-5519-length-11599-cov-30.184511_pt1 | contig 11599 bp, 10 predicted proteins | sample MGYA00375122_ERZ795030 | MGnify/ENA primary metagenome ERZ795030 (study PRJEB30165, sample SAMN05720146) | activated sludge metagenome | isolation source: anaerobic digester from wastewater treatment plant | place: Japan | collected 2015-04-20 ...
CACTTCCTGCGCCCCGGCCATCAGCCGCGCGAAGTCGTACGTCACCACCTTCTGCCCGATGGTCTTCTCCACGCCCTTGATGATCAAATCCGCGGCCTCGGTCCAGCCCAGATAGCGGAACATCATTTCGCCGCTGAGAATCAGCGAGCCGGGATTCACCTTGTCGAGGTTGGCATACTTCGGCGCGGTGCCGTGCGTGGCCTCGAACACCGCGCAGCCGCGGTCATAATTGATGTTGGCGCCGGGCGCGATGCCGATGCCGCCCACGCACGCCGCCAGCGCGTCGGAAATATAATCGCCGTTGAGGTTCAGCGTGGCAATCACGTCATACTCCGCCGGGCGCGTCAGGATCTGCTGCAAAAATGCGTCGGCAATCACGTCTTTCACCACGATCTCGCGGCCTGTCGCCGGGTCCTTCAGCACGTGCCACGGGCCGCCATCCAGCGGCTGCGCGCCGAACTCGTCGCGCGCCGTGGCGTAGCCCCAGTCGCGGAACGCGCCTTCGGTAAATTTCATGATGTTGCCCTTGTGCACCAGCGTGACGCTCCGGCGCCCGTTGGCCAGCGCGTAGCGGATCGCCGCGCGCACCAGCCGCCGCGTCCCCTCCTCGCTCACCGGCTTGATGCCAATGCCCGAGCTGCCCGGAAAACGGATTTTCTTCACGCCCATTTCCTGCTGCAAAAAGGCCACCACCTTCTGCACCTCCGGCGTCCCCGCCGCCCACTCAATCCCCGCGTAAATGTCTTCCGAGTTCTCGCGGAAAATCACCATGTCCGTCTTTTCCGGATGCTTGACGGGGCTGGGCACGCCCGTGAACCAGCGCACCGGCCGCAGGCACACATACAAATCCAGCTCCTGCCGCAGCGCGACGTTCAAACTCCGGATGCCCCCGCCCACCGGCGTCGTCAGCGGCCCCTTGATGGACACCAGAAAATCGCGGCACGCCGCCAGCGTCTCGGTCGGTAGCCACGTATTGGGCCCATAGACCGCATTCGCCTTTTCGCCCGCGTAAATCTCCATCCATGCCACGCGGCGCTCTCCGCCATACGCCTTGGCCACCGCCGCGTTCCACACCGTCAGCGCCGCGCGCGTGATGTCCGGCCCGATGCCATCGCCCTCGATGTACGGAATAATCGGCCGCGCCGGCACCGCCAGCCCGCTCGCGCCCATCGTGATTTTCTGCCCGTCCGCCGGGACCTTGATCTTGCTCTCGCTCATCGTCTCGTCCTTTCCCAAACATCCTGTTCAGCCCGCCGGGGCGGGTTTTTCCACAGTGTGGAAAAATAATTTCCACAGTGTGGAAAATTTCACCAAAGTTTTTCCATTGTGTGGAAAAATCGCGCAAAGTTTTTCCATTGCGTGGAAAAATCCGCGAAACTTTTTCCATAGTGTGGAAAAATCCAGCCGTTTTTTTCCACAGTGTGGAAAACTTTTCATCCCGCCGGGGCGGAATTTTCCACAGGGTGGAAAAACGCGGGGCCACTTTTCCACAGTGTGGAAAAAAGGTCAAAACAAACCCTTGCGCGCGGATTTGGCGCTTGTGCACGGCAGGGGCGCAGTGCTAGGTTGCGGGGCACGTCGCCAGGGTGGCGGCGTCTCCGGCGACTACGGAAGCGGGTGAGATTCCCGCGCGGTCGCGCCGCTGTGAACGGTTAGGAAATTCCAACAGGCCATTCCGGCCCTCAGCCGGGAGAAGGTGGAAGAGTAGGGGCCGTAAGCCAGAAGACGGGAAGCCGGGGCAAGTGCAACTCCCTGCCCTCGCTGATTGGGGCGGAAAGGATGGCGCCATGCGGCGTTGGTTGTTTGGTCTGTTGGTTCTGTGGGTGGCGCGCGCGTGGGCGGCGCAGACGATCGTTTCGTTCGCAACCAATTTCACTGCTCCGGGGCAGTTCATCAACGACCGCCCGCTCGCCGACGGCCCAGCATTTTTCGGCAACACGTTCACGGACTGGGGGGGCGGCTTCACGTCGTGGGCTGGCTTCGCGTTTTCCACCGTCAGCAACACCACCGATGGCTCCTTCGGCAACCAATATGCCGCCGCCGCGCCGCACAGCAACGCCTACGCCGTGGCCTATGACGATCCTTGGAATCCGCCGCCGGTCATCGCGTTCGACATTCCCATCCACCCCCGCTCCGTCCAGATCAACAACACCACCTACGCCGCTCTCACCATCCGCAATGGATCGGGCTTTAGCCGGCCCTTCACCGATGGCGATTATTTTGTGCTGACTCTGACCGCGCGCGATCTGGAGAACCGCATCGTCGCCACCACCAATCATTATCTGGCGGATTTCCGCGATGGCAAAAGTTTCATCCAAACCAACTGGACCACGCTGGACCTCTCCTGGATGCCGCCGTCCGTGGCCACGCTGGCCGGCACGCTGGAGACCACCGACATGGGTGCGTTCGGCGCAAATACTCCGACGTATTTCGCGCTGGCGGACTTCACCTATGCCTACGCCGGCCTCGCTGATGGCCTCGCCGCCACCAACCCCGCCATTGTCTGCTGGGCAGATGCCGTGACCGACTACACCCCCGGCGCCAATGTGGACGCGCAATGGAAAAATGCCGCCCACGCCCTCGGACCCGCCGAAATGGGCGACGGCTTCAACGGCTCCACCAATGTCGTGAGCCTCGGCGACGGCGGCCACATCACATTGACATTCCCGCTGCCCATCACCGACGGCCCCGGTCCGGACTTCGCTGTTTTTGAAAATGCCTTTACCGAAGAATTTTTGGAGCTGGCGTTTGTGGAAGTCTCCTCCGACGGCACCAACTTCTTCCGTTTTCCGAATCACGCCTTTGCCACCAATCCCGTGCTGGGCTATTCCGACGAAGGCGGCACCGAAGCCGACGCCCTCGGCGGTCTCGCCGGCAAACATCTGCAAGGTCATGGCACGCCGTTTGATTTGCACTCGTTGGTGGGCACGCCGGGGTTGGATGTGCGCCGCGTCACCCACGTGCGCCTGGTGGATATCCCCGGCGATGGCTCCACGCTGGACAGCTACAGTCATCCCATCTACGACCCTTTCCCCACCTTCGGGTCCGGCGGCTTCGATGTGAATGGCGTCGGTGTCCTGAACGCGCTGGTGGAAATCGGCACGGCGCCCAACGAAACGCCCCCCGCCCTGCCCGGCTTCACCACGCAATTGGAATACAAGGCCAGCCTGCTTGATGCCGATTGGCTGCCGGCCACCGACCGCAGCGCACCCGGCTTCTACCGCTGGAGGTTGAGCCGGTGAAGCTCCGCGCGCCCAGCCCCCCCCGCGCCGGGTTCACGCTGGTGGAATTGCTGACCACTATGGCCGGCGTGGGCTTGCTGGCGGCGGTGCTCATCGGCCTGCTGCCGCGGGCCCGCGCCGCGGCGGAGTCCGCCACCTGCCGCTCCAATCTGCGGCAGTTGGCCGCGGCCAATTTGGCCTATGCCGCGGAGCACGGGCGTTATGTCACCGCCGCCACCGACATCGTCGGCGGCAACTCCATCCGCTGGCACGGGGTGCGCAGCGGCGCCGCCGCGTTCGATGGCGCGCTGGGCCCGCTGGCGGAATATCTCGGCGGCGCCGGCGCCAGTCGCTGGGTGCGACGCTGCCCCGCCCTGCCCATGGTGGATGGCGGCTTCGAGGCGTCGTGCGGTGGCTACGGCTACAACGCGCACGGCGTCGGCTCCGAGGTGTGCCTTGGCGTGGACAACCCCACGCGTCAAGGCATGCGCGCCGGAACTCTCGCCCATCCGGCGCGCACCGTGATGTTCGCCGATACTGCCTATATGCAGGGCGGCGGCGCGCAGGCCAAGCTCATCGAGTATTCATTCGCCGAGCCGCCGCGCTTTGCCGGCGGCGGCACGCCGTGGCCCACTATTCATTTCCGCCATGCCGGCCGCGCCAATGTGGCGTGGTGCGATGGCCACGTGACCAGCGAAGTCCTCGCCCGCACCGGCACGCGCGGCGCCGCGCAGCATCTGGGCTGGTTCGGGCCCGACGACAATTCGTTTTTCGATCCGTTCTGACGCGCAGCGCGTCTCAGAACGCAATCCGCGCCGCCGCGCCAAGAAACACGGTATCGGTGTCAATCTTCTTGAGCTCGTCTTCCACATCCAATTCGCGAATGGTGCCGTGGTAGCGGTAGCTCGCGGAGATATCCAGGAAAAGGCTTGGCAGCAGTTCAAGGTCCAACCCCACTTTCAACGCGATGAACGGATCATCCAGCCAGCCGCCATCCAGGTGGATCATGCCCGCCCCCAGCGCGGCATAGATGGCTTTGCCCACCAGCACGTAGGCCGCCGGCGCCACGCCATCCTTGCCAAACAGGTCGGGCAGGAATTCCACGTCGGCTTGCAGGCCGATCAATGCCGGGCGCCACTGGTAACTCACCAAATAGCTCAGGCCATCCTTGTCTATGTCCTGGATCTTGATGTCGTCCACGGCCACCCAGTAATTGGCCCCCAGCCCCAGCCGGTGTTCGGCTTGTGCCCCTCCCGCCACCAACCACAAACCAACGGCCAACATTGGAATCATCCACTTTTTCATTGCACCCTCCTGCGCTTGGTTCCGTTTGTTTTTCAGCATTCTTGCACGGTGTCCGCGCCGCGGCAAGATCGGCGTTCTGAAATTTTGCGCGGCGCTTGACCCCACCCCGACCCGGCGAGTAGAGTTTGCTCATTCCAAAGGATGCCGCATGAACTTACGACGGATGGGCTGGAGTGTACTGCTGATGGTCATGGGCGGCCTGCTGCTCGGCGGCTGCGGCGGCGAGGGTGGCAGCGACCAGAACTACGACGGCACATGGACTGGCCGCACCTCAAACGGGGGCCGCATCACGTTTACGGTGGAAGGCGATTGGGTGCGCACGCTCCGCCTCGAAGACCCCACTGCCCAAATTTGGTTCCCCCAGCCGGTGGATATTCGCGGCAGTACGTTCGCCGCGCAATATCTCACCGAAACTGACAGCTCGGATGCCGTGCGCCTGCAAGGCACGTTCACCTCCGCCACCCACTTGGATGGCAGCTACTCGCTGCGCAAGGGATCATATTCACTGTCCGGCACCTTCACCGCCACACGCCAATAAGCCCGTGCCGACCTGAATCATTCCGGTTAGAAGCTCCAGCTCAGCGCGGTCGTGGTGAGTAGGTCGTTGCTCTTCTTGTTGGCCGCCGGCTGATTGTCATAGCGGTTTTCCACGCTGAACTTCAGCGTCATACTGCCGGTCAATGCCACTTCCAGCCCCACTTCCGCAGTAATGAAATACACCGCCGAATCTTCCAAATTCTGGACATATTCCAGCGACTCCCACACCTGCCAGTTGTCGGCCATGAGAATCTCCAGATATTGCGCCACCCGGCCCGCGGCAAACCCTTCGCGGTCATCGCCCTTCTTTTCCGCGACATAGCCCGGACCGATTTCCGCGCTAAGGACCACGCGCTCATCGGCGACAATGTGCCGGCCCAATGACAGGTTGGCGCGCACCCGGTACGCCAAATCGGCAATCTGGTCATGTCGCGCGTTGCCATCCAACGCCACATAGTTGCGCGCCGTCAGTTTCCGCTGGAACTTGGCTTCCGCCGTGGCGTTTTCCGTGTCCTTTTCTTTTTCACTCTCGCCGTAGCGACCGGCGGCTTTCAGGAAAATGGCGTGCTGATCCGTTTCGCGCCCCGCGCTTACTGCGCCGTTATAGCGCAACAGCTCGCTGTTGCCGCTGGCTGTGTTGATGCCCAATTCCACGTTGCGCTTCCACTCGCCTTTTTCTTTGCGCACCGATTTTTTGGCGGGCAGCTTGTTCACGCGCCCTGAAATGCCGAAGTGCGAACTGCCCGCGCCCGTAAAGGCGGACTGCATATCTGCACCCTTGTAGGTGGGAGTTTTTTTCGGCGGCTTGATCGGTTCCATCGGCTCGTCGCCGGTGCCGGGCTCTACCACCGGTGGCAACTCCGGCGCCAAAATCGGCGCGTCTTCGCCCGGCGCAGGTTCCGGCGCGGGTTCAGGCTCGACCACGGGCGGCTCGGCCACCGGCGGCGCGTCGTCCTCCGCAGGTGCTTCCAACACCACGTCATCCGGCGCATCTTGTGCCAGAGCCACGCGCCCCATGCTGATCAAAGCCGCCACCAAAACCCAACCGAACCATTTGCCGATGTGATTTGTTTTCATGGCGCGCCACCCTACCCAAGCGCCCCGCCGCCGTCAATCGGCGCGCTTACTCCAGCCGGCCGAACGGCTTGGGGTCAAACGCCGCCCGCAAGCCTTCGCCGATAAACACCCCCGCCAGCATGGTGAAAAACAGCGCCAACGCCGGATATAGCACCAGCCACCACGCCTGCGGAAATTCCTGGGCCTGCGCCAGCAGCTCGCCCCAGCTCGGCGTAGGCGGCGGCAAACCAAACCCCAGATAATCCAGCGCGGCCATTACCCCGATGGCCCCCACCAGCAGAAACGGGAAAAACGTCACCAGCGGCGCCAGCGCGTTCGGCAGCATATGCCGCCAAATAATTTTGCGCGGCGGCAGGCCGATCACCCGCGCCGCCTCCACAAACGGCAACTTGCGCAACCGCAAAAATTCCGCGCGCATGTAGTACGAAATGCCGATCCAATTGAAGACTGCGTAAATCGCCAACAGAAGGCCGAAGCTCTGCCCGAATACCGAACCCAGCAAAATCAGCACATACAGGAACGGTAGCGATTCCCAGATTTCGATGAACCGCTGCCCCAGCAAATCCACCTTGCCGCCGTAATAGCCCTGCACCGCTCCGGCCAACGTACCGAGCGCCATCGTCGTCAGCACCAGTAACATCCCGAACAGGAGCGAAGTTCGCAGGGCATATAACATCCGCGCCGCCACGTCACGCCCCGCCGAATCAATCCCCAGCGGATGCCCCCGCACCGGCCGGAACGGAAACCGCACCTGTTCCTTGGTCGTGGATAATTGCCAGCCCGCGCTGCCCGGCGCCGGAAAATCCGGCGGATATACCGGCTGCTCTTCATCCACAATGGCCTGCCGGGCCGCGCCCGCTTCCAGTTTGTCGCGCAACGTCACGCGCACCCGCTGCGGCGCTTCATCGCGCGGCGTAAAGGGCGAGAGCGAAATCCAGCCGCCCGCCACCGACGCATCAACCGCCGGCGCTGCCCGATTGGCCAACCGCTCGGCAATCCCTGTCTGCACCGCTTCCTGAACCGGCAATTCCGCGCCAACCTTCAAATGGAAATGTTTCGCATCCCCCTGCACCCGCAAAATCCGTCCGGTGGCGTCCACATCCGCCGACACAACAAACGTCACCGGCCGCGCGGTCACCGTCACCACCGGCGGCAGCGCGATGTCTCCCGGCGTCAAGCTTTCCAGTGGACCAAATGGAATCAACGGCCAAACCATCCGGTTGCCGCTCCCCGGCGCGAACATATCGCTGGCCGCCAGCGCACGATAATCCGGACGCGTCATTCGCCCGTTCCCCGTGAACACATCCTCCGGATAAAACTTCACCACTGGGAAATAGTTCCGCCCTTCGAAGCGGATCCACAGCGGCTTATCATTCGCCAGCCACTCCGCGCCGAGGCTCACCACGAACGCCCCCACAAAAATCCAGAAAGCCCACCACCCTCGCCGCAGCCCCCGAAACCGCGCCCAACGCTGCCGCGTCACCGGATGGAACTGCCACTTCATTCCAGAAAAGCAGGAAAACAGGAAACCCATGAACACAGGAATTTTTTCATGATTCGGAGCCCTTAAATTCGCGACCGATCCGCTTGATGGCCAATGGAACCGAATGAAAATTCAACAACAAGCCAGTGGCCAACCCGGTGGCCTTCAGATATGACCGGACCACCGAGTAATGAATCGGTTCAAACTCCTTAATGGCCTTCAACTCCACAACCACCTTGGATTCCACCAACAAGTCCAGGCGGTAAAGGCCGACAATCTGACCACGATAACGAACTTCCACACTTTTCTGGCGTTCAAAAGCCATTCCGCTGGCCTCCAATTCCAAGCACAAGGCTTCCTCATAAACAGATTCCAAATAACCCGGTCCAAGTTCACGGTGTACCTGTATCGCCGCAGCAATAATCTTCTCCGTGAGTTCTTTGTCCGGTAAATTTTCCATGTACCCTTCCCTGTTTTCCTGGGTTTCCTGCTTTCCTGCTACGGTTCCCATTGGATTTCCTGTCCTTGGTTCATTCATGCTGACAAATCCATCACGCGCCTTTTCCTGTTTTCCTGGGTTTCTTGCTTTCCTGCTGGGGTTTTAATCGGCTTTCATTTCCTTGCTTCAATCGAATTGAATCCGTGGATCAATCAGCAAGTAACACGCGTCGGAGAGCAACCGCCCGAGCAATCCCAGCACCGACGTCACCGCCAGGATGCCCATGAACACCATGTAGTCGCGGCTGACAATGGCATCCAGGCTCAACAACCCCATGCCCGGGATTTCAAACACCTTTTCAATCAATACCGAACCCGCAAATAAAATACCCAGCACCCCGCCAAAACCCGTAGCAATGGGAATCAAAGCGTTGCGCAGCGCGTGCCCCCACACCGCGCGCCGCAGACTGCCGCCCTTGGCCAGCACCGTGCGGACATAATCCTGGCTGATCTGCTCCAACAGCGAATTTTTCATCAGCAGCGTCAACACCGCGAAATTGCCAATGACGTAGCATGATACCGGAAGCACAAAATGGGCCAGCGCATCCTTGAACTTGCCCCACGGCGAAAGCAGGTCATAATTCACCGACACCGCCCCCGCCGCCGGCAAAATATCCCAGAAGCCCTCCCCGGTTCCCGCAAATAACATTTTCAACAACATGCCGAACGCGAAGGCCGGGATCGCGTAGCCAATGAACACCACCACGCTACTCACGGCATCAAACGCACTCCCGTGACGCAACGCCTTGGCAATCCCCAGCGGGATGCAAATCAGGTACGTCAACACGAACCCGGAGATCCCGAACACCAAGGAAATCCGGAAGCGATCCACGATCAGTTGACCGACGGTTTTATTGGGGTACTTGTACGACCGCGCCGCCAACCCCATTTTATCGCGTACCAGCCATGTCCAATAGCGCTTCAGGACCGGCTGATCGAAACCGAAATGGGCCTCCAGCGCCTGCCGTTGTTCTGCGGTCACGGCCGCCCCGGCATGCGACCCGCGCCCCGCCGCCCCCGCTTCCAGCCCTCGCATCTTCGCCAGTGCCTGTTCCACCGGCCCCCCCGGCACCACCTGGCACAGCGCAAAACACACCAGCGTAATCCCGACAAACGTCGGCACCATCAACACCACCCGCCGCAAAAAATAATCCACCCGCTCCATTTTTAGAAGCACGCGTAGTCAACCGGTGGGTTTAATTGCTCGTGCGATCAAAAATAATCCTTCGGTCTTTCTGGCGAACCAATCAGCCCATTGCAAACGCCATGAGAGCCAAATAGTCTTGAGGTACCGCTGATTAAATCCTTGGCGGATTCCAGCCTTAAACAGCTCTCGCGCGAACGTGCTGCGGAATATTGGATAGACCTTCACGCGAGCAAAACCAATGGCCTCCAAGTCTTTTTTGAGTGAATCAACCGAAAATAAATGGCGCACCTCATAACGCTCAACGTGTTGTTGCCTCAATACCGAGTCGTCAATAGTGGCCAGACTATCACAGGAGATGGACAAGGTTCCTCCCGGCTTCAACACTCTGAAGCATTGCGCGAGCGCGCTCTGATAGTCAGGAATGTGCTCCAATACGCACACACTAAATACTTTGGAAAAGGCGGCGTCGGCAAAGCCAGCTTTTTCTATCGTTGTGGCAATGAATTCAGCCGGTATCTGTGGCGCGCACTCGCGGTGATCGGAAATAGCCCGGCCAATGGGGTTTGGATTTGGGTCGATGCCTACCACTTTTGCCGCGTGCCGACCAAACAGAAGAGTTTGCAGGCCGGCCCCACAACCGACGTCTAAAATGGTGTCGTCCGCTCGAAACGACAGCCCCTTCACTAACTCTTTGTATTCCTTGATCTTAAAGGGATGGTTAAAGAAGTAAATATGGGGATAGAAGGGTGGCCGCCGGAGTTTCAAACCGACTTGTTGTTTCCACGTTGCCATTGTTAGCTCCTTGTCTCTTGCGCCATAAGCTCTTGCACTGCGCGCCACGCCTCTTCAACGGTTATCGCTTTCATGCAGCGGTTATGGTGAAGACATTTTGCCCGAAAATGCCAGCTCACGCAGCCCGAACAATCTTCATGCTGAAGAACTTTGACCGCAGCGTGACGGGGGGCCCACTTAGACGCAATCGTCGGGCCAAATAGTACCAACGAGGGGACCTCAAAACAAGCCGCTACGTGCATGGGACCGCTGTCATTACCCACGAATAACGATGCCTTGGAAATAATACTGGCCAATTGCTTCAATGAAGTAGTGCCGGCGAGGGCTATCGCTTGGCTTTTCATCGAAGCACATATTTGGTCGCATAACGGTTGTTCGCTACGAGAGCCAATGAACAAAACCTGCAACCCGTATTGCTGCTGTATCCGATCCCCTATCTCTGCAAACCGCTCCGGCAACCATTGTTTGCCAGGCCAGCCCGCCCCTGGCGCCAGCACTGCATACTTGGAGCCAGACCCAATTCTGTGTTCTTCTAATAAATTGGCAGCACTGGCATGGTCATCTGAAGTGAGTGGAAAATATAGTTGGGCACGGCCAGTGGATAGCCCACAAAGACGCAATAAGCCCATGACGCGTACGGATTCATACTCGCGTGAGTCATACGCAACGAGTCTGGTATCTCCGATGGGATTGAATAGCCTGCCGGGCAAGTGGGTGCCCACCCACTGGGCAGCACTGACAACCTGCATCAGTAGCGCTTCGGCCAATGACGTGGTTGAGGTGGAAATAACCAGATCATAGCGCCGGGCGCGCAACTTCCTCCAGATTTTGACCGTTTGCCAGATAGAAAAGCGCTGGGGCTTGTTCCCACGATCAAATACACCCAAGCGTGGCGAATAAATGAGAAGCATGTCGTGTTTTGAAAATATTTTAGCAAGCTCTTCGCACCACGGCCCGACCATTAAGTCAACTTGAGCATCCGGACATTGTTTACGCAACTCCTGAAGCATAGGAAAAATATGCAGTGCATCACCGAAGTGAGCCAATTTGATCACAAGAATACGCTGTGGGCTTTGTCTTTGGCATCGGCGGGGTGGATGCGTTGACACATTTAACATGGCAAACCACTCAATGGCGAGAATATGGAACCAAATATCCCGAGTGGTTTCATAGCGAATGCCCGGCCAGTAAGCTTTTCGCAAGTCGTCTAGTCCGTGGCGCAGATAATTTCCCCATCTCGTGAGTAGACCGGCCAAGTGGTGCTTGTTTATTCTGTATAGTGCCAGCCGTACTAGCATGAGCGGCAGTATCAAAAGCAGCGCAACAAGAAAGACAATTCCTTCCAGTCTTCTGCGCAATATCCTCGCGATGGCAATCATATTATTCGCTGTTTAACAACTGCCTTTGATTTATCGGTAAAAGAGCGACGTCACTCCCAAACTGATGATTAACCATGTCGAGCCAATACTTCACGATACATGGCTCGATAATCTTCTGCGATGAGTTTCCAGTCGAATTTTTCGGCCCATGTACGGGTGG
>ERZ795030.5521-NODE-5521-length-11599-cov-3.829002_pt1 | contig 11599 bp, 6 predicted proteins | sample MGYA00375122_ERZ795030 | MGnify/ENA primary metagenome ERZ795030 (study PRJEB30165, sample SAMN05720146) | activated sludge metagenome | isolation source: anaerobic digester from wastewater treatment plant | place: Japan | collected 2015-04-20 ...
AAGGCAAGGAAAATGGTCTTGAATACTATCGCCCCAGCTTCACTGACGCATTACATCGGTCTCGGTCACCGATTGATACTTGGAGTTCTCTTAGCTCCCCTCGCCCTTCGCCTTCGCCCGCCACCCTCGGGGTCTCGGTCACCGATTGATACTTGGAGTTCTCTTAGGGCGGATTCCCCGCTCACAACCTATTTTTAACCACGGAACACACTGAATATACGGAAATTTCTGTTATTGCGTGAAACCTGGTGATAAACGCTTGCAGTACAGAATCCAGTTGACGTATGTCGTACTGGCGGCCCGGAGGGCAGAGACATAAAAGCCCAGGGTAAGCGGCCCTGCCAGGGGACGCGCAGCCCTGGGTGAGATGGAATATAGTTGGAGCCCCGGAGGGGTGACACATAACATCGTCGCCTTCGCGCGCGTGCGCGGCAAAAATTTGGGAGGGTGGCCCCCCTTTGGGTGGGTGGGGCTTGATTTCTGGAGCCGGTGGAAAAATAGGCCACTGCATGCGCCTTTTCAAATTGTTCTCAGCAGAATCATAGTCATTTTGTGCTTGAGCATGATTCTGCCTGCGCGCTGGCATCATGCTTTCCATCTCCAGGAATGGCTCCCGTATGCGACCCGAGGACTTGCGGGAACCAGAATGAGATAAGGCGAAGGGAGGTGCCCTGCGGCTCAATGTTCAAGGTGTGACCGATTACGGAGTGAGGTGCGTCTGTCACTTATTGATACCCGGAGTTCCGATAAGCTGCGGTGCTAGGGACCCCGGGGTAAGGCACTTTAGTGGAGAGTGGACAATGGACTGTGGACAGAAGTGGACATTAGTGGAGAGTGGACGTGGACGGAAGTGGACTTTAGCGGACGGTGGAGCGGCATGTAGTCCAGAGAGAGTCCCTCGCGCCTCGCGCCTTCCACTGAGCGCCCACTCATCGTCCGTCCGCGTTTTACGTCACGGTTTGCCGCCGTGCAGGAAGAGCTGATAGTTTTTTTCGTCCATTAAGGCGGCTAGTTCGGTGGCTGGGACTTGGCAAAGTCGGCATATCCAACCGTCCTTTTCCGGGCTGTCGTTCAGCTGACCAGGGTTTTCGGTCAGACTGGCATTCACTTCGACGACGCGTCCACTGACTGGCGCAATGACATCTGAGGCGGCTTTGACGGATTCCACAACGCAGAGGGTGTCGCCGGCAGTGATCGTGGCGCCTGGTTCAGGCAGTTCGACAAAATTGACCTCGCCGAGTTCTTCGGCGGCAAAGGCCGAGATGCCGACTGTGACCGTGTCACCATCGACTTGCACCCACTGGTGCTCTTCACTGTAATGCTTCATGACGTGATTTCTCCTTGGACAGGGCGTTTTCCCGGCGCGTGTGTGAAAAAAATACCGGAAATAACGCAATAATTTCAGAAAGAATAAGTTTCTCTGCTTGCAATTTGGTTTAGGGAAATCATTGTATTTAATAGGACTGGGGGGGCGCTTTTCGGCCGTTGCCAGCGTCGGGATGGGGGCATAAAGTTGGTTTTTTCTTGTAAGTTGTTTCCTTTCAATGCATTGCAGGAAAGGGAAAAGCCCTGTCGCCGCCCAGCGGGGAAAAACGAAAGGAGAAACTGGGGCGAGGCCAGCGTTTTTTTTGTCGTCTAGCGCTTGCGCTCTATCTAATATGATGTAACTTCTATTAGTTTGAAAGTTTTCTTGCAATAAAAAAATGTCTTGTTATGTTGTTAAGGTATCCGGCGCTGTGTGCAAGCATAGTCGCCGGGCAATGTTGAACCAACAGCTTGAAAGGGAGCCACTACCATGAGTATTATTCAAATCGTTGTCATGATTGTCGCCGGTATCATTGCCTTTGTGGCCATGAACAAGCAGAAGACAGGCGCGGCCTGGGGTCAGCCCGTGGCTATTATTTGTGCTATTGTCGCCATTGTAGCGGCTCTATGGAGCACGGTGAGCAACCTGAGCGGCTCGGGCGCTAAGAAGGCTCAGGATCGTGAAGTCGAGTTCCAGAAGATCCAGACCCGTAAGCTGGGCCAATACCTCGCGCAGAATCACGCTGGCGCCAAGGCTATCATCATCAATGACCCCTTCAATGACGGCACCCGTCCAAATCCCTTGCTTGATGGCCTGAAGGATGGCCTGGGCAGCGCTATTACCATTGTTGCCGAAGTCGCTCCAGCAGTGCCCAAGATGGAGAATGCGGAAGGACCCGAGGGCGAAATGATGGCCCCCATGGAAACTTGGTACACGGCCAGGGCGATGGACGATATCCTGAAAGGCGCCAACGCCGATTATGACATGGTCATCACCTGCATCGGCTTGCCGGCCGGCGGCCTTGCCCGTCTGAAAGGCAAGAAAGTCGCCATTGCTGGCGGCAGTGTCTATGAATACGGCCCTGCCATTCAGGGCAAGATGATTGTCGCCGCAGTCACCTACAAGCCGGATGCTGAATACGATGACAAGCCCGTTCCGTCGAATATGGAAGAAGCCTTCAACAAGCGCTACTTGCTGGTGACGCCCGAAAATCTGGCCGAAGTCGCTGGCAAGTACGCTGAGCTGTTCGAGAAGAGATAAGAGTTTCTGAGCAGACAGATTTTATCTCAGGGCTCGCCGTATCGGCGCGGTTATGCGTTGGGGCGCCTCGTTTGAGTCCATTCGAAAAGCATAGTTTGGTTTTGCGAGGGGGAGGAAAGGGCAGCGAGCCCCTTCCTCCCCCTTGCGCTATCCGCATCTCTTTCGGCTCAAGGCGCCGTTTTCAGGCATAGGGTGTATCTAAACTATGGATTCGGAGTTGATGCAATTTCCCGTGCAGTGGCACGGTCGGCTATTGATGCATGCCGAGGCTGCGGATGTCGAGGCTGCAGTGAAGCGGATATACCTTGTTTTGGGCTTGGGCGGGGCCACGATCGCCCCAGGGCGAAAGTCGTCCAGCGCGCGTTATGTGACTTGGCAGGTGAGCGCCGTCGTCCCAGACCTGGCGACCCTGCGGAAGCTTTTCGCTATGTTAGAGAGCTTGCCTGGATTGAAAATGCTTATTTAATTAACGAGAAGACAGGCGACCGGTTTTATTTTTATGAGCGAGCAGCAGCAATATGATACTAAGCGCATGAACCGCCTGGGCCGGGCCAGCCGGGACGAACAGGTGCAGGTCATGCGGCCGTCGCGCTTTTTCACCTGGCATTGGTCTGTGCCAACATTCCGGCAGGGACAGCAATGGCTGCTCGACAACCAAGCCGAGATCCGCCGGGGGCAATATCTTTCCGATACGCCAGGCAAAGAAGTCTGGCGCCTTCCAATTCCGGAATATCTCGGCGGCATTGATATTCTGTACAAATTCTTTATCTCCACGCCGTCCTTCAGCGAAAATTTTGGTGTTCATTCTCCGGTCGTCCAGGAAGCGGCGAATTTCGCTGCGCTGCGCCGTTTGGAGATTCCCGTGCCGGACGTCTTGGCATGCGGCGAGACGCGCCGATGGGGCCGGCTGGCTGGCGGCTACATCGTGACGAAGTTCATCCCCAACACGGTGGACGCGTCAATTTTGGTTCCAGGCAAAGACTGGTGGGAGAGGTCGCGGCTGCGGCGTGGCTTCAGCCTCAAATGCATGGAGCACATTGGCAAGGCCCATGCCTGCGGCTGCTTTCATTCCGCTTTTCATGCACGTAAGATTTTGATTGATCGGGACAGTCCAGAGGATAATCCGCAGCTCTATTGGCTGGATGTTTCCCACTGTCAGTTCAAGCCGAAGGTGTCGATGCGGAAGGCCATCGCCCTTGACTTAGTGACCCTGTTCATTGACCTGCGCCCCACGACGCAGGAAATTAAAGAGTACTGCGCGCACTACCTGGAGAACAACCGATGCACGTCCTACACGGTGGATACACTGTGGGAGGCGATGATCGCCGCCTCGCCGTGAACAATGGCGGTCGCGGTTGGGAGTAGGGCGAAAGGAGCAGAGCAGCATGAACCCGGAAAAACTTTTTCAGGCTCTGGGCGAGCCGTTTGCGGCTGGCTACTTTCATGCGGAAAACGCTCCAGCCCAGAGCCGTCATGCTGACGCCATCTGCGCCTATCTGGCCTCTGCGCCGCCGCCGCCCTGCGAGCCGGGCGCGCAGCTGTACCCGTCTGGCGCCTGTAACTTGTGGCGCCTTCTGCCAGAGCAGCAGGTCAGCTTCGACTACTGTTGGTCAATGCACGTCAACGTTGCTGCGCTGCAGGAAAAGGCCGCTGCCAAGTTCCCGTCCGGATTTGCCGCCGCCGTTTTCAATCGTTGCGTTGGCGAGCTTGTTTTCGTTAGGCAGAGCGTCATTCCGCCCCGTTATGCCATTGGCGGGCGCGGCTTTATGCACAGCATCCTCAATTATCCGCGTCTTCTCCAGGAAGGCTTGCTGGCGTACCGCGAGCGCCTGCAAGCCAGCGTTTCCCGAAAGAGCGCCGGAGAATCGGGCGGCGCGGCCTCGGGTTCCGACTTCGCGGCGATTTTGCTGCGGGTTCTGGATGCCATCATCGCCTACCACGGCCGTTGCCTGGACTATCTGCGCTCGGAAAACGCAGACCCGGAATTGATTGCCGCTTTTGAGCGCGTGCCGCTGCGACCGGCCCGGACCTTCCACGAAGCTGTCCTGGCCATGAATGTCATGTTCTATCTGGACGGCTGCGATTCCGCTGGCCGCCTGGACGCCTGCTTCACCCCGTATGAAGCGACGGCAACGGCCCCCGAGCGCCAGGAGTTGCTCAGCGCCCTGTGGCGGAATTTTGATCTTAATAACGCCTGGCATGTGCTTTTAGACAGTCGCCTGCAACTAGCACGGGAAGCTATTCAGGCGCAGCGGCCCTGGCGGCGCCCGAATGCCGGAATCCTGATTGACGCGTCAACGCCGCCAGCCGCCTGGGAGGCGATTTTTGATTCCTGGCAGGCCGGCAACCCCAACCCGTCGCTGTATGCCCGGGACAATTACAATGCGCACATCGGGCGTATGCTCGGGGTCGCCGAGGCAGACATCACAGACTACGCCTTTGGCGGCTGCACCGAACTCATGGTGCAGGGAAAGTCAAAGATAGCCTCGATTGATGCTGGCATCAATCTGCTGGAGGTCCTGGCAGCGCTCTTGAATGAACGCAGTTATGACGATTTCAACGCGCTCTGGAACGCCTTGGAGCAGGCGATTCGTCATCATGTCGCGGTCATTGCCAAGGCTGTGCTGGCAAACCATGACTTTATGGCGACGCATCGGCCGCAGTTGATCCGGTCACTGTTTATCGACGATTGCATTGACCGCGGCGTGGAATACAACGCCGGCGGCGCCCGCTACTGCGGCGGCGTCATCAATGTCGTCGGCTTGACGAATGTCATCAATGCGCTGCATGCCCTGCGCTGCGCCTACCAGGGGCAGCTCGAAGTGACCGTGCCGGAACTCCAGGCCGCCCTGGATAAGGATTTCGACGGCCATGATGACATCCTCCTCCGCCTGCGGCAGTTGCCGAAATTCGGCAATGGCGACGACGAGGTCGACGGCATTGCAGCCCGTCTTTCAGCCATGCTTTTCCAGGAAATTATCAGCTACAGCCGACCGGACTTTTATTTCCTGCCCTCCGTGATTTTGTTTGTCACCAGTGTGCCGCTGGGAACGTATGTCCCGGCAACTGCTGATGGTCGGCGGGCTGGGGCGCCGCTGGCGGATTCGGTCGGAGCAGCCGCTGGCACGGATCGGCAGGGGCCGACGGCGCTGTTGCGTTCGGTGGCAGCGATCGACCACCGCAATGCCCTGGGCACGACGATTCTCAATCTCCGGTTGCAGCGGGCGATGCTGGCGGATTCGGCGGCCCGGAAACGCTTGCAAGCCCTAGTGCTGGGATATTTTCAGATGGGCGGCTTGCAGTTGCAAGCGACCGTGGTTGACCCAGAAACGCTCAAGGCCGCCGTCGCCGATCCGGCCTCGCATGGCCATGTGATGATTCGCGTTGGCGGCTACAGCGAGTATTTCACCCGCCTGTCGCCGTCGCTCCAACAGGAAGTCATCCGCCGGGAAGAACATGTCGTGTGAGCCGCTGGGCTGTCGGCCTTTGCCGATGAGCAGTCCGGCGTGAATAGATGGGGGAGCTATGACCGAGCAAAACCAGACCGCCGCCCCGGTTGCCGCCGAAGATGCGGACCTGTCCAGCGGATCGTACGATATCCTGCGCCAACGCTTGCTCAGCCTTGATGCCGAACTGAATCGGCGTTTGAGCGGCCTTAACAGACGTCGTCGGGAGTTGTTCGGCGGCCAGGACAGCCAGCTCGTCGGCGATGATCGCGTGACCACGGCCAAAAATTGCGTGCCCCGTGATCTTGTCAGCATCGGCAATCAGCTCGTCCTCGGCTATAACGTCGCTGTCAGGCGCGGCGCCGACGTCGAGCTTGAGGACGTTTTCAGCACCCATTTGTTTGACAGCGAGGCGCTGCGCGACGCGCCGTCGCAGCTGTTTGACGACCCGCGCTTTGTCAAGGATTTCAAGGAGCTGTACCGCTACTATAAGACGGCTCGCTTCCTGCAATTTTGGAAGCGTCCTGGACGGCTTCTCCTTGTTTTCCAGAGTGGGGCGTCCTGTCAGGATGTCAAAGTCTTCCGTTTTGCCTTGAGCGACCAGGGCGGGTTGACTTATCTGGATGATCATGGCGATGCCGACTACCAGCTTCCGGTGCAGCTGGCCCAGATTTGGCAGACAGCGACGCGCGAACACCATGTCACTGGCGCTCACCCGCATGTGAACATCGACAACACGCTGTATGTGGAGTGCATTGGCGGCGATTTGACCATCAAGGCCGAGAACAACACTGATGTCAGCGAGGGCATCCTGGCAGAACCGGTCGAGGACCGTGACCAGGGGCTGGATGATGCTGTCATCCAATTTGCCTGGGTCGACGCACTATTGCTGCTGCGTATCCGCCCGTACCGGGAGGAGCACTGGCGCCATTTCATCTATAATAAACATACTGGCAAGGTACGGCGCGTTGACGCCATCGCCGAAACGTGCGTGCGCCTGCCGGAAAACCAGGGCCTGGTCTTCCCTCGCGGCTGCTATCTGGCCGATGGAACACTGCGGGAATTTGACGGGCCGGCCGAGGACATGCAGTTCCTGGAATGCATCCGGTCTCCGAATGGCGAGGATTTCCTGTATGTGTTCTACCAGCCGGAGCAGGGATGGCATGTCATGCTGTCCTACAACATCATTGCCAAGCATCTGTCAGCGCCGTTGAACTGCCACGGCTACTGCTTGTTCGACAACGGCCGGATGGTCGTGTTTTCAGCGTCGGACGACGAACCGCGGCAGCATCACCCGATGCAAATCTGGCAAACACCGTACTGCGCTGACAACTTCCAGGCCCCGGCCCGAGTTGAGTGCTACTTGTCGAAAATCGGCAATCGCGACCTGGTGCGGGGCATTGCCGAGGGCTATGGCCTGAGCCGCTTGATCCGTAATGACACCATCACCCTCGGGGTCTACCAGGAGTTGATCCGGGCTTCCCGCCGTATGCTGGACGCGTATCATTGGCTCGGACACGCTGAAGCCGACGACCTGGAAAAAGTCGTCCAGGACATCCGCGCCACCGCCATTGCCGCTGTCGGCGAATACGAAAAAGTGCTGCGCATCAGCGCTGGTCACACGCGTCAACTGGAAGCCAGCGCCGAAGCCGTGCGCAGCCTGGAGTCGGAGTTGGCCGCCAGCGCAGCCAGCAGTGGCATTGACGACTATATCCGCGCCCTTGACCGGATCCGAATCCAGCGCGGGCAGATAGTGGCGCTGCGCAACCTTCGCTATGCTGACCAGGACAAGGTCAGCGAACTGGAGGCGTGGCTGGCCGAACTCAACCAGCAGATTGCCTCGGCCTGCCTTGACTGCCTCGGCGACGACGACGCCCTGCAGATTTATGTCGAAGCGCTGGCTGAATTGGACGTAAGGCAGAAAAACGCTGTTCGCGGGGCTGACCTCAAGCCCATCCAGGCGGAACTAGATGAGTTGGCAGTCCGCTTGGACTTGCTCACCGAGGTTGTCAATAACTTGCAGATGGATGACCCGGTGCGGTCAGCCGCTATTATCAATAACATCACTGATGTCTATGCCGGCGTCAACCGCCTGCGCGCAGCCCAACTCCACCGCTTCCGCGAACTTGGCCAGGAAGAAGCCCGGGTGGAATTTGCGGCGCAATTCAAGCTCCTGTCTCAGAGCGTTGCCAACTTTATCGGCATGTCCGACACCCCGGCCAAATGCGATGAATTCCTGACCAGGGTCATGATCACCTTGGAGGAGTTGGAAGGCCGGTTTTCCGAGTACGATGAATTTTTGACTCGCTTGACTGATAAGCGCGAGGAAATCGTCGCGGCTTTCAATGCCCGCAAGCAACAGCTTGACGATGAACGCCAGGCTCACGCCCAGCGTCTCCAGACGACGGCTCTCCGCATCCTGAAGGGGATTCGGGCTCGGGCCGAGTCTCTGAGCGAGCCAGCAGCCATCTCAGCGTGTTTCCAGACCGACGCCATGGCGATGAAATTCATCGACTGCGTGACAAAACTGCGCCAGATGGAGGAATCGGTCAAGGCAGACGACCTCGACGGGCAGTTCAAGGCCGCCAGGGAAGCCCTGCTGCGGCAACAGCGCGACCTGCAAGACATCTTTACGCCCGACGGTTCAGCTGTGACCTTGGGTGAACATCAATTCCATGTCAATAAACAGCCTCTGGAATTGACGACAATTGTGCGCGAGGGCGAACTTTGCCTGCATTTGACAGGTACGGACTTCAGTGAGCCGGTGAATGACCCTGAGCTGGCTGCCTGTCGAGATATGTGGACCAGGACGCTCCCCAGCGAAGCTCCGGATGTCTACCGCGCCGAATTCCTGGCCTATGATATTTTCCGCCAGGCCCAGCATGGCGAACGTGGCTTGACCCTGGACAGCTTGCGGCGGCTGGCGGTTCCAAGTCAACGCGGAGCAGACGCCGGCGCGCCAGGAGAGCTGGTTGAACTGGTGCGCGTCGAGGCGGCGCAACGCTATGACGAGGGCTACGAACGCGGCGTCCATGACTATGACGCTGCGTTGATACTGCGTGAGCTGATCATCTTGCATGACCGTTGCGGGCTGCTGCGCTATGCCAGCGCCGGCCGGTCTTGGGCCGTGCTGTGCTGGTGCTTCCATCCTGACGTTGACCGGAAAAATGCTTGGCGCGAACACTTGCGCAGCTTTGGCGAACGAGCCGCCATGTTCCAGCAGCAGGAAATCCATCTGGTCTATGTCGCGGACCTGAAAAAGCTGTTGACCGAATTTTCTGAGCTGGCCCGGTTGCCGTTTCCGGCGGCGGCTCTCGACCAGGCGGCAGAATATCTTTTTTATGAACTCCAGGATCAGGAGGAACTGCGGTTTACCATGACGGCGGAGGCAGTTGCTCTAGCCGAAGAATTCCGCCGTGTCCTGCGGGAACGCAGTGCGGAAAAGCGCTTTGAGCAGACGTTGTCGTCGCTGTCGTCGCCAGGCGCCCGCATTGCCTTGGCCTATGACTGGGTGACGGCGTTCCTGGAACATCGGGACAAAGCCGCTGACCGTCATTTTGCCTGGGAGTTGACGACCCTGGTCAGCGCTGGCCCGAAGATGCTGTTGGCTGACGGCATGTCAGCCGCGGTCAGCTCCACGGTCAGCGGTCTGCGCGGAGTGCACCCGCTGATACGGGAGGGGAAACTGACGTTGCAGCTTGATACTTTCCTGCTGCGACTGGAAGACTTCCGGTCTCGCCACGCGCCGCGCTTCCGCGATTACCAGCGCTTCCGCGGCAAGCTGCTGGAAGAACGCCGTCAGCGCCTGCGCTTGTCAGAGTTCAAGGCGCGCACTATGGGTGGCTTTGTCCGCAACCGTTTACTCAGCGAGGTCTATCTGCGTTTCATCGGAGCCAATTTTGCCAAGCAGATGGGCGCTGCCGGGCCGCGACGACGCAGCGATCAAATGGGGCTCTTGCTGCTTATTTCGCCGCCAGGTTATGGCAAGACTACCTTGATGGAATATGTCGCGGAGCGCTTAGGTCTGGCCTTTATGAAAGTCAATGGCCCGGCCATCGGCCACCGCGTCCTGTCCCTGGACCCGGCCGAAGCCCCGAATGCAACCGCCCGCGAAGAATTGCATAAATTGAATCTCGCCTTCGCCATGGGCAACAATGTGATGATCTATCTTGACGATATCCAGCACCTGAATCCGGAATTCTTGCAGAAGTTCATTTCTTTGTGCGACGCCCAGCGCAAGATCGAGGGAGTCGTTGACGGCCAGGCCAGGACGTACGATTTGCGCGGCAAGAAGGTCGCGGTCGTCATGGCAGGCAACCCCTATACGGAAAGCGGCGGCGTGTTCAAGGTGCCGGACATGCTGGCGAACCGCGCTGACACCTATAATCTCGGCGACATCAGCCAGGCTCATGTCGAGGTCTTTGCGCTCAGTTTCTTGGAAAACGCCATGACGTCCAATCAGGTTCTGGCGGCTTGGAACAACCAGGGCGGCAATCTGGCTGACATGGCCAACTTCGCGTTGGCGGCCGAGCGCGGCGGCATTGAGGGCGTGTCCTTCGTGGAATCCTACGCCCCTGGCGAGCTTGATGACGTCGTCAAGACGGTCAGGCATCTGCTCCGGGTGCGGGACATCGTCCTCAAGGTCAATCAGCACTATATCTATTCGGCAGCGCAGCAGGACGAATACCGCACGGAACCGCCATTCCGACTGCAAGGCTCGTACCGCAACATGAACCGAATGGCGGAAAAGATATTCCCAGTTATGAGCGAGCAGGAAGTCGATCAGGTCATCCTTGACCATTACCGCAATGAGGCCCAGACCCTGACGACCGGCGCGGAAAGCAATCTGCTCAAGGCTAAGGAAATCATGCAGTGCCTGACGCCTGCGGAAAAGCTTCGCTGGGACGACATCAAGGCCGAATTCACTCGGCGGAAGAATCTCTCCGGCCTGGATGACGCTAATGATTTTGGGCGGCTCCTGGCGCAATTGTCAGCGTTCAGCGCTGGTCTCGGGCAGGTACGCAGTTCGTTGGATAGCGGCTTTGCCCAGGCAGCTGACCGCCTGGGTGAAGTCCTGGCCACGCGCCAATCAAAGACGCGGGACGGTGATAATGTGAAAATCGACTTGACGCCGCTGGTAGCTGCTCTGCAAAACCAACGGATTGACCTTGCGCCTTTGGCTGAGGCCTTGCAGAATCAGCGGATTGACTTGGCGCCTTTGACCGAGGCCTTGCAGAACCAGCGAATTGACCTGGCTCCATTGGTTGACGCCATGCAGAATCAGCGCGTGGACTTGGCGCCTCTGGCGCAGGCGATGCAAAGCGTCAAGGCGGGCGCGGAAGTCCCGACTGAACTCAAGGCAGTCATGCCACCGGAATACGCCAAAGCCTGGGAACGGCAGATTTTAATCCTGGAGGCCCTTATTCCCTTGTTGGACGCTGTTCGCGAACAAGGCGAATCATTCGCCAGGTTCCAGGAATTCCTCCAAAAACGTGGCTGAGGCAGGACTGTGGGTATGAGTAAAAAACCGAAACATAACCGTCCCATAGGCTCCTCAAACCGCCCAGAAATGAGCTGTTTTCCTACC